>Ga0111538_10000976_pt1 | contig 39588 bp, 28 predicted proteins | sample SoiMethybrSBSTD1_FD_79669 | JGI IMG/M metagenome (GOLD analysis project Ga0111538, IMG submission 79669) | Bulk soil microbial communities from a Populus tree surrounding site in Tennessee, USA - Soil MetaG P. TD hybrid SBSTD1 (version 2)... | ecosystem: Environmental > Terrestrial > Soil >...
CACCGGCAGTCGCCGCAGAGATTCTCGGGGTCTCGAGGCGAACTGTGTACCGCAGCGCGCCGGTAATGGATGCGCGCGAGGACCTGCAGTGGAGACGAGAGACCCCGAGAATCTCTGCATCGGCGAGCTGCCGGCGCGCCGAGGAACGCGCTTGAGCCGACAGGCACCGGCGCTCCGATCAGGCCGAACCACCGAATACCGAAATCTCCCGAGGAGCGCTATTCGCCGAGACGGCCTGACGGCTCGGAAGGCGGCCACGAAATGTGCGAAAAGATGCGCGGGCCTGGAGTTACTTCGCGGGCTCTTCGGGAAGGATGTGCACGATCCATTGGTCGGAAGTGAGAAGATTTCCTTCGTGCGCAGTGACGTTCACTGATCGAAGCGGAAGGGCTCCTTCGAAGAGAAGGGTGCCTTGGCGATCCCAAGCGCTCACGTTGGTGCGAGCGTCGGCGAAGGAGACACAGATGAGATCGCCGCGCGAAGAGAGGGAGAGATTGCGCGAGCCGGAGCTTCTGCGCGCCTGCTGCACGAAAAGTTGGTCTCCAGTGCGCGCATCGTAGGCGGTGACGATTTGCTCGCGATCGGTGTCGAGAAGCGTCGCCAACGTGGATCCGTCCGGGGAGATGGCACAGGAGAGATTGAAGCGAACCTCCGGGTCGCCCTTTTGCTCGCCCTCCCAAAGAAGCCGGCCCGAAGTGCTGAACACCAGAAGCTGCTCGCGCCGGCGGGGATGGAGCGAATCGAAGAATTGCGAGGACGTGACTTCTTCACCCGTACCGCACACGACGATGAAATCGGAAGCGGTCGCCAGGTGCGCAAGACCTTCGCGCGCGACGAGATTGTCCACCGGCACGTCCGTCTTCCACGCCAAGCGCCCGTTGCTTTGCAGGACGGTCAGCTCGTGATCGCTCAAGAGCGCGATGCGCTCGCCGTCCGAGGTCATGCGCGCAAACGTTGGATAGATGGGCATCTCTCCCAAGGTCTCGCCGGATTCGCAGCCGATGACTTGGAGACGCCCGCTTCCATCGAGGACGCGCCGCGAAAAGCGGTCGTAGTTCTCGGAAGGGGCGGCCAACAGAAGCAGGCTGCCGTCGTTCGCCATCAAGACCGGATCACCGCCAATGTAGGCGTCCCAAAGAGGATTCTTCGATTCGCGGCGAAAGAAATGGATCACGTGAGAATCGCGCGCGGTCGAATCCGGGGAGAGAACCACAAAGGAGCTTCCATCTTCGCTCGCCAGCGCCCGCTCCCCAGGGCCGAGCTCGACGCGATGATCCTCCGCACCGATGTCGTCCAGGAATTGCAGGCGATTTCCGCGGGTATCGTTCCATACCCGCCACTTGAACGGGAATGAAATGCCCGCATCGTGCAGCGCTTCGAACTCGGTGCGAATTCCATTCATCTCATCGTATCGCCACACCATTTCCCACTTGCCGGTGTTTCCGTTCCCGCTCTCGAGCGCCGGGCAATTGTGAAAGGATGCCGCCAATATCACTGCGGCGAGCGAAAGGATGAAGGTGGCCATCCGGATGGACTGGACGCAGCGCAGACGCGTTTCGCTCACGATTCCTCTCGAGCGAAATGGTCGTAGCCGCTCTTGGGCCACTCGATGATCGTTCCGTCCCTGCGCAGAAGGCTGCGCCCCTCTTGGGGCGTCGTGATCACGCCGATCGGACGAACGTCGAGACGAATCTTGCGCGCCGCTGCTTCCACCACTTCGCGGTCTTCCGCGGGAATCGTGAACACGAGCTCGAAGTCCTCGCCGCCGGACATCGCCAAATCGATCTCGCGGCGGTTCGTTTCGAGCGCAATTTCCCGCGCGGCTCCGTCGACGGGAATGCGCGCCTCTTCAATGCGGCAGCCCACCCGACTCGCCTCGCACAATCGCCATAGATCGATGCCCAGCCCGTCGCTCACGTCGATCATGGCCGTCGGTCGAACCGGATGCACTTCTTCCCTTCCGTGCTGGAGATCCACGGCCTTGCGGGTGAGATTCATGAGGAAGTTCGAGACGTCGAAGCGCGGCACGGGATTGCGATGGGCTCGTTCCGCCACTTGCCGCATGGGCGGAGGAAGAGCATGCGTGAATTGTCCGGTGAGCAGGAGGCGGCCGGCCTCGCTCTTGCCAAGCTCGCCGGAAACAAACACCACATCCCCGGGGCGGGCTCCTTCGCGCCGTACCGGGGCGCCGGTCGCGAATCCCACCACGGTAATGGCGAGCGAGAAGTCTCCGCGCGTGGTATCCCCCCCGGCAATGGCGACGTTGCAGGATCCGGCAATTCGCGCCAACCCTTGATACACGCCGCGGAGGAAATCGATCGTCTCGTCTTCGGGAGTGGTGAGATCGACGAACGCCGCCACACCTTCGGCCCCCATGGCGGCGAGATCGGAGAGCGAGGCGGCCATCGCTTTATGGCCGATGTCATCGGGCGCAAAGATGTCGCGGGTGAAGTGCACCCCTTGGAGATAGGCATCGGTGGAGACGACGATTTCTCGATCCCCGGAAGGGGCGAGGATCGCGGCGTCATCCCCGATTCCCAAGGGAACTCGCTTGGATGCACTCGCCGACCAGGATCGAATGAGATCGAGAAGACCGTCTTCGCCGAGGTCGGAAACCTTCATTCCTCGCGATCCGACGGGGATTCCTCCTCCTCGTCGGGACCGGTCTCGAGCTCGCGCCATGCATAAGGAATGAAGCGCAGAATGTCGCCGGCGATCATTCCGCGACGGCTCAGTTCCGCGCGGGCGATGTCGCCGGCCCGGCTGTGCACCATGACACCAACGCGAGCGGCGGCGGAGGGAGAAAGTCCTTGAGCGAGAAGACCAACCAGAAGTCCGGCGAGAACGTCGCCCGAGCCGGCGGTCGCCATGCCGTCGTTTCCCAACGAGCACAGATCGGCCGCACCCTGCGGGGAAGCGACCACGGAGGGCGCGCCTTTGAAGATCACTTCGCTCCCGAACGAGGCCGCGGCGGCGCGCGCGGATCCCACATGATCCTTTACCAACTCCTCGATTGTTTTTCCGAGAAGGCGCGCCAATTCCCCGGCGTGCGGGGTCAGGATCGAAGCCGAGCGGGCCAACCGCTTCGTGGTCGTCTTCTTGGAATCGGCGATCGCGTTCAATCCGTCCGCATCCAAGACGAGCGGCTTCTCATTGCGCTCGAGGAGTGCGCGCACGAATTGGCGCGCAGGCTCCGCCATGGAAAGTCCCGGCCCGACGAGAATCGCATCCGCTTCGTCCAACAGTGGCGCCGCGGCTTCGATCGCGCCCTTCGCGAACGCGCCTTCGGAGTCGGGCATGCCGTACACCATCACCTCGGTCAGCTTCGCTGAGCAGATGGAGGTGAGCGGGCGCGGAACGAGGAGCTTCACCACTCCAGTGCCGGAGCGAATCGCGGATTCCGCGGCCAAGCAAGCCGCACCGGTCATTCCCGGTGAGCCGGCCACGACGACTACTTTTCCGAACGTGCCCTTGTGGCCGCGCGGATCGCGCGGAGGAAGAAGCGAGGCAATTTCGTTCCACAGAAGAACGCCGGTGGAGACGGAGATCGTGTCTTCCGGATAACCGAGATCGATGACCACGACGTCGCCGCACAACTCGCGCCCCGGGAGCACGTACATCCCGCGCTTCGGAAAACCGAACGTGATCGTCAGCGCGGCGTGAATCGTATCGGGATCGATTGCTCCCGAATCGGCATCCATTCCGGTCGGCAGATCGAGCGCAATGACCCGCTTCGCGGATTCGTTGGTGATGCGGGCGATGCGGCGGATCGGTTCGCGCAAACGCCCGCGCGATCCCGTTCCTAAAAGCGCATCCATGGTGAGCGCGGCATCGGAGAGATCATTGCGCAGCAAATCGTCGGATTCTTCCGGGCGATAAGGGCGCACGCGCACGCCGGCATCTTCCGCATGAATCAAATTGCGCAGTGTGTCGGCGGTGAGCTCGTCGCGTTCCCCGATGACCCAGCAGATGACTTCCGCGCCGGCATTCTTGAGATAGCGCGCGGCGACGAATCCGTCGCCGCCGTTGTTCCCGTTGCCGCACAGGATGGTCGCTTTGCCGCCGCGCTCGAAGCCGCCTTCGATCACGACCTCGGCCGCGCCTGCTCCCGCTCGCTCCATGAGGTCGGAGCTGGGGACGCCGTATTCTTCGGTCGCCCGCCGGTCGATTTCCCGCATTTCAGCCGCAGTCACGACCTTCAAATGCGCTCTCCCTTGATGCCCACTTCTCGGCCGCTCGCCCCTCCCGCTTGAAGATGCCTGGGAGTGGGAGATCCTGCGGAGGTTATTTCTGTGACTTGGCGATCCCCCGGCCGACCGAGATTTCCCCATTATCGATTCGCAGATGAAACCCACAGTTGGGATTCGTGCAGACCCAGGCCTTGTACTGAATTGGCGCCCCTTCCCGCCCGTAGTCGGAAAGTGGAATCAGGATGCCGGTGTCGCATGCCTGGCAGGGCGGAAACGTCAGTCCCTCTCTTACGTCCATAAAGCCAGCTTCCCCCTCACTTGACGTTTTTCTGACGCGAACCTGGAACGTTTCTCGCCAACCAGGCTCTTCTCAGAGCATTCACCTCTCCGTGCGCCCTTCGGGTCGGCTCGGGCAAACGAAACCGGCTGGTCGCCATCAAGACCGCTTCCCGGGCTCCTTCATGATCGATGCGATGTCCCGGCGAAACGTAGACCGGCTTCGTCCCTTCCCGCGTCCGCACGACGCTTCCGATCACTTCTCCCTTGTGAAGAAGTGGCGTCCAGTCCCCTTTCCGAGATCCCGGCGTGTCGGCCTCTCCGATGAGCCGCGTCTTGGCGCAGCCGATGGAGGGCACGTCCCACAGCACGCCGAGATGGCAGGCCAAACCAAATCGCCGCGGGTGAGCGAACCCCTGACCGTCAAAGATGACCAGGTCAGGACGATCTCGTAAACCCCGAAACGCTTGGTCGAGCAGCGGCCCCTCTCGGAAGGAAAGATAACCAGGAACGTAGGGGAAGGAAGCCTCGCCGACCGCAGTCGATGTTTCCAGCCTCTCCAGGCCCGGCCAGGACATCAAGATAATGGCCCCAAAGACCCGCTTCCCATCCTTCTCGATCGAGACGTCGCACCCGGCAACAATCCGGACTCGGCGTCTCAACTTCTGAATCCGCACCCGCTTGCACAGGTCTTCCTGGACGGCGCGAGCGTTCGCGAAATCGCGAGGCCAGGGGTGAACGGCGGCCGGGTCAAGGCTCAAGGAAGGCTTCCCATTTCGGCGTGTCGAAACCGGCCGCTCTTTCCGTATCGGACCGCCACCATGCCGTCAAGAAAGAAGAATTTCACCCTTTTGGCCTGAAAATCCAGGCCCGCCTCGCGAACTATGTCTTCTGAGGCTTTTGCTTCGCGGCGGGAAACAAAATGTTGTTCAGAATCAATCGATAGCCGGGCGAATTCGGATACTTCGAAAGATCGGTCGGAGGATCGCCGACGGCATGCTGATAATCCTCCGGATCATGACCGCCGTAGAACGTCCAAGTTCCGCGCCCCAGCTTTCCGTGAATGTATTTCGCTTCGAACGTGCCCTCGACTTCGGCGAGCACGGTGACGTCGCCCTTCAAGAGCCGTTTGTCGAAGCCCGAGGTTTGTCCCAGAAAACCGTTCACGACGCCGACATGGCATTGGGTCAGCATCGTCGGGATGGGATCGTATTTGGCCGAGAACTCGAACAGCGTGAAGAAGTCGGCCAGAGGTCCGCGGGCCAGCGCATAGTTCGACGTGTCGATGTTGGAGAATTCGTAGATCATCGGATCGGTGATCAATTCGAAATTCTGAAATGCGAAGCAGCGGCTGTAATCCATCTTCTGCTGGCAATCGGGATCGGACGGGTCGCCGTCGTACACGGTACCCACGATGTCGACTCCGTGCGCGGCGCGCGCGATGTCGTAGGAATCGGTCGCCGAGCACATCGCAAAGAGAAAGCCGCCCGCGCGCACGTAGTCGGCGATGGCTTCCACGACCGCGCTCTTGTGCTCGCTCACCTTGGAGTAGCCGGCTTCGCGGGCGAGCTTCTCGTACAGCGCCTGTTCTTGTTGGTACCAGGCCGCGGCATGAAAGCTCGCGTAGAACTTTCCGTATTGTCCGGTGAAGTCTTCGTGGTGCAGGTGCACCCAGTCGTACTCCTCGAGCTTGCCGGCCAAGACTTCTTCATCCCAGATCTTCGAATATGGAATTTCCGCGAACGTGAGCGCGAGCGTGACCGCGTCATCCCAGGGCTGCTTGTCGGGCGGAGTGTAGATCGCAACTTTGGGCGCCTTTTCGAGCAGCACGGCTTCCATGTTCTCTTCGGCGATCTTCGCGCGGATCGCGGCGATTTCCGCGGGGCCCACTTCTTGGAACGTCACACCCAAGACGAGCGCGCGGCGGCGCAGGATCTCCAAATCCTCCATGAGAAACGAGCCACCGCGGTAATTCAAAAGCCATTCGCAGTTCGCACCTTGAGTGAGGCTGTAGTACGCGAGCCCGTACGCTTTCAAGTGATTCGCCTGCGTCTCGTCCATGGGAACGAGAATGTTCGTGGCGCGCGCAGCTCCCGCGAAAAAGAGCAGTGCCGTGGCCAAGACGGCGGCGGCGCACGCAGCGCGGTGCAAAAGTGCGAGCTTCATTGCGGCAGAGCCCGGCGCAGCGTGGCGGCTTCCTCGCGGGCGCGGTCGGCGGCGAGCGTTTCCGGAGAGTTCACCAGGATTTCCTCGTACTCGGCGAGCGCCGCCTGCGATTGGTGCAAGTCCTTCGACAAGATGTCGGCTTTCAAAAGACGCGACTCTGCTCCCAGATCGGGAACCTGCGCCGCGGTAATGGCGCGATCCAAGACCGCGATGGCCCCCTCTGGATTCCCATTCTCGCGATGGGCGCGCCCCAAGAGCAAGAGTACCTCATCGGAGATCGCCGCCTTGGGCTTCTCCTTCTCCAGCGATTCCAAGAGCGGAATCGCCTCCTTCACGCGGCCGGTGTGCAAGCGGTGCAGGGCCGTTCCGTATCGATGCAGAGTCTCGGCATCGTCGGGATTCGTGTTGACCAGAATGGAATACGAAAGCGCATCGTTCACATGCGCGCCCTTCGGGTATTGCTTGGCGACTTCCTTGAAGAGGCTGTCGGCCTGGGCGAAGTTTCCCTCGTACAGATACACCGTGCCGTCCTCGAACAAGGCGCGTTCGCGCGTGTCCTCGGAGAATTCGCGCTCCCGGATCTCGTTCAGAATGCCGTGCGCTTTCTTGAAATCTTCCTTCCACAAGGCGCATTCGGCGATCCCAAATTGGGGATCGGCTTCTCCCCACGGACCGTCTTCCTCGAGAATCGAGCGATAGATCCCTTCCGCTTCGTCGGGGAGGCCCTTTCCGGAGAGAAGGATGCGCGCGCTCTCCGAACGAGCGGCGAGTGCATAGCTGGTTTCGGGATAACTCCTCTCGAGGCGGTCGTAGGTGGCCAGCGCATCGTCCCAGCGACGCAGCTGCGCTTGGCATGAGGCGATCTCGGTCAGAGCACTCGGCACGGACCGCGCGTCCGGTTGCTTGTCGACGATGGACTGGAACACGCGAATCGCTGCGGCGTAGGCGCCGTCGGTCTGGCATCGCTTGCCGAATACGATCAGCGAAGAGTATTGCGACGGGGAATCTTGGGCCAACTGCAGATACTGTTCCGCCGCGCCGTCATGATTGCCGGCCTCGAGATAGAGATCGCCCAGAAGCTTTCGATAGAAGATGGCGTCCATCCCGCTGTTGTCGTCCGAGGTCTTGGCGTGCGCTTCGTGCGCTTTGGCCGCGCGCGATACGCGCTCGATGACGCCCTGAAGACCGCCCTCGCTCTCACCGATACGCAGCAGCTTTCCTTCGACGTAGGAAAGCGACGACGGATTCGACTCGAGATAATGCAAGTACTCCTGCGTGGCCTGCTCGTATTCGAAGCGCGTTTCGTGCAGCGCAGCCTTTTGGCGCGTGAATTCTCCCGGAAAGAGAGAATCCGCTTCGGCGTAGAGGTCCAGCGCTTCGTCCAACATCCGGTTGCGCGCGAAAAGATCGGCGACGAGCTCGAACGAGCCGCGGCTCCGGTCTTGAACCTCGAGAATGCGCCGCCACCAGCGGATCGCCTCGTCGCGATTGCCGCGGCGCGCGCTCGTCGTTCCCAATTGCTCCAAAACGGAGGGGTCGTCGGGCCACTCTTCCAACTCGCGGCGCAGCAACCGTTCCAGCTCTTCGTATTGCTTCAGCTCGAGAAGGCAGGACTTGAGTCCCATGCGAACGCGCGGATCCTTGGGATTGGTGCGCTCGAGCTCGCGATAGAGATCGAGCGCCTCGGCATAGCGCTTCTCGCGCAGATACTCGTCGGCGAGATGCAGCCGCGAGCGCAGGTCGACGGGATTGTTCGCTTCGGGCGGCGGATTCACCGGCACGGGTTCCACCGACACTTGCGCCAGCCCGCGTGAACCGGCGAGCGAAAGCGCAAGTAGGGCTGCTGCGGCGAGTTGCCTCATGCTAACTCGACTCCTCGATGCCCAGGCGCTTGCCCAGCGCGCGCGCGTCCGCCTCCCACCTCTCTCCTTTGGCCCGAGGAAGTGATTTCTGCAAGGCTTCCTTCGCCTCCTCGTTGCGGCCCATCGAAGCGAGCACGCTGCCCAGGTGATATTCATTTTCGGCGCGCGTGGCCGCGTCATCGAGGGGAAGCTCGCGCTGCGCATTCTGCAAGGACTGCAGCGCGGCATCGTGCTTCCCGCGGCGATAGCGAACCCAGCCCAGCGTGTCCTTCCAGTATGCCGATCGCGCCGGATCGATTTCGAGGGCTTCGAGGGCCAGCCGCTCAGCGGTCCCCAAGCTCTCCCCGCTCTCCGCGAAAATGAAGGCCAGGGCATTTCGTCCCACGGCCGACTTCGGGTCCAGCTCGAGCACCGAGCGAAAGATCCGGGCCGCTTCATCGAGCCGGCCGATCTTCAAAAGCCCATAACCCAAGCCATAAGCAGCTTCCACGTCCGCCGGGGCGGTTTTGGCCGCCTCGCGATAGAGGTTGGTCGCCCGCTCGATTTCCCCCCGGTCGAGATACCGCTGGGCCAGCTGCAAGGTTCCTCCCACCGTCACCGGCTCGATCTTCCGCTGTGCCTCCAGAACTCCTGCCTCTCCTCCGATCGTGAGCCCTTCATGGATCGCGGCCTCGAGGCTTTTGGCCGGCTCGAGATCGGGCTCCAAGGAGAGCGCCTTTTCCGCCGCTTGATGCGCGTCTTCCAAACGTCCGGAGCGCACCAGCTGCACTCCGTAATTGAGATACACCTCCGCGTACTTCGAGCCAGCATGGGCGAGACTCTCGAAGCAGCGGATGGAATCTTCGGTCTGTCCCAAGATCCCGTACAAGATGGCGGCGTTGTAGAGCGCATCCTCGTTCGCCGGCTCGATCGCCAGCGCACATTCGAACTGCGCTTTCGCGTTGTCGAGATCTCCCAAGTCGAGATAAGCCAGCCCGAGATTGCGATGCACCGCGGCGAGCGGGCCCGCGCGGCGCGCGGATTCGGCGAAGCTGGCGCGCGCTTCCTCGGTGCGTCCGAGGCGCAAGAATGCGGAGCCTTCGCGATAGAGCGTGGAGGCAACGAGATGCGTCTCGAGGTAATCGTCGGAGTCGGTCGGAGGTGCGGCGATCGGCTGGTGCTCGACGAAGGCCGGAGCCTCACCCGGGCGAAGGAGCTGGTACACGATGCCGTTCGACTCGACGCGGCATCCTCCGAACTCCTGTACGTCGGCCATGTCGCTGTAGAACACTGGCCGCTCTTTCTCGGCGAACGCCAGCTCCGCCTCACGCGCGACGAAGAGATTCTTGCGTTGAATGCGGGAAAGCTTTGGGAAATCTTCGCCGTACGCTTCGGGCAGAAGATTCTGCGTGCGATCCATGAACACGACGTCCGGGCGCAATCCCTCCACGGTGTGGAAGTAATAGGTGACGAAGCATTCATTGTCGCCCATGGCATAGAAGCGCGAGTTGGGCGGCAAGGGACCGATCGCGTTTTCCGCATAGACGCGCGCCATGGTGGAGTCGCGCCGGTCGCAGGCGGCGAGATTTTGGGCCAGAAGAAATGCGGGCGGAGCGATCGCCAAGAGTAGGCCCGCGGCGGTGCGCAGCGCGCGCGAGCGCACGCGCGGTGCGAGCCAATCCTCGAGTGCGGCGAATCCCGCTCCCGCGAACAAGAACGAAGCCATGACTGCGGGAAGGAAATAGACCGAGATCACGCTGCGATCGAGAAATGTATCTTCGTAGCGGATCATGGCTGCGGTGAACGGTCCGGCGATGAGAAAGAACACCGCGAAAAGCGCGGCGCGTTTGTGCAAACCGCGACGCAGAAGGTGCACGAGCCCCACCGTACCAGCGATCAGGAAGAGAGCCGGCACGCTTCGTTCCAACACCAAGCCGAACACGCGCAGCCGCAAGCCCAAGGAAGTCTTCGCCGCCGCTTCGCCCAATCCGCCGTATTGCGAGCGGGTCACGTGATCCCAGATCTCGCTCAGATTGCGAATGCCTCCCCAGTTCATCGCCGGCGATGCGCTCCAACGGATGGGAAGATAGAGATACACGGAGATGCCGAGCGCCAAGCAGGCGCCCATCGGAAAAACCCAGCGCACGCGGCGGCCCGCATCAGACTCCATGGCGTCGGGAACGAGCGCGGCGGCCAAGACGATGGGGCCCGCCAAGAGCGCAAAGGGATGATTCGCGATTCCCAATCCCAAGACATATGCGGAGAGCGCGAAGAACGAGCGACGCCCGCGGCGCGCCGCGACGGCGAGCGTGATTGCGGCAATCGTGAGGAGCAGATTGAGCGCATAGACTTCGACGACGACCGAGTTCGCCCACACCGCGCGCGCGAAGGCGAAGGCGAGCGCCGCGCCAACGGAGGAGAAGATGCGCCCGGTCAGCATCGAGAGCAGCTTGGCCAAAAGTCCGGCGGCGGCCGCCGCGCAGAGCGCCGAGAACAGATTCAGCGAGAAGGCCGGCGTTCCGGGAAGAACGAGGACGGCCATTCGCCCGAGTAACGTCCACAAGGGATATCCGGGCGGATGGGCGATGCCCAAAGTCGCGGCGGCAACCGCCAACTCACCCGAATCCCCCGCGTAGATCGTCGGGCAGAGAGTCGCGGCATACACGATGAACGCGGCAATGGCGACGGCGAACGCCGCCGCATTCTCACGAGTCATCTCTTCCCTGAATGAAGCAGCAGACGATTGTCCTAGGGCAGGTCCGGCGTCGGAGTGGGAGTCGGATTTTCTTCACGCGAGAGCGATCGGAAATAACGTTTGATGAGCTCCTCGTACTTGGGAGGATAACGCCGGTCGAGCGCTTTGAGCAGATCCTCGCGCAGATCGCGCAGGGGATCGTCGATCCCGCCCGGCAGCTCGGAGGGCGGGGTCAAATTGCCCAGCTCCTCGCCGGTCTTGGACTTGCGCTCCTTGCCGAAGTCCCGCTCGCGGATCGAGCGCTGTGAATCGAGGAGACGGGTCAGCGCCCACTGCTGGTCCTTCACGACCTGATCTCCCAAATCGCCCTGCTTCATGCGCTCGGCAACGTCGTCGAGCTTCTTCGAGACGTCGTCCAGGCTGCCCAAGAGCCCGCCGCCTTCGCCGATCTCGTTCAGGACCTTCTGCAGCTCTTTCTGAATGCGAGCCTGTTCCTCGGCCAAGCTTTGCAAGTGACCTTGCAGGCGGCGGCTCGGCGAGGATTTCATCTCCTCGCGGAGCTGCTGCATCATCTGATTCAGCTTCTCTTGATCCTGGGAGAGCTGCTGAAGCTGCTGCATCGCACCGGACATCGGATTTCCGCTGGGACAGCTCGACATGCTCTGCGCCGCGCGCAAGAGTTGAATCACGACGGCATTCAGATCGTCGACCGCCTTCTCCCCTTCTTGATTCGCGGCCTGCACGGCGCCGGATTCCAGACCGTAAGCGGACTCGCGCATCGATTCGACGCCGCGATCGAGCGTCTTGCCGATTCCCGACTCCATGAGCGGCGTTCCTTTGGCGACCTCCTCGAGCATCTTGTCCACGCGCTCCGCGCCCAGGATGAGTCGGCGCTGCTCGTCGGCGTAGCCCCGCGTTGTGGAGACGGTGTTGCGCGGAATCTCCTCGAGATTTCCGGCCAGCGATTCCTCGTCTTCCGACAAGGCCAACAGATCGCGCACCGCGCGATTGATCGCCGCCTGATTGATCGTGATCTGGTGCGCGGACATCGACTGCTGTTGTTGGGTGAGCGCGGTGAGCGTTTCACGCAGCTCGGTGAGCGCTTTCTCTCCCTTTTCTTCCGCCTTGTCGTTTTCGCTCTTTTCCATGTTGCGCGACATTTCGTCCTGCGTCTTGGGGATGTCCTTCTGCTTCATGTCCTTGGAAACTTGATCCATCCCCTCTTGCTCGTGAGCGTCGCGCAGCTCCTTCACCATGTTGGCGAGATCTTGGATCTCCTGCTCGAGCTTCTTCGTCTCTTCGGAAAGCGCCTTCTCCTGCTCGGCCAAGCGCTCGTTTTCTTTTTCCGATTTCTTCTGAGAATCTTCCTTGGACGATTCCTCGCCGGACTGGTCCTTTCCGTCTTTGGAATCTTTTCCCTCTTTGGAATCTTTCGCTTCGCTGTCCTTTTGATTCGCGTCCTTCTTGCGGCCTTCGTCTTCGTTGCCCTTTTCATCTTGGGCGTCGGGAGCGGGATTCTCGTCCTCGTTCTCGGCCTTCTTCTCGTCGGCGGCCTTCTGGTCGTTGGGCTTCGCGTCTTTCTCCTGCGCCTTGTCGCTCATCGAATCCGGCGTCTTCAAGTCTTCGTTGACGCGCTCCTGACGGGCCGCCAATTCCTCCAGCCGGCGCACCGCCGCCTTCGTTTTCTCTTCCAGGCGGAATTGCTTCAGGTTCTCCATCACGCGATCGAGGTTCTTCATCAATTCTTCCTGCGCCTTTTGGAAGTCGGCGATCTCCTGCTCTTTCCTTCCCTCGTCCTGCTCGAGGGCTTCGCGCAGCTTCTCCAGCGCCTTCTTCATTTCTTCGTTCGTGACTTCATCCAAGAGCTTTTGCAGCTGCTCCATCTTTTGCAGCGCTTCGAAGCTCATGAACTCGGATTCCGTGAGCGACTGCATGTTGCGATCCACGTCTTGCTGAATGCGCTGCAGCTCGGAGGAGAGCTTCTGCTGCGTTTCGAGCGCGCGCTGCATCTCCTGCTTGTTCTCCCAGGAAGTCTCACCTTTTTTCAACATCTCGCGGCCGATCTGCTCGACCTTCTCTTCCACCTTCTTGATCTCGCCGGCGACATCCTTCATGTCGTCGATCGAAGTTTCCTGCCCCTTTTCGATCTCCGAATAGATCTCGCCCAAGGAAGGGAAGCGAAACACGAATGAGCGCGTGCGCGAAGTCTGCGGCCCGTCGACCGAGTTGCGGTCGGAGACTTCGAGGAAATACGTGACCGCATCTCCGGGAAGGAGATCGAGATCATTGAGGCTCCACTCGTAGCTCTGGGAAATCTCCGCGGTGCGGCGCGCGGGAGCGAAGATCTTCACCGAGTGCTCTTGGCCGGGCGCGCGGCTCGACTCGAAGCGCAGCACGACCGGTCCCAAACCGTAGTCATCAATCGCGGAATAGCGCAGCGTGGCGATCAGGCTCTCGTTCAAATCGCGATCTTCGCCCGGCTCGAGCAGGCGAATGAACGGCGCTTCGTCGCTCAGCGGTTGAATGCGGTGCGTGATCGGATCGGAGTTCACGGTTCCCGTTTGGTCTTCGATCTCCACGCGATAGACATCTTCCTGCAGAATGGAGAGCTCCGCGCGGTAGAGACCCTCGCCCGAACCTTGGAGAGGGAGCGCGGCATCTTTCTCGCGCAAGAGCGCGGCGCGCCGCGGCTCGTTCGAGGGACGGAAGAACACTTCCGCCTTCGTTCCTTTCACCGCGGCGAGATCTCCGCTGCCGTCCGTGACCGACGCCGGGGGAAGCCCGGTGTATTCCGGATAGCGATAGCGAATCTCCTCGACGCTCACGGTGGTCGGGGCAATCGCATCGACGCGATAGATTTCCGATCGATCGCGTCCCTGGCCGAAGCGGTACTCGAACGACTCGTCGACTTTCGCCAGGCGATGCTCGTAGCGCTCCGCGGCGGGAAGTGAGGTCTCTTTCCACGGCGACTTCGGATCGCCGCGCATCTCGAGAATCCCGGGCGCGGGCGTTCCGGAAACGCGCGCAGCGAGCGCGAGCGCGGTGCCGCGCGGAATCACCGTGTTGCCGGGCTCGACCTCGAACTTCACCGGAGGCTTGGGACCCAATTCCGTAAAGGCCGACGCATAGCGCAGCGCGGAAGATCCCGAGCGCTCGGAGCCTAAGATGGCGACGATCGCGGCCAATACGACGAGCCCGCCGCCGGCCACCAACAGTCCGCGGCGCGCGAACGCATGCGAGGGAAGAGCGCGCACGTCCACATTGCGCAGACGGCGCAGCACGTCGTCGACGAACGCATCGACGAGCTCGTGCGAATAGCCGGTCTTGGAATCGTCGCGCGCGCGCAGGATCTGCACGGCGGGAACGAGACGCTCGCGCATATCGGCCGATTCGCGTTCCGTCGCGCGGGCCGATTCCTCGGCATCGAACATCGAAGGAATGACGCGAATGAGCGCGGTCACAAAAGGACCGAGCGCGACACTGAGCACCAGAAGGAAGGCGGCGGCGCGAAGCCCGGCGGGGAGATGCAGGAAGGCGCCGGCCACGATCAAAAGCGCGGCGAGCGCGAGCGCGAATCCGAAGCCGCGGCCGGCCCAGCCCACCATGAGGCGCTGCCCCTGCACGCGGCCGCGCTGCAGCGCTTCTTGGACCAAGATCTTTCCGGATTCGGTCACGGTACCCTCAGTGCGTCATGGCGTAGGCGATCACGTTGATCGCCATCTTCATCGCTTCTTCGCGGATCTCCGCGGGGTCCCCATGGACCTCGGGGTCTTCGATTCCGTCCCCGATGTCAGTGTTGTACGAATAAAAGACTACCATGCGGCCCTCGTGAAAGATCCCGTAGCCATGGGGCGGGCCCCCGTGGTGTTCATGAATCTTCGGCAATCCGTGGGGCATCGAATACGCCGTATGGTAGATCTCGTGATCGAACGGCACCTCGACGAGCTCGTCTTCGGGGAAGATTTTGCGCATTTCGCGGCGGAAAGACTCATCCATTCCGTAATTATCGTCCGCCCAGAGAAATCCTCCGTGGACCAAGTACCAGCGCAGGCGCTCCCCTTCTTCGGGCGTGAAACGGACATTGCCGTGGCCGGTCATGTGCAGGATCGGGAGCTCGAAGAGATCGTCGTCGAGCGGCTGGGCGCGCCCCTCCTCGATCTCGACCTCCATCCCCAAGCGGCTCGAGAGCTCACGGGCCAAATTGGGAAGGGACGTGGGATTCGCATACCAATCGCCGCCGCCGCCGTAATGCAGCCGCCCCAGCCGGACGACGGCCCCACCCAAGTTCTTGGCTTTGGCCGGGGTATCCCCGGAGCGAATGTTGAAAGGGCGGGCGGGCGGCGCCGAGGGCGGCGGAGCGGGGTTTTCCGGCGTTTGCGCCGCGGCAGCCTGCGTGAAAACGAGGCCGGCCATCACGAGGAGCCCGATCTTCAAAGGTGTGCTCCGGCCAGGGGAGGGATGAACTCACCTTAGGGACGCACTAGTAGACGGTCAAGGCGCCGTGAATGTTCTGTCGGCTTTATTGCCGGATGCCTTCAGCGAAGGCGGGTGATCTTGCGAATCTCTTCTTGGCCTCCGGCCTTCACGCGAACGAAATAGATCCCCGCGGAAGCGGATTGTCCGTGATCGTCTTTACCGTCCCACTCCAGCTGCTGCTCCCCTTCGAGACGAATTCCATGGCCCAGCGAACGGATCTTTCGTCCCGTGACGTCCAAAACCTGCGCTTCGATCCAAGAACGCACCGGCACGGTGAACACGACGTGCGCCGCGGACGAGCTGGGGTTGGGATCGACGTGCAGTCCGAGACCCTGCATCGCGCCGTTCTGCGTGAGCGGCGCCGCCGTCGTGGCCAGGAACACGTCGAGCACGTTCTTCAAATTGAGACGGCCGTAGCCGAAGAACTCATCCCATCCCGGCGTGTCTTCGTTCGGCGGCCCAACTTGATCTTCGGCTGCCGCTTGGAGGATGTCGCGAACGTGGCGCGTGCGAAGCTCCGGCTCCAGACCGCGCAGGATGCTCACGATTCCCGACGCAACTGGTGTCGCAGCCGAGCATCCGTTGAAGACGCTGGTTCCATTGACGCCCGAGTTGTAGAGCAGCGTGATGACGTTGTCTCCGGGCGCAACGAATTCCAGTTGGTCTCCCGTTCCAGAGTAGAACGCGCGCGCGTCGTTGTTGTCGGTGACGCCGATCGAGATCGTGTGCGGCGAGGAGCCCGGCCCGGACACATCGGCATCGCCGATCCCGCCGTTTCCCGCGCAGGCCATGAGAATCGCGCCCGCTTCCTTCGCATCGCGCAGCGCATCTTGCAGCGCGGCCCCCACCGGATAATTGATGAGACTCATGTTGAACACATCGGCGGCGGCCGCGGATGCGATCCCGATTCCCTGGAGCAAGTCCGCCACCGTCCCCGAGTTTCCGGCATTGAGAACTTTGACCGGCATGATCTTGCAGAAATGATCGACACCGGCTACGGCGAAGCCATTGTTCGCATTCGCGGCTAAGAGGCCGGTGACCAAGGTCCCGTGACCGTTGTCGTCTTCCGGATTCGCATCCTCGTTCACACAATCGAATCCGGCGACGATGCGCCCGGCGAATTCGGGATGATCGGAGTCGATCCCGGAATCCAACACCGCAACCGTGACCGACGCACTGCCGCGCGAGTCGTCCCAACCCGCTTGCGATTCGATGTCCGCGCCCGGCGTTCCGCCGAATTGGCCGGTGTTGTTGTGATGCCACTGACTTCCATAGAACGTGTCGTTCGGGATGAAGCCCCCTTCGCCCCAATAGTTGGGCTCGGCCGATTCGACCAAGGGACTCGATTCATAGCGCGATTGCAAATCGGCGAGAGACGACGCGGGATCGAACTTCATGAGCCAGGCATGCGCAATACCCAGATCTTGCGCGCTCCTCGCTCCCATTGCGGCGTTCAATGAAGCTTGCTGCTGCGGCGTGGCCGCGGCGGTGAAGACCACGATCAATTCGCCGGGAACGTGCGCGTGGTCGAGGATCGCCGCTGCGACGGAATTGGGCATGGCGAAGCAAGCAAGCGCGAGAGCCGCAAGGGCGCGAATGCAAACGGTAGACATGTTCGATACCCGCAAGGAAGGAGTCGGGGACGGGCGGCAAGCGAAACGCATCTTCAGTGTGCCACCTTGGCTCCGCCCGAATCAACCGGGAAGGTCAGCTCCACCGTCGTTCCGTGCCCGAGCTCGCTCGTGATCGCGATGCTGCCGCCGTAGTCCAGCATGATCGCGCGGCAGATCGGCAGCCCGAGCCCGGCGCCTCCCGTCTTCGTGGAGAAGCTCGGCTCGAAGATTCGTCCCAAATTCTCGGCGGGAATGCCCATTCCGGAATCGCTCACGTCGACGCGGGCCAAGCCGTTCTCTCCCCAAACCCGAACGCTCAAGTCGCCGCCCTTCGGCATCGCTTGGATCGAGTTCTCGATCAAGTTGATGAAAAGGCGCATCACTTCGTCCTTGTCGACGCGCGTCCAAAGCGCACCTTCGGGTGCATCCACATCGAAGCGCACGTTGCGTTCCGTCGTGTCGCCGTAGAGGCGGCGCGCCTCACGTACCAGCTTTCCCAAATCCTCGACGCGAATCTTGCGCCCAGGCATGCGCGCGTAATCGGAGAACTCGATCGCGATGCGGCGCAACGCTTCGCAGCGATCGATGATCGTCTCGGTGGATTCCTCCAGGATCTGGTCGAATTTCGGATGGCGATCCTTCCACGCCTGCTGCAAGTGCTGCGCGGAGAGCTTCATGGGGGTGAGCGGATTCTTGATCTCGTGCGCAACTTGGCGGGCCATCTCCGCCCAGGCCGTGATCTTCTTCGAGCGAATGAGATCGGTGAGGTCTTCGAACACCAGGACCGCACCCTGCGGTACGCCTTCGCTGTCGCGCAAGGGCGTACCGACGAGCCGGATGGAGCGCGCTTCCCCGGATTCCGCCGAGGCGAGCTCGATTTCGCGCACGACTTCTTCCTCGCGCCCTTCGAGCAGCGGCCGCGCGGCATCCATCACCGCCGCGGAGGCAGGCGCTTGCAACGCGCTTCCTCGTCTGCCGGGGATCGCATCGGGATCGGCCAGAATGCGGCGCGCGGCGTCGTTCACGGTGGCGATGTTGCCCTCTGCATCGAAGCTCACGACGCCCGAGCCGACGTGGCGGATGATCGCCTCGATGTATTCGCGGCGCTCCCGATCGCGCGCTTCGGAAACGGCGAGCTTCTCGGACATGAGATTGAACGAGCGCACCAAGGCGCGGATCTCGCCGCCGGCTTTGGTGGCAATGCGATAGCCGAGCTCGCCCGCGCCGATGCGCTCCGCGCCCACGGTGAGATCCAAGATGGGACGGGTGAGACGATTCGCGAGAAGAAACGCAACGACGATGGCGCCGGTCAGCACGAACAAGCACAAAAAGTAGATGCGCGAAAGAACGAGCGACGCTTCGACGTCGAGACCGGCTCGATGAAACGGCGCCATGGTGGCCAGCATGCCGACCGGGTGCATTTTCTCGTCGGAAAGCGAGGTGTAGTTCGAGAGAAACGATCCCGGACCGAAGCGGCTCTCCACCACGGCGCGGCGCGCACCCTCCAGCTCCACCTTTTGATACGCGCGCGAATCGACCAGATCGCTCAAGACTTCCGATTGATAGAGCTCGGGCTTGGAGGTGGCGGAGAGAACGCCGCCCGTAAAGAAGCTCACCGGAGATCCGACGCGGCGCTCGAGCTCGCTCGCCAGCACGCCATCGATCTTCTGAAATGCGAACACGGCCCCGCCCGCCGCCGGCGCCATGGCACACGCATACAAATCGGAGCCGCTACGGCGGAAGAATTCAAGCGACGCCGTTGCCGGCGGAGCTTGCGCGGCAAAAGACATCATTTCCGGTGTCGCACCGGAGCTCGCGGCGCGGACGCCGCCCTCCCTTCCGCGCACCACGATCGCATCGACCGAAACGGGATCGGCGAGCGTGTGCTCGGAAGATTCGCCGCGCAGCAGCGATTGCACTTCCTTCCCCGCCGCCGCGCTCGTCGCGGCCTCCAGGAGCGAGTGCGAGAGCAGCTCGCGCGAGACGCGGAGATCTTCTTGCAATCGATCTTGGAATTGGCGGCGCTTCTCCTGCACGAAGAGCCCACGTCCTGCCCCTCCCAGAAACACCGTGGGCAGAAGGGAAACGACCAGGAATCCGGCGATGACGCGCTCGCGAAATCCGAAGCGCGGCGCGTTCAATCGCGCCGCCAAGCCGGAATGAATCCACGGCGTAATGGTCAGAATCGCGAGCAAGCCCGCGGTCAAAGCCAGCGTCACCAAGAGCGAGCGGCCGAACAAAAAGAGCGCGGCCACCTTCCCGTGGCGTTTCAAACCGAAAGTGAGATAGCCGACCGTCTTTTCGCCGTCGCGCTCGCGCACGCAATAGAGATCGTAGAGCTGTCCGCCGATGCGGCGCTCGATCCAGCGGCCGCCGGACGGTGACGACGCCAGCTCTTGCACGATCACCGAGGGCACGCGATCGCCGAGCCCGCCCTCCGGATCGGTGGAGGCGACGAGCATTTCTCCCTGATAGCGATCGACGCGATCGGGAATCTCGCGCGCGAAGCGCAGAAAGTCTTCGCTGGAATTTTGCGGATCGAAGAGCGATGAGAAGGAGCTCGATGCGTAGGGCGTTTGTCCCAAGCGATCGAAGTAGGCGAGCTGCATCTCCACGCGCCCCGGCGCTTCGCCGCCGAAGGCCGGCCAAATTCCCGAATAGACATCGACGCGCTCCGAGCCCAATTCCTCGCGGCGGAAGCGAAGACCGGGATTGCCCAAGACGGACGCCGGCGAATCGTCGAGCTCGGGAGGAAAGCCCAAGCTGAACGTCGAGAATGGCCGCGACGCGGAATCGAAGAGACGAATGAGACAGCCCGCCGGAGTGCCGGCCAAAGGACTCCTCGCCCACAAGATGAACGCGAGATTCGCCTGGCGTGGCGACGGCCCTTCTTCCAACGCGCGGCGCAAATCTCCGTCGTGCGCGAAGGAATCGAGAACCGTTTCCACGAGGGATTGGCGCGCTCCGGAAGGGCTCTCTCCGTATTCCTGCGCACGAAGCTCGACCAGCTCTCGCCGGCGCGCCTCGATGCCGTCGAGAAGCGGAGCAAAGTTCGCGACGGCGGCCAGCGCGGAGGCGGCGAGAATCGCCGGCGCGCTCAATCGCGCGCGCGGCCGGGGGAGTGCGTGAAACATCGCCATCGCGGCGAGCGCAGGCAGCGGGCGAATGAAATCCATCGGCGAAACGGACGTGGGATCGCCCATTTTCACCGCGGACGCGAGCGTCGCCAGAACCGTCGCCAACGAGAAGGCCGCCCAGGCGGGCATTTTCCCCCACAACGCGCGCAGCCCGACCAGCAGCGCCGAGCCCCAAACCAGAAATGCAGCTCCGGCGCAAAGCAGCCCGATCAACAGCACGGTGGCCGGCACCGAGGTGAACGGATCCAAGGCGCCGTACAACGTCGCGTTGGAGTTTCGCGCCACGTCAAAAATGCGCGACCAATGCAAACCCAGGAGCGAGCCCATCAAGAGCGCGAGAAAAACCCCGGTCGGAATCGAGAACGCGACGTGGCGGCGCCCGAATTGCACGAGCGCCTCCGAGCGCTCCAACACGAGGCGCTTCAATTCCCGTCCCGCGAGCAATGCCGCCGCGCACGTGAGCAGCAGATCTCCCGGCGAGCGCAGGAGCCCTGCGAAGCGAATCGATGCGAACCACGAGGGATCGAACACGCCGAAGGGATCGAATTCGGAGGAAACCGGAAACCGAAGAAGAACGAAGCGCGCCAGCACGATCATCGCGAAACGCAGCGCGGCATGAGGACGAAGCCGGCGCCACAGCTCCATCGCCAGCACAATGCCGAACGCGAGAACGAGCCACGATCGAACGGAGCGCGAGCGATGCAGCTTTTGGTGAGCGAGCCCGCTGCGCGAAAGACCGGAAAGCGCGACCCGTCCGACCGCTTCACCGGAATCGAGCGTCAAGGCGGAGCTGGAGAGCGCCGTGTCGCGATCCACTTGAATCTTCGTCGCTCCCAAGCGGAGCGTGCTCACATCCACATTCTGTCCGGCGATCTCGAACGCGACGTCGGCGCGCACACCCGCACCTTGCGCCAACTGTTCCAATTGATCCTCGGTGGCAAGAAACCGATTTCGCACTGGGAATTCGGCGCGCAAAGGCTCGTGGGCAATGACGTACCCCAGCACCGCACCGTTGGCGCCGGGGACGGGATGCACCGCTTCCAAAACGGTGAAGATGTTTCCTTGGCGGATCTGCAAGACTTCGAGAGCGGCGTCTTGCGCGCGCGCCGGCGACATCGTGACCGTCGGAGTCCATCCCGACCAGGCGCGCGGTTTGCGCTCGGCATCGTAGATCGCCGCCCCGGCGCGCCCTTGGCTCGGGAATCGTTCTTGGAGATCCAAGAACACCGGGCGCCGGGCAGCTTGGACGAGCGCACCCTCGCTCGAAAGAAGCGCCTTGGTATCAGGATCGGCACCGATTTCGCGAATGCCGCCGAGCACGGCGGCCCCATGCTCGCGGAGAAATGCAGTGATGCGCTCCGAGCGCGCGCCGAGCTCGGAGCGGGCGAACGAGTCCCACTGCGAGCGAAAGCGCGCTTCCTGAAGCATGACCCAGGACTGGGAGAGAAGCGCTGCCGCGAACAGCGCAAGAAAGATTGTTTGGCGATGCGGGATCTTCACGATCGCATCAAGGCTCGAGAGTACGGATCTCCCCGACGAACCATTGGGCGCCGCGCCGGCGAAGCGAGATGTACACCTGATCGGCGTGTGCGGCGCCGTCATTCATGCGGAATTCGCGGACGGCAACGGCGTAGGGAGATCTGCCGTTGGAATCGAGATTCCAATACTTCTGAAACATGAACCGATCGATCTTCGTGTACTCGAGCATGTCCTTCAGCAGGTAGTACGCTTGATCGCGATTGAAATACCCGCCGCAGGGCCCGCCCTTGGCGAACGAGAGGCTGACTTTTTCCTCCGGATCCAGCGTGAGAAGCAGGGAATCCGCGTCGGCCGAGGCCCAGGCGCGCTCGACCGCGGCGAACACACTCAGCGGTCCCTGCGCCGCGTCGTTGTCTCCCAATTCCTCACGAGTGACGCCCGGAGAAAGCATCTCGTTTTCGGCGGAACGTCCCTGGGGATCTTCGGCCGCGACCGCTCTACCTACTGGGGAAATGACCAAAGCGAAAAGAGTCCAAAAGATCCAACGTCTTTGGCCGACTCGCATGGGATCCGCCGTCCGTCTCGAGGAGAGGTTGTATCCATGATAGACAGAGAGCGCAGTAGGGTCAACGTGGGCACTTTGCTGAAGAGTGTGCGGAAGCCTTGTCCAGGGCCGGCGAGACGTGTTACCGGGCCTTCCCTTTTTTCGGCCAGCGCTGCTCCCACTCCACCAGGATGGGAGTGGCGATCCAAATCGAGGAGAACGTTCCCACAACGCCGCCCACGGTCATGACGAAGGCGAAGTCGCGCAGCACCGAGCCGCCGAAGACGTAGAGGATGACGGTGGTGATGAACACGGTGGAGAACGTGATGATCGTGCGGGCCAAGCTCTGATTGATGCTCTTGTTCAGGACGTCGGCGTACTTTTCGCGCGTGGGCACGCGCAGGTTTTCGCGAATCCGGTCGAAGACGACGATCGTGTCGTTGATCGACCAGCCGACGAGCGTCAGGAATGCGGCGATCACTTCCAGCGAGACCTCCCCGCCGCGCAAATTGAAAAGGCCGAGCGTGATCAACACGTCGTGGAGGAGAGCGACGACACCGGCCACCGCGAAGCGGTACTGGAAGCGAACCGACACGTACACGAGGATTCCCAGAAGCGACCAGAAAATCGCCCATCCGGCGTTGCGCCGCAGCTCGGCGCCGATGCGCGGTCCCACTGAATCGTCGCGCCGGATCTGTAAATCGGGCCAGCGCTGGCGCAGCGCCTGCTTCACGTCATCCGCGCCGATCACGCCCTCGCGTACCGGGACGCGCACCAGGATCTCGTTCTGCTCCCCGTAAGACTGAATGCTGGCATCGGCGCGGCCGATTTGGGCCAGCGCCGCGCGCACTTCCTCCACCGGCACGCGCTGCGCGAATTGCACTTGCAAAATCGAACCGCCGGTGAAGTCGATCGAATAGCGCGGACCGTGCGTGATGACGAGAGAGATCAAGCCGATCACGATGAGCGAAAGCGAAATGGAGATCGCGATCCAGCGCGTTCGCACGAACGGGTAGTTGGGATTGCGCAGAATCTCCATGAATTTTCCTCGAGAGACTTAGATGGAAAGCTTCTTCACGCCGCCGCGCGTCCAAATGTCGAAGATCGCGCGCGTGACGAACACCGCGGTGAACAAGCTGACGACGATTCCGATCGTGAGCGTGACGGCAAATCCCTTCACCGGTCCGGTCCCGTACCAATAGAGCGCGATCCCGGAAACGAACGTGGTGACGTGAGAATCGAAGATGGTCACGAACGCGCGATCGAATCCGCGACTGACGGCATTGCGTAAGGTCTGACCGTTGCGCAGCTCCTCGCGAATGCGCTCATAGATGAGGACGTTCGTGTCCACGGCCATGCCCATCGTCAACACGAGCCCGGCGATTCCCGGAAGCGTCAGCACGCCGCCGAACTGCACCATCAACGCCAAGAGGAATCCCAAGTTCAGGATGAGCGCAACGATCGAGATCATTCCGGAGACGTGGTAGTAGATCGCCATGAACAGCAGAATCGCGATAAACGAATACATGGACGCGCGTCTGCCGAGCTCGATCGAATCCTTGCCGAGTGAAGGACCCACGACGCGCTGCTCTTCGATGCGAATCGGTGCGGGAAGCGCTCCGGCACGCAACACGATCGCCAGGTCGGAGGCCTCCTGCGGACTGAAGCGTCCGGTGATGCTGGCCGTGCCGGCGCGGATCTTGTCCATGATCTCCGGCGCGGACTTCACCTTGCCGTCGAGCACGATGGCCATGAGACGGCCCACGTTTTCACCAGTCGCGCGGCTAAAGAGGCGGCGGCCCTGATTGGAGAGATCGAACTCCACCATGAAGTTTCCGGAAATGTTCGAGGAGCGATCCGGTTGGGCGCGCGCATCCTCCAGCACTTCGCCAGTCAGCTCCGGCTTGGCATTCAAGAGATAGATCCCGCGCATCTGATTGCCGGTCTGGTCGGTGTAAGGATCCGCATCCCAAACCAGCTCGACATCCTTGGGAACGACGCCCGTGGAATCGGCGAGCAATTGCAAGTAGCGACTGACCATCTCCACATCGGATTCGCGGAAGGCACCCACCTCGTTCGTGGCGATGCGCCCTTGACGCGGGATGTACACGATGCGGCTCGCCAGCGGCCGGCCTTGGTTCTCGCTGACGTCTTGGTGGAGGAACTTCGCCAGCTCGACCGGGCTCTGGGGCTTCGCCGCCGCGGCGGAATCGCCCGCCGCCAAGGCGGCGGAGTCGGCGCCTGCCGGCGTTACCGCCGCCGGCGCGGATGCGCTGTCTGCGGCAGGCGGCCCGAGCAAGTCCGCGGCGGAAGTGTCGGCTCCGCTCACTCCGGCCATCGCCGCGAGCGCCAAATCCATTCGATCTATGAGCCGGCGCAGCTCGCCGCCGGGACGAACCATCTTCATCTCCAGGAGCGCGGCCTTGGAGATGATGGATTTGGCGTGCTCGAAATCGGCGACGCCGGGAAGCTCGACGATGATTCGCTTGTCTCCAGTGCGCTGCACGATCGGCTCCGAGACGCCGAACTCATCCACGCGATTGCGAATGACCTCGAGCGCGCGATCGGCGAGATCCTTGCGGTCCGCCTCGGGGGGAATCTTGGAGTCGTCGATTTCCAGAACGAGATGCATCCCGCCCTGCAGATCGAGACCCAGCTTCAAGGCCTTGTCCCGAAGCTTCTCAACTTCGGGAGTCATTTCGGTTCGTTGGGCGTCGGACAGCGTGAAATAGCGAAAGCTCGGCCAGAGCGAATAGATCGCAAAACCGATCGCGGCGATGATGATGAGGATCCGCCAGCGCAGGCTGAAATTCATCGAGTGGAGGACCCAATTCGGCGAAGGATGAAATTCATCGGGCGAGGAGCCTAGGTAGGATGCGCTTCCCTGTCAACCGCGAAGCCGGTGATAACGGATCGTTTCGATCATTTCCCGCACTGCCGCCCCGATTCCCACCATGACCGCCCGGGAAATGATCGAGTGGCCAATGTTGACCTCGGCGATTTCCGGAAGGCGGGCGATCGCCCCGATGTTGTGGACGTCGAGGCCGTGCCCGGCCCCCACCTCCAGCCCGATCTTGCGAGCCAGGGAAGCGGCATCAGCAACCCGCTCCATTTCCTCGCGTCTTTCCTCTTCCGTGGCGGCATTCGCGTAGCGCCCGGTGTGAATTTCGATGGCCTTGGCTCCCACCCGCAGCGATTCCTTGACCTGCTCGAGGTCCGGATCGATGAACAAGCTGACCCGAATTCCACCCTGCTGGAGTTGTTTTACCGCGGCGGCGATCCGCTCCCCTCCGCCGGCGACGTTCAGTCCGCCCTCGGTGGTGAGCTCCTCGCGTTTTTCGGGAACGAGCGTGGACGTGTCCGGGCGAATGGAAAGTGCGATGGCGACCATGTCGTCCGTGGCGGCCATTTCCAGATTGAGGCTGGTCTTCACGAGCTGGCGCAGAAGGCGCACGTCGCGATCCTGAATGTGACGGCGATCTTCGCGAAGATGCACGGTGATCTGCGAGGCGCCGGCCTCTTCGCAAAGGAGCGCCGCGGGGACGGGATCGGGAGAGCGCCCTTTGCGCGCTTCGCGCACCGTGGCGACGTGATCGACATTCACACCCAGTCGCATGAGCTCCTCCTGTGCGCGCGCTTTCGCAGGCGATTGGCGCGCGGCGTGTGCGCGCGCCTTTAGCTGGCCGGCTTGCGCCGCTCTTTATCCTTGCCGGCCATGTCCGAGAGCGTCACGACCGCGATTCCCTCGTTGCGCCAGCGGTCGATCGCTTCGCGCGCCGCTTCCACCGTTTCCTGGTTCAAGTGGCCGATCGCAATCGCGCGGCCGCGCCGGCGCGCGATCTCCTCGACGCGGGCGGTTTGGGCGCGCGCGTCCACCTCCACTTCCTTCGGGCCGTCCAAGAACAGATTGTTCACCAGAACGGGAACTCCGGCCCGCCGTCCTTCTTGTCCCACGACCGAGAACGGAGTGGTTCTGCTGTCGAGAAAGAACAGCGAGCGATCGTGCTGGCGCACCGCCTCCAACACGAGACTCATGAGCGCGGGATCGGAGGTGACTCGCGACCCCATGTGATTCGAAACGCCGCTGTAGTGGGCGAGACCGTTCAGGTGCGCTTGCAGGCGGCGAAGGTTCTCCATCTCATCGAGCTCGTGCAGGATCGCGTTGCGCCCGGGATCATGATCGCTGCGGTCGTAGGGCTCCATGGGGATGTGCAGAATGACGTCGTGGCCGTGCGCGCGGGCGGATTCGGCGAACGCATTCGAATACTTGAGGCCGGCGATCACCCCAAACGTGACCGGCGCATTCAAATCCAAAAGCTCGCGGGCGAGCCCGCTCATCGAAGCGCCGAGATCATCGAACACAAGGGCGATGCGCGGCTTGGCCGGCTTTTCATTCCCCGCCAGCGCGGGAATCGTCTCGCGCTGCAGCTTGAGGCGGTGCGTCTCGCGCTCTCCCAGACCCAGAGTGATCTCGAGCCCGGCGCTCACTCCCGGATGCCCGCTCAGCTCGATCACGTCCAACACGGTGACCCCCGCTTCTTGCGCTGCGCGGGCGATTCCTGCATTCAGCTGTGTGAAGGAGGTCACCTGTGGAATGGGCAGATCGAGCTCGGCGCGCGCGAAGGAGTCGCGGTCCGTCTTCACCGGAATGATGCGGCTCTTGATCGCCGCGCGATCGATGCCGCTCTCGTCGAGCACGCGGGAGAGCGCGCGATCGATCCGCTCGAAGCTCGTGCCCGGCGCGCGTGCCGTCGAGGCGGTGGCGGAGCGCGCCGCGGCCCATGGCGCACCCCATGGATTGCCGCGCGCCAGCGCCACGAGCGATGCGCCAGCACCGGCAATCACCAGTGCACCGAATAGACGGCGCAGCGAAACGGAGCTGCGTGCGGCTTCGAGGACCTTGGAGAAAAAACCCGGCATGGACTTTCGAGCGAGTGATCGCGCGTAACGAATCGTTCGGGAAAGACGGCGCTGGGAACGAGGCCGAAACCTAACAGGTCTTTCTCGCGCAAGCACCGGGAAAACGAAAAGCCCCGGCGATTCTGCCGGGGCTGGTAACGCCATCGAAAGCACGGGGCGATTTGAGATCTAGCGGTAGGAACTCTTGATGGAACCCCAGCTCATAGATTCGACCCGGAGGACGGCATCGATCTCCGTCTGCCGGATGATCTGGAAGAGACCCGGCTCATCGGGATCGGGCACGATCTCAATTTGAACGCGCGTGTCGTAGCTCCAGCCGTCATTCGCTGCAGTTAGGATGCGTCCCTGCTGCGTGCACGTGACCTCGGTGTGATTGTTGCCGAGATCGCGCCGGCTCAATTCCGTCAAATCGAACTCGATGGAGTCGATCGGATTCTCCTGGCCGGAGAAATTCGGATCGAACATGTGTGCGGCGATGTTCAGCTCTTCGGTGCGGCTCCAACTCGAGCCCGTCATCCACGGGAAATCCTGGGCATCCCGCTCGAGCGGGAAGAACTCGAATTGATCGTGAAGAACAGCCTCGTATTCCGTGTACATCTTGTGCTTCCAGACGAGCTCGAAATACTCAATCGTCTTCTCGATGCTCGTTCTCTGAATCTGGATCGGGCCGGGTCCGGGTTCTTCTTTGTTGTCGTCGTCGTCATCGCAGCCTGGAAGCACCAACAAGAGCGACGTCGCCGCGCAAAATGCGAGTGCGCGAACAGAGGGGCGTTTGCTCATGAGAATCCTCAACCGGATCGACTAGACGGCGTCGACCTCGGTCTGCTTGATGACCTGATAGAGTCCCGCCTGATCCGGGTCGGGAACGATTTCCAAAACGACGCGCGTGTCGAAGCTCCAACCGTCGTTCGCGTCAGTGAGCACGCGTCCTTGCTGCGTGCACGTCACCTCGGTGTGATTGTTGCCGAGATCGCGGCGACTCAGCTCCGTCAGACTGATCTCGATCACATCGATCGGATTCTCCTGGCCTGAGAAATTTTCGTCGAACATATGATCGGCGATCTGGAGCTCTTGGGTCCGCGGCCAGCTGGAACCAGTGAGCCACGGAAAATCATCCGCGTCGCGCTCCAGCGGGAAGAACTCGTATTGATCGTGGAGAACCTCTTCGTACTTCGAATACAGCTTTTCTTTCCACACCGTTTCCATGTAATCGATCGTGTGGTCGATCGAATCGCGGACGAGGCGCGATTCATCGGGAGGAGGCTTGTCGCCCTCTCCGGGACTAAAAATGCAGGCAGAAACAATTAATGCAAGCGACATCGCCAACGAGACTGCTGCCCGTTGCGGGAGTCGAATCGAGACCATGAGGGCCTCCTTAGACGGCGTCGATTTCGGTTTGGCGGATGACTTGGAAGAGACCCGGCTCATCGGGGTCGGGCACGATCTCGATTTGAACTCGGGTGTCGAAGCTCCAGCCATCATTCGCCGCGGTCAGAATTCGTCCCTGCTGCGTGCAGGTCACCTCGGTGCGGCCGTTGCCGAGATCACGCCGGCTCAGCTCGATCAAATCGAATTCGATCGAATCGATGGGGTTTTCCTGGCCGGAGAAATTTGGATCGAACATGTGCCCAGCGATGTTGAGCTCTTCGGTGCGGCTCCAACTCGATCCTGTCATCCAGGGGAAGTCGGCTGAGTCGCGCTCCAGGGGGAAGAATTCGTACTGGTCGTGAAGAACCTGTTCGTATTCCGTGAACAGCTTGTGCTTCCAGACGAGCTCGATGTACTCGATCGTCTTGTCGACGCTGGTCCGCTGGAGATTGATCGGACCAGGGCCACCTCCATCGCCGCCCTCGTCGGGGCTGAAAAGGCATCCCGCCGTAGTCAGCCCCAATGCCAGAACAAGACAAAGAAACGTAGTGCGTCGAAGGATAATCAGTTTGCGAATCACAGAAGCATCCCTCCGAGGACGTAGGGTCGAGCGTACCTCAGCCGATCAATTGCGTTTTGGAAACAACGTCGCAAGGGGGTAGCAAAGTGCGCTCAGAAAACTCCTGCGTAATCGGGGTGCGTCACTCTCGCGGGGCGTTGCGAAGCGACGGCCTTATTCTACGGACGGCCCGGAAGCCATGTCAACAGGCCGCTTTGCGCTTTGCCCGGAATCCTTCGATTCACCCTGAAATACGGCCCGAAAGGGGCCGGCCTAGACCCCGGGCCTCGTATTTCCTTTCAAAAAACCCCAACTTCGGCGAGACGAGGACGTGGCAATGTCCTCCCAATGGTAGATGTACCACTCCCCAGCGACCGGCCGGACGAAGAACCAGACCTCGCCAGCGTAGATCGTCGCTCCCCCCACGGTCTGGAGGGTGAGGATGTAATTCTGCTTCAAGAGCCGGTCATCCCCGATGATCTCTTGGCTCGGTGGATCCATCACCAGACTCAAGGAATCCGCGGTAGCGAAAATGGCCGCGGCGGTCTCGGTCTCGACGTCGCGCGTCCAGTTCGCGAAGGCGCCCGGCCGTCCCCCTTCCACGTCGAGCGAGTCCGCCAGGTCCGGATGGAACGTGAAATCGGCGGTCAGCGCTCTTTGGTAATCGTTGAAGATTCCGTTCTCGAACGCGACCTCCAGATTCCTCACAATGATTTCGGGCGAGGTCGGCGGCTGCCAGAACGATTGTCCCCCTTCGCCCTCGACCGGCTCACGAGTATCGAACAGACCGCATCCGGCTTGGATCAGGATCAAGAGGGCTGCGGCAGCAAGTCCGCCCGGTCGGGAAATGATCCTCCGGCTCACGATCCGCCTTCCTTCTCCTGCTTCTTGGAGAATGGTTGGTACTCGAGACTGGCGCGCACGTTGTAATACGAGCGCTCCACTTCCGAGATCCGATCGCCGCGCTTTTGGGTGCGGGTGTAGTCCACATCCAGCGTGACATGGCGCGTGATCTTCTTTTGAACCCCCAATCCGCCGGAAAGCTCATACACGTCGCGCTCCGTGGCCAGCCTTTCGATGCGTTCGCGAACATTGAAGGTTTCGTCGGAATCCTGGCGATAGAGCATGTTCATGCGGAACCAAGCCAAGGGCGTGTAGCGGACTTCCAGCGACTCCTTGTGGCGATGCTTCTCGCGCGATCGCGAGAAAAGCCGCTTGTCCGAGCCGGCAGAACGCACGTAGCTCCCCTCGTCGCTCAGCTCATACGTGAAGATGGCCTCCGTCGAGAGTCGCGGCGTGAGCGCCTGCTGCCACTTCTGCCGCGTCTCGAAACGACGGATCAGGAAGTTCGATTCTTCCTTGAAGTCGAACACCGAATAGGTCGCGTCGGCGGTGAAGTCTCCGGTGATGTTCGTCTTGCCGAACATCAGCGTATAGGACGGCTGAATGAGATACGTCTCGTCGGTCTTATTGTCGGGCGACTTTTCGGGATGGATGTTCACCGATTCCGTCTGCCGCACTTCCATGCGCACCGAGGAAGAAAGAAGCGCCCAGGGGTTGTAGCGCACCACGAAGTTCGCGCGCTCGGTCAGCAGATCGCGATCCGTCTTGTTCACTTCGAAGTCGTCGAACAAATACTGATCGAGCTTGATGAAGTAGCCGGCGTCGAAGTCGACATGATTGGTCACCTTCTGCTTGAAGTCCACTGAACCCTTGCGGCCTTTGACTTGTCCGGCAAGCGTGTTCAAGTAGTCCCGGTCCTCGTACGTTTGCTCCAGCTTGACGGTGAATTTTCCTCCCTGCCAGGAGTCGTAGTTGATCTCGGTGTCGGCACTTCCGGTGAGGATGTTGGAAAACTTGTTGTGGTCGAGGGAGTACTCCGTTTGGCTGACGCCCAAGTCGCCGTTGGTGCGAATCGAGAGACCGGTACGCGGGGTGAGATTGAGCGTCGCCTTCATGGAGTTTCCGGTCTGGCTGCGCGTCTCCTGCTGTCCGGCGAACGTCGGTTCCCGACTGAAGTACTGCGATCGATTGCGCAGGAGCGATCCGGAAAGGCGCGAGTCCCCCCAGGCTCCAAACTTTTGGTCCCAGGATGCGTTCACGCCGTTGTTGAAATTGACGTCCTTGGTATCCGTCTTGACCTCGCCGATGGTGGTTCCCAGGCTGTCGACGTCGCGATTCTCGCTGGAGCGGGCGCGGCCGTAGTCTCCCGTGTAATCGAGCGAAACCTTGCCGTCTTGATGCGGGCGCGCCAGGCGCAGGCTCCAATTCGGCGCCAACTGATTGGACTTTCCGCGCGAGTCGCGGTTCTCGTAGTTCCGCTGGCTTGCCGTGAGACCGAAGCTTCCATCGGCATCGCCGACGAGGATGCCGGCGACGCGGTTCGCCGGACGCCGCGCCTGAACGCGCCCGGTGAAGCTGGTGTTGTCCATCTGTGTTTCCAATGAATCGCGCTCGCCGGGCTTGGTGGCGATGCGCTGCTGGCGATTGTCCGCGCGGGTGAGCGACAGGCTCGAGTTCATGTCCTCGTTGAACTTGAAATTGAATCCCGAGGTGATGGTGCGATCGTCCCGCCGCTTGCGGGTGGATTCGTTGAATTGATTCTGATCGTCGATGTTGACGTTCAACGACGCCTTCGGATTCAACAGGTAGCTCGTCTCGAAACCGTGATTCAGTTGGAAGTCGTCTTTGAGCTCGATGTACGCGGTCTTGAAGAGCGGATCGAATCCATGTCCTAGATCGAACGTCACCGCCAAGATGGAGTCGGCGACGGTGCGCACCGAGTCGCGCAACGTGCGAATGCTGTCGGGAATGACGAGCGGAAATCCGAACGGATCCACGATGGGACTCAGCTTGTCGTCGCGGCGATCTTTATCCAAAAGCCGCGCCAGCTCGCCCTCTTTATCGAAGCTCCAATAGAAGCCTTCGGTGCCTTCGCCGGGAAACGCCTCCTCGTACACGGTGACGGTTCCGTCCGAGCTCACGACCTTGCGAACGATCTTCGCGGTGGTGTCGGCTGGACTTGCGGAAGTCGTGTCGCCGGGAGAGGAGGAGCTGGTGTCGGGCGGCGTTTGCGCGAACGAAGATGCGGCGGTGAAGGCGGCGGCCATGGCCAACGAAGCCGTGAGCAAGGAGAAGAGGCGCCGCATGGCGATCATTGCGCTCGCTCCCTCACGACGCCTGACCGGAGACGGCCGCCAAAAAACGCGGCCAATCGTTCGCGGCCAACTCTTCGGGACGCGCGTTGGCCGGGCGGCCGATCGCTTCGAGTGCGGAGGCGAGAGCGGCTTCGGGAGCAAGCGCGCCTTGCAGAGTCTTGCGAATCATTTTGCGGCGGTGGCGAAACGCGCGGTTCACCGCGTCGCGCAGCTCGCGACTCAGCGTGCGTTCGGCGCGCGTTTGCAAACGCAACACCGTGGACACGATTTCGGGTGGCGGATGAAACGCGCCCGCACCCACGTCGAACAATCGCTCGGCGTCGAACAAGAGTTGCGCGAACACACCGATCGCGCCGATTACCTTGCCGCCTTCCGTTGCGGTCAATCGAAGCGCCACTTCCTTTTGCACCATGAGAATCGCGCGAATCATTCCGGCCGGCGGCTGCAGAACTTTTTCCAGAAGCGGACCGGTGATGGAATAGGGAAGATTCGCCACCAGAATCCACGGCCCTCGGGCGAAGGAATTCCAATCGAGGTCGAGCACGTCCCCTTGCAGCAAGTCGAACGCTTCGTTCTCTCCCAATTCGTCGCGGAGGTAGCCGGCGATGCGAAGGTCGATCTCGATGGCGGTCACGCGCGCGCCCGCTTCCAAGAGCGGCCGGGTCATCGCCCCCAATCCCGGACCGATTTCCACGACCCGATCCCCGGGACGGATCCCCGCGGCCTTCACGATTCGGCGGGCGACCGCCGGATCATGAAGAAAATTCTGACCGTGACGTTTACGCGGGACGATCCCGTATCGGTCGAGAATCTCCCGCGGGGATGAGATCGCCGCGCCGATGATGGTCCTGTCTGAACGGGGCAATAATGGGGGGCGAAACCGCTCCAGAATGACGGTCATTCTAGCATTCGATGGAGGCAGGGCCTAGTGTCGCGTCGACACTAGTGGGCCGGGGCTTTCGAGAATCCGAACAGTTGCTCGGCCGCCGCGGTGGTCGCATGCAGGACTTCCTCGCGCGAGCGCTTCACCTTCCTGGCCAGGGCGTCGGCAACGTGAGTGACGAACGCGGGCTCGTTGCGCTTTCCGCGATGGGGAACGGGCGCCATCCACGGAGCATCGGTTTCGAGGAGAAGCCGGGCGAGCGGGACGGATTCCAGAATCGGATCGGAGCGGCCGCGGTCATAGGTCAATGACCCGGTGAACGAAATGTGGAAGCCCAAGTCCATCGCGCGTTGCGCTTCCTCCGGTCCGCCCGAGAAGCAGTGCAAGACCCCGCGAAGGCCGCGATGCTCCGGCGCTTCGAGCGCGCTCAGGATCTCCTCATGCGCTTCGCGGTCGTGCACCACGATGGGCAGGTCGAGCTCCTTGGCGAGACGGAGCTGGGCGGCGAATGCGGTGCGTTGCGCATCGAACGGGGACCAATCGCGATAGAAATCGAGTCCGATCTCGCCGATCGCCGCGACTTTCGGATGCGAAGCCCAAGAGCGGATGCGGCGCTCGGCATCGTCCCCCCACTGCAGCGCTTCATGCGGATGAATGCCGACCGCGGCGCGCACGATCTCGAAGCGCTCGGCAATCTCGATGGCACGCCCGGATTCCTCGAGCCCGATTCCGGGAACGAGAATGCCGGCGACCCCGGCGTCTTCCGCGCGCCGCACGACGTCCTCGAGGTCGGGCGCGAATGCGTCAGCATTGAGATGGCAGTGCGAGTCGATCATGAAACCGGTGCGCCCGCCTCGATTTCCGTGGCCGGGCCGAGCAGCGTCAACCGACCACCGGCCTGCGCGACGAGAATCATTCCCTGCGAATCAATGCCGCGAATCTTCGCCGGCTTGAGATTGGCGACGAGCACGACTTGCTTTCCGGGAAGATCCTCCGGCCGAAAGTGCTCGGCGATTCCGGACACCACCTGTCGCTTCTCCGATCCCAAATCCAAATCCAATTTCAAGAGCCGGCTGGCACCGGAAACTTTCTCGGCGGCGACGACGGTTGCAATCACCAGACGAATCTCGCGAAACGTTTCGAAATCGATCAAGCTCGCGACATCGTTCCCGGACGGCGCCGCGGCGGGACGATCATTCGTGGATGCGGGGCTCATCTTCGGGCTTTCCTCCTTCGGCATCTCGATTCGTGGGAAGAGCGGAGCACGCGATTCGACGCGCCAGGCCCGCGTCTCTCGCCACACCGTGGTCTTGGCCCACACTTCCCCCGCCTTCGCATCGATCCCCACGTGATTGAGAATCTCGCGCGAGGACTTCGGGATCACCGGTTCGAGCAGGTGGGCCACGATGCGAATCGTTTCCAAGAGCTCGGACAAGACCGCCACGAGTCGCGGGCGATGGGCCGGAGTCTTGGCCAGCTCCCACGGCTTGGTCGATTCGATCACGCCGTTCGCGCGCCGCACCAGATCCCAGATCTGCACGAGCGCTTCGGAAAGCTGAAAGGCTTCGTAGGCACGCTGCGCTTGCGGGACACGCTCTTCCACCGCAGCGCGCAGCTCGCTGGCCGGTGCGCCCGGCGCCGAATCTTCCAGGACTCCGCCGCAGAATTTCACCGTCATGTCGACAGTGCGCTTGACCAGATTGCCGAGATCGTTGGCCAAGTCGGCGTGATAGCGCCCCAGGAAACTATCCCAGGAGAACTCTCCATCCTTGCCGAACGTGATCTCGCGCAAGAGGAAGTAGCGTAAGGGATCCGCGCCGGTCACGTTCACCACGTCGAGCGGATTCACGATGTTGCCCAACGACTTCGACATCTTCACGCCGGAGTGATAGATGAATCCGTGCCCGAACACGGAGCGCGGCAAATCGATTCCCGCGGCCATCAACATGGCTGGCCAGATCACGCAATGGAAACGGGTGATGTCCTTGCCGACGATGTGACATTCCGCGGGCCACCATTGGCGAAAGCGCGCTTCGTCGGTCGCGAAGCCGGCGGCGGAAATGTAATTCGTGAGCGCGTCGAACCACACGTACACGACGTGCTTCGGATCGTCGGGGAATGGAATTCCCCAGGACAGCCCCGCGCGCGAGATGGACAGGTCTTCGAGACCGCCTTCCAAGAACGCGACGATCTCGTTCTTGCGCGTTTGCGGGCGGATGAAATCAGGATGGGAGCGGATGTGCTCGAGCAGCCGATCGCGGAATTCGGAGAGCTTGAAGAAGTAGTTGTCCTCCTCCACCCACTTCGGCACGGTCTTGTGATTCGGGCACTTCCCGTCGATCAAATCCTTCTCGGTGTAGAACGCTTCGCACCCTTCGCAGTACCAGCCGGAGTATTTCGCGCGCGTGATGTAGCCGTTCGCCTGCACGCGGCGCAGCAACTCCTGCACCGCCGCGTGGTGGCGCGGCTCGGTCGTGCGAATGAAATCGTCGAAGGAAATGTCCAGCTTCTGCCACGCGCTGCGGAATTCCGCCTCCATGCGGTCGGTGTATTCCTTCGGCCCCAGTCCGGCGGCGCGCGCGCTCTTCTCCACGTTCACGCTGTGCTCGTCGTTGCCCATGACGAAGAGCACTTCTTCGCCCAAAAGGCGCCGCGAGCGCGCGATGCAATCCGCGGCGATCTTTTCGTACGCCGTTCCCAAATGCGGCTTGGAATTGACGTAGTCGATCGCCGTCGTGAGATAGAACTTCTTGCTCAAGACTTCTTCCGATCCCGCCTAATCCAGTTTGGTCGAGCGGAGCCACGGCGCCGGATTCACCGGCTCAGCATCCTTGCGAATCTCGAAGTGCAGGACGTCTCCCAAGAGCGAACCGGTATCCCCCACCGTCGCGATGACGTCGCCCCCCTCGATCAAGTCCCCCGGGCTGACAAACACGCGGGAGGTATGGGCATAGAGCGTGTAGTAGCCGTCCCCGTGACTCAAGATGATGCATTGTCCGTATCCCGGCAACCAATCCACGTAGTCGGCGCGCCCGCGATGGACGGCGATCACGTCGGCTTCCTTCTCGGCCTTGATGTCGATCCCGCCGTTGAACGTGGACGTGCCGAAGCGCTTGTCCTTTTGAACTCCGAACCAGCGCGCCACCTGGCCTCGCACCGGCCAGGGCAGGCGGCCCTTCGCGGAAGCGAAGGAAGCGCCGGGCGGTAGGTCGGGAAGCTCGGGGCCTTTGGATTTGCGGGAAAGCTCGGAGAGGATCCTTTGAATCTCTTTCTCGGTCTGCTCGAGCTCGGTGACGATCTTCTGACTGCGCCTCTTCTCGCCGCGAATCGATTCCAAGAGCGCAGAGCGCGTCTCGCGGTTCTTCAAGAGGTCGGTCTTTTCTCGTTCCGATTCGCTGCGGATGTCGCGCACTTCCGCAATTTTCATCGAGAGCTCGTTCTCCACTTCGCGCACCGCGGTGACGGATTCCTGCACGTTCTCGAACAGCCGCTTGTCTTGATTGGCGACGAGCAAGAGCCAATCGAAGCGACGAACCAGATCGACCGCCGACGTTGCGCCCAAGAGCACTTGCAGGCCGGGCTTCTCCCCCATCTTATAAATGTTGCGCATGCGCGAGCGCAGAATGCCGCGGCGTTCCTCCAACTTGCCGCGCTCGCGCTCCAGCTCGGCGCGCGTTCCTTCCAAATCCGCAGCGAGACGCGACTCCTTGCGCTCCAGCCCGGAGAGAAGGCGCTGCTTCAGCGCCAGCTCCGAGTCGAGCTGATTCAAGGTCGAGAGCATCTTGGTCTCTTGCTGGGCTTTCGCTTCGCGCTGGGCGCGAGCTTTCTCCAAGTCGGCCCGGATGCGCTCGAGCTCGGCGGATTCGCGCGCCATCTCTCCGGTCGTCGCCGACGAATCCGCGGGGGCGCCTGGGCGGAGAATGCCGGACGGCGGAGCTTCCTCTTCTTCCGAGGGAACAATGACCGGCTGCGGCTCTTGTTTCGGAACGATTCCGTTCGACTGCTCTTCTTGCGTCTGCGCGCGAATCCCGGCGGCCAAGATGAACGTCAGCGCCGAAGCGAAGACGATCGAACGAAGCCTCACTCCCGCGACCATCTCTGCAGATAACCTTGCAGCGACGCGACGCTGCCGAAGCCGCCCAGAATCGCGCCGAACAGAATGAAGGCGAAGAGCAGCGAGATGGAGAGCGGCTTCACCTCGGGAATGCGGTGCGCCAAGGTCCAGGTCAAGATGGTGAGCAGCGTTCCCGCCAGAAGCGAAGCCAACACTCCCTTCAAAATTCCCTCGATGACGAACGGGCGGCGGATGACGCCGGCCGTCGCGCCGACCATCTTCATCAGCTCGATCATGTCCTTGCGGGCGATCAACGTGAGCTTGACCGTATTGGCGACGACGAAAAGAGACGAGATGGCCACGACGGCGCCCAAGAAAAGATCCGCGAGCACCGCGGCAACAATGATGCGATTCAACCGCCCGACCCACTCGCGTCCGTACTTCACTTCATCGACGCCGGCCATTCCCGAGATTTGATCGGCCAGAAGAGAGATGCGCTCGGTCGACTTCCAATCGTCGTACAGCGCCACCTCGAACGTGTCGGGCAGCGGATTCGATTCCAGGGCTTCGAGCAGGTATTCCTTCTCCTTCAGCTCCTTGCGAAATTCGGCCAGCGCCTCGTCGCGCGGCAAGAAGCGCGCGGTCATCACTCCGGGATGCTCGCGGAGAAACTGATCCAGATTCTTGAGCTCGGCGTCGCGGATGTCTTCGCGGAGGAACACGGCGATTTCGACCTGGCTCTGCACGGCGACGATCGCGGCGCGCAGATTCACGGTGAGAAGAAGGAAGATGCCGAGCACGAACATGGAAAGACCCATCACCGCGATCGAAGTCAAGGAAAGGAGCGGAGCGCGGCGCAGATTGAGGATTCCCTCGCGCAGCGTGAAGAGGAGCGTGCTCACGCGCGCACCCCCTGCAGGGGGACTGCGGGCGCTTCTTCCGCGACAGCCGCCGACGCGCGAACCGGCGCAGCGCGATCTTCGATGAGCTTCCCGCCGTTCAAGAAAAGCGTGCGCGCGTTCAGCTCACGCGCGACACCGACGTCGTGCGTGGCGACGAGCACGGCCGTGCCGGCCTGAGAGATCTTGCGCAGCAATTGAAAGATCTCGCGCTTCGTCGCTTCATCCAGATTTCCGGTGGGCTCGTCGGCGAGAACGACGAACGGATCGTTGACGATCGCGCGCGCAATGGCCACGCGCTGCTGCTCGCCGCCGGAGAGCTCATCGGGAAGTGCCGAAGAGCGGCCGGAAAGACCTACTGCGGCGAGCGCGCGCACGACGCGGCGGTGCAGCCCGCCCTTGGCGCTTCCGGTCGCGCGCAGCACGAAGGCGACGTTCTCGTACGCGCTGCGGTCGCGCAGAAGACGAAAGTCTTGAAACACGAGACCGATGCGCCGGCGCAGATGAGGAAGATCTCTCCTCTTCATCGTGCGGCTGGAGTAGTTCTCCAGAATCGCTTCGCCCGAAGTGGGACGCTCCTCGAAGGAGATGAGCTTCAAGAGCGTGGTCTTGCCCGCCCCCGAAGGACCGGTGAGAAAGACCATTTCTCCCCGCTGGACCATGAATGTGACCGCGTGGAGGGTCCAATGATTCTTTTTGTATTCCTTCCCGGCATTCACCAAGCTGATCATGCGGCGTCCATGTGTGAAGGGAAGCTGCCCAATCCCTCAATCGGCAAGAATCCATCAGGATTTGAGCGCGGGTCTGCAAGAAAATCAGGGGAAGAACCGCGTTGCGAGCGTACCGTAGGACCGCAATCCCCCTCGGTCAAGGTGTCGTCTCGCTTCGCCGCCATCCAGTGGCCGCCATCTGAGCCGTCAGGCCCTCTCGGCGAATGGCGCTCCTCGGCGCTCAAGAAATCTTTTCTGGAGGTATCGGCGGTTCAGTGAACCGCCGAGGAAATGGTTCGCGCCTGCGGTGCACTGATTTCGCCGAGAGGCCTGCCAGCTCTTTGGGGCGGGCATCGAATGTACGTCTTCGAGTTGCGGACATCGAAGTGCAGCAATGCGGGCCCCAACGCGACGCGTCATTGAAGTGGGGGCCCGAAGAAGATGCGGGCCAACAGCAGGTACGAAGCCTTTGACGATTCCTTCGCCGCTTCGCCGCCGGAGCAAGCCGGTGCCTGTCGGCGAAATTGCGTATCCGGAGGCGCACCGGCAGTCGCCGCAGAGATTCTCGGGGTCTCGAGGCGAACTGTGTACCGCAGCGCGCCGGTAATGGATGCGCGCGA
>Ga0111538_10000978_pt1 | contig 39560 bp, 41 predicted proteins | sample SoiMethybrSBSTD1_FD_79669 | JGI IMG/M metagenome (GOLD analysis project Ga0111538, IMG submission 79669) | Bulk soil microbial communities from a Populus tree surrounding site in Tennessee, USA - Soil MetaG P. TD hybrid SBSTD1 (version 2)... | ecosystem: Environmental > Terrestrial > Soil >...
CTACCGAGCATCGCTGAGGTGGGCGGCCGACGATTCGGACGGCGTTCTGCTCGGCGCGCTGCGCATCGCGGTTTCAGAAGGACTGCCCGACGTCGGCCAGGTAATCGTCGCGGCGGACGAGCGGGTGCTTCAGCTCCACGCAGCGCCGATCGAGGGGATCACCCTCACCCTGCCGGCGGGCGAGGCGGCCAAGAAGCTTGATGTCGTTGAGTGGCTCTGGACCGAGATCGAAGCCGGACGGCAAGGCACGGTGCTGGCCTTCGGCGGAGGCTCGACGACCGATGTCGTTGGCTTCGTGGCCGCGACGTACCTACGCGGGATTGCCTGGATAGCTGTCCCGACGACACTGACTGGGATGGTCGACTCAGCCATCGGCGGCAAAACCGGAATCAACACCGAGGACGGCAAGAACCTCGCAGGCGCCTTTCATTTTCCGGAGTCCGTCGCGATCGATCCCGCTTACCTCGCGACCCTCCCCGAGGCCGAGCGGCGCGCCGGCATGGCGGAGGTCGTCAAGACGGGGCTGCTCGCCGGACAAGAGGTCTGGAAGCTGGAGGAGCACGAGATGATCCGCGCCTGCGCCGCCTTCAAAGCCGGGGTCGTCCTCTCCGACCCGTACGAGCGCGAGGGGCGGCGTACCATCCTCAACCTCGGCCACACGTTCGCGCATGCGCTCGAGACAGGCTCGGGCTACACGGTCACCCACGGGCAGGCAGTCGCGCTCGGGCTCGTCGCGGCCCTCCGGCTTTCCGGGCTGCCGACAGATCCGGTCGACGAGCTTCTCCGGCCGGAGCCGGTCGCCGCCGATCTCGACGCGGCCTGGGCGTCCCTGAAGCGTGACAAGAAGGGGGAGGGCGTGTTCGTCCTTCTCGAAGCGCCCGGGAAGCCCGTCGTGACGACGGTTTCCGACGGTGACGCACGCGCTGCGCTCGCTTCGCTGATCCGGAAGTAGACTCGCCCCCGTGCAGGTCCTGGTCCTGAACGGCGCCAATTTGAACGCGCTCGCGGAGCGGGATCCCGAGCTTTACGGCGGCATGTCCTATCCCGAGCTCGAGACGCGCATCTACGAGTGGGCGCGGGAGCTTGGCTGCACGGTGCGCTGCGTCCAGACGAACTCCGAGGGCGAGTTCATCGACCTGTGCCACGAGGCGCGGCGCTGGGCGGACGGCGTCATCGTCAACCCGGGCGCCTGGACGCACTACAGCTATGCGATCCGCGACGCGCTCGAGCTTTTCTCCGTTTCGGTCGTCGAAGTACACCTCTCCGACATCACTGCGCGCGAGGACTGGCGCCGGGTGTCGGTGATCGAGGACGTCGTCTCGCACCGCGTGATCGGCAAGGGCCCGACGGGCTACCAGGAAGCCCTTGTGTTTCTCGCGCACAAGGGAAAGGTCACGTCTTGAACGGCCGCGTCGAGCGTCTCCGCGCCGAGATGGGGCGGCTTGAGGTCGCATCGTTCCTCGTCTCCAACCCGGTCAACGTCCGCTACCTGACGGGGTTCGAGAGCTCGAACGCATTTGTGCTCGTGCAACACAAGGAGGTTGTGCTCATGACGGACGGGCGCTACGCGGAGGCCGCGCGCGCCGTCGAAGGGGTCAACGTCCAGATCGTCGAGCGCGACTTCCTGCCCGGACTGGCCAAGCGGCTGGGCGAGCTGGCGGGCGGGTCCGTCGGCTTCGAATCCGACCACCTCACCGTCTCACGCCATGCGGACCTCGTCTCCGCCGGGGTCGACCTCGTTCCCTTCGCCGCCGTCCCGCTCACGCTCCGTGCCGTCAAGGAGCCCGCCGAGCTCGACGCGATTCGGGAGGCCGCGCAGGTTGTCGACCGGGTGCTTGCCCGCTTCGCCGAGGAGCACTTCGTCGGGATGACCGAGGCGGACGTTGCCTGGTGGATCGTGGATGCGATTCACGGCGAGGGCGCCGACGACATCTCCTTTCCGCCCATCGTCGGGTCGGGCCCCAACGCCGCGCTGCCGCACCATCATCCGGGCGACCGGAGGCTCGGCGCCCGCGAGACGGTCGTGGTCGATCTGGGGGCGAAGCTGGCCGGCTACTGCTCGGACTGCACGCGGACGTTCGCGACGGGCGAGCTTCCCGACGAGCTGCGCAGCGCCTACGACACGTGCCGGCGAGCGCAGCAGGCGGCGCTGGATCAGGTCAAGGCCGGCGCCGACACGCAGGCGCTCGACACGATCGCCCGCATGGAGATCGAGGCGGCCGGACACGAAGCTCTCCATGGGCTCGGTCACGGCGTAGGCCTCGAGGTGCACGAGCTGCCGGTTCTGCGCCAGACCGCCGCCGGCACGCTCACGGCGGGAAACGTGGTCACGATCGAGCCGGGGGTCTATCTGGCGGGCAGCGGAGGGGTTCGCATCGAGGACCTCGTGGTCGTGACCGAGGACGGCGCGGAGATCCTGAGCAGGTACACCAAGGATCTGGTGACGCTGAACTAAACTGGCTCGGCTTTGGCAGAAACAGTCTCGACCAACCAGTTCAAGAACGGCATGCACGTCGAGCTCGACGGCCAGGTGTGGCGGATCGTCGAGTTCCAGCACGTCAAGCCCGGAAAGGGCGGCGCGTTCGTGCGCACCAAGCTGAAGAGCCTCGACTCCGGCTCGGTCGTCGACCGCACCTTCCGTGCGGGCGAGAAGATGCCGCGGATCCGTACCGAGACGAAGAGCGTCCAATACCTCTACGACGCCGGCGACGAGGTCGTGTTCATGGACACGGGCAACTACGAGCAGGTCTCGCTCCCGCACGCTGATCTCGAGGACCAGTTGCCCTTCATGCAGCCCTCGAGCGAAGTGATGCTCCTCGTCGTCAACGGCCGCCCCTCGGCGGTCGACCTCCCCGCCTCGGTCGAGCTCTCCGTGGTGGACACCGAGCCGGGCGTGAAAGGCGACACGGTGTCCAACGTGACGAAGCCCGCGACCCTCGAGACCGGCGCGGTCGTCCAGGTGCCGCTCTTCGTGAACGTCGGCGACCGCATCAAGGTCGACACGCGCGAGGCGCGCTACATCTCACGGGCGTAGGCGTGCCCGCTCTCGTCGACACCAGCATCCGGCTCCTCTCGCAGGAGCCGCTCGCGCAGCAGATGCAATCGTCCCGGGTGCTCGAGTTGGCGGACATCCTCGACAACGCCGGCTTCGCGTACCTCGAGGTGTCGGGCGGAGGCTGCTTCGATTCGGCCGTCAGCCGTGGCGTGGAGAGCCCGTGGGAGCGGATCCGCGCTATCCGTGCACGCTGCAAGACGCCGCTCGGGATGGCCTTGCGGGGCCGGCTGCTCGTCGGGTCTCGCCCTCTCTCGCGCGACCTCGTCTCGCGGTTCGTCGCGAGTGCCGCCGCAAGCGGCATCGACATCTTCCGGATCCACGACCCGTTGAACGACCTGGCCAACCTGCAGGAGGCCGCGGAGGCGATTCGCGCGGCCGGCAAGGAGCTCACGGTGGGCCTGGTGCACAGCCCGGGCCTGAGCGGTGAGACGGACGTTCTCCTTGAGCGCGCCAACCGCCTCGGCGAGCTCGGGGCCTCGCGCGTCCTGATCCACGATCCATCGGGATCGCTCGATCCGGCGCAGTCGCGGGAGCTCGTCGAGCGGCTCGGTGAGGCGAGCAACCTGCCGGTCGGGCTGCACTGCCAGGGCGCGGGCGGCGCCGCGCTGGCGGCCTCGCTCGAGGCGGCGCGCGCGGGCGCGGCCGTGATCGCCTGTGCCCTCTATCCGGTCGCGCTCTCCCTCCATCGGGTCTCGGCGGAATCCCTCACGAAATCGCTCGCCGGTCTGGGAGTCGATTCCGGTGTCGACCTGGAGACCCTGTGGCGCGGATCCGAGCTCGTGGACGATGCACTCGGGGACGTTCCTGTGCCTCCGCTCTCACCGCGCGTCGCGGTGCGAGCCGCCGAGCACAGCCTGCCGGCCGGCCTCGTCGCGGAGCTGGACGCGAATCTGCGCGGCCACGGTTTCTCCGACCGGCTCGACGACGTGCTCGGTGAGCTCACCGAGCTGCGCAGGGAGTGCGGCTGGCCGCCGCTCGCCTCGCCGATCGGTCAGGTCCTCGGGTCACAGGCCGTGCTCCACGTGCTCTCGGCACAGAGGTGGCAGATCGTCGTCGACGAGCTGCGCGACCTGATCGAGGGTCGCTTCGGCTCTCCACCGGCCGAGATCGACCCGATCGTCCGCCGGGCGGTGCAGCTCATCGGCGAGGGGGCTCGCCGCGAGGAGAAGCCGGTCGATCTCGACGATGTGCGCGATGCGGCCGAGGGGCTCGCGTCCAGCGACGAGGAGCTTCTCCTGCTCGCGCTTTTCGGCGACGAAGCCGAGCCGCTTCTGCGTTCGATCCGAAGCAGAGGCGAGGATGCCGTCAGCCTGACGCGCGCCGGGCTCGAGCAGGGCGAGGCGGAGCGCATCCGTGAGCTCATCCGCATCGTCCAGGAATCCGGGATCGGCGAGGTGACGATCGAGGAAGGCGAGACGCGCGTGACGGTGCGGCGCAGCGACGAGACGGCTGTGGAGCCGGTCGGCGTCGCAGGGGCTTTCCCGGTCGCCGCGGGCGAGACGGAAGCGCCCCTCGTCCCGCCTGCCGACGGGACGATCAGGGTCGAGTCGCCGATGGTCGGGACCTTCTACCGCGCTTCTGAGCCGGGCGCCGAGCCGTTCGTGGAGGAAGGTGATCCGGTTGCACCGGGGCAGACCCTCTGCATCCTCGAGGCGATGAAGCTCATGAACGAGGTGAAGGCGGACGTCGAGGCGGTCGTGCGCAAGGTGTGCGTTGAGAACGCGCAGCCGGTCGAGTACGGGCAGCTTCTCTTCGAGCTCGAGCCTTTGAACGGCCGGCCGCTCGACGCCCTCTAGTGTCCTTTCGGGGCGAGGAAAGTTCGGGGCCGCCGCGGGCCTCCCTCCACTTTCAGCCTATCGGGGGAAAGCGCGGATTTGGCGCGCGGAATGTGACGAGGTCGACGCGAGAGGGACGATGTTCGGACGCGTGCTGATCGCCAACCGCGGCGAGGTCGCCGTTCGCATCATTCGCGCCTGCCGCGAGCTCGGCGCCGAGGCCGTCGCCGTCTACTCGACCGCCGACCGCGACAGCCTGCACGTCCGTCTCGCGGACCGCGCCGTCCACATCGGCCCGCCGCTTCCGGCCGACAGCTACCTCCGCATCCCCTCCCTCGTCGCGGCGGCGACGACGACCGAGTGCGACGCCGTGCACCCCGGATGGGGATTCCTGGCCGAGAACGCCGCCTTCGCGCTCGCATGCGAGGACAACGACCTCGTCTTCGTCGGCCCGCGCGCGGAAACGATCGAGACCATGGGTGACAAGATCGCGGCCAAGGAAGCCATGGCCGAGGCGGGCGTCCCGCTCGTGCCCGGGTCGGACGGCGCCGTCGACCTCGACCAGGCGCGTGAGGTCGCCCGCGACGTGGGCTTTCCGATTCTCCTCAAGGCCTCCGCGGGCGGCGGCGGGCGCGGCATGCGGCTCGTCGAGTCCGTCGACGAGCTCGACGGCGCCTACCGGACGGCGTCGTCCGAGGCGCAGTCGGCGTTCGGCGACGGCTCGCTCTACGTCGAGAAGGCGGTCGTCGGCGCGCGGCACGTCGAGATCCAGGTTCTCGGGGACGGCGAAGGCGCGGTGCTCACCCTGGGCGAGCGCGACTGCTCGATCCAGCGGCGGCATCAGAAGCTCGTCGAGGAGTCGCCGTCGCCGGCCGTCACGCCCGAGATCCGGGCCGACATGGAGGCTGCTGCACACCGGGCCTGCGAGGTGCTCCGTTACCGCGGCGCCGGAACGATGGAGTTCCTTCTCGACGCGGAGGGGGCCTTCTACTTCATCGAGATGAACACGCGCCTGCAGGTCGAGCACCCCGTCACGGAGCTCGTCACCGGGATCGACCTCGCCCACGCCCAGCTTCAGGTTGCCTCCGGGGAAGGGCTGCCGCAGGAAGGTCGGGCAGAGCTCCGCGGCCATGCGATCGAGTTCCGCATCAACGCCGAGGATCCGGCCGAGGACTTCCGCCCGGCGCCGGGTCTCGTCTCCCGTTTCCGCACGCCGCTCGGGCCCGGCGTGCGCGTCGACACCCACGTCGAGGAGGGCTACGCGATCCCGCCGTTCTACGACTCCCTCATCGCCAAGGTGATCGTCTGGGGCGAGAACCGCGAGGTGGCGCTCGCCCGCGGCCGGCGCGCGCTCTCGGAGCTCGACCTCGTCGGCGTTCCGACGACGCGCGGCCTGGCGCTCGACATCGTGTCGAGCGAGGAGTTCGGAAGCGGCGACTACACGACGGCTTTCCTCGCCGATGCGGCGCCGTCCCTCGAGTCCCTGCGCGGGGGAGCCGCATGACGACCGGACGGCGCGCCGCCCGGCGCGCGGCGCTGTTCGTGCTCTACCAGTGGGACGTGACCGGGCAGCCGCTCGCGTCCCTCCACGAGGGCGAGCTCGATCCGTACACGCAGGAGCTGGCCGAGGGCGTCGCGGCCGAGGCCGACGAGCTCGATGCGACGATCGGCGAGGCGTCCGCAAGCTGGCCCCCCGAGCGGCTGGGCGCGCTCGAGCGCAACATTCTCCGGATCGCGCTCTACGAGCTCGAACGCGACGAGGTTCCGCTCGAAGTGGCGATCGACGAGGCCGTGCGACTTGCGCGGCGGTACGCATCCGAGGACGCTGCAAAGCTCGTGAACGGCATCCTCGGCAAGGTGGCAAAGGAGACGAAACGGTGAGCACACAGGAACCCGAGTCGGTCGCGCGCCTGCAGGGGCTGCTCGAGCGCCTGGAGAAGGCGCGCACGCAGCTCGAGGCGACGGAGGACCCCGAGCAGGCCGTCGACGTCCTCCAAAGCCTCACCGACCTCGCAAAGGAGATCCAGGCCGAGATCGAGCTCGCGCGCCGGGAAGGGCCGGCGTGAAATCCCCCGACGAGCTCCGCGAGCTCGTCGACGCCGCGCTCGATCGCCTGCCGCTGACCGAGGAGCTCGGCGAGCTCGAGGACGCTTTGCGCTATTCGCTCCTCGGTGGGGGAAAGCGGATCCGGCCCGTGCTCTGCCTCGCGACCGGGGAGGCGCTCGCCCGCGACCCGAACGAGATTCTGCCGGCGGCGTGTGCGCTCGAGCTCGTCCACACCTTCAGCCTCGTCCACGACGACCTGCCTGCCTTGGACGACGACGATCTCCGCCGCGGCCAGCCGAGCTCGCACGTCCGCTTCGGCGAGGGCGTTGCCATTCTCGCCGGAGACGCGCTCCTGACCGAGGCGTTCCGCCTCGTGCTCGGCTACCCGAGCCCCGAGCCCGCGCGCGAGCTCGCGGCGGCGACGCTCGGCATGATCGGAGGCCAGTACGTCGACGTGACGACGGACGGCGACCTCGATGCCGAGGGCCTCGTGCGCCTGCACGAGCTGAAGACGGGCCGGCTCCTGCGGGCATCCGTCACCTGCGCCGTCGCCGTCGCCGGCCTTCCGCCCGACGAGCGCGAGCCGTGGGCGCGGTTCGGAGAGGAGCTCGGTCTCCTCTTCCAGATCGTCGACGACATCCTGGACGCGACCGGCACTGCCGCCGAGCTGGGCAAGACACCTGGGAAGGACGAGGCGGCGGGCAAGGTCACGTACGTCTCCCTTCACGGCCTCGACCGGGCGCGGGAGCTGGCCGACTCCGCGCGCGTGCAGGTGAACGAGCGCCTGGCCGAGCTCCCGGCGGACACGACCGTCCTGGCCGAGCTCGTCGGCACGATTCGCGACCGCCGCGCCTGAACCGTGACGATTGCGGCGCAGGGCAGGCGTTACGCTGCCCGGGTGAGCAAGAAGCGGCTCGACGTCCTCATGGTCGAGCGGGGGCTTGCCGAGACCCGCTCGCAGGCACAGGCCCTCGTTCTCGCCGGGAAGGTGCCCGGACATGCGAAGGCAGGCGAGCAGGTGGACGAGTCTGCGGAGATCGAGCTCGAGGCCGGTCCGCGCTTCGTCTCGCGCGGAGGAGAGAAGCTCGCCAACGCGATCGCGGTTTTCGCGATCGACGTCGAGGGGGAGGAGTGCCTGGACGTCGGCGCCTCCACGGGCGGTTTCACCGACTGCCTTCTCCAGGCCGGCGCTGCCCGGGTCTGCGCGCTCGACGTCGGCTACGGTCAGCTCCATCCGAAGCTGCGGGACGATCCGCGTGTGACCGTCCTCGAGCGCGTCAACGTGCGCAACCTCGACTGCGAGGAACTGCCCTTTCGGCCAAGCTTCGTCACGTGCGACGTCTCGTTCATCTCCCTGGCCAAGGCGTTGCCGCCTGCCCTCCGCTGCGCCGCGCGCGATTGGCGTGCGCTCGTCCTCGTCAAGCCGCAGTTCGAAGCCGGCCGCGCCGAGGTCGGCAAGGGCGGAGTCGTGCGGGACCCCGAGGTGCAGCGGCGCGTCGTGGACGAGATCGCCGCGCAGTCGTCCGGCTGGGGCGCGCAGGTCGAGGGCGTCGCCGACTCCGGGTTGCCCGGCCCGAAAGGAAACCGTGAGTTCTTCCTCTACCTCCGCGCCGCCTAGCGTGCACGACAAAGTCACATGCGCGGCCGTCTTCACCCACGGCCTCCCGGAGCGGATCGGTGATTCGGAGACGCGCGTACGGGAGCTCGCGGCCGAGGCGGGCGTGGAGCTCGGCACGCTGGGAGAGGCCGCGCCCGACCTCGTCGTCGCGCTCGGCGGCGACGGGACGATGCTGCGCGCGCTGCGCGCGACGCTCGGGACGTCGACCCCGGTCTTCGGTGTCAACTTCGGCCGCATGGGATTCCTGACGAGCGCGGAGGGCCACCGTCTCGAAGAGGCACTCCGGCGTGTCTTCGCGGGCGAGTACCGGATGGTCGAGCTCTGCACGCTCGCCGCGAGCCTCGCCGAAGGGCCGCAGGTCGCCGTCAACGACGTGGTGGTCACGAGCGCCGAGCCGGGCCGAATGGTCGAGCTCGGCTGGGAGGTCGGCGGCGAAGAGCTCGGCTCCCAGCCCTGCGACGGGCTCATCTGCTGCACTCCCTCGGGCTCGACCGCCTACAACCTCTCGAACGGCGGTCCCGTGATGATGTGGGGCCTCGAGGCGATGGCGATCACGTTCGTCGCGCCGCACTCCCTGCACGCGCGCCCGCTCGTCCTCCCACGCGGCCACGACCTCACGGTCACGAACCGCTCGCCGGCCCAGCACGTCACCGTCCTCGTGGACGGGACGTCCATCGGCGATCTTGCTCCCGACGGGGCGATCACGGTCTCGATCGGCGACCAGACGGCGTCGCTCGCCGTCCTCCCAGAGGTCAGCTTCTTCACGCGCTACCACTCGGTATTCCCCTAGGCACCGATGCTCCGCAGTCTTCGGATCGAGAACTTCGTCCTCATCCGCGAGGCCGACCTCGTCTTCGGCCCGCGCCTGAACGCCGTCACGGGCGAGACCGGCGCGGGGAAGACGATCCTCGCCCAGGCGATCGGGCTTCTCCTCGGCGCGCCGGGCGACGCGGGCTATCTCGGCCCCGGTGCGACCGAGGCCTACGTCGAGGCCGACTTCGGCCTGCCGGACGGCCTGCTCGACGACGAGGAGCTGGCCACCCTCGCCGAGCTCAGGCCGGAGGGCGAGGACGGCCTCGTCGCGGCGCGGCGCGTGTTCGCGGACGGGCGCACGCGTGCCTACGCATGGGGGCGAGCGGTTCCACGGGAAGATCTCGCCGCGCTGGTCGAGCGCCTTCTGGCGATGTCGGGCCAGTTCGAACAGCGGCGGCTGGCCAAGCCTTCGTTCCAGCTGGACGTCCTGGACGCCTTCATCGGCGAGGAGCAGATCCGTCTCCGCGGCGAGCACGCGCGCGCATGGAGGGAACTCGCTGCCGCCCGCCGCCACCGCGACGAAGCCGCGACCGCGGAGGCAGGAAGGACCGAGCGGCTCGAGGAGCTTCGACAGCTCGTCGAGCGCACGGAGGGTTTCGCGCCGGAGACCGAGGATGCGCTGCGCTCGGAGCGGGAGCGCCTGCGCCACATGACGGAGCTGGCCGAGGCAGCGACCGAGGCGGCCGAAGCGCTCTCCGCCGAGGACGGCGAGACCGGTGCGCTCGACCGGATCGGGCGCGCGACGAACGCCCTCATGCCCGTGACGAGCCTCGTGCCCGAGCTCCAGACCGAGTACGTGAACCTCGGGGACGTCGAGGAGCGTCTCAAGGATGTCGCCTCCTCCCTGCGAGGCTTCCTCTCGTCTCTCGAAGCCCAGCCCGGGCGGCTCGAGGAGGTCGAGGCGGAGCTCGATCGGATCGCAGACGCGCGCCGCCGCTTCGGCGCCGCGAACTACGAGGAGCTTCTGAGCCGCGCCGAGGCCGCCCGCGCGGAGCTCGACGCGCACGAGGCAGGCGTCGACCCGCTCGCGGCGGCCGACGTGGCGCTTGCCCAGGCCGAGCGCCTGGCGACCGAGCTCGCCGTCCGGCTGTCCGAGGCCCGAGAGGGTGCGGCCGAGCCGTTCGGTGAGGCGGTCGCAGCGGAGCTGCAAGGGCTCGGGATGGGCGACGGCGAGTTCCAGGTCTCGATCGCCGAGCGGGAGCATGGCGCGAGCGGCGGGGACACGGTCGCCTTCCTCATCCGTCCGAACCCCGGTTTGCCCTTTGCGCCCGTGGCCGAGACCGCATCCGGCGGCGAGCTCTCCCGCGTCGCCCTCGCCCTGCGCGCGGTCGCGCACGCGGGCGCCGGCGAGCCCACGATCGTGTTCGACGAGATCGACGCGGGCATCGGCGGCCGCACCGCGCATGCCGTCGCCGAGGCGCTCGGCCGGCTGGCGGAGCGGGCGCAGGTCCTCACGATCACGCACCTCCCGCAGATCGCGAGCGCCGCCGAGACCCACTTCCGTGTCGAGAAGGTGTCCGGCGATCCCACCCACACGCGCATCGAGCGCTTGTCAGAATCAGCGCGAAGGGAAGAGGTGGAGAGAATGCTCGGCGGAGCGGAGTTCATCGAGGCGGTCCGGCAATGAGCTTCGTGGAGTTCACGGGGACCGCGCGGCTCGACAGGCGGACGAAGCGCCTCGTCCGGCGCCTCGGCCCGGACGACATCGCGATCATCGACCACCGCGACCTCGACCGCGTGTCGGCGGAGGAGCTCCTTGCGACGAACGTGCGCGTCGTCGTGAACGTCTCGCCCTCCATGAGCGGCCGGTTCCCGAACGCAGGCCCGCTCGAGCTCGTCCGCGGCGGGGTCCGGCTCATCGACGTGAACGGCGATTCCGACCTCTTCGAGGAAGTGCGCGACGGCGAGCCCCTTGTCGTCCGCGGGTCGAGCCTCTTCCGCAACGGCTCCCGCCTGGCCGGGGGACACACGCTGACCGAGGTCGAGCTCGAGACCCAGCTCTCCGAGCAGCGCGGCCGTGTCACAGAGGCGCTCGAGAGCTTCGCGGAGAACACGCTGCGCTATCTCCGAGAAGAGGCGAAGCTCCTTTCGGAAGGAGTCCGGCTCCCGCAGGTGCAGACGCGCTTCCGCGACAAGCACGCCCTGGTCGTCGCCCGCGGGCCCGGCCTCAAGCGCGACCTCCGCATCGTCAAGCCGTACATCCGCGACTTCAGGCCGGTGCTCGTCGGCGTTGACGGCGGCGCCGACGCGCTCCTGCAAGCGGGTTACAAGCCGCACGTCATCGTCGGGGACATGGATTCCGTCTCGGACCAGGCGCTCCAGAGCGGCGCCGAGCTCATCGTCCACGCCTATCCCGACGGGCGGGCTCCGGGCCGCGAGCGAATCGACCGACTCGGGCTACCTTCGGCGGTCCTGCCGTCGCCGGGGATCAGCGAGGACATCGCGATCCTCCTGGCGCACGAGAAGGGCGCCGAGCTGATCGTCGCGGTCGGCACGCACTTCAACCTGCTCGAGTTCCTGGAGCGCAACCGCGAGGGCATGTCGTCCACCTTCTTCACCCGGCTGAAGGTCGGGGACAAGCTCGTGGACGCACGGGGGGTCTCGACTCTCTTTCGTGGGCGGGCCGGCCTCGGGCCGATGTTCCTGTTCGTGTTCGGAGGCCTCGCCGCGCTCGCCGCCGCGGTCGCGGTCTCCTCGGACCTCCAGGGCTTCATCGAGCTTCTCGCGCAGCGGGTCCAGGACATCCTCGGGCTGTGAAGGAGGAGGCGTGGCAGGTCCTCCCGGTCTCCCGGGAGGAGGCCTGGGCCCTCGTCGCCGAACCGTTCCACCTTCCCGACTGGTGGCCCGGCTACACGGGGGTCGAGCCCGACCGGCGTGGCCTCGCCGAGAACGCCCGCTGGACGGTCGTGCGCAGCTCGCGCCCGGGGTTCATGCGAAAGCCGCGCGGGACGGGGCTCATCCTGATCCGCCGCGTCAGCCCCGGGAGCGAGCTCTCCTGGCACGACCTCGCCCAGAAGCTCGACATGGGCGTCCGCCTCGAGCACGAGGGCGGGGAGACAAAGGTGACGACATGGGTGTCCGGGCCGATCTGGCGGATCTTCGCGGAGGGAGCCCGCTCGCTGCCGGCGAAGGCCGCCGCCCGGCTCCACGACCTCTGCGACACTGCTTCCGTCCTTTGAGATGTTCGACCTTCGCTATCACCTGGCCTCGCTCGCGGCCGTTTTCATCGCGCTCGCGGTCGGGATCCTGCTCGGAGTCGCGATCTCCGGGAAGCTCTCGGCGGCCGACAATCGCTTCGCGCACGACCGCATCGACCAGCTGGGCGACCAGTTGAGCCAGGCGAATGCGCGCTCGGACATCATCGAGCGGCGCAGCAAGGCGGCGCAGGACCTGCTCACGATCAGCTACCCGGCGCTCATGGAAGACCGGCTCGACGGGAAGAACATCGGCGTCCTCTTCATCGGCCCGGTCGACGGCAGCGTCCGCTCGGCGATCGACCGCACGCTCTCGGATGCCGGTGCCGGAACCCCTATACGCCTGGTCGCGGTCGACACCCCCGTGGATGCGGAGGAGCTCGACTCGGCGCTGAACGGCGACCAGACGCTCGCCCAGTACGCGGAGAGCGGGGACAATTTCGGGAGCCTCGGCTCTGCACTCGGCCGGGAGCTGGTCGACGGCGAAGGAACGCCGACGTGGAGCTCGCTCTCGAGCGACCTCGTCGAGGAGCGCTCGGGGGCGACCACGCCACCGCTCGACGCGGTCGTCGTCGTGCGCTCCTGGGCGCCCCCCGAGGATCCAACGGCGGACGAGCAGGCCCAGGCGCAGCCGACCGAGACGCTCGTCGACGGACTGCTGAGCGGCCTCCAGCAGCCCGACGTTCCGGTCGTGGGCGTGGAGGCGACGACCGAGGACGCGTCGGCGATCGACCTGTACCGCACGCAGGGGGTCTCGAGCGTGGACGACGTCGAAACGCTGGCCGGCCGTGTCGCTTTAGCGTTTTTGCTTGCCGGGGGCGCCCCGGGGCACTACGGCGTCAAGGACTCCGCGAGCGACGGCGTCGCCCCTCCCGTCGACTCGATTCCGATCCCGAGTGGCTGAGCTCACCGTCCTCATTGCCGCCCGCAATGAGGAGGAGCGCATCGGAGAGACCGTGGCTTCGCTGCGCGAGGAATTCGCCGGCGCCGAGATCCTGGTCGTCGACGGAGCGTCCACGGATGGAACGGCGGCAGCGGCGGAGGCGGCCGGAGCCGTCGTCCTGCGCCTCGAGCAGCGCGGGAAGGGGGAGGCGCTGACCGCCGGCGAGCGCATGGCCGCGGCGGGGCCGCTGCTCCTCTGCGACGCCGACCTGCGAGGATCGCTCGCGCCGCTCGTCGAAGGCGACGCCGACCTGCGCATCGCCGCGTTCACCCGGCGGATCGGCGGAGGATTCGGCCTCGCCAAGCGCGTCGGGGGCGAGCTCATCAGGCTACGGACGGGCTTTGCAGCCCGCGAGCCGCTCTCCGGCCAGCGCCGGCTCAGCGAGCGGGCGCGGGCGGCCTGCTTCCCGCTCGCCCCCGGCTTCGGGTGCGAGGTGCGGATGACCATCGACGCCCTGCGAGCCGGGCTCACTGTCGAGGAGGTAGACCTCGATCTCGACCACCGCGCGACGGGGCGCGATGCCGCCGGGTTCGCCCACCGCGGGCGCCAACTCCTCGACGCCCTCCTCGCCGCAGGCCCCCTCGCCGTGAACCACCGCGGCACGCGCCTGCCGCTCGTCGGCTGGCTGGCGGGCGTCCGGCCCGACCCTGCGGTCGGCGCGGTCGCTGCGATCGGGTTGGCCGACGACGTCTGGAGCGGGGACGAGCGCGGCATCCGGGCCCACCTCGCCGCGGGAGGCACGACCGGTGTCCTCAAGCTCGTCGGCATCCCGCTCGTCGCTTTCTGGCGCACGCGAAGCCTCTCCGGCGCGCTCCTCGTCGCGGGGAGCGCCAACTTTTTGAACCAGCTCGACACGAAGCCCGGACGCGCGCTCAAGGCCTACGTCGCAGCCGCCTTCGCGCTCGACGCGCCGCTCGGCCTGGCTGTCCTGCTTCTTCCCTACGATCTCCGCGAGAGAGTGATGCTGGGCGACGCGGGATCGAATGCTCTGGGGGCCCTGCTAGGCTTCAAGTCCGTGGGCAGATTCCGCGGATGGGGTCGCTGGGCCGCTGTGGCGGGGGTCGTCGCTCTCAACGTCATCGGTGAGCGCCGCTCGCTCGGCGAGCTGATCGAGCGCACGCCCGGCCTCGCGCAGCTCGACCGGATGGGTCGCCTCTAGTGCGCGCGCGCCCGACAAAGTACGTCTTCGTGACGGGCGGCGTCGTCTCGTCCCTCGGCAAGGGCATCACGGCAGCGTCGCTCGGGCGCCTGCTCAAGGCGCGCGGTCTGCGCGTGCAGGTGCAGAAGTTCGACCCGTACATCAACGTCGACCCCGGCACGATGAGCCCGTTCCAGCACGGCGAGGTCTTCGTGACCGAAGATGGCGCCGAGACCGACCTCGACATCGGCCACTACGAGCGCTTCATCGACGAGAACTTCTCGCGGAACGCCAACCACACCTCCGGGTCGATCTGGAACTCGGTCATCCGGCGCGAGCGCAAGGGCGAGTACCTCGGCTCGACCGTGCAGGTGATCCCGCACATCACGAACGAGATCAAGGACCGCGTGCGCCGCGTCGCGGCCACGAGCGACACCGACGTGGTCATCTCCGAGATCGGCGGCACCGTGGGCGACATCGAGTCGCTGCCGTTCCTCGAGGCGATCCGCCAGTTCAGGCGCGAGGTCGGCCCCGAGAACGTCCTCTACCTGCACGTCACGTTCGTGCCATTCATCGAGACCGCCGGCGAGCTGAAGACGAAGCCGACGCAGCACTCCGTGAACGAGCTGCGCCGCATCGGTATCCATCCGGACATCGTCGTCTGCCGCTCGCACGAGCCGCTCTCCCACGACATCCGCGACAAGATCGCCCTCTTCGCCGACGTCGATCCCCAAGCGGTCATCGCCAACGAGGACGTGAGCGACGTCTACCTCGTCCCGCAGGCGCTCCGCGAGGAGGGGCTCGACTCCCTCGTGTGCGCGAAGCTGAGCCTTCCGGACGAGCCCGTCGAGCTCGGGGAGTGGGAAGAGCTCGCGGAGCGCATCGGCGAGCGTGACGGCGACGTCGAGATCGCCCTCGTCGGGAAGTACGTGAAGCTCCAGGACGCATACCTCTCCGTTCACGAGGCGCTCAAGCATGCGGGGATCCACCACGGGACCAACGTGGACGTGCGCTGGGTCGACGCCGAGGGCATGAGCGTCGAGGAGGCCGCCCGCGAGCTCGAGCGCGCCGACGGCGTTCTCGTCCCAGGCGGCTTCGGCGCGCGCGGCTGGGAGGGAAAGATCACGGCCTGCCGCATCGCGCGCGAGCGCGGCATCCCGTACCTCGGTATCTGCCTCGGCATGCACGTGGCGATCTCGGAGTTCGCACGGAACGTCGTCGGGCTCGACGGGGCCAACTCGACGGAGATGGATCCGGAGACCCCGTACCCGGTCATCGACCTCCTCCCCGAGCAGAAGGAGATCGAGGACCTGGGCGGGACGATGCGCCTCGGCGCCGACGCAGTCGACGTCGTCGAGGGCACGCGTGCGCACGCCGCCTACGGCGAGACCGTCATCCACGAGCGGCACCGCCATCGCTACGAGGTCAACAACGCCTTCCGTCCGAAGCTCGTCGAGGCGGGGCTCGTCGTCTCGGGCACGTTCCAGGAGGGGCGCCTCGTCGAGATCATCGAGCTGCCCGACCACCCCTGGTTCATCGCCAGCCAGTACCACCCGGAGTTCAAGTCCCGGCCGACGCGACCGGCGCCGCTCTTCCGCGACTTCGTGGGCGCAGCGGTCGAGCGCGCCCGTTCGCGGGGCGCCGTCGGCCAGGCGACGGCCTCCTAGGGCGCACGCAGACCGTAGGGCTCGGGGGCGTCGTCGAGGCGGTCGGGACCCTGGTTCAGCCCGGCTTGCGCCAGAGCGGCTAGGGCGAGGGCCAGATATCACCGTCGACGAGCTCGACGGAGTTGCCTGCAGGATCCCGGAAGTAGAGCGAGCGCCCCTGATCCCGCCTGAGATCCTTCTCGATCTCGACGCCGTTCTCTCGCAGCGTTGCTTCGAAGTCGTCGATCTGGCCGCGTCGGACGGCAAAGGCCACGTGGCCGGCCCCAAGAGCGCCGTGCGAAGGAGCGGGCCGCCCCGGTTTCGAGGCGCGTTCCGGGTTGAAGACGAGCAGCATGTTGCCGTCGGGAAGCCGAAAGGCAGCGGACAGGTCGTCGGGCTCCTCGACAGGCCGTAGGCCCAGGAGGTCGACGTAGAAACGTGCGGCGGCTCGGGGGTCGGAGGCATAGATGACCGTCTCGTACACCGCTTGGACCTGCGCTCGCCCACCGGCCATCGCCCGAAATGATAGGACGGCCCCTGGCGCCGCGCCTAGAATCGCCGCTATGGCCGCGACGTGGACCTCGGGCGTCCTCGACCTCTTCGTCGAGCTGGCCGCGATCCCGAGCCCCTCGGGCGACGAGGAGGCGGTGGCGGCGGTCGTCGGGCGCTACCTCGCCGATCTGGGCCTCGCGGTCGAGGACGACGAGGCGGGAAACCTCCTGACCCGGCTCGAGCCGCCGGAGCGGAACGGCGGCGTGCCGATTTTCCTCTGCGCGCACATGGACACCGTGCCGCCCGTTGCCGGCATCGAGCCGGTCGTCGGCGAGGACGGCTTCGTTCGCAACGGGGCCGGGACGATCCTCGGCGCCGACAACAAGGCGGCGGTGGCGGTGCTCCTCGAAGCCGCGCGGCTCTTGCTTTCCGAGGGCAGACCGCACGCGGGCGTCGAGCTTCTCTTCACGGTGAAGGAGGAGGTCGGCCTGCAGGGTGCCAAGGCGTTCGACCACACCCGGCTCGGCTCGAAGCTCGGCTTCGTCTACGACTGCAGCGGCCCGATCGGCGGCATCGTCCGGTCGGCGCCGTACGGCAAGACAATCGACGTCGTCTTCAAGGGCCGCTGTGCGCACGCGGGCCTCCAGCCGGAGGAAGGGCGCTCGGCCATCGCCGCGGCAGGCCGGGCCATCGCAGACCTGAGGCTCGGCCGGATCGACGAGGAGACGACGGCCAACGTCGGCCTGATCCAGGGCGGCACCGGGAGGAACGTCGTGCCGGACCGCTGCGAGCTCGCCTGCGAGGCCCGCTCCCGCGACGAGGGCAAGCTCGCCGATCTCGTCCAGGAGATGCTCGACGCCTTCACGTTCGCCGCCGCGGTCGCCGAGTGCGAGGTCGAGACGCGCATCTCGGAGACGTATGCCGGCTACCGCTTCAAGCCCGACGACCCCGTCTTCTCGCTCGCGTCGCAGGCGATCCGCGCCGCAGGGCTCGAGCCGCGCCCGATCGACGTCGGCGGGGGCGCCGACGCCAACGTCTTCAACGCGCGCGGCGTTCCCTGCGTCAACCTCGCCAACGGGATGATGCAGGTGCACACCCCGGCCGAGCACATCGCCGTGGCCGACCTCGAGACGATGCTCGACGTCACGCTCGAGCTCGTCGACGCGGCGCGGAATGCTTAGCCTCCGGCGCGGCGCCATCACGGCGGTGACGGACCGGCTCGAGGGTCTCGTCCGCCTCGAGGTCGACGGCCGGCCCTGCGTCGCCTACCCCGGGATCACGGGCCCGGTCGCCCTCGGCGACCAGGTGCTCGTCAACGTCCAAGCCGTCGAGCTCGCACTCGGATCCGGCGGTTTCGACGTCCTCTACGCGAACCTCACACGCGGCCTCGGCCTCGATCCGGAGGCCGGCGCCCACGTGATGAAGCTCCCGTACACCCCGCTCCAGCTCGCCGTCCGCCACGCGGAGGAAGGCGGAACTTCGCTCGCCTCGCTGAACGGTCTCCCGATCGTCTGCTGCTCCCTCCACAGCCAGGTCGGCCCGGCTGCGGCGGGGCTCGGCGCAGGGCGAAGGGTGGCCTACGTCCAGGTGCCCGGCGGGGCGCTGCCGGTCTCTCTCTCGGACACCGCGCGCGCGCTCCGCGAACGCGGCCTCGTCGAGGCGACGGTGGCCGTCGGTGCCTGCCTGGAGGGGGACGTCGCGTGCGTGTCGACGGCTGCGGCCTTTGCCTGGGCGGCACAAGAGGGGTTCGATGCGGTCATCTGCTCGATCGGGCCGGGGATCGTCGGCACGGCGAGCCCGTGGGGCCACGGCGGGCTCTCGGTCGCGGAAGCGGTTGTGACGGCGCGCGCGCTCGGCGGGAGGCCGGTGCTCGCCGTCCGCTATTCCGAAGGCGACCCCCGCGAGCGCCACCGCGGGCTCTCGCACCACACGCAGGCTGTTCTGACGCTTGCCGGCGACGTCGAGGTCGGCTGGCCGGAGGGCCTGGAGGTGCCCGAGCGCCTGGAGCGCGTGCGCGCCGTGGACGTCAGCGGCTGGGAGGACGCGTGCGCAGGCCTGCCGCTCTCGCACATGGGCCGCGGACCGGACGACGATCCCTGGTTCTTCGCGGTCGCGTACGCCGCCGGCCGAGTTGCGTCGGGCCATTTGCGGTGAGATAGCCTTCCCAGCCCATGAGGATCGGCGTCGCCAAAGAGATCAAGCCGGACGAGCACCGCGTCGCTCTGACACCCGCGGGCGCCCGCGAGCTGGCGGAGAAAGGCCACGAAGTGGTCGTCGAGCAGGGCGCGGGGGAGGGGAGCGCGCTTCCCGACGCGGCCTACGAGGCCGTCGGCGCGCGGATCGGCTCGGTCGACGACGTCTGGGGCACCTCCGACCTTGTCCTCAAGGTGAAGGAGCCGCTCCCTTCCGAGTTCGACCGCCTGCGCGAGGGGCTCATCCTCTTCACGTACCTCCACCTCGCCGCGGACGAGGCGCTGACGCGCGCGCTCCTCGAGAGCGGCGCGATCTGCATCGCGTACGAGACCGTCGAGACCGACGACCGCCAGCTGCCGCTTCTCGCGCCGATGAGCGAGGTCGCTGGCCGACTCGCGACGCAGATGGGCGCCTGGGCGCTCGAGAAGTCCCAGGGCGGCCGCGGGATCCTGCTCGGCGGGTTGCCGGGCGTCCCGCCCGCGAAGGTCGTCGTGCTCGGCGGCGGGATCGTCGGCTACAACGCCGCCCTGATCGCCGTCGGCATGCAGGCCGACGTCTGGGTGCTCGACAAGTCGGTTCAGCGGATGCGCGACCTCGAGATGATGCTCGACGGCCGGATCACGCTCGCCATGTCGAACCAGCTCGCGATCGACGAAGCCGTGGAGAACGCAGATCTCGTCATCGGGGCGGTTCTCATCCCCGGCGCCCGCGCCCCCAAGCTCATCACCCGCGAGATGCTGCCCGCCCTGAAGCCCGGCGCGGCGCTCGTCGATGTCGCGATCGACCAGGGCGGCTGCTTCGAAACCTCGCACCCGACGACGCATTCGGATCCCGTCTACGAGGTCGACGGCATCGTCCACTACTGCGTCTCGAACATGCCGGGGGCGGTGCCGATCACGTCCACCGCCGGGCTCACGAACGTCACGCTGCCGTACGTCGAGCAGATCGCCGATCTGGGCGTGCGCGACGCGATCGCGCGCAGCCGGCCGCTCGGCCGAGGAGTCAACGTCTTCGAGGGGAAGCTGACGTACGAGGCGGTCGCACAGGCACACGGCCTCGACTATTCCCCGCTCGACGAGGTGCTCCCGCTCGAGGCCGTGTAGTGCCTCGGCGGGACGGCTCTAGCCCTCGGTCGCCTCGCTCTTCTCTTCGCGCTCGGGCGTCAGCCTCACGACCGCGTACGTGATTCCCGCGGCGAGCGCGATGACCGACACGATCCAGAGCGCCATGCCGAGAAGCCCGAGGACGGTTTCCATGCCGGAAGTAGAATAGCCCGATGCCGCGCGCCTGCGTGATCGTGCTGGACGCGGTTGGTGCGGGCGAGCTGCCGGACGCGGCGGAGTACGGCGACGAGGGATCGAACACCCTCGCCAACGTCGCAGAAGCGGTCGGCGGCCTCGACCTCCCCAACCTCGAGCAGCTGGGCCTCGGAAACGTCCAGGAGCTGGCCGGCTGTCCGCCGCAACCGCATGCGCCCGCCCTCGCGGGCCGGCTCTTCGAGCGTTCGAAGGGGAAGGACACGACGACGGGCCACTGGGAGCTCATGGGGATCGTCACGCCCGAGCCGATGCCCACGTATCCGCACGGCTTTCCCTTCGAGGTAATCGAGGAGTTCGCGCACCGCACGGGTCGCGCTGTGCTCGGGAACAAGGCTGCGTCGGGCACCGAGATCATCGAGGAGCTCGGCGAGGAGCACCAGCGCACGGGCAAGTGGATCGTCTACACGTCGGCGGACTCCGTTTTCCAGATCGCCGCCCACGAGGAGACCATCCCGCTCGACGAGCTCTACGCGGCCTGCGGTATCGCGCGCGAGATCCTGACGGGGAAGAACGCCGTCGGCCGGGTGATCGCCAGGCCCTTCGTGGGCGAGCCGGGCAACTATACGCGCACGCCGAACCGGCACGACTGGTCGCTCAAGCCGCGCCAGCCGAACTACCTGACGCTCGTCCGCGACGCGGGCAAGGAGGTCTACGGCGTCGGAAAGATCCACGACATCTTCGCGGGCGTCGACATCGACCACTCGGAGACCACGAAGTCGAACATCGAGGGCATCACGAAGACCGAGGCTCTTCTTCGGGAGATCGACGACGGGCTCATCTTCGTGAACCTCGTCGAGACGGACATGCTCTGGGGCCACCGGAACGACCCGGTCAACTTCCACCGCTGTCTGCAGGACTTCGACCGGCGGATCCCCGATCTCCTCGACGCGCTCCGGCCGCAAGACCTCTTCATCCTCACGTCCGACCACGGCTGCGACCCGACGACCCCCTCGACGGACCACTCGCGGGAGCATGCGCTCCTCCTGGCCTACGTCGAGGGGCGGAACGCGGAAGGTGCGGTTCACGAAGGCGAATTCGCGGACGTCGGCGCCACGGTGAACGCCTGGCTGGGTGGGAAGGCGCCGTCGCGGGGCATTCCGGGAACCCCGATCGTCGAGCGGTGAGCGCGCCCTCACGCGCAGCCGGCGGGCTTCGACCGGCCGAGCTGATCCAGAAGAAGCGCGACGGCGGAGAGCTGACGGATGTCGAGATCTCCGGGCTCGTCCTCGCCTACGCGCGCGACGAGATTCCCGACTACCAGATGGCCGCGTTCTGCATGGCCGCATATTTCAAGGGGCTGAGCCACGCCGAGACACATGCCCTCACGGACGCGATGGTGCAGAGCGGGGAGACGGTCGACCTCTCGCCGCTCGGCCGCAAGGTCGTGGACAAGCACTCGACGGGCGGTGTCGGCGACAAGACCTCCATCGCGCTCGGTCCGGTCGTCGCCGCCTGCGGCGTGCCGTTCGCGAAGATGAGCGGCCGCGGCCTGGGCCACACGGGCGGAACGCTCGACAAGCTCGAGGCGATCCCGGGCTTCAACGTCGAGCTGGACATCGAGTCGTTCCTCGCTCAGGTGCGGGAGATCGGCATGGCCATCATCGGTCAGACCGCCGAGCTCGTGCCCGCGGACAAGCGCCTGTATGCGCTTCGCGACGTGACCGCGACCGTGGACATCATCCCGTTGATCGCATCCAGCATCATGTCGAAGAAGATCGCCGGCGGAGCAGACGCGATCGTGCTCGACGTCAAGGTCGGGGACGGCGCCTTCATGAAGGACATCGACTCGGCCCGCGACCTGGCGGAGGCCATGCGGGAGCTGGGCGTGCGCGCCGGGCGCGAGGTCGTCTGTGAGCTCACGGATATGGATCAGCCGCTCGGGCAGGCGGTCGGGAACGCCCTCGAGATCCGCGAGGCCGTGGCGACGCTGAAGGGAGAGGGTCCTCCGGACCTGCGGGAACTCGTTCTCGGCGCAGCCATGCACCTTCTGACGCTCTCCGACCTCGGCATCGACGCCGCAGAGGGACGAGCGCGCGCGGAAGGGGCCATCGCGGACGGAAGCGCGCTCGCGGTCTACGAGCGATGGATTCGCGCCCAGGGCGGCGATCCCGACCTCGAGGCGCTTCCTGGCGCGCCGGTGACCCGGCACGTCCCCGCATCCGCCGGCGGCTTCGTTCAGCGGATCGCGACGACCGCGATCGGCGAAGCAGCACTCGGCCTCGGAGCCGGACGGCTCCGCAAGGAGGACGACATCGACCACGCCGTGGGCATCGTCTGCGTCGCAAAACGCGGCGACGAGGTAGGCGTCGGCGATGTGCTCGCGGAGATCCACGCACGCACGGAGGAGTCCGCCGAAGCGGCCGCAGCTGAAGTGTCCGCTGCGTACCGCGTGGGGCAGAAACGCCCGGACGACATACCGATCGTGCTCGACGTCATCGCCTGACGGGAACGGCGAGGACATGCCCGAGCTGCCGGAGGTCGAGACGATTCGCGCCCGACTGGCTCCACGCCTCGAGGGGCGAAGGTTGGAGCACGTCGAAATCGTCGACCCGCGGCTGACCAGACCCGAGCCGCCGGAAGCCATCGCTGCCGCGCTCGAAGGCGAGCGGATCACCCGCGTCGGGCGGCGCGGCAAGTATTTGGTTTTCGCGTTCGAGAGCGGGCGGCACCTCCTTGTCCATCTCCGCATGACGGGGAACGTCGAGCACCCGGCGCAGGGCGGCCTCGCCGCCGACCCGTACCGGCGCGCAGTTGTCAGGTTAGACGACGAATCGGACGTCGCCTACCGAGACGTCCGCCGCTTCGGCACCTGGACTCTCCTCGAGCCGGGCGAGTTGGAGGATTACTTTGCGGTGCGCAGGCTCGGGGGCGAGCCGCTGGAGCGCGGCTTCACGACGCGGGCGCTCACCGGGGCCTTGGCGGGGCGCCGCGCCCCGATCAAGGCCGCCCTTCTCGACCAGCGCGCGGCTGCGGGGGTCGGGAACATCTACGCGGACGAGGCGCTCTGGCGAGCCCGAATCCACCCCCTCCGCCCGGCCGGGTCGCTGGACGCAACCGAGATCGGCCGCCTCCGCAAGGCGATCCGGGCCGCGCTGGAGATGGGCATCGCTCGCCAGGGCGCCACGCTCCGCGACTACCGCGACCCCGAAGGGCGTCGCGGCCGGATGCAGGACGAGTTCAAGGTGTACGGCCGGGCGGGCGAGCCGTGCCCTCGGTGTGGGACGCCGATCGAGAAGACACGCGCGGGCGGGCGGGGAACGTGGTACTGCCCGCGCTGCCAACCTCTCGACCCCGGCTAGGATCAACCCCCGTGGAGCCCTGGACTTTCGAGCCACGCGGCCACTTCGAGGATGCGGAGATCAAGAGCAAGGTGCTCGAAGGGAACCCGCTCGGCGACCCGCATGTGCGCCCGCTCCGGGTCTACCTCCCGCCCGGCTACGAGGACGACGCCGGGCGGCGCTACCCCTCGATCTACGTCATCCAGGGGCTCACCGGCCAGCTCGACATGTGGCGAAACCGTGCGCCGTTCCGCAAGAACTTCCCCGAGCTCGCCGATGACCTCTTCGCCGCTCGAGAGTCACCGTCGGCGATCCTCGTCTACGTCGATTGCTGGACGTCGCTGGGCGGAAGCCAGTTCCTCGACTCCCCCGGCACGGGCCGTTACCACACCTACCTGTGCGAAGAAGTCGTGCCGTGGGTTGACGAGCGCTACCGGACGCTCGCTGCGCCCGAACATCGCGGCATCGCCGGGAAATCCTCCGGGGGCTACGGGGCGATGGTCACTCCGATGCTCCGGCCAGATGTGTTCGGCGGCCTCGCCACGCACGCGGGCGACGCGCTCTTCGAGGCGTGCTACCTGCCCGAGATGCCTCTCGTGGCAAGGGCTCTCCGGGACGAGTACGAGGGCTCCTACGAGCGCTTCTGGGACGACTTCCGCTCGCGGCCGGCCTTCTCGAAGGACTCCGACCACGTTCTCCTCAACCAGTGGTGCATGGCGGCCTGCTACTCGGCCGACGAGGACGGCACCGTCAACCTGCCCTTCGACACCGCCACCTCAGAGCTCGTCCCCGACGTCTGGGAACGTTGGCTCGCCTGGGATCCCGTGCGCATGGTTTCGAAGCACGCCGACGCGCTTCGCTCGATGAAGGCGATCTACGTCGACGCCGGCAAGAAGGACGAATGGTTCCTCGACCTCGGTGCCGAGGCGTTCCGGCAGGCGCTCGAGGAGATCGGCGTCACCGACGTCTACTTCGAGCTCTTCGACGCGACCCACATGAGCATCGAGTACCGCTATCCGCTCGGCGTCAAATACCTGGCCGAGCGCCTGAGCGAAAGCTAGGCAGCCTCGAGCTCGTCGAGCTTTCCGTCGCGCTCGAGGCACCAGAGCTCGGTGTAGCCGCCGATGGGCCGGTCGTCGATGAAGATCTGCGGAACCGTCCAGCGGCCCGTCATGTCGAGGAGCTTCTGGCGGAAGGCGGGATCGTCGTCCATGACGATCTCCTCGTACTCGAGGCCCCTGCGGTCGAGCAGGGCCTTTGCGCGGACGCAGTAGCCGCACCAGGTCGTGGAGTACATCCGGATTCGCGCCATCGCCTCTTCAACGTACCCGCAAACGCCGGGATTCCACCGAGCTGATGGCTAGACTCGCCCCGTGCCCGGAACCTTCAAGACGGAGGCTGTCGTCCTGCGCTCGATTCGCTTTTCCGAAGCGGATTGCGTCCTCCACCTCTACACCCTGGAGCGTGGGCGCGTGGGCGCGATCGCGAAGGGCGTGCGCAAGACGAAGTCGCGCTTCGGCGCTCGGCTCGAGCCCTTCAGCCACGTCGAGCTCATGCTGCACGAAGGGAGGGGGGAGCTCTGCACCGTCCGCGGCGCCGACCTCCTGCGCTCGCACGAGCGCACGCGGGTGGACGGCTATCGTATGGCGGTCGGCCACATCGGCCTCGAGGCGATGCTGCGCCTCTTCGTCGAGCAGGACGCGAACGCGCCGGCGTTCAACGCCCTGACGCGCTTCCTCGAGCTGCTCGACGCCGTCGAGGCAGCGCTGCCCGCGCAGCCTGCGCTCGATCCGCTCGTCCTCTCGTTCCAGCTCAAGCTGCTCTGGCTGTCGGGCTACCTTCCGCATCTCGCCGGCTGCGCCGCGTGCGGGGAGGAGAAGCCGCTCGTCGGCTTTTCGGCCCAGGCGGGTGGAGGAGTGTGCGCGGAGTGCGGCTCCGGCGCGGTCGCCGTCTCGGCCGACGGCTTCGAGGCCGTGCGCGGCTTTCTCGAGCGGCCGCTGGCGGAGGCGGCTGACCCGCCTGCGACGGCGCGCGGCCTGCGCGAATGTCTCGGCATGATCGAGTCGTCGTACGAGTACCACGGCGGCTTTCGGCTGCGGACGCTCGCGCAGAGGGCGTGAGGCGATGAACTACCAGGAGATGATCGCGTCCCTCGAGCGCTACTGGGCCGACCATGGCTGCGTCGTCATGCAGCCGTACCACACCGAGCTGGCCGCGGGGACCATGAATCCCGCCACATTCCTGCGCTCGCTGGGCCCGGGGGAGTGGAAGACCGCGTACGTCGAGCCGGTGATCCGCCCCACGGACGGCCGCTACGGCGAGAACCCGTTCCGCTTCCAGCACTACTTCCAGTACCAGGTGCTCCTGAAGCCGGCGCCGGAGGACGTCCTCGACCTCTACTTCGCCTCGCTCGAAGCGCTCGGGATCGACACGACGAAGCACGACGTGCGCCTGGTCGAGGACGACTGGGAGCAGCCGACGCTCGGCGCGTGGGGGCTGGGCTGGGAGGTCTGGTGCGACGGGATGGAGGTGACGCAGTTCACGTACTTCCAGCAGCTCGGAGGCCTCGAGATCGAGCTCGTGCCGGCGGAGATCACCTACGGCCTCGAGAGGCTCGCGATGTTCCTGCAGGGAAAGCGCTCGGCGCTCGAGCTCGAGTGGGCGCCGGGAGTGGTCTGGGGTGACGTCTACCGCGAGAGCGAGCGCGAGTGGTCGACCTACAACTTCGAGCTCGCGCCGGTGGACGTCCTCACGAAGCGCTTCGACGAGCACGAGGCCGAGTGCCGCTCCCTGCTCGAGCGCGACCTGCCGCTGCCGGCCTACGACCAGGTGCTCAAGTGCTCGCACACCTTCAACCTGCTCGACGCGCGCGGCGCCATCTCGGTGACCGAGCGCGCGGCCTACATCGGCCGCGTGCGCGCGCTCGCGCGGAAGGTCGCTCAGCTCTACGTGGAGAAGATTGCCGAGCCTGCTGTTTGAGATCGGCTGCGAGGAGCTGCCGGCGTCGGCCTGCGTGGAGGCGGAGGCTCAGCTTCGCTCCGAGCTGGCCAAGCTCGGCGAAGGAAGCGTCTTCGTCGGTCCACGCCGGCTGGCCCTGCTCGTCGACGACCTTCCGGACCGCGAGCCGGACGAATGGGTCAAGGGCCCACCGGAGCGCCTGCGCGACAAGGCGGCGGAGGGCTTCGCCCGCAAGCAAGGCGTGAGCGTCGACGACCTCGAGGCGCGCGACGGCTTTCTCGGCGTCCTCGTTCCCGGCAGGCCGCTGCTCGAGGCGCTGCCGGAGCGACTGAACGGGATCCTGCGCGGCCTCGCCTTCTCCAAGTCGATGCGCTGGGACGATTCGGGGCTCCGCTTCGCGCGCCCCGTGCGCTGGCTCTGCGCGAAGGTGGACGATCAGACCCTCGAAGGCTTCGCCGGCTCGTCCCGGGGCCACCGCTACACGCACGGCGAGGTGCCGATCCCGCGCGCCCGCGACTATCTCGAGACGCTGCGGGCGGCCGACGTCGAGCCCGATGCGAAGCGACGGGAGAGCTCGATCCGGGCCGGCCTCCGGAAACTCGGCCTCGAAGAGCCCAGCGAGAAGGTGCTTGCAGAGGTCGTCCATCTCGCCGAATGGCCGACGGTCCTCGAGGGGAAGTTCGACGAGCGCTTCCTCGCCTTGCCGCGCCGAGTCGTCGAGACGGCCATGGAGTCACACCAGCGGTACTTCCCGCTCGAGGGGAACCGTTTCGCTCTCGTCGCGAACGGGGGCGATCCGGAGACGGTGGTCGCGGGGAACGAGACCGTGCTCGAAGGCCGCCTGGAGGACGCGTCCTTCACCTTCGAGCGCGACGTCGCCAAGGGAATCGAGCGGCTCGCCCAGGAGTCGGCGCGCATCACGTTCGTTGCCGGCGCGGGCACGTACGGCGACAAGGTCGACCGGCTCATCGCCCTCGTCGACGTTCTCGGAGCCGGCGAGGCCTCCCGCGAGGCCGCGCGGCTCTCGAAGGCCGACCAGGCAGCCGAGCTCGTCCGCGAGTTTCCCGACCTGGAAGGTCACATCGGCGCGGAGTACGCCCAGCTCGCCGGCTTTCCGGAGGCGGTCTGCTCGGCGATCGACGAGCAGTACCTTCCCGATTCTGCAGGCGGGCGGCTCCCGGAGACCGAGACGGGGCGCGTGCTCGCCGCGGTGGACAAGATCGACAGTCTCGCCGTTGCGTTCTCCCTCGGCCAACGGCCGACGGGTTCGCGCGATCCCTACGGACTTCGCCGCGCCGCCATCGGGATTTGCAGGCTTGCCCTCGAGGGGAACCTCGAGCTCGACGTGGCCGCCCTCTCCAGCCGTGCCCATCAGCTCCTCGTCGAGCAGGGCGCGGACCTCACGGACGACGCGGACGACGTCGCCGAGTTCGTCGAGGAGCGGCTCGAGGGGATGTTGGACGTGCCCGTCGAGTTCGTACGCGCGGCACGGGCAAGCGGTGTCACGGAGCTCGGCGCCAGCGCACGCCTGGCCGAGGCTCTCGCCGCCGCCTCGGAGGGCGAAGACTTCGAAGGCGCCTACGTCGCCTACGACCGTGCGAACCGGCTGGCGGGGAAGTCGGACGGCGCCGCCGCCGAGCTCGACCCCAAGTTGGCAACCGACGAGGCAGAGCTCGCATTGATCGAGGCTGTCGCGGGCGCCTCGCCGAAGATCGCAGCCGCGCTCGAGGCGCGAGAGTTCGACGCTGCGCTCGCCGCCGCCGCGGAGCTCCGCGCGCCCGTCGACCGTTTCTTCGACGAAGTGCTCGTCATGGCCGAGGACGCTCAGGTGCGCGCGAACAGGCTTCGCCTCCTGCTCGACGTCCGTGACGCCGTCGGCGCGCTCGGCGACCTCGCGCAGATTCCGCGGTGAGAGAGCCGCTCGAGATCCACGTCATCTCAGACTCGACCGGAGAGACCGCAGCGCGCTTCGCCGAGGCCGTCGAGCGCCAGTTCCCGGACGAGGATTTCGAGATCGTCCGCCACCCGCGGATCGCGAGCGTCGACGACGTCCAGCTCGCCGCAGCGCGCGCCCGCGGACGCCGTGCCGTGCTCATGTACACGCTCGTAGAGAACGAGTTCCGCGACGCGATGCGGACGCTGTGCCGCCGATACCGCCTCCATTACTGCGACCTCCTCGGCCATCCGATCGACGCGGTCGCGCGCGTGTCCGGGCAGCCGGCCACGATGACTCCGGCCGCCCAGCCCGTCCTCGATTCGAGCTACTTCAAGCGGATCGAGGCGATCGAGTTCGCGGTGCGCTTCGACGACGGTGTCGGTGCCGCCGGCCTGAAAGACGCCGACATCGTCCTCGTGGGCGTGTCGCGGAGCTCCAAGACGCCGCTCTCGATCTACCTGGGCTACCTGGGGTACAAGACGGCCAACGTGCCGATCGTGCCCGGAGTGGAGCCGCCGCGCGAGCTCGAGCAGATCGACCCGCGCAAGATCGTCGGCCTGACGATCGACGCCGAGAGCCTGGCCGCGATCCGCAGCGAGCGGGCGCGCGGCATGAGAGGCGCGAAGCGGCGCTATGCCGATCTCGCGGAGATCTACGAGGAGCTCGAGCGCGCCGAGCAGATCCACCGCCGCCTCGGCTGCCCGGTGATCGAGGTCTCCAACCTCGCGATCGAGGAGACCGCGCGCCGGATCATCAGGCTCGTCGAGCAGCGGCGCCTGGAAGGAGCCGGGGCCCGGGCATGAGCGCCAAGCCCAACGTGCCCTTCTACTACTGGCCGTTCTGGATGGTCCTGCTCGCCCTCGGCCTCTTCGTCTTCTACGTCCTGCTCACGCCCGTCTGGATGGGAATCCGCCTGATCTCCTGGCTTGCGGACAAGAGCGGCGGTTCCGGGGGCCGGACGTAGTTTCGGGAAAGCCTCGCAGAGGCTTTCCCGAAAAAACAGAGGCGGCCGTGGTGCCGAGCCGCCTCTTCTCGGGCCGAGACGTAGGCTGCGGCGCCCCACGTCTAATCGAGCCCGGTACGTGGACCATGGCGCACATTCGGGGCACGCGCCATGACCGAATGGGGTAATCGGCGGCGGTTCCCTCTATTGGTTTAGGGCTGCCCGACGTGCCCGTCGAAGAACCCGGCCCCGACGAGTGCGCAGGCGAGGTAGACGAGCAGCAGGGCGAGAAAGAGGGGCATGCGGGGCATGGTGGGAGTGTTGCTCGCCGCTATGGACCAGTCAAGACGGCGAAAGGAGACGATAATCCGCACGGAATGACTGAGCGCTACGTCTACGACTTCTCGGAGGGCTCCGACCTCGGGCCCGAGCTTCTGGGCGGGAAGGGCGCCGGCCTCGCGGAGATGACCGCGATCGGCATTCCCGTCCCGGCCGGCTTCACCGTCACGACGGCGGCCTGCATCGCATACATGCGGGCGGGGAGGCAGGTTCCGGAAGGGCTCGCAAACGAGGTCGCCGAGCACATGAAGGGATTGGAGGAGGCGACCGGAAAGCGCTTCGGCGATCCCGCCGACCCGCTGCTCGTCTCCGTCCGCTCGGGAGCCGCGGTGTCCATGCCGGGGATGATGGACACGATCCTGAACCTCGGGCTCAACGACGAGTCCGTGGAGGGCCTTGCCCGGGCGACGGCGAACCCGCGCTTCGCCTACGACGCTTACCGCCGCCTGATCCAGATGTACGGTGACGTGGTCGCGGGCGTGGATTCGGGCCGTTTCGAAGAGGCGATCGCCGTCGTCAAGGAAGAGCGCGGCGTCTCGCAGGACGTGGAGCTCACGGCCGCCGACCTGAAGGAGCTCGTCGGCACGTTCAAGGACATTTACAGGCGCGAAGCCGGCGAGGACTTCCCTGAGGACGCGCGCGATCAGCTGGCCGTCGCGATCCGGGCGGTCTTCGACTCCTGGGACACCCCGCGCGCACAGGTCTACCGGCGCGCGAATGGGATCCCGGACGACCTCGGCACCGCGGTCAACGTCGGTCAGATGGTGTTCGGAAACAAGGGCGAGGACTCCGGGACGGGAGTCGCGTTCACGCGCGACCCGGCGACCGGCGAGGCCGGCCCGTGGGGCGAGTTCCTGGCGAACGCGCAAGGAGAGGACGTCGTCGCGGGGATCCGCACGCCGCAGCCGATCGCCGAGATGGAGGCACGCTTTCCCCAGGCGCACGCCGAACTCATCGAGACGATGCGGCGCCTCGAGGAGCACTACCGCGAGATGCAGGACATCGAGTTCACCGTCGAAGAGGGGCGGCTGTACCTCCTGCAGACGAGGAGTGGCAAGCGCACGGCGCAGTCCGCGTTACGCATCGCGGTCGACATGGTGGACGAGGGGCTCATCTCGAAGGACGAGGCGATCGGCAGGATCGACCCGAAGCAGCTCGACCAGCTCCTGCATCCGATGATCGACCCGAAGGCCGACTTCGAGGTCGCGGCGAAGGGCTTGAACGCCTCGCCGGGCGCGGCCATGGGGAAAGTCGTCCTCGATGCCGACACGGCGGAGGATCGCGGCAGGGGCGGAGAGGACGTCATTCTCGTCCGCTGGGAGACCACACCCGACGACATCCACGGACTGCTCGAGGCTCGCGGCGTCCTGACCGCGCAAGGAGGCATGACCTCGCATGCAGCGGTCGTCGCGCGCGGGATGGGCAAGCCGTGCGTTGCGGGCTGCGAGGGGCTGACGATCGACCTCGACAACCGCAAGCTCCGGATCGGCGGCCAGGAGCTCGCCGAGGGCGACGTCATCACGATCAACGGTGGCACGGGCGAGGTGATCGTCGGAGAGGTCAACCTCGTTCCTCCACAGATCAACGAGGACTTCGAGCTCCTGCTCGGCTGGGCCGACGAGATCCGCCGCCTCAAGGTGCGCGCCAACGCTGACACCCCCGCCGACGCGGCGAAGGCGCGCGAGTTCGGCGCCCAGGGAATCGGGCTCTGCCGGACCGAGCACATGTTCATGGCCGAGGACCGGCTCCCCGTGGTGCGCGCGATGATCCTGGCCTCGGGCGAGGACGAGCGGCGCGACGCGCTGGCGAAGCTCCTGCCGCTCCAGCAGGGAGACTTCGAGGGGATCTTCGAGGCGATGGCCGGCCTGCCGGTGACGATCAGGCTGCTCGACCCGCCGCTGCACGAGTTCCTCCCGTCGCTCGAAGAAGCCGAGTCGCCGGAGATGGCGAGGCGCATTCGCGTGCTGCGCGAGGCCAACCCCATGCTCGGCACCCGCGGCTGCCGGCTGGGCCTCATGTTCCCGGAGATCTACGAGATGCAGGTGCGGGCGATCATCCGGGCAGCCTCGGCTGTCGAGGAGCGGACGGGCGCGGCGCCGATCGTCGAGATCATGCATCCACTCGTCGGCTTTGCCGAGGAGCTCAGGCGCCTGCGCGAGCTGACCGTGCGGACCGCCGAGGAGGAGGGCGACGGCACGTATCTCTGCGGGACGATGATCGAGCTTCCGCGCGCCTGCGTCCGCGCCGACGAGATCGCCCAACACGCCGACTTCTTCAGCTTCGGGACGAACGATCTCACTCAGACGACGCTCGGCTTCTCCCGCGACGATGCGGAGGGGAAGTTCCTCACGCACTACCTCGACGACGGGATCCTGCGCCAGAACCCGTTCGAGACGCTCGACCAGAGCGGAGTGGGGGAGCTCATGGAGATCGCGGTCGAGCGGGCCCGTTCGGCGAAGGACCTGAAGATGGGGATCTGTGGGGAGCACGGCGGCGATCCGGCTTCGGTCGCCTTCTGCCATCGGCTCGGGCTCGACTACGTGTCGTGCTCGCCCTACCGCGTCCCGCTCGCGCGCCTCGCGGCGGCGCAGGCTGCGCTCGCCGAGTCAGGCGTCACGCAGGCGGTCGGCTAGCCGAGCGGGAGGATGTAGCGCTTGTAGGCCGCGCGGGCCCTCGGCTTCGACGAGAGGTCGAAGGTCGAGCCGGTCTGGCTGCGGTAGTAGACGATCGTCTCGACCCGGGGGTGGCTCTTGACGAAGTTGCCCATCTTCTCGACGAACGCGGCGCTGTCGACGCCCGGGCCGAGGCCCCATTCGCCGATCGCGTAGGGCTTGTCCGGATGGGCGCGGTAGAGGTCGAGGTTCGCCTCCCACTCGACGCCGCGGCCGAAGTCGTAGAGATCGTTGGCGACGACGTCGACGTACTTGTCGCCGGGGTAGTACGCGTTCGCGCTGTTGCTCTTCAGGTCGGGGCTGCCGAAGCCCTGCGGGTTCCAGACGACCTTAACGTCGTTGACCGGGAGATCGTTGGGCCGGTCGAGTTTGGGAAGGCCGTTGGCCACGAGCTTCGCGTTGATGTCGGCGACGGCGCCGCCGTGCATGATCAGGTACGTGCGGCGGAACGCTTTGCGGAAATTCTTGGTCGAGTGGGCCGATCCGCGATAGCCGCCGCTCGAGTTGTACGCGCAGTACGGATTCCAGTAGCCGTTCATCTCTGCATATGGCCGGACGTATGCGAAGCGGCCGAAGCGGTTGAGTGCCTGCGCGATGTCGATGAGGACGCGGTCGCCTTTACCTCTCGCAATCTGCCGCGGCGTGATTCCTTCGTTCCCGTACTTGTTCACCGTTCCCCAGGCGAGCATCGGGGTGGGTTTCGCAGCGTCGAGGACGTTGTCCAGGTAGGTCTCCTTGTGCACGCCCCAGGAGATGAAGTCGAGGTTCACGTCCGAAGCCTGGTTCGTCTGGTCCTTGAATCGGGACTTCGAGCCCTCGACGCCCAGAAGGACGGAGGCGCCGGCTTCGGCAGGAATCAGAAGTGCTGCAAAGGCCGCAAAAACGAGAAGCTTTCGCATGCTCCCCGTCTATCGGCCTTAAGAAAGGAAACCTTTTCCCTCCTTTGAGCCAGTTGTAAAAGGTCTTTTAGGGAATTGGGGCAGCTTCGTACAGCGCCCGGACCTCATCTGCGAAAGCGGCCAACTGGTCCGCCAACGCCGCATCTGCGACTTCGATGACGTTCTCGGCGTTCTCCTCGCCGGAATGCGAGAGGTTGTAGCTCCCCGTGAACAGGTAGTCGTCGGCCACGACGACCTTCGCGTGCATGAAGTCGTGCACGTCTCCCTGGCCCCAGGGCATGGAGTTCTTCCCGGTGAACCGCCCGTTCGCGAAGATCCGCCTGATCGCCGGCATCTTCCACTCGGAGTTCCCGTTCAACTGCCACTGGTGGTAGACGCCCTTCATCTGGGTCGCGTCGACGACTCCGGTCACGTCGCACTTGCCGTCGGAGACCTTCTCCGCAAGCGCGCCGAGGATGGGGCCGGAGGTCATGACGGGGGAGCAGATCCGGATGCGTCTCTTCGACCTCGCGATCCTGTGGGCGATACGCGTCGCGAGCGCCTCGCCGTGACCGGGTGAGAACCAGGCGCGCACCTTCGCGTCGCCCACACTGATCGGATTCGGCTCGACGAACCCCGTCTGCTCGACGTTCTCCGTCTCCCAGATCTGCTCGAAGTCCTCGGTGTAGCGGTCGGCGACCTCCGGCGAGTGGGCGACGACGATGACGTTTTCCTCACGGCTCCACGAGTCGTCGGTCCAGTTCGTCGACCCGGTCCAGACGGAGGAGCCGTCGCGAACGACGTACTTGTGATGCATGAGGTCGGGGACGCCGAGGATCCGCTTGGTCGGGACGTCGAGCGAGTCGAGCAGGTCCGGATCGGCATGAGGCGGCGGCGGCTCCGGGATCGGCTTGTCGTGGTCGACGTTGAACGCGAGGCGCACCTTGACGCCTCGCTTCTGCGCCTCGAGGAGAGCGTCCGCCACGAGCCTCGCGGTCTCCTGTTCGAGGTCGAAGTCGTAGAGCGCCAGATCGAGCGAGGACTGGGCGTCGGACAGGAAGCCGGCCGCGTACTCGGCGATCTCGAGCGCGGTCTGCCCCTTGTCCTTCAACGTGCGCAGCTCGATGTCAGGCGTAGCCGCGGACCTTGAAGTAGGCGATGAGGACGCTGGCCGCCGCGATCGCGACGAGACCTGCGGCCGCAGCGACGTTGAACCGACCGTAGACGGCGTGGCCGCGCCCGAAGCTCGAGAGAACGAGGATGCAGAGCGCGCCGCCGATGAGCCCGCCCACATGGCCCCCGATCGAGACGCTGTTCAGGGTGAAGCTGAGGGCCAGGTTCAGGATGATGATGATCAGCGCGGACCCGCCGAAGACGTTGATGTTCGAGCGTTCGAGGACGAGGCCTGCGCCGAGGATCCCGAAGACCGCTCCCGAAGCGCCGATCGTCGGCCGGTCGGGCGTGAGGACGAGAGCGCCCGCCGACCCGGCGAGGATCGAGATGAAGTAGATGGCCAGGAAGCGCCCCCGGCCGAGCAGTTGCTCGAGCGGGCGCCCGAACCACCAGAGCATGAGCATGTTGAAGAAGATGTGGAGGATGCTTCCGTGCAGGAAGGCGCACGAAACGAGCCGGTACCAGTCGCCGTTGGCGACGGCCGGCCCGTAGAGCGCTCCGCGGACGAACAGCTCGCCGAACGGGTCGGTGAGGCTGCCCGACTGGACGACCTGGGCGAGGAAGACGAAGACGTTCACGACGATGAGCGCCTTCGTCACGATGAAGTCCGTGCCGGCGCCGAAGGAGCGCGCCCGCACGGCCGCCTTCTTCGCCCCGGTGGGCGTGCCGGCGCACTCGGGACATTTGATCCCGACAGGGGCGAACACCATGCATTCGGTGCAGATCGGCCGCCCGCAGTTCGAGCAGGTGACCGCCGTCTCGTGGTTCGGATGCCGGTAGCAGACCATCGTCTGCGTCTGCTCGGGCGTGGCCATCGGGGTCATGGTATCCGGGTAACGTCCGCCCGATGCGCGTCCACGTCGCCTTGACACCGGGGGAGGCCGCACGCGTTCCGACGGGCATCGTCGTCGACGTCCTCCGCGCGACGTCCACGATCGTCCAGGCGCTCGACGCGGGGTATCGCACCGTCTACTGCTGCGCCGAGGTGCAAGAGGCGCGCGCGCTGAGAGACGAGCTTGGCGACGCTGTGCTTGCCGGTGAGCGCGCTGGCGATCCGCTTCCCGGCTTCGACCTCGGGAACTCTCCGCTCGAGTTCCTCGAGCCGCGGGCCGAATCGGTCGTGACGACGACGACGAACGGAACGAGCGCGATCGTCCAGGCCGCAGCCAACTGCGACGTCGTGCTGGTCGGGAGCCTGCTGAACCTCGAAGCCGTCGCCTCGGCGGCGCGAGAGCGGGGGGAGGACGTCGAAGTCGTGTGCGCCGGGCTCCGGGGCGGCCCGAGCGAGGATGACGCCTACTGCGCGGGGCGGATCGCTGCGCTCGTCGGCGGAGAGCCGACCGAGGCAGCGCGCCGCGCCCTCGAGCTTGCCGCTTCGTTCGCGACTGCCGAGGAGGCGTTTCGCACCATCCGCAGGGTGGGGGAGACGATTGCCGAGGAGGATCTCGTCTGGTGCGCGCGGGAGAGCGTCACGGAGGTCGTCCCGCGCTTCGACGGCATGCGGGGGTCCGCCGCGCGACTGGTGGCCTAGGCCGTACGGAAGAGGAGGGCGTTCCCCGAAGGATCACGGAGGATGGGCCCCCCCGCGGTGTCCTCGGGCTCCACGCCCGCGGCCCGCGCACGCCCGCGCAGCGCATCGAGTTCGGCGTCGTCTTCGAGGACGACGGTGTAGTGGCGCAGGCCGACGGTGCCCTCCGGGGCCGGCGGGACGCCCGGCCTCCGCCAGGTGTTGAAGCCGACGTGGTGGTGATAGCCGCCCGCGGCGACGAAGACGGCGCTCGGGAGGTGAGTCATCACGTCGAAGCCGACGACGTCCACGTAGAAATGCGTCGATTCCTCGAGATCGCCGACGTGCAGGTGGACATGGCCGATCGTCGCGCCGGGGTCGACCGACTCGCGCGGCTCCTCATCCGCGACCGAGTCGAGGAGGCCGTTCAGGTGGAGCGGGGCCGGCCCGCCGCTCATGACGGAGAGATCGGGCCACTCGGCCCTCGGCCGGTCGGCGGCGAGCTCGATGCCGTTTCCGTCCGGATCCGGAAGGTAGATGGCCTCCGAGATCCCATGGTCGGAGGCGCCTTGAATGGGCGTGCGCGTTCGAGCCAGGCGCGCAGCTGCACGGGCGAGCTCCTTGCGGGAGGGATGAAGGAGCGCGAAGTGGTACAGCCCGGCGTGTCGTCCGGCCGGACCCGCGTCGGGATCCTCGACGAGAACCAGCAGATCTTCGCCACCGGCGCCGAGAGCGGCTCGTCCGTCCTCGCGCCGATGAGTCACGAGGCCGAGCGCGTCCTCGTAGAACGACACCGAGCGGTCGACGTCGGTCACCGTCAGCTCGACGGCGCCCATGCGCGTCTTCGGAGCAAGCTTCGTCGTCTCGATCTCAAGCTCGGTCATCCGGAGACCTCGGCCGGCTTGCGCGGGTTGGAGATCGGCGTCAGCCTCGGCTCGATCTGCTCGCGGAGGTGCTCGAAGGCCGGCGGCAGCGAGAGCCGCTCTCCGAGGGTCTCCTTCGGCTCGTCGGAGTCGAAGCCGGGGCCGATCGTCGCGATCTCGAAGAGAACGCCGCTCGGCTCCCGGAAGTAGATGGAGCGGAAGTAGAAGCGGTCGATGACGGGAGTCGGGTGGGCGCCCGCCTCGGCGACGCGCTGCTGCCAGGCGCCGTGGTCGTGCATCGGAGAGGCGAAGGCCACATGGTGCACGGTGCCCGCACCGGGAGTGCCGAGGCTCTCGGCCGAGTCGTAGACGTACTGGCCGCCCCTGTTTTCCCCGCGGACCTCCCAGCCGTCCTCGTCACGCGCCTCGAAGCCGAGGACGTCCTCGAGGAAGCCGCGGCTCTTGTCCGGGTCGCGGGTGAACGCCCGCACCTCGTCGAAGCCCTGGATCGCGAACTCGGCGGGAATGTCCGGGCTCTTCGCCACGAGCGGCGTGTCCTCCGTCTGCACGGCGCGCAGCTCGAGCCCGAGGCCCTCGGGGTCCTCGAAGAGGAGCGAATCGCCCTCGCGCCGGGCGTCGATCCCCTCCCCGGAGAGCCGATCGGCCCAGAACGAGAGCGCGGAGTCGTCGGCGACGCGGAACACGACGCGGTGCACCATGCCGGCGCCGGCCCGGCCGCGCCGCGCGCCCGGGTATTCGAAGAACGTGATGTCTGCGCCGGCCGAGCCCTCCTCGTCGGCATAGAACAGGTGATACACGGTGGGGTCGTCCTGGTTGACCGTCTTCTTGACGAGCCGCAGGCCGAGCACGCGGGCGTAGAAGTCGACGTTCCCGGGCGCGTCTGCAGTGATCGCCGTGACGTGGTGGATTCCTTCGAGCTTCATGCTTTCTCCTTGCGGGTCACGCCGCGGTCCGAGCGAGCTCCGCCCGCTCGGTGATCGCGGCTGCGAGCGCGTCGACGACCTCGCCGAGCTGCTCGCGTAGGTCTTCGTCGATCAGCGTACCGTCCTCGTCGAAACGCGTCGGCGCGTGGCCGACCGCGACCTCGGCGTCGACGACCCGGGCGCCGATCGAGGCAAGCACCTTGCGGAGCTCGGCCTGGGCCCATACGGCGCCGAACGCGCCGGTGGACGCGCCGACGACGACTGCAGGCTTGTTCCTGAGCGGGTTTGCGGCGAGCGGCCGCGAGACCCAGTCGAGGGCGTTCTTCAAGTGCCCGGGCACCGAGCTGTTGTACTCGGGGGTCGAGATCAACACGGCATCGGCGCCCGCGAAGGCCGCGCGCAGGGAACGCACGGCCTCGGGAGCGCCGTCCCCGTCATCGTCCTCGTCGTAGGGCGGGACGACCTTCAGGCCGTCCAGCTCCTCGACGACGACGTCGGCGCCGAAGAGCTCGATCGCGTTCCGGAGCAGCATCGTGTTGTATGAGCTGTCGCGGAGGCTGCCCGAAATTGCGAGGACCTTCGTCATCGTGGGTCAGGCCGCCTTGACGAGCTGAAGCTCGGCGAGGATCGTGACCGTGTTCGAAAGGGCCTGGTCGCCCGTGGGGAGCGGTGTGTTCCAGTTCACGCCGAACTCCGTGCGGTCGACGGTCGCCGTCAGCTGGAGGCCCAGGCGCTCGTTGCCCCAGGCGTCCTCGATCGGCTCCGACAGGGTGCCCGTCACCTCGACGGGCTTCGTGACGCCCTTGATCGTGATCTCGCCGGGCGCCTCGACGGTCTCGTTGTCGAGCTCGACGCCCTCGGCGAGGAACCGGAGCTCGGGATAGCGCTCCGCGTCGAAGAAGTCGGGGGACTGAAGGTGGGCGGTGAGGTTCTCGTCCTTCACGTCGACGCTCGCAACCTGCACCGTGCCCTCGATCCGTGCGCCGGTGTCGGTCGTGTCGAGCTTCACGAGCACGTCGCCGAACTGGCCGCGGAACGTGCCGGCAAGGTAGCCGACCTCGAAGCCCAAATTCGAGTGGACGGGATCGAGGTTCCAGGTGCCGGCGGGGATCTTCGTCTGAGTCGTGCTCACGTTTGTGCCTCCTGCTTGAGTTGTGTATTATTGAGAACGCAAATGAGTGTAGCGAGATTCCATTGACAGCGCAAGTAATTTCTGACGAGCGGATTTCGGACGTTCCGCCCGCCGTTCGTGCCTGGACGAGGCTTCTTCGCGCCCACGCCGCCGCGACTCGACTCCTCAATGCGGACCTCCAGGCCGAGCACGGCCTCTCGGTGAACGGCTACGAGGCGCTCTATCTGCTTTCACGCGCCGAAGGCGGACGCCTGAAGCGCATCGACCTGGCCCGCAGGCTCGCGCTCACGCCGTCCGGTGTGACGCGGCTCCTTGAAGGGCTCGAGGAGGCCGGTCTGGTCGAGAGGACGGCGTGTCCGAGCGACCGGCGCGTCGCCTACGCCGAGCTCACCGAGGATGGCGCAGCCAAGCTCGAGGCCGCCTCGTGCGGGCATGTGGGCTCGATCCGGGAGCTCTTCGAGGAGCGCTTCGCCGGCGGGGAGATCGACGAGCTGGCGGACCTCCTGGCGCGGTTCCCGGGAGTCGCCGGCACCGACGACTCCTGTCCGGCCGTCTGAGCGGTCGCATTCAGAGCTCCGCCTAGACGATCGTCCCGCGGCGGAGCGCGAGAATTCGAGCGGTTGACAGGAGAACGTGTGTTCGTGTAGAACATACGTTCCCATGATCGCCTGTCTGAACATCCAAGCGTTTTCCCTCCGCGCTGCA
>Ga0111538_10000979_pt1 | contig 39544 bp, 35 predicted proteins | sample SoiMethybrSBSTD1_FD_79669 | JGI IMG/M metagenome (GOLD analysis project Ga0111538, IMG submission 79669) | Bulk soil microbial communities from a Populus tree surrounding site in Tennessee, USA - Soil MetaG P. TD hybrid SBSTD1 (version 2)... | ecosystem: Environmental > Terrestrial > Soil >...
GTTCGCCGTCGTCGCCGACGTGCTCGAAAAGGCCCTCGCCGGCCAGACCTACTTGTGTGACACGCTCACGATCGCCGACTTCTGCGTCGCCCCCTACGCCGCCGCGACGGAGCTCTGCGGTCTCCATTTCGGCGACCACCCCAACGTAAAAGCGTGGCTCGGCCGCATGCTCGCGCGGGACAGCTTGCGCGAGACGCTGGCCGCCGCGCGGGAAGCCGCGTGAACGATTTCGAGAGTATGGTGGAGCCGCACCGCGCGTCGCTGCGGCTCCACTGTTACCGCATGCTGGGATCGTCGCACGATAGCGACGATATGGTTCAAGAGACGCTGCTCCGAGCGTATCGAGCCAAGGATACACTGGAGCAGCCGTCCGCGGTGCGCGGCTGGCTCTACAGGATCGCGACCAACGTCTGCTTGACCGAGCTCGCCAAGCGGCCGCGCCGAGCGCGCGGTCCGGAGCTCGGCCCGCCCGCCGATCCCGAGCAGCCGCTGCCGCCAGCCACGCCCCAAGCAGAGTGGATCGAGCCGGTGCCCTCCGCCTGGCTCGGCGCCAAGGACCCGGCCGCGGCGTACAGCGCCAAAGAGAGCGTCGCGCTCGCCTTCATCGCGGCGCTCCAGATTCTGACCCCGGCGCAGCGCGCGGTGCTGCTGCTGCGCGACGTGGTCGGGCTCTCGGCGGAGGAAACCGCGCAGGCGCTCGCGACCACGGTTTCTGCGACGAACAGCGCGCTCCACCGTGCCCGTGTCGCGCTCGAAGCCCGCGTGGGCCCGCGTGCCGCTTGGTCGCCCGAAGCGGACGCGCCCGTCGATCGCACCTTGCTCGAGCGGTATTTGCGGGCGTGGGAGGCCGGCGACCTCGAAGCGATCGTGACCCTTTTGCACGAGGACGTCACGCTCTCCATGCCGCCGGTGCCAGTTTGGATCTCGGGCCGCGATCGCGTCGTTCGCTTCTTTGCGCTCCGCCTCGAGAAGATACTGCGCGAGCGTCTGTTCCGGGCCGTGCCGATCGAGGCCAACGGACGAGCGGGCATCGCGTTTTATCTCGTGCGCGACGACGGACACGCCCACCTCCACTCCATCGACGTGCTCGAGCATCGGGACGGCCGCGTCGCGACCCACGACCACTTCGTGGTCCCCGCGGCGCAGGCGGCTTTCTTGGCGCTGGGACTCGAACGGACAATCCCGGCGTAACCGAGCGACCAAGAGAACAAGCGTGTGCCATTCGGCGACCGGATCGCGCAGCTCGCTCGTGATAGAGTCGCTTTCACGATGAGCGTTTCGATCATGCTCATCCGCGCTCTGACGGATGCGGTGGAGGCGGCGGGAGTCGATCGCGAAGAGTGGCTCTTGGCCGCGAAGTTCGACACGCGGCGCCTCGAGGACGCCAACGAGCGCGTCGAGGTCGGCGAGTACATGCGACTGCAGGGCGTCGCGCTCGAGCTGTCCGGGGATCCGGCGCTCGGGCTGCACCTGGGCGAGGCGTCGAACTCGGCGGTTTTCGACGTCATCGGCCATCTCGCGGCGCATGCGTCGACCTTGCGACATGGCCTCGACACGGTCATGCGCTTCGGCGCCATCCTCGACGACGATGGCGCGAACTGGGTGCTCGAAGAGCGCGGCGACGTCGCGCTTTTCTGCCGCGAATTTCCGTGCGTTTCAGCGCTGGGCGACCGCTTCGGCGCGGAGTTCGCGGTCGCCGGCTTCTTGCGCATGGTCCGGCAGTTCGCGGGTCCGAAGGCGGGCGTGCGTAGGGCCTTCTTTCAGCATCGGGAACCCGCGTACCGCAGCGAGTACGCCCGTATTTTCGGCGGAGCCGAGAGCTTCGGCCACCCTTTCACGGGCATCGAGTTCGACCACAGGCTCCTGGATTTGCCCCAACCCCACGTCCATCCGGAGCTCTATGCCGTGCTGGAGCTCGAAGCGGCCCGGCGGCTCGCACGCCTCACCACCCAGGTCGGTTATGCCGAGCGCACGCGGGAGTTTCTCGTGACGCGCTTGCTGGAGAATCCCAGCATGGCGACGGCCGCGCGGCACTTCGGCATCAGCGTCCGCTCGCTGCGGCGGCGCCTGGGCGAAGAACGGGTCAGTTTCGCGGACCTGATCGAGCAAGCGCAGGCGATCGTCGCGAAGCGCATGCTTGGCGATGCGCGGCGCTCGATCCACGAGACCGCGTATGCCATGGGTTTCGCCGATCCCACCGGGTTCCATCGCGCGTTCAAGCGCTGGACCGGTCAGACGCCGAACGAGTTTCGCACCGCGCGCTGAGCCTTTGGCCTTCTGCGGACAGTCCTTTGGCCGCGTAAGGCCATTATCGCGTCCGAAGTACTTCAGTACGCTGGGCGACGTGAAGTCGCTCATACTTATGCAACTCGTTTCGTGTCTGGCGCTGACCACAGCGTTGTTCGCCTGCAGCAGTGAAGCCCCGGTTTCGACGCCAAACAGTGGTGGCACGTCGAACGCCGGCGGCTCGGCAGGCGCCGGCGGATTTGGGGCAGCCACGGGCGGCTCGAGCGGCAGTGCCGGGTCGGGCGCCCAAGGAGGCTCGAGCGCCGGCTCCGGCGGATCGGGCGCGGGCGGATCAGCGGGTAGCGACGGCTCGGGAGGATCGAGCGGCACTGCCGGGTCGGGGGCCAGCGGGGGATCCAGCGGCATCGGGGGCAGCGCCGGAACGGGTGGATCGGACGGGCGCGCGGAGCCCCCGCCCTGCATGAAGGATCCGAAGCAGGTGATCTCGATCGGCGATTCCTACATGAACTGGGTCACCCATACCTTCCCGCAGGATCTCGACGCGGCCGCCGGCGTGACGTTCCGCCCGACCTATGCGATCGGCGGTACCGCGATGGGCTCGGGAGGGATCGGGCTGATTCCGGCGCAGTTCGACACCGCCCTGGCGGCAGACAAGAACATCATCGCCGTCGTGATGGACGGCGGCGGCAACGACGTCCTGGTTCCCGCGTTCGGGCGACCCGACTGCAAGAACATGGCCGACGCCGGAAGCGTCGCGGGTTGCCAGCAGATCGTGACCGACGCGCTGGCGGCTTCCGAAACCTTGATGAACAAGATGATGGCGGCGGGCGTAAAGGACGTGATCTACTTCTTTTATCCCCACGTTCCCGAGGGCACCCTGATCGGCGGCGCCCATCCCAACGCGATGCTCGACTACGCCCTGCCCAAGGTCAAAGCCTTCTGCGACGGCGCGGCCGCTGAGACTCAAGGCAAGGGTTATTGCTGGTTCGTCGACACGGTTCCGCTGTTCGAGGGACACCCGGAATACTTCGCCGACGCCGACATCCACGAGAACTCGGCGGGGTCGAAGGTAATCGCCAAGGCGGTCGTCGACATGATGAAGTCGAAGTGCATTGCACAGCCCGCTTCGAGCGGCTGCTGCAAGCCCTGAGCGCGCCCGCGAGCCTTCACGGCTCGACGGTTGCCCACGCCGGATCGCCGTCGAGCTGCGCCGTGAGAAAAGCGGCAAGCCCGGGCGTCACCGCAAGCGGCGCGACCACGAGCGCCCCGTGCCTCGCGCCCGGATAGTAAAACACGCGCTGCGCACTCGGCGCGATCGCGCCCTGATACGTCGCGGTCCACGCGGAAAGGTCGCGGAGCCCTTCCTCGAACCTGGATCCATTGAACGTCACGTCGGCGTTGAGCAACCCGTAAAGCGGCGTCGCCACGCTGTCGGCGTACGACGACACCACCGAAACTCGAGCGCCGGGGTGGAGCTCGGCGATCGTCTGCATCACGACGTGGTAACCCTCGTCCGCGCAGCGCGGACACCACGCCTCGATGGTCTTGTCCAGGCCCCATCCGGTCCGCAGCGACTCCCGCGCCAGAGGTCCCGCGTAGGGAGGTCGCAGCACGGGCCCCGCGTCGTCGATCAAGAACGGCGGCGGCTGCTCGACCGCGGCGAACGCGGCCGCGATCTGATGGTAGTTGGCGCCGGCTCCGATGCCGCCCGCGCTGAATCCGGCGACCACGATGCGCGTGGCGTCGCGAAATGTCGGCACGATGCGCTGCATGGCGACCGTGACGTTCGCGTAGCCGCGCTGCTGGACCGTGTTGAGCGGCGGATAAGTCGACTCCTTGTCGGCGGTGTGGCCGTCGACACCGCAGTGCGGAAAGACCACGAAGTTATTGTCACGGAACGGATTGGCCGGATCGGCGCGATCGAAGATGCCGGTGTGTCCGGTGTTCTTGTCGCCCCACCACATGTGGTCGAGCGGATCCGGGCCCATCCCCACCAGCAGCGACTGGAAAAGCGTGCAGGACGCCAGGTCGTAGCAGACGCCGTTGCCTTGAAAAAAGATCACGAGCTCGCGGCTTCTTGCCGTGAAGTTGACGCCGACGCCGGCCTCCGTGCCGTCCGCGCACACGGTGCCCTCGATCGGTACCCACTGCCATTGCTCGCTCGGAGCGACGTCGATCGGCTCGCCGAACACCGGAGGGCCGCTCGCGTTCGTGGCAATTCCTGCACCGTCTTCTCCGCCGCAGGCACTGACGCTCGCTGCGAGCGCGCACGCCGCGAGCGCGCTTCGGAACGAGATCATTTGGCTCATGACGTCGCCTCCAGATCGATTCCCAGCGTTTCGAGCACTCGACAGACCAGGCCGTAATAACCGATCGTCACGACCAGCTCGACCAGCTGTCGATCGTCCAGGTGGCGCCGCGCGCGAGCCAGCGCGGCGTCGCTCGCTCGCACGCCGTCGAACAGCTCGTCGGTGAGCTCGACCACGGCGGAGGCCGCCTCGCCGAGCGCGTTCCGGCTCTGGGCCGGCGGCAGCGCGGCGAGCTCCGCTTCCGAGACGCCGACCGCGCGCGCGATCGCGGTGTGCTTTTCGACTTCGTACCACGCGCCGGCGAGCAGCCCGACCCGGACGATGGCGAGCTCGCGCAGACGCGGATCGAGCGCGGCATCCTGCAGCAGCGCGCCGCCCAGCTTCGCGAAGCCAGAAGCCACGGGCGGGCTGTGCGCCAGCATGCGAAACAGATTGAGCGGGTGGTCCGACCCCGCGTTGGCGGGAGGAGCGTAGGGAATGCGAGCCATGGTCAGGCTCCCTCGACGAGCGCTGGAGCGCCGGGCGCGGGCGCGATGCGGGCAACGCGCTCGAGCCGCTCGCTCAGGCGGCGCATCGAGCGCTCGTACAGAAAGCCGAGCACGCGCTGGAAAAAGTGGCCGATCCTGATGTCCTGCGACGTGAACACCAGGTACTCGTCGCGCAGCACTCCGCGCAGGATCGCCGCCGCGGCTGCGTCAGCAGAGACGGCCCGCTTGCGGAAGTGCGCGCGGTAGCGCTTGGCTTCCGGCGACGCGAGGTCGATGCCGATGACCTGAACCGTCCCGGTGAGCGGCGTATCGACCGCGCCCGGACACACCAGGCTAACGCCGATGCCGTGGCGCTCGAGGTCGAAGCGCAGTACCTCCGAGATCCCGCGCAGGCCGAATTTGCTCGCGCTGTAGGCCGCGTGCCACGGCAGACCGAAGAGCCCGGCGGCCGACGACACGTTCACGAGGTGTCCGCCCTTGCCGGCGCGGATCATCTCCGGGACGAAGCATTCGATCACGTGGATCGGTCCCATCAGGTTCACGTCCACGACGCGCTTCCAGTGGTGATGCTGGAGATTTTCCACCGCACCCCAGATCGAGATTCCGGCGACGTTCATCACCACGTCCACGCTGCCGGCGCGCGCATGGACTGCGGCGGCGAATTCCTGCACGGCCTCGAAGTCGGAGATGTCGAGCGCGCGCTGATACGTGACCTTGCCGCCCGAAGCCCGGATCTCGGCTACGGCCGCGTCCAGCAACTCCGTGTTGACGTCGGTGAGAAATAGCTCGGCGCCGGCCGCAGCGGCCGCTCGCGCCGTCGCGCGTCCGATACCGCTGGCCGCTCCGGTGATGACGCACTTTTTGTCGCGCAGGGTGTCCATGTGCCTCCGTGATTCAATGGTAGACACAATGTATACCATGTCCAGGCTTATTTTTAGGGCGCGCGGATTCGTGAGTGATCCGGCATGCTTGGCCCATGCCTCGAAAGCACGGGGTCCGAAAGCACCGCGCGGCTCCCACCAGAGCCACTGGAGTGCAGCTCGGCGAGGACGAAGCGCGCGGGCGAATCCTCGGCGGGGCGGCGCGCGTCTTCGCGGGCACCGGGATCCGCGACGTCTCGGTCAAGGACATCCTGAACGCCGCCGGTGTGGCGCGGCGTACGTTTTACCGCCTCTATCAGAGCAAGGAAGACGTCGTCGTAGCGCTGTATCGGATCGGCACGCAGCGATTGCTCGACGAATGCCGGCTGGCCGTGAGCGAAGAGCGCGACCCGATCCGACAGATTCAGCGCTGCATCGATGCGCACTTGCGCAACGCTCGCGAAGTCGGCCGGCTCGTGTTCGTGCTGGGCGGTGAAGCCCAGCGCCACGAGTCGGCGCTCCACGAACACCGCATGCAGACGCATGCGCAGCTGGTCGAGCTTTTGATGTCGAGCGCGACCGCCGCCAAGACGAACATCGACCCGCTGCTGGTTCGCGGCCTGGTGCTCGCTCTCGAAGGAGTCACTCGCATCGTGCTCGAGGAAGGAAACGCGGGACGCAGCGTCAGCGATGCCGGCATCGAGCGCGCGCGCCGCGTGATGTACCGCATGGCCACCGCGGCGCTGGCCGGCGAAGGGCCCGGCGTCGCGCCGCTACCGACGCTGAAGTGAGTTGAAATTCGAATCAAATCCCGCGACTCAGTTCACGCCAAAGCAGTAGATCCGTCCGGCGCCGCCGCGGGGCACCGTGTTCGCGCAGCTCTCGTTCGGGTGCGACGATTGCCAGGAGTTGAAGGGCGGAGTGGCGCTCATGCCAGGCCCGAGCCCGTCGCTGTGACCGACCTGCGCCGCCATCGTCGCGTCGGCCGACGTCCAGTCCGCGCACGTCATGTTCGCCAGCACCGTGCCTTCGGCGGTGGAGCCGGTGAGAATGTCGTGCTCGACTCCCGGTGAGCCGGCCCATTGCCCCGGAATCTTCTGCCCGTGCTCGTCCACGAACAGCTCGGCGTCGCCTGAGCGCGCGTGAAGCTCGGCGACGTCGTTCGCGAGCAGAGCCTCGTTCGCGTTGTAAAACGGCCCGGTTCCGATCCGATCGCGGGCGTTGGTCGCGGCTCCGCCGCTTTCGGCATCGTGCTCGACGCTCAGGTACGCGCGCCAGGTCTTGCCGGTCAAACCCGCGGCGTCGGCGAGCGCCTTGCAGCGAGCGTCCGCGCCGGAGAGGCCGCCGAGATTTCCGGTCGTGCTCTTGTCGCTCGAGACGAAGAAATTCGTCTTGCTGCCTTGCTGTCCAGTGCCAGCGGCGCCGCCCGGAGCGGCATCATCGTCCGAATCACAACCCGCGACGAGAGGCGCGCAGCAAGCGAGGCCGAGCATCAAACGCGATAAGCTCATGTTTCCACCTATCGAGTGACTCTTCCTCGGCATCGGTACTGTCGGAGGGGCTCCGGTGCAAGCCGAGTTCGACTCGTGTCCTTTCGCCTCGAACTGCGAAGGGGCCGATCCAATTCGTGGCGGATTTGTCGTTTAGACAAATTGACCATGGGCATCCAGTCGAAGGCGCGAGATTCTCGGGGGTCAGCGGCGCCGACCTCGTTCGCGCTCCCGGAGTCCGACAAGGTGCTGCTCGGAACCATGTTCGATAAACCGGTGCAGGACAGCATCGCAGCCGCGTTCACGAAGCGCGGCTATCAGCCCCAGACCGGCATGACCTCGACGGACCTCCGAGACAAGGTCAAAAACCTCGGCGTCCTCTGGCTGAGTACGCACTCGTCGCACTTTTGCGAGGACACCAAGGGCAACAAGCACTACTGCCTCGTGACCAACGACCCGGAGCAACCGGGTACGGTCAAAAAATGCACGCTGAGCGACCCGGTCCAGTGCGCGAAGAACGATGCTGACGTGCGAGCCGACCGCGCGGCCTACGCGATGAACAGCGAGGGAACGAAGAACACGTTCGCGATCAACGAAGCGTGGATCATGGAGTACTGGTCGTTTGCCTTGAACAGCCTCGTGTACATCGATTCCTGCGGGTCGATGCGAAACATCCCGATGGCGGACTCGCTCGGCTGGAACGGCTACCAGCTGCGAAACGCGATGCTCGCCAAGCGCGCCGGCACGATCCTCGGCTGGAGCAATACCGTCGGAACGTCATTCTCCGAGATCGCAGCCATGTTTTTCTTCAGCCGCGCCCTCGGCGGCGACGAAGCGCCGCTGGTTCCGCCGCAGCGCCCGTTCTCCGTCCCCGAAGCGAAGGCGGTGCTGCACGCGAAGGGAATGGATATGGAGCAGCCCCGGGAGGGAAATCGTCTGGGCTCGTACCGTCTTTCACTACCCGCCGCCGGGGCAGGACGTCACAGTTCCGGATTTCTGTCTGACCAACGCGCAGGCGTCGTTCAGCCCGCTGCAGCTGCCGCGATTGAATTCCACTACGTTCAACGTGATCCAACCGCGCGTCGAGTTCGCCACGCCGACCGGCGACACGGCCGAAGTCCAGTTCAACCTGACGGCCGAGCCCAATTCGTTTCCGACTCCGCAGACCGACGGTTAGCCGAGCTGAAAGCGCTCGAAGCGGCCGAGCTCCTCCTCGATGCGCCGTCGATTGGCAGCCGAGTTCGAGCGCCCGATCCAGGTCCACTGCTGGATCAACACCCGTTTTTGTTGGCGATCGGTCTTGAGATCGATCAAGGCGACGATGCGATCGTCGACCAGCACCGGCAGCGCGAAGTACCCGAAGACGCGCTGCGGTTTGGGCAGGTACGCCTCGAAGCGATGCTCGTAGTCGAAGAACGCCTTCAAGCGCTTGCGCTGAATCACCAGCGGATCGAACGGTGACAAGAGCCGTGTGATCGCATGCTCGCGCGGCGGCGCTCGCTCCGGTTCGTCCGCGGGGCGAAAGTGCTGGACGTTTTCCGCGCCCTCGAGACGCACCGGCAAAAGGCGCCCCGCGCGCGCCTCGCGCTCGACGAGCTCCTTCATCCCGCGTTTGCGCCGCGTATCCAGGTGACAAATCGATTCCACGCTGACCAGCGCTTGCGCCCGCAGCGCCCGCGCCAGCATGTACTCGAGGATCTGCCGTTCGCCCGCCGGCCGGGGTTTGCGCACCCACCCGAAGTGGCGCTCGGCGAGCTCGTAGGTCTTGAGCATGCCGTGGCGCCGGCTCACCGTGAGCAGGCCGCCGAAGAACGCAACCTGCAGCGCGCTCTTCGACGGCTTGCGGCTCGCCCACGCGTGCGTCTTGTCGACCAGCTGCTCGTCCTCGAAGTCGCGGATCGTCAGCGGTCCCTCGCGCGCGATCAGCCGCAGCACGCGCCGCAGCTCCTCGGCCTTCACCTTCCCGAACCAGTGCGGCGGCACGGCGCGCCGGCGCAACATGTCCGCGATGAAAAAGCGATAGTCCTCAGTCGGCACGTAAGCGAGCGCGTGCGTCCAGTACTCGAACACCGACTTTTTCACGCTCTGCGCGCGCTCCAGGTGCGCGCGCCGGTACGACGGAATGCGCGTGAACAGCACGTGATGGTGCGAGCGCTCGATCACGTGAATCGTGTCGATCTGGACGTACCCGAGGTGCTCGACGGCGCGCTCCGTCGCGGCGGGACCGCGGCCGAACGGCTCGGGCCGATCGAGACGTTGCGCGCGCAGCCAGAGCTCGCGAGCCGAAACCTTGCTGAGCGTGTCGGAACGGATCATCCACGCATGTACGGCAAGGGGAGCATTTTTGCCAGCCCCCTTCCGAATCTTTAGCGCAACGATTTTCGCGCCCCGGTCAGCGAGTTTTGTGGGAGCCACCCGCTCGCCGCCAATTTTCGGCTTGCCCGGACACCCGCTTTCCGGCGCGAACGCCGCCAGCTATAGTCGCCTCATGGCGGCGGGAGGCGGGACATGGATTCGCGTCCTCGCCGCGTCGTTGCTGGTCCTCATCGTGGGAGCGGTCGTCTACGCGTTTGCGGATCGCAAGGCGATCGCCATCGCCATGCATCCGACGGCGAGCGCCGCGTGCAGCTCCAGCTCACGTCCGATGAAACCGCCCGAGCAGAATGCGCCCCGCGAACCTGCGAAAACGCTCGACGAACGTCTTCGGGAGATCGAGACCCGGCTGAACGACGGTCGTGCGCCGCCGACTCCCGAGGAGACCGCGGCGGAAATCGAACGCCTGCGGCGCGAGCCGCGCGATGCGAGCTGGGCGCCTGATGCCGAAAAATCACTCAAAGCGGACTTGCACGAGCTCGAGCCCAAGGCGAACTTCGTCCTCGACAAGGTCTCGTGCGGCAACACGGCGTGCATCGCGGACATCACCTGGAACGCCGGCGCGGATCCGTACGCGTACGGGGATACGATCCAGACGTACCATTACGGGATCAAGTGCTTTCCCGCGATATTCCTAGCGGAGCAGATTGTCGAGGACGCACGGCGCCGCGCAATCGTCCTTTTCGATTGCAAGCTGACGGGAGCGCGCTGACCTCGCCAACGTCACGCGCACGACGATCCAAGGCGCGAGCTCGCCTCGAAAGAGCAATCGCCGCGAGGACCGCGAGCACCAGCGCCAGCAGGTTCCACGCGCTGAAAGCGATCATTCCCGACCGCGTCATCACCCATCCCGGTTCCAGAATCGTCCATAACGCGCCCGCTACGCCGACCACGCCGTTGCTCGCGAACACCAGCTGGGTGCCGCGCTCGAAAGGAGTTTCCCGGAGCACGGGCGCGACGAGCCAAGTCGCGAGGCCGAGAAACCCGTATCCCCACATTTCGATGCCCCACGCCAGCGAGGTCGGGTTGCTCATCGAAAAGGCCGCGATCAGCGGCGCGGATTCGGCCGCATAGTTTCGCGCGAGAAAAGGTACGAACGCGGTTTGCACGACGTAGTTCAACGAGATCAGCGTCGCAAACACCGCGCTTGCCACGAGCCCGCAGGTGGCGAGCGTCCGCTGCGCCGGCCGGGCGAGCTCGCGCAAGCTCACGATCAGGAGCACGAAGCCTCCGATCAGCACGAATCCAGCACAGTACGGGACCAGCTGAAGCGGGTGGTAATGCTCCGCGAACGAGCTCGGCCCCTGCCAGGTCGGTTGCGGCGCGAGCGACTCGACCAGCAGCAACGCCAGGGGACCCGAAGTGACGACGCCGATGGCCACGGCGATCGCACCGTGGATTCCGGCAAGGCTGGCGGCGCGAGCGAGCGCCGGGGCTCGGGCATCCAACGCAATTGCTCGTGTCATCGCTCGCTGCCGGGTGCCCAAACCGGCCGCCCCTGCTGATCGCGCAGCGGGACGACTTGCCGGCCTTTCTCGACTTCCCACGCGACGATCGTCGAGCTCCCATCGGGAGCGACGGAACGCTTGCCCTGGACGCGCAGGCGGTCGTTGCGCGAAAAAGACAGCCTTTGCTCGTCCAGATACCAGCCCGGCGCGAGCTCGACCGTCACCGGCTGCTCTGCCTCGGTTCGCAGAACCACCCGAACGCTCGAATTCAGCCGATCCTGCGGCGCCGTGCGATCGACCCCGATCACCTCGCCGTCGACGCTGCTCGTGGCGGGCGAGCCCGGCGAGGCGGCACTTTCGGTGCCGCGCACGGGCGCGCGAGCAGAGCTGCACGCGGCGCTCGCGATCAGCAACAACCAGAGAGCCCGATGCAATTGGGACACGTCAACCGACAGTGCATACCGCGTGCCGCCAGCAGCGCCCGGTTCCGAGCGCGTTCGAGTGGCGCGCCCGCAGTTTTTGCGCGAAAGCCTCCGTGTGGCGCACGAGATTCGCGACCGCCTCGAACTGCCGCGAGGCTCGTCGCGACGAAGCAGCTCGGCGCAGGCATCCACATTGCAAGCACACTCGGTATGAAAGGTTCCGTCCTGGCGCTGCGAACGGCCCGGCTTGGCCTCGCCGTCGCGCTCTTGATCGCTGGATTCGTGCTGCTCGCGCGTCCCTGGTACCTGAGCTGGGGCGCCACGCGCGACGAGGCCTTGGGCGCCCTTCCGAGCGACGAGATCGTTCCGCACGCCACGCGTCAGGAAACGCGGGCGATCGACATCGATGCCGCTCCCGAGCAAGTCTGGCCGTGGCTGGCGCAGCTCGGCCAGGACCGCGGCGGCTTCTACAGCTACGAAGTGCTCGAGGACATCGCCGGTTGTGAAATGACGAATCTCGACCGGCTACACCCGGGCTTACAAAACTGGAGGCTCGGGGACAAGCTGTGGATGTACCCGCCGCGCAAGCTCGGCGGCGCCGGGCACGCCGTACTTCGTACGTACGAGCCCGGTCGTGTGCTCGGCTTCGCCACTCGCGTGCTCGGCACTCCGATGACCGAGCCTGAAAACGGGAGCTGGTCGTTCGTCGTGAAGGGCACTGATTCGAATCATTCCCGCCTGCTCGTCAGAGGCCGCGCCGGCGGCAATCGCGGGCTTCCCGGCACGCTGTTCGATCGCCTGGTCTTCGAGCCGATGCACTTTGCGATGGAACGCAAGATGATGATAGAGATCAAAGCGCGGGCGGAAGGTCGAGGACCGACCCCGATCGCGGACACGCTGACGGTCGCGCTGTGGGCGTTGAGCTTCGGCGTGTTCGTGGGTTCGGGAGTGGCCAGCGTGAAGGCTTCGCGCGGAAGCTTGCGCTGGCTGGGCCTGTTGCTCGCCGCCGGCGTCGTCTTTCAAATCCTGACGCTGCTCCAACCACCGCTATTGGTCAGCGGCGCGCTCGTGTTCGCGCTGTTCGCCGGCTTGTTTGTGCCCGGTCAGGGGCAAAATTCCTTGAAACATCCGGGAATGCTTGGACCGCCGCTCGAGGACGGGATCGTGCAGCAAAGCTCCCCGTCGCCACAAATCTGCCTTCCGCAGCACAAACCCGCTTCGACGGGCAGGTCCAACAAGCACGGCGGTGGGACGCACTGGCCGTTCGCACAATAGAAACCAGCCGCGCAGACCGTGTTGCAGCCACCGCAGTTGCGGGGATCATTGGCGCGATTGGTGCAACTGCCGCGGCAGCACGCGTACCCGACCGCGCACCCGGCGGGGCAGGTTCGGTCGCCCTCCTCCGACTGGCACTGCCACGTGCCGAAGACGCACCGGCAGCTATAGCTCGCGCCGTTCGAGCTCGATACCCCACATTCGATACTGGGGTCGCAACAGGTGAATCCCTGCGCGCATTGCTGGGACGCGCAGGTTCCACCGACGCCCGCGCCGCCGCCATAGCCTGCGCCGCCTCCGTAACCGGCGCCACCGCCGAGTCCGGCGAACCCGCCTCGCCCCGCGTAGCCACCGCGACCGGCAATTGGACCATCACCACCCGATCCGCCGCGACCCCCGCTTCCGAAGCTACCAGCTCGAGCGCCGCTTCCGCCGGAGCCGTCGTCATCCAGGCTTCCCTGCACGACCGAGCCGCCGCAAGCGCCGATCATCACGAGCGCCCAACCCCAGGGTATCCACCGCCGTTCCGTCTCCCGCGACACGCCGCCAGTCTACCGCGAGCGAGGCCCGAGAGTCAGGGGGGAACGAGGTTGTGCCCGGAGAGAATTTCGACGTCGATGCGGGCGTCACGCCCTCTCACGCCGGGGTTCGTGAAACCACTTCTGCCTGGTGGACCCGTGCCGCCAGCCGCCGCAACGTTGTTGATCCAGGCTTCTGCTCGCTGGAGCGCGATCGTGCGCGCTTGTAGCTCCCGTCGAGTCAAGCGGCTTCGGAGCGCGCCGAGTCCCTGTACCGCCTGACTTCGGGTCACCGGCGTCGCCTGGTTGAAGGTGACGCTCTCCTGCAAACCGCCGCCCTGAGCCTGGAGCCGCACGACGAATCGCTTTTCTTCGTCGCCCCCACCGCCGGCGTCGGCGTCGGCGTCGGCTGGATCGGGCGGCAGCTCGCCGGCGGCGGCGAGCAACGCTTGCGGATCGGGAATCGGCCCCGGCGCACAAGGAGCCGGCGACAAGACCGCCACCACTTCACAAACGGCAAGCCCGATCGCCTGGTAGTAGCGGCCCCAGGCAAGGACGGCCGCAGCAGTCAGCGTGCCCGCAAGCGCGAGGCGCGGAAGGGCATTGTAGATTCGATCGATTGCGTTCATCCCACGCGCGACCGTCCCCGATCGCGCAGAGCAAACGGCGCGCCTGCAGGCGAAACGCCGGTAAACGCGGCCTGGTTGCGAGCGTTGCGTCAGCCGTGGCTCGGAAAACTTCCAAGCCGCGTCACCCTCGACGCAGCGACGGCTCGCGAAAGTAGACCCGAAACGCGTCGGGAAACGCGCGTGCATCCGGCCGCACCGGCGGAGGCACCTGCGAAGCGTGGGTATTCCAGAACAGGACCGTCTTGCCCGAAGCTTTCGGCGCGTCGCGGATCGCTGCCGCCAGCGCTTTGCCCGTATAGGTCGTCTCGAGCGGGATTCCGGATTGTTCGCGAAACCAGCGCACCGCTTCGCTCGCTTCCGGCGTGGGCCGCGCGTAGCCCGGCCCGAGCTCGCGCCCGTCGATCACTAGATCGCCCTCCGCCAATTTCAGCGCCGGAAACGTCGGGTCGATGCCGCGCAGATAAGCGACGGTCCGCGAGTACAGTGCCAAGAACCGGGCCTGGCTCGACGTTTCCGGACTCGAAGCGCGCACACCGATGACGCGAGCCTTCAGACCAGCCGCTTTCAGCCCGATGGTGAGGCCCACCGCGCTCCCCATCGTGCCGAGCGCCACGTAGATCGCGTGCGGCGCCGGAAGCGCCTGGGCTTCGACCTGCGCGGCGAGCTCGAACCCCGCGTTGACGAAGCCGACGTTACCCCGCTCCGAAGAAGCGCCGGGCTCGATGAAGTAGAGCCCCGATCCGCCGGATTCGCGCAGCATGCGCCGAGCGAGCGTCTCGGCGGAGATCACGCTCGAAACCGCCCGCAGCTCCGCACCCGCTCGCTGCGCCCGAACCAGATTCTCTCGAACGTGCTCCGACGGCCGTTCCGGCGCCAGGAGCAGAAGCACGTCGATGCCGAGGGCGCGGCCGTGGACCGCAACGGCGGCGGCCTGATTCGAGCCGGCGCTCCCGCACGTGACGACTTTCGTTCGGCCCAGACGCCTGGCCTCCCCCAGCAGAAACTCCAGCTTTCGAACCTTGCCGCCGCCGTAGGCCGCCGCGCTCAGGTCGTCCCGCTTTACGAAAAATCGTTCGGCGCCGAACCGTCCGGAGAGCGCAACGAACTCCTCGACCGGCGTCCGAAAAGCGCCGATGGCCAAGCGCGGGAGCTGCTCGGCGAGCCGCGGATACGCGGCGAAGAGCGGCGCATCGTCGCGCCGCGGAGGCGGTCTTTCGAACGGCTGCGGCGCCCCCGGGCTTGCGTCGCTCGGCTCCGCGTCCTCCGAACGACACGCGGCACCGAACGCAAGCGCCAGGAGCGCGCACATCGATCGACGTGTCACCACGCATTGCCGAACGCCCCCGCGCCGGGTCGGATTCCCCGCTACGCCGCTTCGTTCACGGTCACGCGCAGCATCTTGACCGGTGTTTTTGGCCGGTCACTGTCGTCGGTGGGCGTCTTCTCGATCTTGTGCACGACGTCCATCCCGCTCACGACCTTGGCGAACACCGGGTGCTTCGACGCGCCGGGGCTGAACCAGTCGAGGTAGGCGTTGTGCACGGTGTTGATGAAAAACTGGCAGCTCCCGCTGTTGGGCGCGCCGGTGTTCGCCATCGACAGCGTGCCCGGCTCGTTCGAGAGCTTCGCGTTGGGGGGATGCTCGTCCTTGATCGTACCGCCGGGGCCGTTGCCGGTGCCCGCGCGCGGGCTGTTCGGGTCCTTGCTGTGCGGGCAACCGAACTGGAGCATGAACCCGTCGATGACGCGGTGAAAATGCAGGCCGTCGTAAAAGCCGCTCTTGGCGAGCTTGACGAAATTGTTGGCCGTGAGCGGCATCAAATCCGTGTACAGCTCGACGACGATGTTGCCGAGCGAAGTCTCGAGCGTGGCGGTGGGGTTTGCCATGGGGCCGCGAGCCTAGTCGCCCGCCGGCGAAACATCCAGCCATGGTGCGCGGCGGCGAGCCAGGGCGTCCCGGCGAAAGATTCGGAGAAAATCCCGCAGAGCCGAAGCTCAGCGGCACCTTCCTTCGGAAGTGTTGCACGTCGTACCGCGAGGGCAGTGCGCGTCGAGGCTGCACTCCTCGCAGCGATGGCGCGATACCAGGCAACCGGGTTTGTCGGCTTCAGTGCAGTCGGCGTCGACCAGGCATTCCACGCATTCCTTGGCTGCCGGATCGCACGCCGGCTCGTTCGGGTCCCGACAGTCCGCCTTCACCAGGCACCCGACGCAGGTCGAGTTCGGCACGTCGCAGACCGGGGCGCCGCCGCCGCAATCTCTGTTGGTCGTGCAGGTCGGCACGCAGTTGTTGGTGGCGTCGCAGGTCTCACCGTTCGCACAATCGATGGGAGCCAGGCATTTTACGCACTCGTGATTCGTGACACGGCAAAAGCGATTTCCGGTTCCCGCGCAGTCAGGGTTCGTCAGGCACTCGACGCAGTCACCGGTCGCGGGATTGCAGACTGAATCGGGCGCCCTGCAAACACCGCACGGCGACGTGCCCGCGTCGGCAGGCGTGCCGGAATCGGCTGGCGCGCCCGCGGTACCGACCGTGCCCGCGACACCTACGGAACCATCGACACCACCTTCGCCCGTTCCACCCGTGCCGGGAAGCCCTGCGGATCCCGAGCTGCCCGCGGTCGCGGCCGAGCCGCCCGCCGCGAAGCCCCCCGACCCAATCGCACCCGCTCCTCCGCTACCGCCCGCGTTCCCGGCGCCCGCACCGCCCTGGCCGCCGCTGCTGAAAGCACCCTCATCACTGGAACCGCATCCCGGTACCACGACACCAGCAAAAGCGAGCAACGCGATCGATCCGATCAGGAATGAATGGGTCGGCAAAAGCCTTTTTGCCTTCATCTAGGCTCAGTAACCGAGGCGCTTTGGAGCAGGCAGGCTCGCGTGAAATGCAGACCTTGGGGTAGTAACCTCGGCTCGTGAAACGCCTTTTCGTCATGCTCGCCTGGCTCGCGTGCACGGCGTGCAAGAGTCCCGTACAGGAAGCACCGCGATCGCAACCCGAAGCCGGTCCGCCCCGGCTCGAGATCGTGAAGCTCGGCGTGAGCGCGGAGGAGGTGACGTCGATCGTCAAAGGCGAGCTGGTGCGCGCCAGGAGCGACGGGCGAAAGCTCCTGATCTACGTCGGTGCTCCCTGGTGCGAGCCGTGCACGCGATTTCACGACGCAGCGCTGGCCGGTCAGCTCGATACCGTGTTTCCCGGCGTGCGTGTGCTCGAGTTCGATCACGATCGCGACGCCGATCGGCTCGAGCGCGCCGGCTGCGTCTCGGAGCTGATCCCGCTCTTCGCTCGTCCGGAACCCGACGGCCGTTGCTCCCCGACCGCACGCATCCAGGGCTCGATCAAGGGCGACGGCGCCGTCTCGGAGATCAGGCCGAGGCTGCTCGGGCTTCTGTCGGCGCCGTGAGAGTTGGTTTGGGGTTGCACGCCGGAAAGGGCGCGCTAAAAAGTGTCCCTTTTGTGCTCAAGCCGATGAACCTCACCTCGCGTATCGCCGGCCTGACCGGTCTCGCCATGACGCTCGCGAGCGCCACGAGCCTGGGCGCAGACCGCACGATCACGGCCCCGCTCGTGTGCTCGCGCGGCGGCAACGGAAAGGCGTTCCGCGCCATCGTCAGCCTGCCGGACTCGCAGCCGACGGGGTCGCGCTACGCGGTGCGGATCGACAGCTTTCCGTCGGGCAAGGTCGCGCATTTCGGGCTCAACTACATCTTCGACATGATGACTTCGTATCGCGTCCCGGCGGGTACGAAGTACGTCGAGGGCTCGGCGCGAGTCGTGCCGAACACCGGCACCGCGAACGTGCGAGCGGGCGCACGCGCCTGGCACGACGCGAACGGCGTTCATCTGCTGCTGCCGGCGCGGGTCGAAAATGGCGGGAGCTACACGCCGCCGAGCCTCCAGTTTCAGCTCGAGGTCACCGCCGCGGCCGGCACCGAGCTGCTGCTGAAGCTCGGCGGTTGCAAGGTCTCGGCCAACGTACTTTTGCTGGGCAACGTCGACACCACCTGCGTCCCCGCGCCGGCGCCGTTCACGATCGGCAAGACGGTCGCTCTGCCTCGCCCAGCCGCAGACGCAAAGTGACGATCCCGGCGTCGATCGCGACCTCGGCGTGACCGTCGCGCACCTCGAGCGGTGAAAGATCGTGCTCGCGTGCGTCGGCGACCGAGCCGGAAACGATCGGACGCTCGCCTGCGCACACGGTCACGGCTCCGATGCCGGGCTCGTGCGCGTGGAGGCGCACGATCAAACCGTCGCCGTTCTCCGCGTGCTTCACGGCGGCCACACGCACGCGCGCGTCATCGCAGTGGATCAGCATCGGCGCGGCGAGATCGGCGTGCCGTTCCTGCACCGGCAACCAGGCCGCGGCGAGCGCGCGCCGGTGGACGTCGAAAGCTCCTTCGTCGGGCGCACCGGCCGGCTCGAGTGCCAACGCGTAGTCGAAGCTTTGCTCGTCGGGTGACGTGCCGCCGATCGGATGCGCGAGCACGGGTAGAACGAAGTACGCGCGCTCCTTGGGAGCGTTGCGAGCGACGATCCACTCCAGGCTTCGCCCGCCGTTCACCGACAGCGCGCCCGGTGTGTCGAACGACACGTGAAGGCGCCGTCCCTTCGCCGCGTCGGCGAGCTTGCAGTAGGAAAGCACCGGCCAAAACGTCGGGTCGTAGAGCTTCCGGGCCGGCCGCTCGATGCGTCCGCCTGGAGCGTCCATTTGGAGCCGCTGGCCATCGATGTTGGTCTCGAAGCGGCAGGTCACCGTCCAGCGCCGCTTGGGCTTGCCGTGGACGAGCATGCGCACGAACGGGGATTTTCTTTGGCACGCGAGCACGCGGCGGAAGCTGCGATTCTCGATCGTGCTGGTCACGGTCAGCATCAGCTCACCGTCGCGCTCGTGGGCATCGATGCGCGCCGGCGCCGCGCTGGCACGGGCCACGGGACGAAACCAACCGCCACCGTATTCGTGTCCCAGGCGCCAGAGCCCGCCGCTATCGTGATACACGACGAGATCGTTGCCGAGCCCCGACAGGAGTTCCTCACCGCCGGCATCGGCGAAGTGCACGAAGCATCCACCGCGGCGAGCGCACAGCGTGAACGCGTAGTGTTCGCTTTCGACGTGGAGCAGGTCGCCGTCACGCCACCACTCGGGCGTCTTGTGCGCCATGGCCCGAACCGGCAAGGCTTTTCGGTCCAGGCACTCCCAGGCTTTTCGCGTCGCGGCCTCGGCGTCGTCGAGCCACGCGCGCTGCTCCGTGAGCCAGACGCGATCGGGCGACGTGCCCGTGATGTAGTCGTGGTGGTTGCTGAGCGACAGGAAGCTCCAGGCGCGGCGAGCATGGCCTGCGAAGCGCTCGTCGCGCGGTGCCGCGGCGGCCAGGCGCTCGGCGAGCAGCAGCGTGCGCGCGATGCGCGTCGGTCGTTGTTTGACCTCGGGCCGGCTCGCGTAAAAGCCCATCCAGTAGGGATTCGGGTCGGCGGCCAGCACCGGCAGCGCGGCGGAGTGATGGCCCACGAGGTCGAGATAGTCGTCCAGGCCCGCGGAGAGCGCGTACACGCCGGTGGTCGGGTACTCCTCGCGATTGTAGCGATCGAGCAGCGCGCACAGGTCGCTGATCGGCGCGTTGAAGTCACAACCGATCGGGCAAAACAGGTACGGCGTTTTCGAGAGCGCACCGAGCTGCTTCGTGTAGCGCGCGATCCGGCGCGCGATGTGCCGGCGCGATCGCCATGGCACGCCGAACGTCTTGCCCATCCAGCGAATGATCCCGGCGTGCGCCAGCATGTCGCCCTGGAAGTACGTGAAGGCGTTCCAGTGGCAGAGCACGCGAGACCCGTCCGCCGACTGCCACACGAAATCGAGCGAGCGGTGCTCGCGCTCGAGCAGCTCGGCGGTCGAGCCCGGCAAGGGAAACGCGCTGCGCGGCTTCCAATCCGAGCCGATGAAGTACATGCCGTCGACCCGCGTCACCCCGACCGCACCGATGCCGAGCGCGCGCATCAGCGTCGGCAACGCCGGAGAATGGCCGAAATTGTCCGGGAAGTAAGCGACGCGCGGAGCGAGCGCGATCTCGTGCTGGCGCAGCCACTCCTGCCCCACCAGGTAGTCTCTCAGGATCGTCTCGGTGTTCGGCAGCAGCGTGTCCGGCGTCGTCATCGACGCGCCGAGCAAGCGCAGCCGGCCGCCGTGCAAGAGCCGGCGCAGGCGTTCGCGCTGATGCGGGCGTCGCTCCCAGTAAAGCTTGAGGAAAAATACGCTCTCGATCGCGAAGACGCGGCGCTCCTCGCGCTCGAGCGCCGTGAACACGGCATCGAACACGGCGTCGATGCGCTCCCGAAAATACTCCTCCGAGGTGCGGAGCCAGTTCGTATCCCAGTGACTGCTTTCGCCGAAGACCAGCACGCGCTCGGCGTCGTGTGGAATTCCCAGGCGAGCGCGGAGATCTGCTTCGGATTTTTCCACGGGCGGCGACGAAGCTTAGTGGCAGCCTCTCGAGCGGCCAGCCTCGTCGCGCCTGGCCGCGCATGCCGCGCTTGAGCGACCGTGCCCGGATATAGCGGTCCCTCCACCTTGACGATCGTCGTCTCAGGAACGAGCAATGCGGCATGCTCGATGTCGCGATTCTGTCGACCGATCGCGCTCTGGTCGCTTCGGCTCACCAGGCGATGCGCCGCGCCGGGCGCAACCTGGCGAGGCTGCAAGGCGCGGAAGGCAGCTGGCCGGGCGACTACGGCGGTCCGATGTTTCTCTTGCCGATGTACGTCGCGCTCTGCCAGGCGACGGACAGGGTGGAAGCGCTCGGTGGCGAGCACCGCGCCGGCATGATCGCCTACCTCCTGAGCGTGCAGCAGGCCGACGGCAGCGTGGGATTGCACGCCGAGGCGACGCGCGGGAGCATGTTCACGACCGCGCTGGTTTACGTGGCGCTACGCGTGCTCGGTTTGCCGTCGTGCGACGCGCGCGTGGCGCGCATGCGCCGCTGGATTCACGAGCACGGGACGCCGCTCGGTGCGGCCGCCTGGGGAAAATTCACGCTGTGTCTGCTCGGCCTTTACGACTGGCAAGGCATTCACCCGATCCTGCCCGAGCTCTGGCTTTTGCCACCGAGCGCACCGATTCACCCGGGCCGCTTGTGGTGCCACTGCCGGCAAGTTTACCTGCCGATGGCCTGGCTGTACGCGAAACGCGCGACTGGCGCGGACAGCGCGCTGCTCGCGGCCTTGCGCGACGAGCTCTACGCCGGCGATTGGTCGCGCATCGAATGGTCGCGACATCGAGACACGCTGTCGGACGGCGAGGCGTATCGACCCACGACGCCGGCGCTGGCCGCTGCGAACCGCGCGCTCTCGGCCTACGAGCGGATCGCGCCCGAGCGTTTGCGGGCGCGCGCCTTGGACGAAGTGACCCATCACATCGACTTCGAGGACAAGGTCACCGACTTCATCGACATCGGTCCGGTCAACAAGGTGCTGAACGCGTTCGTGCACCACTTTCGCGCGCCGGGCGGCGCACAATTCGAGCGCTCGTTTCAGGCATGTGACGCCTACGTGTGGCACGGGCACGACGGCATCAAGATGCAGGGGTACAACAATAGTCAGCTTTGGGACACGGCGTTCGCTGCGCAGGCCCTGCTCGCTTCGCCGTTCGCGTCCGAGCAGCACGCGGTTCTGGAGGGTGCGTACCGCTATCTTCGCGACAACCAGATCCTCGAAGACGTACCCGAGGCCGAACGGCACTACCGCCACGCCTCGCGCGGCGGCTGGCCGTTCTCGAACCGCCGGCACGGCTGGCCGATCACCGATTGCACCGCGGAAGGGCTAAAGGTGGCGCTCCTGCTCGAAGGGCGCTTTTCACCGAGCATCGCCGATGAGCTGCTGATGGACGCGGTGCGGCTGATCCTTTCGTGGCAAAACCACGACGGCGGCTGGGCGACTTACGAGCGGCAGCGAGGCGGTGCCTGGCTCGAGCTTCTGAACCCCTCGCAGGTCTTCGGCGACATCATGGTCGACTACTCCTACGTGGAGTGCACGAGCGCTTGTCTTCAGGCGCTGTGCAGGGCGCGGGGCCGAACCCGCGGCACGCTGCGCCGCGAGATCGAGCTCGCCATCGCGCGGGGCAGTAATTTCCTGCGCAGAAAACAGCGCTCCGACGGCAGCTTCGAGGGTTCGTGGGGCGTCTGTTTCAGCTACGGGACCTGGTTCGCCGTGAGCGGACTGCTCAGCGCCGGCGTGCCCGCGAGCGACGCTTCGGTCGAGCGCGCGTGCCGGTTTCTGCTGGGGAAACAACGCGCGAGCGGAGGCTGGGGCGAACACGGCGACTCCTGTCGCGAGCGCAGCTACCTTCAAGCCGAACGGGCGAGCGTCACTCAAACCGCATGGGCGCTTTTGACCCTGGTAAGGGCGCGGCACGCGAGCCGTAGCGCACAGGCGCGCGCGGCGCGGATGCTGGTGTCACGTCAGAGCCCGGACGGCGGCTGGCCTCGTGAATCGATGGTCGGCGTGTTCAACCGCACTTGCTTGATCAACTACGACAACTACCGGCACTACTTTCCGCTCTGGGCACTCGCGGAATGGGCCGCGGTCGCGGAGTGCTGAACGCTCTCTAGGATCCGCAGCACCTCCGGGCGGGGCACCTTGGCTCCCGGCCCGCGTTGCTCGAGGCAATCGAGCGCAGCGTCAGCGAGCCGCGCAGGTAGCTCGGTGAATGCAACGATCCCGCGCGGTGCCCCGCCGTGCTCGAGCGCCTGGATGTAACAACGCGCGCGCTCCAAGTCGGCGCGAGCCAGCGCGAAGACAGCCTTGCGTGGAACGTCGGCCGGCAGGTAGACCCGGCCTTCGCGCTGGTCCTCGAGCTCGTCCTTCAGCACGTTCACCAGCTGAAGGCCCTCGCCGAATGCGGCCTCGTGTTCGCACAGGATCGACTTCACACGCAAAAGCCCTGGCGCATCGTGTACGAAAATTACCGTCAAGAGCTCGCCCACGATGCCCGCCACGACGTAGCAATAGGCTCGCAGTTGGCGCAGCTGCGTCAGGCGAAAGCGAGCCTTCGCGTCGGCGGCCGCCAGGACCTCGCGCATCCCGAGCGCCGTGCGGTGACAATGCGTAAAAATTGCCTCTCGCACCTCCGGCGAGCAGCGCTCGAGCTCCTCGATCAAAAGCGGGCTTGCCTCGAGCAGATCGCGGCAGCCGGCATCGATCGTCGGGCCGCGCGAAAGCCAGGCGCTCGAGCTTGCCCTGGCGCGTTCGGAGCTCGGAGCGAGCGCGAGCTCTGCGAACTCGTTGAGCGCGCGCGTGCGTTCGTCGCGCGACCAACCGGGAGCATCTTCGAGCGTATCGACGATGCGAAACCACAGATACGCGAGTGAGACGGCACTTCGAGTGGGCTCGGGCAGGAGCGGAATCGACAGCGCAAAAGTGCGACTGGTCCGCGCCAAGAGGGCCGTGGTCAGAGACTCGGTCGCACCATCACGTTGCTTCGCAGGCATGCGTCGCCATCATGGTTAAGGCGCGGTTCGGCTTCTGACGACCTCTTGCGCTGCACGCGATGAAGGACCAAATGCCCTGCGGTCGAGTCTCGCTGTGCACAGCGATTTGCTGCGCGAAATTCCACGCCAATGAGCAAAGCCGAAGTCGTGATCGCCGGTGGCGGTTTCGCGGGGCTCGTGAGCGCTGCGGCATGTGCCGCACGCGGCATGAACGTTTGCGTGCTCGAAGCGCTGTCGCGTCCCATGACCGCTTTCCGCGGCGAGCTTTTGCACCCTTCCGGAACGCGGCTCTTGTCGGATATCGGCCTTCTGGAAGCGCTAGGGCGCGGCGGTGCAGTGACGGTCACGGGTTTCGCGGTTTTCGACGCACCGGCGGCGCGACCCGTGCTTCTGCCGTATCCCGAGGCGGGCGGTAGCGGTCTCGCGATGTGCCACCGTCAGATGCTGGCAAGGCTTCGCGATCGGCTGAAACGCGAGCCGCGCGTGAAGTTCTTCGAAGGCATGCCGGTAGTGGGTCTGGTGTGTGACAAGCAGCGCGTCGCCGGGTTGCGCTCGTCGCACGGGCGTGAATTTCGCGGCGATGTGGTGATTGTCGCGGACGGCCGGCACTCGCGGCTTCGCCCGCAGCTCGGAATTCAAACCCGAAGCAGTTTGCTCTCGTACACCGTCGCGCTCGATCTGCGCGAAACCCTTTTGCCCCATGTCGAGAACGGCCACGTTTTCGTGGGCGCCCCAGGGCCGGTGCTGGCTTACAGCTACCGGCGGCGGGACGTGCGGCTGTGCATCGACGTGCCGCTCGGGGCCCCGCGCGGGCGCGCCGCGCTGTCGGCGTACCTGCGAAAGGAGTACGCCCCGCATCTTCCCGCCGCACTGCGAGCGGCCTCGCTCGAAGCACTCGACCGCGGCGCCTTCGAGCTCTGCGCCAATCATGCGATTGCCACCGAGGCGTGCGCGGTGCGCGGAGCCGCGCTGGTGGGAGATGCCGCGGGCTGCACGCATCCGCTGACCGCGACCGGTATGCCGACGACGCTGCTCGACGCCGTGACGCTCGCCGAGTGTTTGGATCGGAGTGCCTCCACCGACGCCGGTTTGATCGCGTACCAGCGGCGCCACTATCGTTTCGCCCGGGTCCGCGAGGTGTTCGCGCAAGCGCTGTACGACGTATTTCGCAGCGCCGACCCGGGAGCAAAAGCCCTGTGCGACGGCGTGTTCGCGTACTGGCGGCGCGATCGGCGCGCGCGCGCGGCGTCGATTCGCATCCTGTCCGGCGAAGCGACGGGAGGGCTGGCATTTGCGAGCCAGTACGCACGCGTGCTCGGCATCACCAGCTCGCAACTGGTAAACCGTGCGCTGGGATCGCACGAGCTCCGACACGCGACGCCGATCGGCGCGGTGTTCGCCGTTGCCGGCGTCAGCCTGCGCCAGGCAGCCGGACACGCGATCGCGGCGCTGCAGACCGAGCTCACCGAGCGACTGGAGCCGCCGCTCGAGCGTGACGTGGTCGCTGCGCGAAGCGCGGCTGGTTCTCTGGCCTGAAAGGAGTGTGAGGCGCCGATGCTCGAGTCCCTCGGCTTCTGGATCCATCGGCGACGCTGGCCGACACTGATCATCGCCGGGCTGCTGCTGGCCGGCGCGATCGCCCTGCTCGTGCGCGGGGGTCCGCTCAGCAGCGGCAGCATCCGCGGCCTGGAGGCGGAGCGGGCACAGGAGCTTGCCGACGCCGTGCGCGGGGTGCGATCGGACACGACGTTCGCGGTGGTGCTGCAAGGGCGCGGCGCTTCCAGCAACGCGGCGAGCTTCGATGCCGCCGTCGAAAGCGCGCTCGCACCGCTGCGCGCCGACGAGCGCGTGCTCGGCGTCGTGTCCCCGAGCCCGCCGCGCGGCGGCGCCGCGCTGGCTATGGTCTCCTTGAATGGCGACTTCGAGCATGCGCTCGCGGCTTATCCGCTCGTGCGCGAAAAGCTCGCGTCCGAAAAGCTCGAGATCACCTGCACCGGGCAGCTGCCGTTCATGCACGACCTGAATCGAACGCTGCGTCACGATCTGATCAAAGCCGAGCTGATCAGCGTGCCGGTCGCGCTGCTCGTCCTTCTGTTCGTGTTCCGGACTGCCGTGGCAGCGGCGCTCCCGGTCGCCGTGGGAATGCTGGCGGTCACTTCCGGCATCGCGCTGGTGTTTTTCCTCGCGCGCTTCATCGACATCGCGCAGTACGCCATCAACGTCTGTTCGCTGATCGGGCTGGGAGTCGCCATCGACTACTCCCTGTTCATGGTCAGCCGCTATCGCGAGGAGCTCGCGCACGGCCACGACTACCGCGTCGCGCTCTCGCGCGCGCTCGGCAGCGCGGGCAAGGTGGTCGCCTTTTCGGGGCTGGCCGTCGGCACCGGTCTGTCGGGCCTCCTGGCTTTTCGCGGGTCGTACCTGTTCGCGATGGGCGTCGGCGGATCGGTCGTCGTGCTGCTGGCGATGATTTTCGCGCTGACCGTGCTGCCGGCTCTGCTCGCCGTGCTCGGGCCGCGGATTCATCGGGGTCGCCTGCCGCTGCTCGGCTTCGAGCTCAATCACGGCCGCTGGCACCGTTTCGCACTGTTCGTGATGCGGCACCCGGTAGCCGTGCTGGTGCCGACCCTGGCCGTGCTGGTCTTGCTCGGCGCGCCGTTTCTGCGGCTGCATCTGGCCGGCGCCGACGTGCGCGTGCTCGGCCGCGACGTCGAAGCCCGCCACGGCTTCGAGCTGCTCCGCAGCCATTTTCCGGAACAGGCCGCGACCCGGATCGAAGCGGTGGTCGAATTTCCGTCCGCCCCCGTGACGCCGGATCGAGCGTCTGCGCTGGCCGGGCTGGTCCGATCGATCGAGCGCCTGCCGCACGTCGTCCACGTCGAGCAAGCCGCCGATCGCGATCCCGCGCGGACGCGAACGGCGCTCCTGAGCGTTTTCACCGACAAACCCCCCGAGAGCCCATCCGCGCGCGCGATCGTGAGCGCGCTGCGCGACTCGCGATCGGTCGCAGACGGCAGATTGCTGGTGGGCGGTCAGACGGCCGCCGATCTGGACGCGGTGGAATTCATCCGCGCGCGCACGCCGCACGCGCTGGCCGGCGTGATCGGAGTCACGCTGATCGTGCTGTTCCTGCTTTTGCGGTCCGTGCTGCTGCCGCTCAAGGCGGTCTTGATGAACTTCGCTTCGATCGCGTGCTCCTTCGGTGCGCTGGTCTGGGTTTTTCAGGACGGCCATCTGTGGATCACGGAGCCGCGCCCGCTCGAACCATCATTGCCAGTGCTGCTGTTCTGCATCTTGTTCGGGCTGTCCATGGACTACGAGGTGCTGATGCTCTCGCGCATGAAAGAGGTGTACGAGCGCACTTCCGACAACACGCTGGCCGTCGCGGAAGGGCTCGAAAAGAGTGCGGGCCTGATCACGAGCGCCGCCGCGATCATGGTCGCGGTCTTCACCGCGTTCGCGTTTGCGCGCGTGGTGCTGATTCAGGCCGTCGGCGTGGGCATGGCGCTGGCGATAGCACTCGACGCAACGCTGGTGCGGACGCTGCTGGTACCCGCGACGATGCGCTTGTTCGGCGACCTGAACTGGTGGGCGCCGCGCCGCCTGAGCCTCCATGCGCGCGCCGAGCCCCGCCACTCCTGAGCGAGGGCACGCATGAAGCTCAAGATCGGATTCGTCTGTGACACGATTCAAGGCCCGCTCGGCGGAGGCGTGATCTCGGCGCGCCAGGTCGTCGATCGGCTGCGGCAGGACCACGAGGTGCTGGTGGTGGCTGCCGATGCTTACGGCGAGCCGCGGCTGACGCAGCCGGGCTTCCAGCTGCCTCTGCGCGCGATGCGGGAGATGCGCTTCGTGATGGCGAAGCCCGACCGAAAGCAGCTCGATCGCGCGATCGCGGAGGTCGACGTGGTGCATCTGCAGCTTCCCTTCTGGCTGTCGTTCGCGGCGCTATCGGCGGCCCGCAAGGCTTCGCGGCCCGTAGTCGCGGCGTTCCACGTACAGCCCGAAAACGCGCTCGCCAATCTGGGAGTGAGCTCGCCGCTCTTGTGTCGCGTCGGTTATCACGCCTGGGTCCATCATTTTTACAACCGCACCAACGTGGTGGTTTGCCCGAGTCGCTTCGCGGAGAAGAAGCTCCGCGATCACGGGCTCAGCGTCCCGGCGTGCGTCATCTCCAACGGCGTGGCCGCGGATCTGGAAGCTGAGCCGACCGCTGCGCGGCCGGCGGCGCGCGAGAAATTCGTGGTGATGACGATCGGCAGATTCGCTGCGGAAAAACGCCAGGACCTGGTGATCCAAGCCGTCGCACGCTCGCGTTTCGCCTCTCGCATTCATCTCGTGGTCGCGGGCGGGGGTCCGAACGAAGGCGAGCTGCGCCGACTCTTGAGCGATCTGCCCGGCAGTTACGAGATCGGATACTTCCCGCGCGAGCGTCTGATCGAGCTTTTGCACGGGGCCGACCTCCTGGTCCACGCGAGTGAAGTCGAGCTCGAAGGCATGGCGGTGCTCGAAGCGATGCACGCCGGCTTGCCGGCCCTGATCGCGGATGGCCCCGAAACCGCGAGCGCCGAGCTCGCTCTCGACGAAACTTTTCGCTTCCGCGCCGGCGATCTGTCGGATTTGACCACGCGGCTCGACGCTTTGCTTGCCGCCCCCGAAGAGCTCGAACGCGCGCGCGTGCGCTCTCGCGAAGCCACCCGTCGCTTCACGGTGAACGCGGGCGTCGAGGAGCTCGTCCACCTGTACCACGACGTAATGTGACCAAGTTCATACGGCTTCGGCTCACGTCGCTCCTCGTGTTCGCCATCACGGCCGCGGCGGAGTCCGCTCGTGCCGAAGCGCCGCCGAAGGATCGGATGCCGGACTACAAGGGCACGGGGCAAAAGCCCGAAGGGCCCAGCCCACTGTTGTGGATCCCGCGCGTGCTCGCGGCGCCGCTCTACGTGATCAGCGAGTTCGGTTTGCGGCAACCCTTCGGCCTCTTGGTCCGATCGGCGGACTTTGGAAACTGGCCGGTCTCGATCTACGATTTTTTCACCACTGCCGATCACAAGGTCGGAATCTTTCCCACGTTCTTCGTGGATTTCGGCTTCCGCCCGAGCGTGGGCTTTCTGTTTTTCTGGAACGACGCTCTGGTGCGCAACAACGACGTGCGCGTGGGCTTTGGGACCTGGGGTCCCGACTGGATCAACTCCGCCTTGGTCGATCGCTATCAGTTCGACGAGCGAGGATCGTGGGTAGGCCTCGAATCGAGGTTCACGCGCCGTTCGGACCTGCTTTTCTTCGGCGAAGGCCCGGAGAGCCTCGACTCGAACGAGTCACGCTACGAGTCGACGCGGCTCGAAGTGGCGCCGGCGTTGGCCAAGAAGTTCTATAACTCGAGCGTCCTCTACACCCGGATCGGACTGCGTACGGTGTCCTATGGCGACGGGACTTGCTGCGGCGATCCGAGCGTGGCCGAACGCGTGCAGCAGGGCGCTTACCCGCCGCCGGAAGGCTTCGGGGAATCGCGCGCAGTGGGTTTTCAGCGCATCGATCTGGCGATCGACTCGCGAAAGGATCGCCCGGCTCCGGGCAGCGGCTACCGGTTCGAGGCGCACGTAGAGCCGGTTTTTTGGCCGCGCGAGCACGCCCCGCGCGGCTGGGTGCGTTACGGCGGCGGACTGGGCGGGGCCCTCGACTTGACCGGAACGCAGCGCACCTTGAGCTTGATGCTGAGCGCGGCCTTCGCGGACCCGCTGGTGGGCGGTGAGGTTCCGTTCGACGATCAGATCATCCTGGGCGGCGGGATTCGGCCGCCCGGCGTGTTCATGGGCGGACTCATGCGCGGCTTCAAATTCGGCCGGCTCACCGATCGCAGCGCCGCTGTCGCGCAGCTCGAGTACACGTGGCCGATCTGGGTATTTCTCGACGGTGTCGCCGCGGTCGAGGTCGGGAACGTCTTCGGCCCGCACCTCGCGGACTTTTCGGCGGATCTGCTGCGCGCGACCGGCGTGTTCGGGATGCGCACGAACGACAAGCGCGATCAAGTGTTCGAGCTGCTCATCGGCACCGGCACGCGCCCGTTCGGCGAAGGCGCGGGCCTCGAGTCATTTCGATTCGCGATTGGAACTCACTTTGGCTTCTGAACTCACGCGCTCTGCCCTGATCGCCCTGTTCACGCTCGGCTGCGGCTCCGAGCCGCTGGCCCGCTACCCCGTGAGCGGCCCGATGCTGAAGGACCCCGATCTGCGACCGGTGAATTTTCCCTGCCGGCCGGACAAGGGGAACCCGAACCGTACCGTGTGCAGGCCTCGCGAGTACCGCTCTTCGCTGTGGTGGGACGGCGCCGATCAGAGCCTGTTCCGTCCGATGTCGCACTTTTTTGCGGTCCAGCCCGGCGGCGAGGCAGCGAACGTGAACAGCCTCGACGAGCTCCCCGACTCGAGCTGGTTCACGAACCGCATCGGCTCTCGTCCCTTCCCGCCGAGCGAGCTCGCCCGCGGCTACTGCGCTCAAACGCCGGCGCTCCCCGTCGATTTGCCGGATGGCAGCTGGGTGATCGATCGCGGCAAGGGCGACGGCGCCACGCCGGGCTTTCGCATCGACGTCAAGGGCGTCGGTAAGTTCTCGCTCAAGTCCGACGACTTTTTTTCACCGGAGAAGGCCTCGGCGGCCGAAGCGATCGTGTCGCGCCTCTACTACGCCGCGGGCTATTCGGTCCCTTGTTACTTCGTCGTCTACTTCCGTCCTTCGCTCCTGAAGCTAACGCCCGGTTTGACCTACCGGACCAACATCGGCAGGGTGAGTCCGTTCGATGCCGCGGCGCTCGACAGGTTGCTGGCGCGTTTGCCGCGGCGTGGAGAGCTCGTGCGGATGGGCGTGTCGGTCTGGTTACCGGGACGCACGCTCGGACCCTTCACGTACCAGGGCACGCGCGACGACGACCCGCGCGACGTGGTTCCGCACGAAGACCGCCGGGATCTTCGGGCGATGCGCCTGCTCGCTTCCTGGGTCAACCATTTCGATTCGCGCGAGGAGAACTCGATGGAAACCTGGGTCACGCGAGCCGACGACGAGGACGCCTCACCGGGTTTCGTCCAGCGCTGGCTGCTCGATTTCGGCGATTGTCTCGGCAGCCAGTGGACGATCGACGAGTTCGCGCGGCGCCTCGGTCACTCGTTCTACTTCGATCCCGGCTACATCCTGGCCGATTGGTTCACCTTCGGACTCATCGAGCGCCCCTGGGATCGCGCGTATTCCCTCGACTACATGTTCCCGTACTTTCGGTCCGACAATTTCGTGCCCGAGCGCTGGAAAACCGGCTATCCGAATCCGGCTTTCGCGCGCATGACCGAAGTGGACGCCGCCTGGATGGCGCGCATCATCGCGCGCTTCACGCCAGAGCATTTGCAGGCGGCGATAGCGGCGGGAAAGTTCAGCGGTCAGTCTCACGCCGACCTCTTGTTTTCGATCTTGCTCGAGCGGCGGCGACGAATCTTGAAGCGCTATCTCGAACGCGTGTCACCGATCGGCGCGCTGGAGGTGCGCGGAAACGAGCTGTGCGGCATCGACTTCGCGCGCTCGAGCGGCGTGTTCGAAGCACCGCGCTTCCGCTATGCCGCAAGCCTCTTTTATCCCGCGCCTGCCCGAGCGCTGGCGGCGCGGGCAAGCGCTGACGGTAGAGTCTGTGTCTCCCTTCCGGAAAGCCCGACCCAGGCCGACGAAACCGGCTACTTCGCGCTCCGGATGACGAACGGCCAGGCCCGGGGAGAGCTGCGCGCCTTCCTGTACAAACTCGATGACGGTTACCGGCTCGCCGGGATCGAGCGTCCCGAGCCGTAACCAGGCTCAATCCAAGTACGGGCGAGTGATCGCGTTCAAGTATGGCGCTCACGTGGACGACCAGTGGTCGGTCGAGGAGCTTCTCGGCCACGCCGATCACGCCGCGGAGTCGAGCCACTCCTGGAACGTGGGGCCAACGAGCTTGGCGCGCGGCCCGGGCAGCTGAGCGCCGCTCTCGTAGGCCGCCCGATCGGGATCGTTCGGATCGCTCACGCCCTCGATGCGCAGCCGCTCAGCGCGGCGGGCCACTAGCCGTCGCGCAGCGTCGGCGAGGCTCTCCTGGCGAGGACCCGCGATCTCGAGGATCGCCGGCGCGGAGCCCGGTGCTGGCCACGATTGAATCGCGATCCCCGCCACTTCCTCGGCCACGGCGCGAGCGGCGACCAGCTGGCTCTGCCATTCGGGCACGTAACTCACGTCTCCTTTTTTGCCCCACTCGATCATCGGCGCGATCAGCTCGTGGAACTGAGCTGCGCGGACAATCTGGACCGGAATCGGGCCCGACGTCACGGCGCGCTCGTGGACGAGCTTGGCCGCCAAGTATCCCGCCGTGAATTTGTCGACCCCGATGATCGAAAGCACCAGCATGCGGCGGACACCGGCGCGCTCGCCGGCCTCTTGCAGGTTCCGGGCCGCGGCAGTGAAGAACTCGGTGGCAGCTTTCTGATCCGGCGTCGGCGAGCTGGTCGCGTCGATGACGCACTCCACGTCCGCCAGCGCCTCCTCCAGCCCCTTCCGGCTGATCACGTCCACGCCGCGGGACCGCGCGATCGCGACGGCCCCCTGTCCTCTGGATCTCAGCACGTCGACGATATGACGGCCCACCCTGCCGGTCGCCCCGGCTACTGCAATCTTGCTTGTTTGCATGGCTAGGCTCCTCTCGCGTCTCCTTCGTTCACCCTAGTGACGAAGCGCGAACGGGAAATGTGGCGAATGAGCACCATGACATTCTTCGGTGCACGGACAGCCCCCGAGGAAATTCACGACTAGCGCGGACGGAGCGGGCCGCCCGAGCCTTGACGACCTCTGCCACGCCACGCTTCCATGCCGCCGATGCCGCGGCTCAATCTATCCCGCTGGTTGCCGGGGATTCGACCCGTCGACTCCGGGCGCGACCCATCGCGAATGGATGCGAGGGAGCGACAGGCGCTCGGGCTGTCCCGCTGGTTCGGCGGGATCGGCGCCGCGAACGCGCAAGAGCGTGAACGAATCGCCGCACCTGAATTCAACGCCAGGGTGCGTACCGCCGTCGACGGCTTGCCGGTGACCTTGTTCGAGTTCGGGCCAGACGGCATCTATACATGTGCCGCGGGCAAGTACGTGGGGACGTTCGGCATCACCGTCGCAGAGATCGTGGGCCGCTCGGTGTTCGAGTTCCCGAGGTTCGTGCCGGGCAAGAACATCATGGTCAGGCGTGCGCTCGCGGGTGAGAGCGTTTCGTTCACGGGCATCTGGCCGTTGGGGCGATTCACGATCCGCCTGGAGCCGCAGTTCGACGCCAACGGCCGCGTGACGTCGGTAGTGGGAATCGGCTACGAGCTCGCCAAGTCCACTCCGGCGGATCAACAGTTCGACCTGGTCCTGGAGGCGCTGCGCCAGAGCGAGGTGCGTTTTCGCGCGATGTGCGAGAGCGCGCCGCTCGGCATCTACGTCAGCAATCCCAAACGAGAGATCGGCTACGCGAACCCCGCGCTGTGCGCGATGCTGGACCGAACACCCGAGGAGCTGGTCGGGCGAAATCTACAAGCTGCCCTGCTCGGGGGCGAGAACGGTGCGAGCGCGTCGAGCACGCTCCACCACGTGCGCAAGGACGGCGCGCCGGTATGGGCTTCGCATCACCAGGCCGAGATGCGCGATAGCGGCGATCTCGTGGGCTACGTGGGCGCGGTCACGGACATCACACAGGAGCGCGCCGCGCGGCTCGCGATCGATCGCGCTCAGCAGGATCTGCGGCGCGTCATCGAATGCAGCCCGGAGGGTATCGCCGTCGTTCGCGACGAAAGCTGGATTTTCGTTAACCGCGCCATGGCGGAAGCCCTCGGTTATCAGTGCCCCGAGCAGCTGGTCAGCCTGAACGCCACCGAGATCGTCCATGCCGAAGACAGGCCCCGCGCGCTCGAGCTGATGGCCCGATCGGAATCCGTGGTCGGCGCGGGCGCAGAGCTCCGGTTTCGAAGGGTCGACGGCGAGTACGCGTTGATGGAGGTCCGGGCGGCAGCGCTCAGCGAGTTCGAAGGCGCAAAAGCCGTGCTGATCTCGGCGCGCGACATCACCGAGCGCAAGAAACTGCAGACGCAGCTGCTGGTCACCGAACGCTTGCTTTCGGTCGGTACAATGGCAGCGGGCGTCGCGCACGAGATCAACAACCCGCTCGCCGTGGTGCTGGGCAACCTCGAATGGATTGCCAAGCAACTCGCGCGTTCGGTCGACGGACAGCCCGACAGCGAGGTCGCCAGGGCCGCCGATCTGCGAGCACTGCTAGAACGCATCGACAAACCGCTCGCCGACGCGCGCGAAGCGGCTGGACGGGTGCGGGCGATCGTGCGCGATCTGAAGCTGTTTTCGCGCACGGACGAGGAGCGGAAGGAGCGCGTGGCGCTGACGGGCGTGCTCGACACGGCTGCCCGCATGGCATGGAACGAGGTACGCCACCGCGCGCGCTTCGTGCGCGAATACGGCGAGCTCCCCGCCGTGCAAGGCAGCGAAGCGCGTCTGGGACAGGTCTTTCTCAACCTGTTCATCAACGCGGCGCAGGCCATTCCAGAAGGCCATGCCGACGAAAACGAAATCTGCGTCCGCGCCTGCTTGTTGCCCACGCGGCAGGTGATGGTGGAGGTGCGCGACACCGGTTCCGGCATCGCTCCGGACATCATCGGTCGCATCTTCGACCCGTTCTTCACGACCAAGCCTCCCGGTATCGGCACCGGACTCGGGCTCGCGATCTGTCATCGCATCGTCGACAGCCTGGGCGGACACCTCGACGTCGAGAGTCAGCCCGGGCAAGGGAGCACGTTCCGCGTGAAGCTGGCGCTAGCGGGCCCGGAGCTGCCGGTGGTCGCGCCAGCGCGGAGCTCGCTGCCGCCGTCCCCGACGCGCGGCCGCGTGCTCGTGATCGACGACGATCGGGCGATGGGCAACGCGGTCGGCCTCGTGCTCAGCGACGATCACGACGTCGAGATTCTCACCAGCGCGCGCCGCGCCCTGGCTCGCCTGTGCGCGGGAGAACGCTACGACGCGATCGTGTGCGACGTCATGATGCCGGAGATGAGCGGCGTCGACTTTCACTCCGATCTCGCGAGCCTGGTACCGGAGCTCGCGACCCGAATCATCTTTCTCACCGGCGGCGCGTTCACGGTACGAGCCCGCGAGTTTCTCGCGCGCGTACCCAACGCGCGTCTCGACAAGCCCTTCGATTCCGAGCGCTTGCGCGCGCTGGTCAATCGCCAAGTGTCACGCGTGCACTGAGCTCACTGTTCGTGCGCTTCAGCGAGCGGGCATGCGACGAGGCCGTTGTGGTTCGGGCCACTCGCCGCAGGCGGGGCTTCTTGCCAGTCTTCGGGCGTCGCGGCTTCCCACGCCAGTGCCTCCACGAAGGCCGCGGTAGGCGCTTGCCCGGTGTCACCCGCGACGATCAGGTCGCGCCCATCGAGCAAAGTGATCAGAAATGGATCCGATCGCAGCGACGCGTTCACGGCCGCCGCCTGGTCGGCGTTTCCGAAACGCTGGCGCCAGAAGGCCACGACGGCGCCGCTCGCGGGCTGCCGGAACACGGTCAGGACGTCTCCCGCGAACCCGGAGTCGGAAAATCCGCGCGAGAACCCGGGACCCGTGCTGAACAGGTCTCTGTAGATCTCGAACAGCCAGGTTCCGAGGTGGAGCGTCGCGACGTGCTCGAATTCGCCGGACAGGACCGGCTTGCCCACGTCGTTCGGATCCTCGCGAAGAGCCACCGCGCCGTAGCCGGCGAGGATCTGCCGCGAAGACTGCGGCGGATCCGCGAAGAGGTCCCGCACGGCGCCGTTGTTTCCCGCGCGCCAGGCCTGATTCACGTAGCCGCCGCCGAACGAGTAGGAGAAGCGCAGCCGGGCGAACTCGTACGGAGATCCGTCGCCGCGCGCCCGCCGCCATTCACGCTCGCGGAACTGTCCGAAGATTCCGGAAAAGTCGGTGGCCTCGGTGTCGCGGCCATACCCTTCGAGGATGGACAAGTCCTGATACAGCGTCGCCTCGCCTTCGATCATGCCGCGAAATGCCAAAGCTTCGTCGTAGCTGGAGTAGTGCTGCTCATCGTCCAGACCGGAGTCAGCGCGCTGCATCGCGTGAACCATCTCGTGAAGCAGCAGGCCGGCGTAGAGCGGACCGTCGAGCGGACGTCCCCAGTCCAGGACCGTGATCCCATGCGTGTCCGACGAGTAAAAAGCCGCGATGCGGCTCCAGTAGTCGCGCACGCTTTGACCCGCCTCGTCACTCGCCGGCAGAAGCTCGAAGATTGCGAGAGCTCGCCTCAGATCTCGCTCGCCGGGCGTTTCGGGCTCGGCCGTGCTCTCCTGAACCCTGGACTCGACGAAAGCCTGCGCGTCGACCACCTCGACCGAGACGCTCGCGGTGTCCCCACCGCGCAAACACGCCAGCACCTCGCGCGTGTGCTCCTGACAGCTGGCGTCACGGATGTCGCACGCCTCGAGCGTGGGACAACCTCCGGAACAGGCGACCGTACTGCGCGCCGCGGCCAAGATGAAGATCGGTGCCAATTGGCGAAAGCGCATGCCGCTCACCAAAGTTTGTACCCAATCCCGATCAGCGTACCTCCGAAAACGAGGCGGTCACTCGGTGCGAGGATTGGCGCCGTCACGACGTACTGCAAGCCGAAGCTGGTCCGCAGGAAAAAGCCGTTCGATGCGGCGTATTCGTAACCCACGGCCGCACCGGGACCGCATTCGCGCTCCGTGTCCGGCGCTTCGCCGTGCAGCGAGAGCGAGGTGGTGCCGGCGGTGCCGTAGTAACCCTCGACCGTCAGTCGGTGACGGTGCCCCCAAGAAGCCATCAAGCCGGCAGCGGTACCGATCACCAAGTGGTCCTGCTCATCCGGCCCGAGCGCCCAGAGCACCCACCCGAGGGACGCGTAGGGCGCCACACGGAGGCGCGAGCCCGAGAGCGGCAAGTAGTACGCAGCTTGAAACCCGAGCCCGACGTACGGCCCGCCGACGCCCGCGCTGATCCCGAGGCCGTGCGTTTCGGTCTTCCGAGGAGCTTCTTTTGCCGATTCAGCGAACGCCGGCGAGGCTGCGCCAAGCACGATCAGCGCTCCCGCGGCCACGCCCTGCATCTTGCTCAAGCAGAGGAATCCGAGTCGTCGCCGGGCTCGCGTTCCAGACGCGCGCCATCGAGCTTGGACTCGAGTCGCTTCTTTTGCAGCTCCTCGCGCGCTCGTTCAGCCTTGGTGCGCCCGTGCAAGCGCCGATTCGTCTCGGCGCGTTTGGCCGCGTCGGCCTTGGCTTTTCGCTTGCGGTACTTGTTGAGGTTGACGACGTTGCCCATGGTCCGAGAGCCGAAAGCTAGCCGGCCGCGAGCGCGTTGCAAGCCGGCTGCCAAGGCATGTAGAACTACGGAACGTCGACGTCGGCGGCCGAGGCCATTCGTATCGCAGCGCGGCAGCTCGGGCTGGACCACGAGCCCGGCCGAGCGTCCGGGCAGCTCGATGTCTTCGTGTGGGTCGAGCTCGCGACGCCGCAGTGTCGAATCACCGCGAGAATTCGGCCGGCGCTCGGTCTCGACCTCGAGGTCGCAGCCAACGAATGGCGTGTGCGTGAACCCAAACCGTTTCAGCGGCGGGTACGGCTCCAGGTACCGCTCGGGAAACGCCTCGAACCCTTCGCGTCCGAGGCAGGCATCGCCGGCGAGCTGCTCGCCAAGCGCGGCGTTCGGCTTGCATTCGGAGAAGCGCAATCCAGGGGCAGGGTCGCGGTGAGCGACGATCGAGTAGAGTTGTCGATCCCAACAGCAGGACTTTCGTCGAGAACCGTAAAACTCGGGGTGCGGGCCGCGATCGCGCTCGCGCGCGCGTTGAACGAGGCGCGAGCCGAGCTGCCGCGAGCCGACCACGAGCAGGCCGTCCGCACGGCATGGGCCGATGCTGCAGCAGCGCGCGGCGGACACTTCGACCCCGCGAGCGAGCGGCTCACCTTCGACTCGAGCACCGGCGGCGTGGAGGCCCGCGTCACGCGTGACAAGAGCTCGCCGGCCCGCGAGTGGCGCTCGACCGTCGTGCTTACCTTCGAGCGCTCATTGAGCCTTCCGGCGGACTCGGAGCCTGCGCGCGAAATCGTGGCCGATCTGGAGCAGCTCGTCGACGAGGTCGAGCTCGACACGCGACAGCTGCGGGCTTGGATTGATGAACCGGTTCGCGATCGCGAGCAGCTGGAACGGATCCTCGAAGCGCTGGTGACTGCGGCGATCGAGCTCGACGCGCGCTTCGTGCGCGCCCGCGGCGCCTATCGATAGGCGCTTTGCCCGCGGCTCCGACGCTGGCATCCTCGACGAGGATGGGTAAAAGGCGCATCATCGCTTTCTCGATCGCGGCGGTTTGCTCGGCGTGCGCTCCCGCGCCGGCGAAGCCGAGCTCCGGTGTACCGGTCCCGAACGCCGCGCCGCTGGCCGCCGCGACGAGCGGTGCGGCGGTACCGAGCACGATCGAGACCCAGGACGTGCTGCTCGTCACGGATCCGAGCGCGCTGAACGCGCTCGAAGCGCGGGGTTTCGGCCTCGGAGAGCTCCTCGACGGACGGCGCGCCACCGACAATGGAGCGTTGGCCGAGTCACCCGGGTACGAGTCGTTGATCCGCGTGCTCGAGGTGGACGTGCGCGCGGCGGCTACCGCCGATCCGCTGGCCGGAACCTCGGTCGCGAAACACGCGCATCGGTTGTTCAACGCGGCTTGGTTGCGCTCCGGCGCGCTCGGCTTCGAGCTCGTGGGGCTGGTCAATCGACTCGACCGGCGGCCATTTCATCAGACGGCGTGCGGGGAGCTCCGGCTCGTCTATCGGCTCTCCTATGCCAAGCAGCAGAACGGCGTCGCGCTGGCGTCGCGGCTTCCCCTGACGTTGAGCCTCGAGCTGCCGCAGGCGCCGCCGGACGACAAGGGCAGCTGCGCTGCAGTCGCCGCGAAGTGGCGCGCGGATCGGGCTCTGACCGGAGAGCGCCTCGCCGAGTGGTTGAGCGGTCCCGACGGCCCCCTGACCGGACCCGCGCGCCGCGAGAATCCGGACGTGCTCGTGGTCGCGAACCTTCAGGTGGTGCGCTGGCCCGCCACGATCCGACCCGACATGGCCGGGCACGCGGAGTACGTGCTGCGCGGCTTTCGACGCGACGCGCGCGGCGAGCGCTTCGTGCCGGCGCCGCTCGAAAACACACCCGACGTCGCGCGCCTCAAGCAGTCACCGGCGTTGCGCCGCGAGCTCCTCCAATGGATTTCCGACGAGCCGAATCTCCACCGCATCGACGAGGGCACGGCGCTCGTGCCCGAGCGATTTTTGACCAAGCTCGCGCTATCGGTCACGCCTCGCGGTTTCTCCCGACGTGCCAATCGCCCCTACCGGTCACTGTTTCGCGCCTCGGAGTTCTCGGCCCTCGATCTGCAGGGACGCCGCTTCGCGCGTTCTCCCGAAGCGCTGCTGCGCCGGCTCGACGAGCAGACTTGCATGGGCTGTCATCAGCTGAGGAGCACCGCCGGCTTCCACCTGCTCGGCCAGGACGAGACCGGCACGCCCGCGGTCAACTCGTTGCGCGAGCCGGTCTCGACTCACGTGTCGCAAGATCTCGCACGACGCGCACGGGTGTTCGCCGACTTGGCAGCCGGGCGTTCGGCGGATTTCTCGCGACCGTTCGCGGAACGCGGCGCGGGCGACGGCGGCTACGGTGCACACTGCGGCCTCGGCGATCCGGGCTTCGCCGATTGGACGTGCGCGCCGGGTTTTCGCTGCGACGCCTATGAAGCGCCCGCTGACGACCGCAGCGTAGGGATTTGCCTGCCGGAACAGCCGGGCGGCGTTGGCGACCCGTGTCAGGTCGGCGCCGTCTCCCCCAACGACGACTCGCATCGCGACCGGGTCGGCCCGCCCGCGAAGCGCGAGTGCCAGCGCTCGGGCTGCTCGAGCAACGCGGTCGGGTTTCCAGGTGGCATGTGCA
>Ga0111538_10000981_pt1 | contig 39487 bp, 41 predicted proteins | sample SoiMethybrSBSTD1_FD_79669 | JGI IMG/M metagenome (GOLD analysis project Ga0111538, IMG submission 79669) | Bulk soil microbial communities from a Populus tree surrounding site in Tennessee, USA - Soil MetaG P. TD hybrid SBSTD1 (version 2)... | ecosystem: Environmental > Terrestrial > Soil >...
CGGACAGGCAAGCAACCTCGAAATGATGGTGCAGGCGCCGGAAGGCAAGTTCACGCGGATCGATGTCGCGCTCGAGCAGGGAGGCAAGTCGTATCCTGTCTTCACCGGAGATCCGGCGAATCTCACGGGCGCTGCCGGCACGAAACGCGAGGCGGCGGATCGGCTGTACGTGATACGCCCGGTCGGCAAGAAGGCGATCCCGGAGCTGAAGTCCGGTCCAGCGCGGATCGTCGCGCGCGCCGCGCGTCCGGTCCTGTACGGGTGGCGGGAAATCGAGTCGACCGCCACGCGCGACGTGCAGGTCCGCCTCGAGCCGCCGCGTGCGACGGTGCTCTCCACGTTCCACTTCGTCAATCTCGGCGGCAGCGAGTTCGCGGTGTTTCGGGTCACTCCTGAGGATGTGCAGTCCGGCGTCCGCGTCGGCGACAAGGAATATCCGTCGTTCCCGGCAAAGGGAGCAGGCATCAACGGCGACCCGGCGCTGCGCGTCGCGTTCTTTGCGCTGCTCTACGATCAGCCGACGAACACCAGAATCGACGTCTTCGCGCGCGACGCGGCCGGCAACCAGGTCGTCGTGCCTCTCGACTATCGTGTGTTTCCCAAGCAGTATCGCAAGAGCCGGATTGAGATCGACGACAAGTTCCTGCAGAAGGTGGTGCCGTCGATCGCGTCGAATTCGCCCGACGAACAGATCCCGACCGACGACATCGTGGCCGGGTTTCTGAAGATCAACCGCGACCTGCGTCAGAAGAACAACCAGTACATCCGCGATCTTGCCAAGAAGACCTCGTCGGACATGCAGTTCAAGGACGTGTTCGAGCAGCTCGGCAACTCGCAGGTGGAGGCTTCATTCGCGGACAGCCGCACCTACGTCTATAAAGGCAAGGAAATCGATCAGCAGACCCATCTCGGGTTCGACCTCGCCACCACCGCCAACGCGTCGATTTCGGCGGCCCAGCGCGGCATCGTCGTCCATGCCGGCGATCTCGGCATCTATGGCAACTGTGTCGTCATCGATCACGGTTTGGGGGTGCAATCGCTGTACGGGCATCTCTCGTCAATCGGGGTGCACGTCGGCGACAAGGTGGAAAAAGGCCAGGAGATTGGCCGCAGCGGTCAGACCGGGCTCGCCGGCGGCGATCATCTGCACTTCACCACGCTCGTCGGCGGCGAACAGGTGACGCCGGTTGACTGGTGGAGCAAGCAATGGCTGCAAGACCGCGTCCTCCGCAAGATCGCGGCTGCCGGAGGCACACCTTAAGCAGCGGCTCCGTCTCAGGGATAATTAGGGGTTCGGAGTCGAGACTGCATGCAATCGAGTGTTTACCGCGCGTTTGCCGCCTGCGCCCTGTGCCTGATGGTTGTCACCGCTGGTTGTGGCGGCGGTGCGAAGGAAGAAAAGGCGTCTGCACCCGCCGTCGTCAGCAATCCGGTCGATCCGGCAACGGCTGGCGCGATCACCGGCGTCATCAAGCTCGACGGGACAGCACCGGCGCCGCAGCCGATCACCATGGACTCGGATGCATACTGTGAAAAGCAGCCGGGCAACTCCACGGAAACCGTCGTGGTCGGTGAAGGATCGGCTCTGCAGAACGTCTTCGTGTACGTGAAGGATGGGCTCGGCAATCGGGTCTTCCCGGTCCCGTCAACGCCGGTCGTGCTGGATCAGAAGGGCTGCCGTTACGCGCCGCACGTGCTTGGCATTCAGGTCGGCCAGACGCTGGAGATCCACAGCAGCGACAACACGCTGCACAACGTGCACGCGGTGCCGCAGCAGAATCGCGAGTTCAACGAGGCGCACCAACTGGCCGGAATCAAGCACGACCACGTCTTCAGCACGAAGGAAGTGATGATCCCGTTCAAGTGCGACGTGCACAAGTGGATGAACGCGTACCTGGGCGTGCTCGATCATCCGTTCTATGCGGTGACCGGCGGCAACGGCCGCTTCGAGCTCAAAGGTCTGCCACCGGGCACCTACACGATCGAGGCGTGGCACGAGAAGCTGGGCACGCAGACGCAAATGGTCACTATCGGGGAGAAACAGACCAGCGACGTCTCCTTCACCTTCAAAAGCTAGTGGCACTTCGGATTTACACACGCTTCGTCGCACTCTCGACGGCGGTGCTGATCTTCGCCGGCGGACTCGTGACCAGCACCGGATCGGGTCTCTCGGTCCCCGACTGGCCGAACACCTACGGCTGGTTCATGTTCACGTTCCCGCTCGAGAAGATGGTCGGCGGTATCCGCTACGAACACGCACACCGGCTCATCGCCAGCACGGTCGGCTTCCTGATCATGGTGCTGGCGTTCTGGCTATGGCGCATGGAGAGTCGCGCCTGGGTGCGTCGGCTGGGCTATGTCGCGCTCGCCGCCGTCGTCACACAAGGCATCCTCGGCGGCGTCACGGTGCTGTGGTACCTGCCGGATCCGATCTCGATCGCGCACGCCAGCCTGGCGCAGCTCGTGTTCTGCCTGACAGCCGCAATCGCGCTGTTCACCTCCCGCGGGTGGAGACGCCAGGATCAGCCGGCGCTGACCGCGCCCGACGACTCCATCCTGCGCAAATTGACCGTGGCGACGACGACCTGGATTTACGTTCAGATTCTGCTCGGCGCGACGATGCGGCATACGGATGCCGGCCTCGCCATCCCGGACTTCCCTCTCGCCTTCGGCCAGCTCGTTCCTCCACATTGGGACGCAAAGATCGCGATCCACTTCGCTCATCGCGTCGGCGCGCTCATCGCGACGATGTTGATCCTGGCCGGCACGGGGCACGTCTTCTACCACCACCGGCGCCGTGGGGAGCTGGTACGTCCGTCGCTGCTGTTGCTGCTATTGCTCGCCGCGCAGATCACGCTCGGCGCGTTCACCGTGTGGTCGGCAAAGCACTACATCATCAACTCCCTGCACGTCGTGACCGGTGCCTGCGTTCTCGTGACGTCGCTCGTGCTCACGCTGCGCGCACACCGGGCGCAGTTCGCGGCACTCGACGCGCGCAGCGCGCGCCAGCCGTCGGACCCCGCGCCAGCGCGTGTCGCGCCTGGCCGCGCCAACGCCGGGGCCCGCGCATGAAGCTCGGGGTCCCTGCCGCGGCCGTACAGCGTCCCGGAGACGTGCCGGTCGCAACGCAGCACCGTCTCGCCGACTTCGTCATGCTGACGAAGCCACGGCTCAACCTGCTGGTGCTCGTGACCACGCTTGCCGGTCTTTACCTGGCGGCGCCATCGGGCGTCGAGGCGCTGGTGCTCGTCAACACGCTCGTCGGCACGGCCCTTGTCGCCGGCGGCGCGGCGGCGCTCAACCAGGTGTGGGAACGGAAGACCGATGCGCTGATGCGCCGGACGAGCGCGCGACCGCTGCCCGGCGGAAGAATCGGAACGGCGGAAGGCAGCTGGTTCGGACTGCTGCTGTCAGCCGTCGGTCTGGGGCAGCTGGCCGTCGGCGTCAACGCCACCGCGGCGGCCGTCGCGGCGGCGACGCTCGTCAGCTACGTGCTCGTCTACACCCCGCTCAAGCAGCGGACGTCGCTGGCGACGCTGGTCGGCGCGATCCCGGGCGCATTGCCTCCGGTCATCGGCTGGACTGCCGTGACGGGACGCATCACGCTGCCAGCGCTCGTGCTGTTCGGAATCGTCTTCTTCTGGCAGATGCCGCACTTCCTCGCCATCGCCTGGCTCTATCGCGACGACTATGCCCGCGCCGGCATCCCACTGCTGCCGGTCGTCGAGCCGGACGGCCGCCGCACCGGACAACAGGCGTTGATTTACTCGGCGGCACTCTGGCCGGTCACCATGCTGCCCGCCGTGATCGGACTCGGCGGCATTCCCTATGCCATCGTCGCGACCGTGCTCGGCCTGTTGTTCGTGTGGCTCTCACTGCGCTTCGCGCAGCAGCGCTCGATGGCCAACGCACGCACGCTGTTCCTGTTCTCGATTTTGTATCTGCCGATTCTGCTCAGCGCGCTCGTCGCCGATCGTCTCTGGATCTGAGAGCGCGGGCCGCTGTCGATGGACATAAGCGACCTGCCGGCGCTGAACGCCAGCCTCAACGCGCTCGCCTCGGTGTTCCTGACAACCGGGTACGTTCTGATCCGGCGCGGCCGTCAGGATGCTCACAAGCGGTGCATGCTGCTGGCGTTGACGACGTCGGCATTGTTTCTGACCAGCTACGTCATCTATCACGCGAACGCCGGGTCGGTGCCCTTTCCCGGCGTCGGTGCCATTCGGGTGGTGTATTTTGCGGTGCTGATTCCGCACGTTCTTCTGGCCGCCACCATCTTGCCGCTCGCGCTCGTCACGACCGCTCGCGGACTGCGGGGCGATTATGTCCGTCACCGGCGCATCGCGCGCTGGACGCTGCCGTTGTGGTTGTACGTCTCCGTCACTGGCGTTATCGTCTACCTCATGCTCTACCAGCTCTATTGACGGCAACTTGGAGGCCGGCCGAACTGCGACCACCCGCGGACCGTCTGGCGTTAACATTACTGGCCCCGGGAGAAGAAGTGACTGGACGACTGCTGACGACTGTTGCGTTCCTGAGCGCGTTGGCCGTGGCGCCTCCGGCGTTCGCGCAGGCTCGCGCTGTCGGAATCGTTCGCGACATCGAGGGGGAGCCGATCAAGGGCGCGACCATCAAGGCGCTCAACCCCGACATCAATTCCCGCCAGGTCGTCACGACATCGGATGCGAAGGGTCGCTGGGTGATCCTGGGGCTTCGCGTCGGGACCTATAACTTTGCGGTTGAAGCACCCGGGTTCGTTCCGACACAGGGTTCAGCCCTGGTGCGCACGGCGGCGGGCGCGCCGATCGTGTTCACGCTCGCGCACGAGCTGAAACCGTTGCCGGGCGCGCTGCCGTCGAACATCCAGGCGCAGATCGCTGCTGCCAATTTGATGCGCGACCAGGGCCGGATCGATCAGGCCATCACCGCGTATCAGGACATCCGCAACAAGAATTCGACCTTGACCTCACTCAATCTCGTGATCGCAGCTGCCTATCGCCAAAAGGCAGCCCTGGAGACAGACGCAACGGCACGACGCGCCGCGCTCGAGCGTGCCGTCGAGTCGTACAGCGAAATGCTCAAAGCGGAACCTGATAACGACCGCGCGAAAGCGGAGCTGTCTGCGACACGGGCAGAGGTAGCCGCACTTCCGAACTGATGCCGAAAGGTTCACAGAAACTGCGGCCGTGGCTGGCCACGGTCATTGTCTCCCTCTTCATGCTCGCCGTGGCGGCGTCAGCCGCCGTTGGCTGGTGGTTCGCCCGCGAGTCCCCCGCTCATCAGGGTCCAATCGTTCTCATATCGGTTGACGGCCTGCCTGCGGCATCGCTGCCGGTGTATGGTGAGCCGCGTACCGATACTCCCGCCATCGATCTGCTGGCGTCCGAGGGCGTCGTCTTCGACCGCGCCTATGCGCAATCGCCACAGCTGCTGCCGGCCCACGCGTCGATCCTGTCGGGCCAACTGCCGCCGCAACACGGCGTCCACGACGATGCGGGCTTCACGCTGAAGGACGACATTCAGACGCTTCCGGAGATGCTCCGCAGCCGCGGCTTTTCAACCGGCGCGGCCGTGTCATCGTTCCTGCTGCGTCCTGAAACCGGCGCCGGACAGGGATTCCGGTTCTACGACGCGGAGATGCCCGAAAGCGCAGACGCGGACGCAGCGCCGGTTCTCGCCCGCGGCGGAGCCGAGACGCTTGACGCGGCGGAGACGTGGGTGCGCACGCAGAACGGCCGCCGGTTCTTTCTGTTCGTGGAGGTCGATCAGCGAGACGCCGACGCCGCGGTCACCCGGCTGTCCGCGTTGCTGCGCAGTCGCGGTCTCTACGACGGCGCGACGATCGTGTTCGTCGGCGAACGCGGTGAGCTCCCGTCGCAGACGCTGGACGACGCGGCGCTGCGCGTGCCGCTGATCGTGAAGCAGCCGGGCGGCGAAGGGGCCGGCCGTCGCGTCACGGCCCCCGTCCAGCAAATCGACCTTGCGCCCACGCTCCTCGACCTCGTTCGCGCGCCAATGCCTGACGCGCTGACAGGGCGTTCGCTGCGCGGCGTTCTGACCGATGAAGCAGCGACGCTCCGCGACCGGCCGCTGTACGCGGAGTGGCTGGCGCCTTATTACGGGTTCGGTGGGCACCCTGTCTACGTGCTGACGACCAGCCTGTACCGATATGTTCGCGGCGCAGACGAAGATCTCGTCCCAATCGCACCCCCGCCGAACGGCGGGTCCGGGGCTGCCGCAGAGGCCGCCCGGCTGCGGGGAGAACTCGACCGTCTGATCGGGACTTCCGGGCCGCCGCCGGCGGAGCCGATCGCACCGGCCGAAGAGGAACGTCTGGCGCTGCTCGGCTACCTTGCATCCCCACGTCTGAACGTGCCGGCAGCGCCGCTGTCGGCCACCGATCAGGCTGTCCTCGTCGGCCAGCATCGCGCGGCGGCGCTGCTCATCGGGCAGAAGAAATACTCCTCCGCCATTCGCGCCCTTCAGGCGATCGTCAACGCGCATCCCGAGCTCGAGGTCGTGCAGTATCAACTCGGCTCCGCGCTGATGCGCAGCGGCCGGCTCGACGAAGCGATCGCGCTGTTCCAGGATGCGCGCGATCGGCAGCCGGAGCAGACCGACATCGCGCTGGGGCTGGCCGACGCGCTGATGCGGGCGAATCGCACCGAGCTCGCTGCGAAACAGGTCGACGAGGCCGTGGTCCTGGCGCAGGCCGGCGACGCGGCGAGCCGGGCGGCGGCGCATCAGCTCGCCGCCCGCATCGCGCTCGCGCGCAACGACGTCGATGCGGCAACCGACCACGCGAAGGCGGCCCAGCAGGCCGACCCGACACTGCCCATCGAACAGTTCGTGCGCGGCCGCGCACTCTACGACGAAGGTCAGTACGAGGACGCGGCACGGACCTTACAGGACGCCGCGGCGAGGCTGAAGACCCACCACCGCAGTATTCCAGACCTGCATCTCTATCTCGGTGAAGCGCTGGCGCATCTCGATCGCTTCTCGGACGCTGAAGTGCAGTACCGCGAAGAGCTGCGCGCGTTTCCGCGCAACGTGCAGGTCTACTCGCGCCTGGCGATGCTCTATGCAGCGACGAATCGCGAGGGCGCGGTCGAGGATGTCTTGAACGAGCTGGTGGCGGCGACACCGACGCCGGAGAGCTACGCCGTGGCCGCGCGCCTGTGGACGATCGTCGGCAACCGATCCCGCGCCGAAGCGCTCAGATCGGACGCGCGCGCCCGGTTTCGCGGGGATCCGTCCCTGGCCCTGCTGGGGAAGGATGGGCGGCGATAAGCAGCAGACCGACGCCGACCCAGGCGACGCTGCGAAGTTTCTTGATCAGCGCCAGGGCCACCCCTGTTGCCGGCGGCCAGCCAAGCAGCGCCGCCATCCCGCCCGCTGCGGCCTCATCCACGCCGAGCCGAAACGGCACGAACTTGAAAGCGATGATGATGGCGCGATCGAGCGCGCTGAACATCACCGCCTCAGCGACGGTCGGCGGCTTTCCCGGCACCAGCCACTGCAGCGTCAGGAATACCTCGGTCACCGCCACCGCCTGAAACGTCAGATCGAGCGCGAACACGCGCCACAGGCGCGCCGGATGTCCGGCCGAGAACGCCATCACCGATTCGCGCAGTGACGCGAGCCGCGCCCGCCAGGGCGGCCGCTCGCCGCGCGCCGGGTCCCACGTCCCCCGTACGGCCCGCATCCCGACGAACACGCCCGAGGCGAGCACGATCAGCGCGCCGGCGATGACCTCGCGCCATCGAAGCGTCAGCGGCACCTCCGCACTGGCCAGCAGAACGCTGAGTCCGACCGCGATCATCGTGACAGCGGAAATGGAATAGATGACGAAATCGACAGCCAGCGACGAAGCGGCCGCGCGCGTGGCGAGGCGATGGCGGATCAGGAATACCTTGGTCGGCTCGCTCGCGAGCAGGCCGAGCGGCGTCACGTTGCCGACAGCATCACCGGAGAGGAACGCGGCGAACGCCTGACCGAATGACAGCCGCGCGTGCGGCGGCATGCACAGACGCCACGCCGCCGCCCGCAGGCAGAACCGAAGCCCGGCCAGCGCCAGGATCGGCAGCAGGCCCCAGCCGACGCCGGCGATCCCGCTGCGGACCGCAGCCCAGCCGACGCTCCTGATCGCGTAGATGAAGAGCAGGGTGCCAACGAGTGCCGCCGCAGTCGGGACGACGAAGCGGCGGCCTGAGGCCATGGATTAGCTCGGACGCGTAGTTTCGATTTGCCGGAACGTTTCTTCGATCAGTCGCGCGTTGTCTTCTTTCGACACGTTGCGCTGCAGGATCTTCGACGCAATCGCCACCGAGAAGTCGACGGCCTCGGCACGGATCTGCTGCAGCGCGCGCGCCGTCTCCAGCTCAATCTGCCGCTCGGCGTTCTTGACGATGTTCGCCGCCTCCGCCTGCGCTTTCTGTTTCATCTCGTCGCGGAAGCGGTTCGCATCCTCGCGCGTACGGGCGAGGATGGTGTCGGCTTCGACGCGGGCGTCAGCGAGAATGCGCGCCGACTGCGTGTTGAGCCGCTGCAGCTCCTCGCGCGCCTGCCGCGCGTCGTCGAGTGACTTCCGGATGGAGTCCTCCCGTGCCTGCAGCGTCGCCTGCAGCGGCCGCCATGCCAGATAGATGAAGGCAACGAGCAGCCCCAGGAACGTGAGGATGGTCCAGATGTAAAGCCCGGGATCGACTTGGACCAGTGGATTCATAGTGACCTCCGCCTGTTGTCGGCGCCGAGCCTACGCGGTTTTGAGCGCGATGAGCAGCGCCACGACTTCGGCGATGACGGCAACGCCCTCGAGCAGGAACAGCGGCAGCTGCACCGCGCCGGTAATCTGTGCGGCGGCGCTGGGCTGACGTCCGACCGCTTCGGCGGCGCCTGCGGCCAGGCGGCCAATGCCAACTCCGGCGCCGATGGCGGCCAGACCGGCGCCGAGGGCAGCGCCCAGATACGCAATCGCAAGGATGTTGCCTTCCATTCTCTAATCTCCTTCGGTCGACAGTGAGCTCAGTGGTGAGCGTGAATGGCCATGCCGACGAACACGGCCGTAAGAAGTGTGAACACGAATGCCTGCACCGGAACGACGACCACCGCTTCCAGCACCGAAATGCCGACCGCCAACGGCAGGGCGACGATGCTCATGCCGATGCCGACCACCGCGCTGCGTGCGGATTCAGCCATGATGAAAATCATCGCCAGCACGGCGAGGACGGCGACGTGTCCACCGGTCATGTTGGCGGCCAGTCGCATCGTCAAGGCGAACGGCCGCACGAACATGCCGAGCACCTCGATCGGAATCAGGATGATCCACAACGCGGGCGGCACACCGTGCGGGATCAGGTTCTTCCAGTGGCCGAAGAAGCCGTGCGCGCGTGTCCCCGCAATGATGATGGCGAAGAAGCTGATCGTCGCCAGTGCCGCCGTGACGTTGAAGTTACCGGTCGGCGTCGTGCCGCCGTGCGTGAGGCGCACCAGGAAGGATTCCTCCGGCAGGTGCAGCACCGTGTGGTTCAGCAGCGCGATCAGATCGAAGATCGGCAGGAGCCCGATGGCGTTCATCGTCACGATGAACAGGAAGAACATCATGATCAGCGGCGTGTAGGTATTGACCCACTTCTTGCCGACGTTCGGCGCCACGATCTCGTCGCGGATCCTGACGGCGACGTACTCGAGCAGCCCCATCACCGGGCCGGACGGCACCATCGTCCCGCGGCGCACGTAGCGGCGGACGGCGGTGGCCGACACGATCAGCAGGACCGCGGCGGCGACCCAGAGCATCAGCACGTGCTTGGTCACCGACATGTCGATCCCGGCGATGGTCGGCAGCGGAATCAGCGGATGCTCGATCGGCGAATTGGCGACGTGGCCGATGATGGTGGACCCGGCGTCGAACGTGTCCGCGGCCGCGTGGCCCGCGTCGGCGGCGGCCTGTCCTGCAGCGGCGGGTTCAGCGTGTTGAAGCATGCTCACTTGGCAAACGTCACCAGGCGCTTCAGGAACAGCGCCTGCATCGCATACAGCGCGATGAAGTAACTCACGAACGCGACCATGAACGGCACCGGCCTGAGCGACAGCAGCCGCAGCATGACCGCCACATAGGCACCAAAGAACACGAACTTCAGCGCGAACCAGACGATCATCACCGCCGTCATGCGCTCAGGCGCAACGCGGTGGGTCCGCTGCATGGCGATCCACGACGCACAGACGGCGACGAGCGGGCCAATCATGCCGAACAGGCTCTCGGGGTTCACCCGCTCGCCTGCGAGGGCAGAGACAGCGAGCCACGATCCGATCGCAGCTCCAGCCATCCACGCAGCTTCTCTCATCGCACGCCACGTCCCCTGAGGCCGTTCACAGACCTCCGGGCGCTACGCGCGAGTCGAAAGGTCATTTCCTGTAGGTCGCTTTGATCAGCTCGTAGAAGCCGACAACCACTCCGAGCACCAGGCCGGCCAAGAGGAACCATGGTGCCGTTCCCCGCCACCGGTCGAGGGCGTACCCAATCGCGCCGAAGAGGACAATCGCGCCGACCAGCCCGTAGGCGGCGGCCATTGCGGGGGCTGCCCGCGTGACGTTGTCCTGCAGCGACTTGATCGAACGTGCGGACGAGGACTCTTTCCCTTTGTCTTCCATGCGCACGGTCCGCTCCGTCGGCCAGCGTACCGCCGACCAGTATACCCCGCCTTGTGAAAACATTCACAGCTGCCGAAGACGCGGCCTCCGCGCCGTCACCCCGCGACCTCCGATCTCTGCGAAGAAGTCCAGTGTTTTCAATATGTTGTCAGTCGGCTTCATCGCTTGACCCCTTCCACACCGGGACCTATACTGGCCGCACGTCAGGTTGAAATGCGCACCATCCTCTCGTCGGCGCTGGCTGTCCTTGCGGTTGCGGTCGCAACGTCTCCCCTGAACTCCGCCGCACAACAGGCGAACAACCGCGAACGTACGCTCTACGTCAGCGCCGTCGACGAGCAAGGCGAGCCCGTTGCCGACCTCGGGCCCGATGCGTTCATCGTGCAGGAGGATGGCCGTCGCCGCGAGGTGCTTCGCGTCTCTCCCGCCACCGATCCGATGGACCTCGCGCTGTTCATCGACACCAGTCAGGCGGCGACCGACGAAATCACTTTCTTTCGCGAAGCGCTCACGAAGTTCGTCACCGCCCTCAGCGGCGGCGAGTACCGCATCGCGCTGATCGGGCTGGCAGAACGCCCGACGGTACTTGTGCAGTACACGTCCGACACCGCACAGGTGACCACGGCTGCAGGCCGGCTTTTTGCGATGGCTGGCAGCGGCATGACATTGCTCGATGCGCTGTACGAAACCTCGCGAGGACTGCGCCGCCGCGACGCTCCGCGCGCAACGTTCGTCCCCGTCGTGACCGACGGCGTCGAGTTCACGAATCGCTATTCGAAAGATATCGTGCGGGAGCTCCGCCAGTCCGGTGCAGCGCTGCACGCGGTGATGCTCGGGCAGTTCCGCTATTCCGACGAGCATTCACTTCGCGAGCGCATCTTCCTCCTCGACGAGGGCACCAAGGCGACTGGAGGACAGCGCATTACCTTGCTGGCGCCGCACGGTCTCGCCGCAGCGATGGAGCGGCTCGCGCGCGAGCTGTCGCATCAGTACAAGGTCGTCTACGGCCGGCCGGACTCCCCGTTCACCGGCGATGTGGTCGAGGTGTCGTCGGCGCGTCCTGGCATCACGATGCGCGGCATACTCGCTCGCGGACAGACAGGAGCGACGAAGTGATCCGCAGGCTGCTACTTTCGGCACTGGCCGTCGCCGCGCTCGGCACCATCGCGACAGGCCAGCAGGAGGACAAACCGCAGCCGCAGGGACCGGCCTTCCGCGCCGCCATCGACATTGTCTCGTTGAACGTCACGGCCACGGATTCGGCGAACCACTATGTGACCGATCTCGAGCAGGGCGACTTTCAGGTCTTCGAAGACGGCGTCAAACAGGAGGTCACCTTCTTTTCGCGGCGGCTGCAGCCAGTCGCGTTGTCGCTCCTGCTCGACAGCAGCGCCAGCATGGAAGACAAGCTTCCGACGCTGCAGACAGCGGCCGGCAACTTCGTCAAGCGGCTGAAGCCGAATGACATCGCGCAGGTTATCGACTTCGACAGCCGCGTGGACATCCGGCAGGCGTTCACCGGCAACCAGTCGGAGTTGCTGTCGGCAATCGACCGTACGGCGGCCGGCGGTTCAACCTCGCTGCACAATGCCATCTACATCGCGCTCAAGGAGCTGAAGAAGGTCCGCGCCGTCACCGAAGAGGACATCCGTCGGCAGGCCCTTGTCGTCTTCTCCGACGGAGAAGACACGTCGAGCCTGGTGTCGTTCGACGAGGTGCTCGACCTGGCGAAGCGATCGGAAACGTCGATTTACGCGATCGCTCTGCGCGGCCCTGATCTGCAGACAAAAGGGTTCCGCGAAGCCGAGTACGTCATGAAGACGCTCGCCTTCGAGACAGGCGGGCGCTCGTTCTTCCCGGCGAAGATCGACGACCTCAACGGCGTCTACAGCCAGATCGCCGACGAGCTGTCCAGCCAGTACGCGCTCGGGTACACATCGAAGAACCCGCGGCGGGACGGTGCGTGGCGTCGCATCGACGTGCGCGTGACGCGACCGAGCGTGACCGCGCGCGCCAAACGGGGCTATTACGCCCCGACCGCCCGTTGAACCTTCTCCCGCTGATCCTCTACGCGGCTGCTGGCATCGCCTACGCCGTTCACTTTGCGCGGCGCGACGCCGGTGCCGGCCGAACAGCCACGACCCTGCTGCTCCTCGGCGTGCTGTCCCACACCTTCGTCATCGGCATGCAGACGATGGAGGTGCGGCATGTGCCGTTCGCCAACCCGTCGCGTGCGGTCGCCACGTTCGTCTGGCTGTTGACGCTGTCCTACCTGTACCTGGAGCTCACCACCGACGAGCGCTCGATGGGCGTGTTCGTCCTGCCGATCATCATCGGCCTGCAGCTGATTCCGGTGCTCAATCCAGGAGTGGAGAACAAAGACCCGGTTCTGGACAGTCCGTGGTTCTGGGTCCACGTCGCGTCGCTGCTGTTCGCGTATGCCAGCTTCGGTCTGGCGGGCGTCCTCGGTGTGACCTACGTGCTCCAGTTCAAGGAAATCAAGAAGAAGCACCTCGGCTATTTCTACATGCGATTACCATCGCTGCAGATCCTCGACCGAATGAACTCGCGGGCGACGGCGACCGGCTGGACGTTCCTGACGGTCGGCCTGATCGTCGGCGTCGTCTGGACACTCGAAGCGCGGCGGCTGGCGCCGGGGAACACCAACCTGCAGGCAATGTCGCTCGATGACCCGAAGATCTTCTTCGCAGTCCTGACCTGGGCGGTCTACTCGTTTGCGGTGCTGGCCCGCAAGATCATGGGCTGGAACGGACGGCGCGCCGCGTGGCTGTCGGCGCTCGGCTTCGTCATCGTTCTGCTGACGTTCCTGCCCCTCAGCTACTTCGTGAAGACCAGCCACACCTTCTGACCCCCATGCATCTCTTCCTTCTGGGCGTCAGCCACCGTACCGCGCCGGTTGATCTGCGCGAGAAGCTCGACTTCTCGAGCCGTGACGTCGGCGCCGCCGTCGAAGCGCTCGCCGCACGATCGTCGGCTGCGGAGTCCGTCGTGCTCTCGACGTGCAATCGCTCGGAAATCTACGTGGCCGGCACCTCGACCGCCACCGCGCGCGACGAGATCGTCCGCTTCCTGAGCGAGTATCACGATCTGCCCGCCGAAAGCTTCACGCCGCACCTGTTTTTCTTCAGCGAGACGGAGGTGGCTCGGCACCTCTTCCGCGTCGCCGCCGGCCTCGACTCCCTGGTGGTTGGCGAGCCGCAGATTCTAGGCCAGGTGAAGGAAGCATTCCGCGCCGCCGCAGAACGGCGCTGCACGGGGCCGGTGCTGCGAAAGCTGTTCGACTGGTCGTTCAACGTCGGCAAGCGTGTGCGCAGTGAAACGGCGCTCGGAGAAGGTGCCGTCTCGATCAGTTTTGCGGCGGTGCAGCTGGCGCGAAAGATTTTCGGAAGACTGCACGGGCGCCGCGTCCTCGTCGTCGGCGCCGGCGAAATCAGCACGCTCACCGCCCAGCATCTGCGCGCGCACGGCGTGGGTGAGGTGGCCATCACCAGCCGCACGGCCGCGCACGCGCAGGCACTGGCAACCGAAGTGGCCGGCCACTGGGTGCCGTGGGACGGCTTCGCCACTGCGCTCGCCAACGCCGACATCATCGTCACTGCGACCGGCTCGCAGCGGCCGATCATCACGCGCGCCCTCGTCGAATCGGCGCTCGGCCGTCACCGCCGCGAGCCCCTGTTCATCATCGACGTCGCCGTCCCGCGGGACGTCGACGCTGCCGTCGGCGAGATCGAGCAGGTGTTCCTCTACAACGTCGACGATCTGCAGACGATCGTCCAGGAGAACCTCTCGAAGCGTTCGGGCGAAATCGAACGCGCGGAAGCGATCGTCAACGAAGAGCTCGCCAGGTTCCTCGTCTGGCAGCGATCGCGCGGCGCCATCCAGACCGTCGTCGCCCTGCGTGAGCGGTTCGATTCGATCCGCCGGGCCGAGCTGCAGCGACTCGAATCCAAGCTGGGCGGCCTGCCGCCAGAAACGCGTGCGCTGTTCGATCAGGTCACGCGTCTGATCGTGGAAAAGCTCCTCCTCGACCCGACCGAGCAGTTGAAGGGCCTGCCTGACGAGGAAACACAGGTCGCCTACACGGAAGCGGTGAACCGGCTGTTTCGTCTTCGCGACGATAGCGGTCCGGGCGATCCGGCGACATCCTCTGACGATGTGACGCCGGCTCAGCGCCGTTCGCGATAACGATGGACCGTCTCAGGCTCGGAACCCGAGGCAGCGAACTGGCGCTGTTCCAGGCCAACGCCGTGGCCGCGCTTCTGTCGGAACGTGCCGGCATGAGCTGTGAGATCGTCGTCATCAAGACGTCCGGCGATCGCATGGCGGAAGCGAGCCTCGCACAAATCGGCGGTAAACGGCTGTTCGTAAAGGAAATCGAAGATGCGCTGCTGAACGGTGACGTCGATGTGGCCGTCCACAGCAGCAAGGACATGCCCGCTTCGCTTCCGGACGGGCTGAAGGTCGGCGCGGTGCTGCCGCGGGAGGATCCCCACGACGCGATCGTTCTGCCCGGGGACCAGAGGCGAACCTTGTCGATGACCGAAGCGGTCAGCGCGCTCGGACGTCAGCCGCGCATCGGCACGAGCAGCATCCGGCGCGTAGCGCAATTGATTCGACTGTTTCCAGACGCGCGGTTTTTACCGGTGCGCGGGAACCTCGGCACCCGGCTCCGCAAGCTGGACGCCGGCGACTACGACGTGCTGGTGCTTGCCGCCGCAGGCCTGCGGCGACTGGCTCGCGCCGACCGCATCGTGACCACAGTGCCCGTTGACGCGTGCGTTCCAGCGCCTGGACAGGGCATCATTGCCGTTGAAGTCCGTCAGGACGATTCGCGAGTGAACAACGCCGTTTCAACAATCGACGACCCGACTTCCGCCGTGGCGCTGCGCGCCGAGCGTGCGGTAGTCACCCGGCTTGGCGGCGGGTGCCAGATGCCTATCGGCGCCCTCGCAGATGTGTCGGCGCAGGAGGTGACCGTCCGCGGCGTGGTCGTATCGCCGGACGGTTCCCGGCTCGTGCGCGCGACCGCCGTGGCGCCAACGGCCGACGCCGAAGGTCTTGGTGCGCGCGTCGCCGAGGAACTCCTCCGTGGCGGCGCCGACGAGATCCTGGCAGACGTACAACGCGCCCATGCCGCCGTTGAAGGCATCCAGCCGTGAGCGCGCATCCGGTGTACCTGATCGGCGCTGGGCCGGGCGACCCGGGACTGGTGACAGCGCGCGGCCTCGACCTGCTGCGCAACGCCGACGTCGTGATTCACGATCATCTCGTCTCGCCAGCGCTGTTGAAGGAGGCACGTCGCAGCGCGGAGCTGATCGACGTCGGGATCGCCGCTCCTCAGCCGATGGCGCAGGAAGCGATCAGCATTCTGATTGCGGAGAAGGCGCGCGAAGGGAAGATCGTGGCCCGACTGAAGTGGGGCGATCCGTTCGTGTTCGATCGCGGTGGCGAGGAGGCCCTCTTCCTGCACGAACAGGGGATTCCGTTCGAGGTGGTACCAGGGGTGGTTGCCGGAACTGCGGTGCCGGCGTATGCGGGCGTGCCGGTCACCTATCCCGGCGGCGGCGACACGATCACGCTGATTCGCGGCTACGAAGACGAAAGCCGCAGCGCACCCAAAGTCGATTGGGCCGGACTGGCGAGACTGGACGGCACCCTCGTCTGCTACGCGGGAGCGCATCAACTGCTCCATATCGCCGAAGCGCTGTTGGCCAACGGCTGGGCGCCCGATGAGCCCGCCGTCGTCGTTTATAACGGCACACTTCCCAATCAGGAGACCGTCGCGACGACGGTCGGCGAGCTGCGCGATCGGGTCGGTGCACAGCCGCGCCGCGAGCCGGCGATTCTCGTGCTCGGTCGCGTGGTCGGTTTCCGCGAACACCTGCGCTGGTTCGACGCGCGCCCGCTGTTCGGACGCCGCGTGCTCGTCACGCGACCGCGTGAACAGGCACGCGATCTCGTCGTGCGGTTGGCCGCGCTCGGCGCTGACACGATCGAAGCGCCGATGATCCGCATCTCACCCCCGGACGATCCGACGCCGCTGCTCAAGGCCGCTGAAGATCCGTCGGCGCTCGACTGGATCGTGTTCACGAGCGCGAACTCGGTGGACGGCTTCATGAACGCACTCCTCTCGCAGCATCGCGACGTGAGGGCGCTCAAGGGACCGAAGTTGTGCACGGTCGGACCGGGGACGGCCGAACGGCTCCGGCGCTACAGCGTCGTCGCCGATCTGCTGCCGGATGAATATCGCGCCGAGGGGGTCGTCAGCGCGCTGGCGGCGCAGGGGCCGGTCGAAGGCGCCCGGGTGCTGCTGCCACGATCCGACATCGGACGCGAACTGATCGCCGAACAGCTGCGCAACGCCGGCGCCGTCGTCACGGACGTCATCGCCTACCGCACGATCCTCGACGAGCTGCAGCGGGACAGCGATCCGGACATCTACAGGATGCTCCTCGACGGCCGCATCGACATCGTGACATTCACCAGCGCGTCGGCGGTCCGCAATTTCGTGAAAATCTACGGCGCGGACCAAGTCGCTGACCTGCTCAAGACGACCACGGTGGCGGTGATCGGGCCCGTGACCGCGGATGCGGCACGGCAGGCGGGCATCGCGGTGTCGGTGCAACCCGCGTCGTACACCATCGGCGCCCTCGTCGACGCGATCGTCGCGCACTTCGCGACCACGGACATCGCCAAGACCGTTGCGCCACAAAGCACACGACGGTAGGCGCAAAGGCCCCGTCCGCCTGTGGCAAGATCGGAGCACATGGCAGTCACTACCAGCTACAAGCTCCGGCTGACGCATCGACCGCGGCGGCTGCGTCGCACAGAGGCCATCCGCCAGCTCGTGCGGGAAACACGCCTGACACCGGACTGTTTCATCTATCCGCTGTTCGTGTGCGACGGCGAGGGCGTGCGCCGCGAGGTGAGCTCGATGCCGGGCGTGTTTCAGCTTTCCGTCGATGAAGCGGTCAAAGAGGCAGAAGCCGCACGCGCGGACGGCGTTCCCGGCGTGATTCTGTTCGGCCTGCCGTCGAGCAAGGACGAAATCGGATCGATGGCGGCAGATCCTGAAGCGCCTGTACAGGAAGCCGTTCGCACGCTGAAGCGGGCGCTCCCGGACCTGGTCGTCATGACCGACGTGTGCCTCTGTGAGTACACCTCGCACGGTCACTGCGGCATCGTCGACGGCGACGAGATTCTGAACGACGCGACCGTGGCGCATCTGGCACAGGCGGCACTGTCACACGCGGTCGCCGGGGCCGATTTGGTGGCGCCATCGGACATGATGGACGGGCGCGTGGCGGCGATCCGCCGTGCCCTCGACGACGGCGGCTACGAGGGCGTCGGCATCATGTCGTATGCGGCGAAGTACTGCTCTGGCTTCTACGGGCCGTTCCGCGAAGCCGCCGACTCGACGCCACAGTTTGGCGATCGCCGCACGCATCAGATGGATCCGGCCAACGTCGAGGAAGCGCTCCGTGAAGTCGAAACCGACATCGCCGAAGGCGCCGATATCGTCATGGTCAAGCCGGCCCTTCCGTATCTCGACGTTCTGAGCAAGGTCAAGGAACGGTTTGGGCGGCCGACCGCCGCCTATCACGTCAGCGGTGAATACGCGATGATCAAGGCCGCCGCCGCGCGCGGCTGGATCGATGAGCCGCGCGTAATGATGGAAACGCTGACGGCGATCCGGCGCGCCGGCGCAGACATCATCCTCACCTACTACGCGCGCGAAGCCGCGCGGATGCTGTAGACGCAAGGCAGAAGGCGAAATGCAAGATGCAAAATGCAAAATGCAAAAAGACGAGAGGACGTCTGCCTTTTTGCATTTTGAATTTTGCATTTTGCATTACCGATGAAAACCCCCACCACATCCCGCAAACTGTTCGCGCGCGCCAACAAGATTCTGCCCGGCGGCGTTGACAGTCCGGTACGTGCCTTTCAGGCGGTCGGCGCGACGCCGCTCTTCATCAGCCGTGCATCCGGCGCCAGGATTCGCGACGTCGATGGCAACACCTACATCGACTACGTGATGTCGTGGGGTCCGTTGCTGCATGGACACGCACCGCGCGGACTGGTGCGCGCAGTTGCTGCCGCGGCGCGGCAGGGCACCAGCTTCGGAGCCCCTTCTGCCATGGAGCACGAGCTCGGCGAGCGCGTCCGCGCGCTGATGCCCTCGGTCGAGCGCGTGCGATTCGTCAGCTCAGGGACCGAGGCGGCGATGAGCGCGGTCCGCGTGGCGCGCGCATTTACGAATCGTCCGCGGGTCGTGAAGTTCGCCGGCTGCTATCACGGCCATGCCGACGCCTTTCTCGTCAAAGCCGGCTCCGGTGCTCTGACCCTTGGCATACCGACCAGCCCCGGCGTGACGGCGGCGGTCGCCGCCGACACGTTGATCGCGCGCTACAACGACCTCTCGTCGGTAGATGCGCTGATTGGCGAACACGGCCCCTCGATTGCCGCCATCATCGTCGAACCGATCGCCGGGAACATCGGCGTTGTTCCGCCCGCCGACGGCTTCCTCGCCGGGCTGCGCAAGCGCTGCACGGTGAACGGCAGCGTGCTGATCTTCGATGAAGTGATCTCCGGCTTCCGCGCCGCACCCGGGGGCGCGCAGGCGGTGTTCAACGTCACGCCCGATCTGACGTGCTTGGGAAAAATCATCGGCGGCGGACTTCCGGTCGGAGCCTATGGCGGCCGGGCCGACCTGATGTCGCTGGTCGCGCCAGCAGGTCCGGTTTATCAGGCCGGGACGCTGTCCGGGAATCCTGTCGCGATGACCGCCGGCCTGTGGGCGCTGAAGAAGCTGAGCCCACGCCTGTTCAAGGATCTGGCACGCCGCGGCTCAGCGCTGGCCGGAGGTCTTGCCGACGCCGCGAGAGAGGCCGGCGTGCCGCTGCAGGTCAACGCCTTCGGGTCGCTGGTCACGCCGTTTTTCACGACCGTTCCCGTGCGCGACTTGGACTCCGCTCTCAGCGCCAACACGACAGCCTACGCGACGTTTTTCCGGGGAATGCTCGGGCGGGGGATCTATCCGCCGCCGTCGCAGTTCGAGGCGTGGTTCCTGTCAGCCGCACACACGGACCGCGACGTCGCACAGACGATCGCCGCGGCCCGAGCTGCTATGAAGGACGTCGCGAAATCAGCGAGCTGACGCGAGCTGCAGCGGCGCGTCCACGCGCACGCGCAGCACGGTTCCCTGCGGGAGCTCGACTTCCTTGCCCTCTGTCGCCGCCAGCGTCCCGCCGCCGCCAATGAGAACGCCGAGCAAAGCGCCCTTGCCGCCGCCGAGAACGGCGCCAAGGATCCCGCCGACGGCAGCACCGGCGCCGGTACGGACCGCCTCACCGCGGATCCCTTCGCCTTCGATCGCCTGCGTCACCGTTCCACGCATCGGATAGGCGCGACCGTTGACGGTTACCTGATCGAAGCTGACGGTCATTTTGGACGTGCGATTCGTGCGCGTGCCCGGCTCGACCGCCGTCACCACGCCGCGCATGACCGAGCCGGCAGGGATCAGCGTGCGCCCCTCGACGTTCAGATCGACGAGCGTCGTCGCCTCGAAGCGGTCCTCGACCTTCGCCGTCCCCGAGTTGAGGCTGTTCTGCAGGCGAACGTCGATTTCGGTGCCAGCAGGCACTTCGCTCGACGCCGTCGTCGTCGACCGAGACGACGCCCGTGGTGCAGGGACGGGAGCGGGTGCGACCGTCTCGGCGGGCGCAGGACGCGCACTGGAGGAACGTCCCGACGCATCGCCCCGGGCACGGCTGCGGACATCCTCGATGCGATCGCGCACATCGGCGTACTCAGCGCGTGCGAGCGTCCGCTCCTTGCGCAACTTGACCTTCAGGTAGATCACCTCGTCGCGCAGGTCGTCCAGCTCCGTGCGCAACTGGGTGGCACGCGCGCCATCACGGTCGTTCAGTTGGTTGACGTCTCGCTCAGCGAGAAAGACGTTGTCCTGCAACCGCTGAATGTCTGCCTGGGTCACGCTCTGCTGAGCGACTGCTGGCGCGGCCAGACCTGCAACCACGCATGCGGCCAGCGCCGCCCGGATCATGAACGTCATCCCGCCTCCTCCTGACAGGCTTGTCGCCCGTTTCGTTAAACCAAGGGGTCACTGCAAAGAACAGGCCGGCCTTCGTAGCCTTAAACCTTAGGCCTAGGCCTCAGTTTCTCCAGGGCATCAGGTTTTCGATCCAACTTATGCGCGTCAGATCGTTATAGATGACAGTGACCATCAGCATCATCAGCAGGACGAATCCGGCCAGCAGCATCTTCTCCTTCACGCGCATGCTGAAGTCGCGGCGGGCAACGCCCTCGAGCATCAGGATCAGGATGTGACCGCCGTCGAGAACCGGAATCGGCATCAGATTCAGGATGCCCAGATTGATGCTCAACATCGCCATCAGCGAAAAGAGCGATACCCACCCTTCCTGCGCGGACTCACCAGACAGTTGCGCAATGCCGACCGGACCCTGCAGCTGACGGATGGACGTTTCACCGGTGAACAGGCCGGCCAGGGTCCTGAAGATCAGACCACTCGATTCGATGTTCTCGTCGACGCTCATCTTGAGCGCCTCGAGCGGACCGGGCGTGAACGACTTCATCCGGTCCGTCAGGTACATGTCCATCATGCCGCGGGCACCGCGCTGCGCCGGCGTGGCCCTGATGTGGAACGTCTCGCTGCCGCGGCGGACGGTGAAGTCCGCGCTCTGACCGCCCCTGCTGGAAATGGCGGAGATCAGTTGAGACCTGAAGACCATCGGCTCGTTGTTGACAGCGAGAATCTCGTCTCCCGCTTTCAAACCCGACTTCTCCGCCGGTCCGCCAGCAATCACGGAATCGACGATCGGGTGCGTATCCGGCATGACGCCGATATTCCCGATCTCGAAGCGTCCCTCCGCCGTCGTGTGAACCGTCGTCGTGATAGTCTGCCCGCCACGCAGGAGCACGAGGTTGACGTCGCGGTCCGGCTTCCCCGCAATGCGGACCAGCAGGTCTTCCCACGTTTCAACGCGGGCTGTATCGACGAGCAGGATCCGGTCGCCGACCATGATGCCGCCGCGTGCTGCCGGGGAATTCGCCTCGACGACGCCAACAACCGGAGGCTCGTCCTTGTACGCAGCGACGTGGGCACCCTGCGCCAGGACCAGCGCCAGCACGATCACCGCCAGGATGATGTTCATCACCGGCCCGGCGATCAGGATCTGGAAACGCTGCCATTTCGTCTTCGACAGGAATTCGTCGGGCTGGCCCGATCGCGGGTCGTCAGGATTCTCGCCCGCCATCTTCACGTAGCCGCCGAGCGGAACGACGCTGACGCAGTACTCGGTGTCGCCGCGGACGAACTTCAGAATTTTGGGCCCGAAGCCGAGCGAGAAGGTCAGGACCCGCACGCCAACCCGGCGGGCGGCGAGAAAATGTCCCAGCTCGTGAACGAAGACCAGGACGCCAAGGACGAACAGAAACGCAAAAAGAGTGGTTAACGAAGTCACTACACCGTCAATTCTAGCGCCCGCGCCACATCGAGGGCCTGTTTCCGCGCCCAGAGGTCCACACGACGCACGTCGTCGATGGTTGTAACGCGCTCGGACACATGCTCGTCCATCGTCTTCTCTATGACGCGCGGAATAGCTGTAAAGCCGAGCTTCCCCTCGAGAAACGCGTCAACCGCAATCTCATTGGCCGCGTTCAGGACGACCGGCAGGGTTCCACCAGCTCGCAGCGCACGATAGGCCAGGGCCAGGCAAGGGAACCGCTCATGTGCAGGTTGATGAAATTCCAGCCGCCCGGCCTGTGCCAGATCAAGCGTCGGCAGCGCCGTTTCCCACCGCTCGGGATATGAGCACGCATACTGAATCGGCATGCGCATGTCGGTCACGCCGAGCTGCGCGATCACCGACCCGTCGGTGAGCTCCACCATCGAGTGCACGATCGACTGCGGATGGATCAGCACGTCGATGCGATCGGCGTCTACGCCAAAGAGCCAGTGCGCTTCGATGACCTCTAGACCTTTGTTCATCAGCGTCGCCGAGTCGATCGTGATTTTTCGACCCATCTGCCATGTCGGGTGGCGCAGCGCAGCCTCCGGGCCGACTCGCTCCAGCTCGTGCTGCGGTAATTCGCGGAACGGACCGCCCGAGGCGGTCAGAATCAGTCTGCGTACTTCCGCGAGCTGACGCCCGTGCAGGCACTGGTGAATCGCGTTGTGTTCGCTGTCAACGGGCAGAATCGGCACGCCGCGGCGTCGGGCGGCGGCGGTCACGAGCGCGCCGGCCATTACCAGGACTTCCTTGTTCGCCAGCGCGATCGTCTTGCCGGCGTCGATGGCCGCCAGCACGGCGTCCAGACCAGCGGTGCCCGCGGACGCGCAGATCACGATGTCGACGTCTGGATGCGTGGCGACTTCGAGCATCCCGTCGGCGCCACACAGGACCGAAGTGTCGGACGGCGAGCCGAGCGCGTCCCGCAACCGCTGTGCGCCCGCCGCCTTCGCCATCGCCACCACCCGGGGGCGGTATCGCGCAGTCTGTTCACTCAGCAATGCCGCGTTGTCTCCGGCCGCAAGCGCCGCCACCTGAAGGCGCGACGGGTGCGCGTCGACGACCGCCAGCGCGCTGCGGCCGATCGAGCCGGTGGAACCGAGGATGGCGATTCGTTTCACTGGATGATGCTCAGATACACCGCAAACGCCGGCGTGGCCAGCAGCAGCGCGTCGATTCGATCGAGAACACCGCCGTGCCCGGGAATCAGCGCCGAACTGTCCTTCACGTGTGCCTCGCGCTTCAAACGCGATTCGAACAGGTCGCCCGCAATGCCGAGGATCACCATGACGACGCCCAGGAACGCGAGGCCGAGCGGCGCATTGCCGGGAAAGACGAGCGGTCCGGCCAGCATCATGAACAGAGTACCCGCGACGCTCCCGCCGACCGCGCCCTCAACCGTTTTCTTCGGACTGATCGCCGGCGCGAGTGGACGCTTCCCGAACATCCGCCCTGTATAGAACTGTAGCGAATCGCTGACGATGACGGTGGCGATCAAGAGCAGGGTCCCCCTCCACCCCGTCCGGCCGTGCACCGCGGCGAGCATCCCCAGCGGCACGCCGATGTACAGCGTCGAGAAGGCGCCGACAATCGCCCGCGGCGCGCTGCCATTCCAGAGCAGCGCACCGAACAGTGCGAGTGCCAATGTGACCAACGGGGCGGTCGCCAACGCCGTGATCGATCCGGTTGACACGATCCAGCAAACGATGACGACGCCAGCGAGATGACCCTCACCCGCTCCAACGAGTTTGAGATACTCACGTGCCGCCAGGGCAGCGACCAGGCACGCCAGGACACGCAACGCTATCGGCGGAAGAAAGACGATCGCAGCGAGCGCGGCGGCAGCCATCGCGACGCCGCTCAGCACTCGTGTCATCCCTCGAATTCCAGGATGGCCCCAAGGTTCAATCGAACGATCATTTTGCGCTGATCGCTGCCGCGGTCGAAGCAATGCCTCCATATCGGCGTTCGCGCTTCTGATACGCGAGAACCGCTTCGAGCAGATGCTTACGCCGGAAATCAGGCCACAGCGTCTCGGTCACGTAAATCTCGGCGTAGGCGATCTGCCAGAGCAGGAAATTGCTGACCCGCATCTCGCCGCTCGTCCTGATCAGCAGATCGGGGTCAGGCTGCCCGGCCGTATAGAGAAGACGGCCGAAGCTCTCTTCGGTGAGGTCACGCCCGTCCTGGCCTGACTGCATCGCCCGCTTCACGGCGTCGAGAATCTCGGTGCGACCCCCATAGTTCAACGCGATGTTGAACTGCATGCCGGTGTTCGCGGAGGTACGCTCCGTCGCCCGGGCGAGTTCGTCGCGAACGTCAACGGCCAGCTCGCCGATCCGGCCGATGGCGTGGAAGCGGATGTTGTTGTTGAGCAGCGTGTTGAGCTCGGAGCGCAAATACCGCTTCAGCAGCCCCATCATCGTCCCGACTTCCGAGGCGGGACGTTTCCAGTTTTCAACAGAAAACGCGTACAGAGTGAGGACACCGATGCCGAGCCGAGCGCCGGTTTCCACGGTGTCGCGGACGGCATCAATGCCGGACCGGTGGCCCTCGACGCGCGGCAGATGGCGTTGCGCCGCCCACCTTCCGTTGCCGTCCATGATGACGGCGACGTGCGCGGGCAAACGGTCGAAATTGAGCTGATCGACGAGCGCCCGGTCAGCGTCGCCGGCCGGGATCCACGCCACCAGCTCGTCACGCGCCACGTGGCATGTCCCCTGTCTGCAAGCACTTAATCATAGTCCACCGACACGAGGAACAGACCGTGCGGCGGCGCCGTTGCGCCCGCTCTCGAGCGTTCGCCGCCGTTCAACAACGTCGGGATCTCGTCGGGGTTGCGCCAGCCGCGGCCAATCTCGACCAGCGTGCCGACAATTGCACGGACCATGTGGCGCAGGAAGCCGTCGCCGGCGATTTCGTACAGCAGCAGCCCGTCCCGCCGGCGCCACTCCGAACGCGTCACGGTACGGACGGCGGACGAGTTGTCGCTGCCGACGCTGCGGAACGCACTGAAGTCGTGGGTGCCAACGAAAAGGGTCGCCGCGCGCGCCATGGCGTCGAACGACAGCGGTTCCGGAAGATGCCAGACATAAGCGCGATCGAACGGATCGGCGCCCGGAGTATTCCGAATCTGATAGCGGTACACCTTGCCGCTGGCGCTGAACCTCGCGTGAAACGTGTCGTCCACGTCGGCGACGGCCACCACACGGACGTCCGCGGGGAGGTGGGCGTTGAGGGCCCGGGTCAGCGTGGCCGGTTCGTGCGTGAATGAAACGCGGACGCTCGCCACCTGGCCGAGTGCATGAACGCCGGCATCGGTCCGGCCGGCGCCGTGCGCCGTGACCGGCGCCCCTTCAAAACGGGCCAGCGCGTCTTCGAGTAGTGCCTGAATCGATTCACCCTCGGACTGGCGCTGCCAACCGACGAACCGCGTGCCGTCGTAGGCCAGCGTGATCTTCAGCGTCCGCATGCCTCATGCGCGCGAGCCAGGCTTCACGATCGGCTCGCCGCGCGCGCAGAGCGGGCAGGCGTCCGGTTGGTACGTCGGCAGCGAGACGGTCGCCAGGGCGTGGAACGGCACGTCCAGCACCTGGGCCCCACTGGCCCCGAGCTCCGTCGAAGGGCTTGCCCGGTGCTCGATCGAAGGACTGCTTCTGTCGATGATGGCTGCAGCGCCGACGACCTTGGCGCCGGCGGCACGCGCAACATCGATGGTTTCGCGGGTGGACCCGCCGGTGGTCACCACATCCTCGATCACCAGCACCCGTTCGCCGGGCTCCAGCGCAAAGCCCCGGCGCAGCGTCAGCTTGCCCTCCTGACGCTCGGCAAAAATCGCCCGGATGCCGAGCGCGCGGGCCACTTCCTGGCCAATCACGATGCCGCCAAGCGCCGGCGAGAGGATGACCTGAGGATCGAGCTGGCGGACGCGGGCAGCAATGGCCGCCCCGCATCTCTCTGCTTCTCGAGGGTGCTGCAACACCAGCGCACACTGCAGATATCCGGGGCTGTGCAGTCCGGAAGTCAGCCGGAAGTGCCCCTCCAGCAGCGCCCCGACCCGCCGAAATACGTCGAGAATGTCCTCAGCAGTAGCAGTCGGCACGCCGGCGAGTATACCTTTGCAGTCAGGGCCGAACATCCATCGCGCCGTAATCGTCCTACAACCCGTCACCCTTCGTGTGGAGCGCAGTATCAATGCGTACGTTTGTCATCCGTTCGGTTGCCGTCACTTTGTGCGCGGCAGGCTTCAGCCTGCCGCTGTCCGTTTCCGCACAGACGCCTCGCCTCGCCGGCCAGGCCGCCCAGGCTGCCCAGGACAAGGCGCCTGATGACGCGCAGGTACGGCGTCTGACGATGGACGACGCCGTCCGGCTGGCGGCGGAGAACAACCTGGGCGTCCAGGTCGCGCGATTTGACCCGCAGATCCAGGACCTGACCATTGCGCAGACCCAGGCCAACTACACGCCCTCGTTCAACTCGACCTTCCAGCAGAACAGCACGGCGTCACCACCGAACAGCTTCCTGTCCGGGGCCAACGACACGCTGAACACGGACCAGTTCTCGTCGACGGCCAACGTGCAGCAGCTGCTGCCGTGGGGCGGCACCTACGCCGCCGGCTGGGACACTGCCCGATCGACGTCCAATAACTTTTTCAGCACCTTCAACCCACAGCTCCGCTCGTCGGTGTCGGTGACCTACACACAGCCGTTGCTGCGCGGCTTCAAGATCGACAGCACCCGCGAGCAGCTTCAAGTGGGGCGGAAGAACCGCGAGATCGCCGACGTCACCCTGCGGGATACGTTGACGGCGACGGCGCGAACGGTGCGCAACGCCTATCTGGATCTGGCGTATCAGATTGCGTCGCTGCGGGTCGCGCGGCAGTCGCTCGAACTGGCGCAAGAGTCGCTCCGCAACACACGCGCGCGCGTGGAAATCGGCACGATTCCGCCCATCGATGTCGTCGAGGCCGAGGCCGAAGTCGCGCAGCGGCAGGAGGCGGTCATCGTTGGCGAGGCGGGAATCGACACCGCGCAGGACCGGCTGCGCTCCCTCGTCTACAACCCGTCGACGCCCGACTTCTGGACGATCCAGATCGAGCCGGTCGATCTGCCTCCGTTCGAAACCATTACCGTCGACGTGAACGGGGCCGTTCGCAATGCGCTCGACCGTCGCACCGATCTATCGCAGACACGCAAGAACATGGAAGCCACCGACATCAACATCAAGTTTCTGAAGAACGAGAGCCTGCCCGACGTCAACGCCAGCTTCGACTACGGCCTGAGCGCGCTGGGCGGCGTGCAGGTGGTGCGCGGACCGGGCATCGGCTTTACCCCCGGCGACATCATCGGCGAGGAGCACCGCGGCTTCGGCTCGGTGCTGGGCGATCTGCTGACCAATGACTTCCCGGCGTGGACCGCGTCGGTGAACATCACGTATCCGCTCGGCAAGAGCACGCAGGAGGCCAACCTTGCCCGCGTCCGCCTGCAGCAGACGCGCACGGAAACTCAGCTCAAGGAACAGGAGCTCCGGGTGGCCACAGAGGTCCGTCAGGCGGCGCGGCAGGTGAACACGAACCAGCAGCGCGTCCAGACGACGCGCGCCGCGCGCGAGTTTGCGGAGAGACGGCTGGAAGCAGAAGAACGGAAGTTCGCAGCCGGGACATCGACGAACTTCCTCGTCTTCCAGGCGCAGCGGGATCTGGCCGAGGCGCGCAACAACGAGCTGCGCGCGATTCTCGACTACTACCAGTCCAAGGTGGACCTCGAAACCGTGCAGGAGATCCCACTGCGCTGATGAATGCAGAATTCAGAATGCAGAATGCGGGACGCTGCGCCTGAGGCATTCTGCATTTTGAATTTTGCATTGACCGCGTAAGAATCCGCAGGTGCCCGTCACGGTCACCATCATCACGCTCAACGAGTCCGCGCACATCGCCGAGGCGATCGACAGCGCCGCCTGGGCGGACGAAATCCTCATCGTCGACTCGGGCAGCACCGACGACACCGTCGCCATCGCCACGAGCAAGGGTGTGCGCGTCATGTCGCGCAACTGGCCCGGCTATGTCGACCAGAAGAACTACGCCGCATCGGTTGCCTCGCACGACTGGATCTTCTCGCTCGACGCGGACGAGCGGATTACGCCGGCACTGGCAGCCGAGGTCCGCCAGATCGTCCACGCCGAACCGGCCGAGCGCGCCTTTCGCGTGCCGCGCGTTACCTTTCATCTTGGGCGGTGGGTGCGGACCACGGATTTCTATCCTGACCACCAGACGCGGCTGTACGATCGACGAGCCGCGCGCTGGCAGGGCAAGTACGTCCACGAATCGGTCGTGGCCGACGGTCCCGTCGGACAGCTGAAGCACGAGCTGCAGCACTACTCGTATCGCGATCTCAGCGATCATCTGGATCGCATCAACCGCTACAGCACCCTGGCGGCGCAGCAGATGTACGAGAGCGGCCGGCGCACCAGCGCCGTCGATCTGGTGACGCATCCGCCGGCGGCATTTCTCCGCAACTACATCCTGCGCGGCGGTTTTGCCGATGGCGTGGCCGGCCTGACGATCTCGCTCGTCAACGCCTATTCCGTTCTCCTGAAATTCGCGAAGCTGTGGGAATTGCAGCAAGGCACGGGCAACTCCCAACTTCCAACTGCCAAACGGGACGCGGCCGTCGAAGCGCGTGAAGAGACCGGGAGCTCTTCGTGAACCTCAGGTGCCTGGCGTTGTAGTTGGTAGTTGGTAGTTGAAAGTTGGCTTTGTTTTCCCTCCATATCGACACGGCGGCAACCTGGCGCGGCGGCCAGAGCCAGGTGCGCTACACGGTGCTGGGCCTGCGCGCGCGGGGTCATCGCGCGGCGCTCGTGGCGGACCCGCAGGGCGAGCTGTTTCGGCGCATGTCCGAAGGCCTCGATCTGATTCCACTGGCACCGCGGAACGAAGTCGATCTGGCGGCGGCGTGGCGCCTGTCGCGAGTGCTGAAGCAGCTGCGGCCGGATGTCGTTCACGCACACGATCCACGCGGTGTCGCCATGGCGGCAACCGCGCTGTCGATCGCCGCGCCGCGGCCGAAACCGGCGCTCGTCGCCTCGCGGCGAATCGAGTTCGCGGTCGCGCGCAATTCGTTTTCCGCCTGGAAGTATTCGCAGGTGGACTGCTTTCTCGCGATCAGCCGTGCGGTACGCGATCGCCTCGTTGCCGACCGGATTCCCGCTGCCAGGATCGAGATCGTGCACGAGGGCGTCGATGTCGAACGGATCGTCGCGCTGCCGCACGGGAACCTTCACGCAGCGCTTTTTCTGCCCACGCACGCTCCGGTCGTCGCCACGATCGGCGCGCTGGTCGCGCAGAAGGCCCACCATGCCCTGATTGAGGCTGCGGCCCTCGTCGTCAAGCAGGTCTCGGATGTGCGCGTCGTCATCCTCGGCGAGGGCGAACTGCGCCCGCAGCTGGAGAAGCAGATCAAGCACCTCCACCTCGAACGTCACGTGTTTCTCGCCGGGTTCCGCGCCGACGTGCTCGAACTGTTGAAGGACATCGACGTCTTTGCGCTGAGCTCGACGCACGAGGGCATGTGCACGTCGCTGGTCGACGCGATGGCGGCCGAGAAGCCGGCGGTGGCAACGGCTGTCGGCGGAGTTCCGGAAGTGCTGGCCGACGGCGAGACCGGGTATCTCGTCCCGCCGCGCGACACCGAAGCACTCGCTGCACGTATCGTTCAGTTGCTCAAAGACGCTGCACTCCGACGGAGGATGGGCAGCGCAGGTCTCGATCGCGCGCGCCGCCTGTTCACGGTTGAACGGATGGTGCAGGAAACGGCGGACGCGTATGAGCGCGTGACGGTCAGGCTGCGACTGCAGAAACGCGATTTACCGGCCTGACGCGCGCCGCTGCCTGGGCGCACACAGTCCCTTGAGCGGACATTGCGAGTCGCCCTGACGCCGCCCATAGCCGCAGGCGTTCATCATGCCGACGTGGCACAGCGAGAAGTCGTACCGCACCGGATCTGTGGGATCGATGTGTCGCAGCGCCGCGGTCACCTCCGCCGCCATCTTCCAGCCAGGCGACGCGTAGCGGGTGAGCTTGAGGCAGCGGCCGAGACGGATGACGTGCGTGTCCAACGGCACGACGAGCCGCGCCGGCGTCACGCTGTTCCAGACGCCGAGATCGATCGCATCCTTCCGCACCATCCAGCGCAGGAACAGGTTGAGTCGCTTGCACGCGCTCCCGGCAGACGGCCGTGGAAAGAAATAGCAGACGCCGAGGCGCTTGGGAGGACGTCTGCCATAGGCGGGTCGGAGATCCGTCTCCAGCGCCCTTTGGGAAAACGAATCAAGGGCAGCGCCGACGTCCGGTGACGCCGCGTCGTCGCCGGCGAGGAAGAAGGCTTCGACCGAGCCGGCTTCACGCAGCATCCGCTTCAGGACGAGCATCAGTGCAACGAGGTCTCGACCACGAATCCAACGGTGCACGAGCGGCTCGAGCGGTCCGCGATCGCGCGCCGCGTCGAAGTCGCGGACGAAGCGTGCCGGGTGCGGGCCCATGGCACCAAGCAGCGCCTCGATCGACTGCAGCACGCTGGCGACGCGCCCGAATGCAAGCGCCGCCGCGCAGAAGCCGACGATCTCGCGATCGTCGCGTTCCGCATACCGGCGGACGATGTGCACCGGATCCGAGGCGGAGTTGACGTGATCGAAGGTGCGGTACAGATCGTCGAGACGGCTGCGGGCGTCGGGCTGGCGGAGGCGAAGCGGGCGTGGCATCAGCGACGATCGTCCGCCGCCTTACGGCTGCGGCCGCGGCAGAGCACCAAAATGGCTGCCACGAGCAGCACCGTCCACGACCAGAATTGCGATCGCGTGACGAGGTAGAGCGGAAAGGATCCCTGCGCTTCGCTCACGTACGGACGCCGCGGCGTCGCCTGTGCCGCCTGGGCGACGTGCGACACCTGCTCGTCCGTCCAACGGGAGCCCTGGTAATCGAGAACGGGCGCATAGAATCGCTCGAGGATTCTGTTTTCATTCCACGCTACCCACATGTCGCCGGTGCGTTCCGCGATATTCCGCTGCTGCACGTGCCAGCGTCCTTCGGTGAAGTAGCGATCTTCACGAGTAAATCCCGACTGCGGCGGCAATGCCGTGCGCCAGCGCACGGCGCGGTCGGCTGACGCCGCGGCCAACGCGGCGGCATCGTACTGGGAACGGAAGAGCCGCGTCGGTTCGTCGCGGATCTCGTAGCCGAGATGAACGCGATCGACGAATCCGGCGGCGGCAATGACGAGCGCGCTGACGAACGTCCCCACCGCGATGCGCGCCCGACGGTTGCGCGGCCATCGCACAGATGACGGTGGATAAACCGCGACGACAAACAGAAGGGAACAGCCGATGGCGACGGCATTGATCAGCACATCGTGCATCTCGCCGACGCGTCCGGGCACGAACCACTGCACGAACTCGTCTGCAATCCCGACGAACAGCGCGGCGCACGCCGGAAACACGACCACGCCGACATCCGGGCGGCGGTGCCAGACGCGATAGTAGAGAAAGGTGACGAGACCGTATTCGACGAAGTGAAACGCCTCGACGACGCGGACGTCGGCCTCGCTCGCGCTGACCGCATTCGCATAGAGCACGGCGACACCAACTGCCAGCGCGAGCAGCGTGTAGCGCACCCATGTTCGTTGGTGCGTGCGCGGAATGGACGTGGAAGGCTCCTGCCGTCGCCGGATGCCCTGCACAGCGGCGACGAGCGCACCGACCACCGCCACCACGACGGTGCCGGCGATGAGTGTGCGGTAGTACTCCGGGAACGTTGACTGCAGCGCGGCGCGGATTTCCCCGACGTAGGGAGAGCCGAAAACAACGAAGAACGACGCAGCGAGCGCTAGTAACACCGGCTAGAACGAGCTGATCGGAACTCCTGACTGACAGAGCGGGCAGGAGGACGTCGGATAGTTCTCCGGAGCCTTGTACTCGGCCAGCGGATAGTTCGGCACATCCGGCTTCACGATGGCCTCCATACGATCGTAGATTTCGGCGGTGGCGAGCACCGTCCCGCCGCTGCCGTTGACCAGCGCTACGCATCGCGCGAGCGTCTGACCAGTATTCACCACGTCATCGACGATGAGCACCTTGCGGCCCTTGACCTGACCCTGATAGAAGCGGCTGAGTGCCTGACCGGATTCCGCATCGACCGTGAACGGCGCAAAGATCGTGCGGGGCCGCGACAGCGGCCGGCGGCTGTCGAGGAGACCCGCCACGGTATGTGCGAGCAGGGCGCCGCCCATGACCGGCCCCGCAACCACCTCCGCCTGCTCGACGATCGACGCCGGCAGCACGTCGATGAGATCCTGGGCGAAGCGCCAGATCGTCGATGGATACCGAAACAGCTGGTGCGGATTGAGGTAGACGCGCCCGTGATAGCCGTTGCCGAAATCGAAGTGCCCGTTGATCATGAGCACGCCGTATTCCTGCAGGTCCTTCAGCGCCTTGCCGCGAATTTCCTCTCGACGGTTCATATCGACTTCAGCCCCGCGTCTGGGTTGGAAAACACCGTGCGGCCGCCCACGATGGTGGCGGCAACTCCACCGCGCAGCTCCCAGCCGTCGAACGGCGTGTTCCGGGAGCGCGACCGGAACGTCCGCGCATCGACGCGTCCTTTCAGGTCCGGCGCCAGAATCGTAATGTCCGCAGGGCCGCCGGCGGCGAGTGTCCCGCCGGCGATGCGAAGAATCTGCGCCGGATTTGCGGACATCAGCTCCACGATTCGCGGCAGCGGCACCAGACCGGTGTGATACAGGCGATCGAGTGTCAGCGCCACCGCTGTTTCCAGCCCGACAATCCCGAACGGGGCACGATCGAACTCAACATGCTTCTCGTCGTAATGGTGCGGTGCGTGATCGGTGGCGATGGCGTCGACGGTGCCGTCGACAATGCCGGCAATCATCGCATCGCGGTCGGCCGTTTCACGCAGCGGCGGGTTCATCTTGGTGTTGGTGTCATAGGCGACAGGCGCGGCGAGCGCTTCGTCGGTCAGCGTGAAGTGGTGAGGGGCGACCTCACACGTCACGCGAACGCCCGCTTCCTTCCCCTTGCGAACGGCGCGAATCGACGTCCGCGCGCTCATATGCGCAATGTGCAGCCGCGAGCCGGTCAGCTCGGCGAGGAGGACTCCTCGTTCGACGCCCAGCGCCTCGGCGGCGCCGGGAATACCACGCAGGCCGAGCACCGACGCATGAAAGCCTTCGTGCGCAACGCCGTCACCTTTCAGCGTCGGGTCTTCGCAATGTTCGATGAGCGGCATGTCGAACATGCCTGCGTACTCGAGCGCCCGGCGCATCAGCAGCGCCGTGGCCACCGGATGGCCGTCGTCGCTGATGGCGACGCAGCCGGCCTGTCGGAGCTCGGCGATGTCAGCCAGCAGCTCCCCCTGCGAGCCCTTCGATACGGCGCCAATCGGGTAGACCCGGGCCAGCTTCGCCTCGGCAGCCTTCGACAGAATGAGTGTGGTGACGTTCGCGTTGTCGTTGACCGGCGACGTGTTCGGCATGCACGCCACCGCCGTAAAGCCGCCAGCGACGGCAGCCGCCGTGCCCGTGGCGACTGTTTCCTTGTGCTCCTGACCCGGCTCGCGCAGGTGTACGTGCATGTCGATGAGTCCGGGACAGACGACGAATCCCGGCGGTATCTCGACGACGGTCGCACCATCAGCAGGGATGTCGCGTCCGAGACGGGCAATGCGCCCGCCGTCGACGAGCACGTCACACGGACCATCGATGCCGCTGCGCGGATCGACCACGCGGCCTCCCTTAAGCAGCTTCTTCATGATCCACTCCGCCGGCCAGCAGGTAGAGCACGGCCATGCGCACGGCGACGCCATTCGCCACCTGATCGAGGATGACTGAATACGGACCGTCGGCGACTTCCGACGCGATCTCGACACCGCGGTTCATCGGCCCGGGGTGCATGATCATCACGTCCGGCCGCGCCTGTCGCAGGCGGCTCTCGGTCATGCCGAACACAGTGAAGTATTCCCGCTGCGACGGGAAATAGGCGCCTTCCATCCGCTCCAGTTGAATCCGCAGCAGCATGATGACGTCGGCATCTGCCACCGCCTCGTCCACGTGGGGCGTCGCCGTCACGCCAAAGTCGCGCATGCCGACGGGAATCAGCGTCGGTGGTCCCGAGACCCAGACGTTCGCGCCCATCTTGGTCAGCAGTTGAATGTTCGACCTGAGCACGCGGCTGTGCAGCAGGTCGCCGATGATGGCCACTTTCAGTCCCGCCAGCCGCCGCTTGCGTTCACGAATCGTGAAGGCGTCGAGCAGCGCCTGCGTCGGGTGTTCGTGCATGCCGTCACCCGCGTTGATGATCCCGGACCGGCAGATGCGCGACAGCAGGTGGGCGGCGCCGGAGGACGAATGGCGCAGGACGATCATGTCAGGGGACATCGCCTCGAGATTGAGCGCGGTGTCGGCCAGCGTCTCGCCCTTGACGACGCTCGACGTCGCGATGGCGATGTTCAGGGTGTCGGCGCTCAGCCGCTTCTCGGCGATCTCGAACGACGTCCGCGTGCGCGTGCTCGGCTCGAAGAACAGGTTGACGACCGTCTTGCCACGCAGTGCCGGCACCTTCTTGATCGGGCGGGTGCCGACCTCTTTCATCGCCTCGGCGGTGTCGAGGATCAGTCCGATTTCCGCGGACGTGAGTTCGCCAATTCCGAGCAGATCCTTGCGCCGCAAGGTGGTGACGGACGCAGCCTCAGGGTCGGGTGCCGCCGTCGCCACCGTCTCGCCATGGGTATCGTCAAGGCTCATACCGCACCTCCCTGCTGCAGCACCACCTCGTCGACGCCGTCGACTTCCTGCAACCGCACCTGGACACTCTCGTCCACCGCCGTCGGCAGGTTTTTGCCGACGTAATCCGCTTTGATTGGAAGCTCGCGGTGGCCGCGGTCGACGAGCACGATCAGCTGGATCGCCAGGGGCCGGCCGTAGTCGATCAGTGCGTCCAGCGCCGCCCTGGTCGTGCGCCCTGTATAGAGCACGTCGTCGACGAGGAGGATCTTGCGATTGTCGATGGAGAACTGGATTTCGGTGCGACGCACGACCGGCTGCGGTCCGACCGCATGGCGCATCAGATCGTCGCGGTAGAGGGTGATGTCGAGCGCGCCCGTCGGAACGTCGTGGGCCGTGATCTCGCGCAGCGCGCGGGCGATGCGGCGGGCAATCGGCACGCCCCGCGTACGCACCCCGACGAGCGCAAGATCTTCAACGCCTTTGTTGCGTTCGACGATTTCGTGAGCGATGCGAGTGAGGGTGCGGCCGATGCGGTCCGCATCCATGACGATAGGCATATCCACCCTTCCCGGCCTCACAGGACCGTGGTTAAAGAGTTGCCTGATTATACCGCGGCGGTCGTCAGGCTTTGCGGTTCGAGAAGAAATGCGCCTGGACGAAGTCGTCGATCGACTTCTGGGCGTCGGGCTCGAGCGAGGTGAACTGCAGACCCATGCCGACGCGGCGATCGCTCCACGCAACGCGCGCCTCCGCCTCGACGTCCTTCTTGCCGCCGGGCATGCGGAATCGCAGTCGCACGACTGATGCGACGTCGAGCGGATTGGTGGTGCGAACCGCGATGCCGCCCTTGCTGACGTTCAGCGTCAGTGAGGTCGAGATCGCGTTGCCGACGCGATAGGCGATCGGCACCCCGAGGACCACGCGCGGGCTCGAGCGCCGGTTGTAGTGTTCGGGAAAGAGGTGCGGGGCCAGAGCCGGCATGATGTGACCGACGCCGGCGTACTCGTTGACGTATCCCGCCACGCCGCATGACGCCAGCTCGCGGACCTCGTCGGCGTTGGCAATGGTGCCGCTGAACACCACGATCGGCGGCTCCTCGGGTGCAAGCTTGCGCACGCTGCGTACGAGCTCCAGCCCGCGGCCGTTCGGCAGGCGCAGGTCCAGGACGAGCAGGTCGATGCGCTGCTGCTGATCTTTCAGGGCGGCGAGCAGCTCGTGGCCCGTTCGGGCCGTCATCGCCCGATGGCCGGCCCCCTCGAGGGCCGTCCGGAACCGATCCCGTACAAAAGCAGTGTCATCAGCGATCAACACTGTTTTGACGGCAACCGTGGTGGCGGCAGTCACTAGGTGACGTATCGGTATGGCCCCGCTGCCGCGTTAGTGCGCGTTGCCGGGACCGTTTCCTCCTCGCTATAATCCGGCTCTTGCCGGTGCTGTGGTGCGTGGCACAGATGTACCGGCTCGGATGTTGCGTTTGCGGTGCCCAGCGCCGCATGGAGCCCGTATGGCGACCTGCCCGGAATGTGAGTTCGACGAGATCGACACCGACGACTTTGAGGAGGGCGACACTTTGAGCTGTCCAGAGTGCGGTAAAAACCTGGTGCTGGTCGGCAACGACGAGCTGGACTTCGCCGACGAAGACGACGACGACCTCGACGATGATGAGGAAGAGGAAGTCGACGAGGACGAGGACGACGAAGAAGACGACGAGGACGACGTCGACGACGAGGATGACGAGGAACTGGACGAGTGAGCCACGGCGGGGACATCGACACCAGGCGCCGCCAGCTCGAGACCGCGCTGGCCGGCGTTGATTCCATCATCGTCGCCTTCAGCGGCGGAGTAGACAGCGCGTATCTGGCCTGGGTGGCCACCGAGATTCTGGGGTCTGCCGCCCTCTGCATCACCGCGGACAGTCCCAGTTACCCGGATCATCATCGCCAGTTGGCAATCGATCTCGCGCGGCGCTTCCACCTGCAGCACGAATTCGTCCACACGCACGAGCTCGACGAGCCGCTGTATCGCGCCAACCCTGCGAACCGTTGTTACTACTGCAAGCAGGAGCTCTACACAGCGCTCTCGCACATCGCGCGCCTGCGCGGTATTGCAGTCATCGCCGACGGCAGCAACGCCGATGATCGAGGGGATTACCGGCCCGGCCGTCAGGCCGCGCGCGAGTTCGGCGTGCGCAGTCCGCTGGACGAGGCCGGCCTGACCAAGAGCGACATCAGGGAACTGTCGCACCGCGCCGGTCTGCCGACCTGGAACGAGCCGGCGTCGGCCTGTTTGTCATCACGGATTCCGTACTTCTCTGAAGTCACGGACGACAAGCTGCGGATGATCGAACGCGCAGAGCAGGCCGTGCGCGCGCTCGGGTTCCGCGTCTGCCGCGTGCGCCACCACGACGATCTCGCCCGTCTGGAGATCGGCGTCGACGAACTGCCCCGCGCCTTCGAGCCGCCCGTTCACGCCCGGCTGGTGAGCGAGCTGACGGCGCTCGGCTACCGCGAAGTGACGATCGATCCGCGCGGGTATCGCATGGGCAGTCTGAATGAGGGCCTTCGCCTGCGTCCTGTGTAGCCTCGTAGCGTCTTCACCTGATTGACACTCGATCCCCCGGACGCTAATCTCGACCCGGCCATTACCCGAAAAATACAACATGCAGGAGATTCGCTGATGAATCTACGCCGGTTGGTGTGGTTGAGTGCGACCGTCCTGATCGTTGCTTTGATCGTCATTGGGTGTTCGAAGAAGGTTCCGCCGCCACCGCCGCCGCCGCCGGCTCCACCCCCAGCGCCAACGGCTCCGCCGCCACCACCACCTCCACCGCCGCCACCGGCGCCGGCGCCACAGCCGCCTCCACCGCCGCGGCCGCCGACCGAGGACGAAATCTTCGCCAAGAAGACGCTGGAGCAGTTGAACGCCGAGATGCCGCTGGCGGACGTGATGTTCGACTACGACCAGTTCAACATCCGTGACGACCAGCGCGGGACGTTGCAGAAGAACGCCGATTACCTGCGGCGCTGGACGTCAGTACGGGCGACGATTGAAGGCCACGCGGACGCGCGCGGCACCAACGAATACAACCTGGCGTTGGGAACGCGACGAGCCACCGCCATTCGCGATTACCTGACCGGAATCGGCATTGCCGCCGACCGTCTCGTCGTGGTGAGCAAAGGCGAGGAGGAGCCGCTCTGTAAGGAAGACACGGAGGCGTGCCACGCGCGGAACCGCCGTGGCCATTATGTGATTACCGCGAAGTAATCAGCTCGTCGGCGATGGCCCGCGCCGCCGTGCGCGGGTCCGTCGCCGCAATGATCGGGCGGCCAACGACGATGTAGCTCGCTCCTGCCGCCACCGCTTCCGCCGGCCCCATCGTCCGCGCCTGATCGTTCTTGTCCTGTCCCGCCGACGCGCCACGGATTCCCGGAGTCACAATCTCGAATTCGGGGCCGCAGGCGCGGCGAATCGCCGCCGTTTCGTGCGGCGACGCGACCACGCCCTGGAGCCCGGCGGCCTGGGCCATGCGGGCGAGCCCCACGACATGTTCGAGCAGCGGCCGTTCGACGCCCGCAGCCGTCAGCGCCGCCTGGTCCATGCTCGTCAGCACCGTCACGCCGATGATCAACGGAGACTGGCGGCCGAGCGCAGAGGCGGCATCCGCGGCCGCGCGGGCGGCGGCCTGCATCATTGCGCTGCCGCCACTGGCGTGCACGTTGATCATCCACGCGCCGGTCCGCACCGCGGCATCCACTGCCTGGGCGACGGTGTTCGGGATGTCATGAAACTTGAGGTCGAGGAAGACTCGCGCACCGGAATCGACGAGCCGACGCACCAGGTCCGGCCCTTCCATCGTGAACAGGCGGCTGCCGACTTTCAACCCCCCGGCAACGCCGCGCACCTGTTCGGCGAGCTGCAGTGCCCGCGCGGCGGTGTCAACGTCCAGCGCCACGAGCAGACGATCGCCGGCAGCCTCAACGGACATCGGCACCGATGACCTCGTCGATCCGGGAAACCCGATCACGGGCCATGCGCTCCCCCAGTCCAGTTGCCATGCGCTGAATCACACCTGGTCCCTCATATATCAACGCCGTATATAGCTGCACAAGCGTCGCACCGGCGCGAATCCGTTCGTACACATCGTCTGCTGTGAAGATTCCGCCGACCCCGACGATTGGCGTCTGTCGGCCAAGGTGACGGAAAAGCAACCGGCAAGTTGCATCGGCGGTGGCCTTCAACGGGGCGCCGCTGAGGCCGCCGCTTTCTGCGGCGGAGCGGCTGGCGAGAGCGGGACGAGCCACGGTTGTGTTGGTCGCGATGACACCGGTGGCACCCCCCTCGACCGCGGCATCCACCGACCGCAGAAGGTCGCCCGGCGCGCTGTCCGGCGAAACCTTCACGAGCACAGGGATCGTCCTCGTCGGGGATCGTTGCGTCACTTTCGCCGCGACCTGTTCGACGAGCGCGCGCAGCGAC
>Ga0111538_10000982_pt1 | contig 39449 bp, 23 predicted proteins | sample SoiMethybrSBSTD1_FD_79669 | JGI IMG/M metagenome (GOLD analysis project Ga0111538, IMG submission 79669) | Bulk soil microbial communities from a Populus tree surrounding site in Tennessee, USA - Soil MetaG P. TD hybrid SBSTD1 (version 2)... | ecosystem: Environmental > Terrestrial > Soil >...
CGATGCGCCGTGCCAGCGTCCTCGGCATCCGGCCGACCCCGCCAGTCGTGAGCAAGCTCGAGCGCCGGAGCGCCGTGCTGCGCGCCGGCGCCGAACGCGGCTACGCGGCCGTCGTCGCCGCGTTCGGCTAAACAGTGTCTGAAGGAGGGGCGGGCTTCAGCCCAGCCGGCCTCTCCTTTCCGCCAGAACTGGGCCGGCTGAAGCCGGCCCCCTCCTCTCCGCCAGAGCGCTCTCCTTTCCGCCAGAACGCCGTACCGGCGTCGGTGGCGTTGATCAGGTCGCGATTCCGGCGACAACCAGTGCCATTCGCGGGACAGGTTTCGCCCGTCCCGGCGGGTTTTCGGCGGTCAGCCCGGCCGATCGGCTGGTTCGCGGATTGCAGGCTCTGGCGGGCATGACCGCGCTCGTCCAGGACGTCCGCTACGCCCTGCGGTCACTCGCGCAATCTCCCGGCTTCGCCAGCCTCGCGCTCACGATGCTCGCCCTCGGTGTGAGCGCCAATGCCGCCGTGTTCACTATCGTGAACGCTGTCCTGCTCCGGCCACTTCCGTTCCGCGAGGCGTCCCAGCTCGTCCGGGTGACGTCCGATTTCGCGCGGCTCGGCTCGGCAGACGTGGGCGTGTCGGTCCCCGAGCTGCGCGGCTACCGCGAGCGGACGGATCTGTTCGAGGCGGTCTCCGGCCTGTATCCGGTCAACGCGAACCTCACCGGGGTCGATGAACCCGAACGGATCGAGGGCGCGTTCGTGAGCGCGTCGTACTTTTCGATGCTCGGCGTCGAGGCGGCGATCGGCCGGGTCTTCGGTCCGGCCGACGACGAGCCCGGCATCGGGACGGTCGCGGTGATTACCGACGTGCTCTGGCGCCGGCGCTTTGCGGCCGATCGCCACGTCGTGGGCCGGGTCGTCCGGCTCGACAACGATCCGATCACGATCGTCGGCGTGCTGCCGGCCGGGTTCCACCATCCGGCGCGGGGCATCGAGGGCGAGGCCGAGTTCTTTCAACCGACCGGATTTGCCGCCGGCTCCTTCCGCGGCGCGACACGGGCCGACAAGTCTCTGCGCGGCGTGCTCGCGCGGCTCGCGCCGGGCCTCACTGTCCAGGCCGCGCGCGAGCGGGTGACGGCCGCCGGCGCGGCGATGCGCAGCGAGTTCCCCGCGGACTACCCGGAGGAACAAGGCTGGACGCCGCGCGTGATTCCACTGCAGCAGGATCTCGTCGGCCACACCCGGCCCGCGCTGCTGCTCCTGCTGGGCGCCGTGGCCGCCGTGCTGCTCATCGCGTCGGCCAACGTCGCGAACCTGCTGCTCGCCCGCACGACGGTGCGCCAGCGCGAGTTCGCCGTACGGCGCGCGCTGGGCGGCACGCGCCGCCGGCTCGTCCGGCAACTGCTGACCGAAAGCGCGGTGCTGGCCGTCGGCGCCGGTCTCATCGGCGTCCTGGGCACGCTCTGGTGGCTGGCGGCATTCAGCGCCCTCATTCCCCCGGATCTTTCCCAGGTCGCGGACCTCAGCGTCGATGCGCGGGTGCTCGCCTTTGCGCTGACGCTCTCGCTCGTGACGGCGGGGATTTTCGGGATCTGGCCGGCCCTCCGCGCCGCCAGCGCCACCAGCTACGACGCCCTGCGCGACAGTGGCCGCACCGCGACGGCCGGCCGCCGCGCGACCGACGCACGGGGCATTCTCGTCGTCGCTGAAGTCGCGATCGCGCTGGCGCTCGCCGTCACGGCGACGCTGCTGGTGCGCAGCTTCGTGCGGCTGTATCACGTCGATCCGGGCTTCGAGCCGGACCACCTGCTCACCGCCCGATCGTGGATGCCGCTGCCCAACGACGCGGCGACCGGCCCCTACTACGAGCACGACGTCCGAGTGCGCTTCTATCGCCGCACGCTCGAAGCCTTCACGGCGCTGCCGGGCGTCGAGCACGCGGCCTGGATCGGGCGGTTCCCATTCGGCGGCGGCCAGCGGCGCCCGTCCGGTTTCCTCATCGAGGGCCAGCCGCCCGAGACGTCCATCCAGAACGTCGTCGAGCCGACGATGGCCAGCCCCGGCTACTTCGACACGATGGGCATCCGGCTGCTGCGCGGCCGACGGTTTACCGACGCAGACGACGTCCACGCCCCGCCCGTGCTGATCGTGAGTCAGTCGCTGGCGCGGCAGTATTTCGAGAACGGCGATGCGGTCGGACGGCGCGTCCGGCCCGGTGGTCCGGCGTCCACGGCGGCGTGGCATACGATCGTCGGCGTCGTCTCGGACGTGCGCAGCACGAGCCTCGATGCGGAGCCGCACGCGCAGCTGTACCGGTGCCTGTGGCAGCAATCAAATCTGGCGATGTCGCTCGTGGTGCGCACGGCCGGCGATCCGATGGCGATGGCGCCTCCCGTCCGGGCGGCCGTCCGCAGCGTCGATCCCGACCTGCCGCTCTATGCGGTGCGCAGCATGCCCTCGGTCCTCGCGACGACGCTGTCGCGGCAGCGCTTCGCGATGATCGTGACGGCGCTCTTCGCGGTGCTGGCGCTCGTCCTTTCTGCCGTCGGCACGTACAGCGTGGTGGCCTACCTCGTGCACCAGCGGACGCGGGAGATCGGCATGCGGATGGCACTCGGTGCGACGCCGGGCAGCGTGCTTCGACTCGTCTTCAGTGAGGGGCTCAGCCTCGTCGGCATCGGCATCGGCGTGGGGCTCGGCGCGGCCGCGCTGGCGGCGCGCGCGATTTCGGGCCTGCTCTTCGGCATCGGCCCGTTCGATGTGATCTCGTTCGCGGGGGTGGCGGCCCTGTTGGCGCTGGTCGCGGCGGTCGCGTGCGTGCTGCCGGCGTGGCGGGCGATGCGAATCGACCCGCTGCGCGCGCTCCGGCAGTCCTGAGCGTAGAATGCGCGCGTGCCTCGCAGATTTCTCATCCCGATTCTGGTGCTGATCGCGGCCGGCGCGACGATCCTGGTGTTGTCCCGACGCACGCCGCCGCCCCCCGCCGCCGGCATTCCGCTGACGCTGGCGGAGGAGCGCGCGTCACGCCTCTCGGCGCTGCGCTATCAGGTCACGTTCGACGTCCCGGCGACCAAGACGGATCCCATCAAGGCGAACGTGATCGCGCGGTTCGTGCTGAAGGACCGGTCGGCGCCGCTGGCCTTTGACTTCGCCCAGCCGGCCGACCACGTGCTCGCGGTCGCCGCCAATCTGCAGGTGCTCGAGCCGGTCGTCGCGAATCAGCACCTGATCATTCCGTCCAAGGCACTCGTCGTGGGTGAGAACAAGGTCGAGATCCAGTTCATCGCCGGCGACGCGCCGCTCAACCGCAACGACGATTTCCTCTATTCGATTTTCGTGCCGGCGCGCGCCTCGCTGGCGATGCCCTGTTTCGATCAGCCGGATCTCAAGGCGAAATGGCAACTGCTCCTGAACGTGCCGCCCGGCTGGACGGCGGTGTCGAACGGCAAGGAAGCCGGGCGCATCACCGGACCGGAACATGTCGGGTTCGTCTTCGAGGAGACGCCGCCGATTTCGACATATCTCTTCGCCTTCGCGGCCGGCAAGTTCAGCGTCGAGACGGCCGCTCGTGACGGCCGAACGTTCCGCATGTTCCACCGCGAGACCGACGCGGCCAAGGTCGCGCGCAATCGCGATGCCATCTTCGATCTGCACGCGCGCGCGCTTGCCTGGCTGCAAGACTACACGACGATCGGCTATCCGTTCGGCAAGTTCGATTTCGTCCTCATACCCTCGTTCCAGTTCGGCGGCATGGAGCACCCCGGGGCGATCTATTACAACGCCAGCAGCCTGTTCCTCGACGAGAGCGCAACGCAGAACCAGCTGCTCGGACGCGCCAGCGTGATCTCGCACGAGACGGCGCACATGTGGTTCGGCGATCTGGTGACGATGCGCTGGTTCAACGACGTCTGGATGAAGGAGGTCTTCGCCAATTTCATGGCGGCGAAGATCGTCAACCCGTCGTTTCCGGACGTCAATCACGATCTCCGGTTCCTGTTTCAGCACTACCCCGCCGCGTACGAGATCGATCGGACCGACGGCGCCAATCCGATTCGTCAGGAGCTCGCGAACCTGAACGAGGCTGGTTCGCTCTACGGCGCGATCATCTACCAGAAGGCGCCGATCGTCATGCGGCAGCTCGAGCTGCTCATGGGCGCCGACGCGTTCCGTGACGGGCTGCGCGAGTACCTCAAGGCGCATTCGTTCGGCAACGCGACGTGGCGCGATCTGGTCGCCATCCTCGACGCGCGCACGCCGAAGGACCTGGCGGCCTGGAGCCTGGCGTGGGTGGAAGCGCCCGGACGGCCGGCGATCGCGACCGAGCTGGACATGTCCGATCAGCACGTCGATCGTCTGGCGTTTCGTCAGAGCGATCCGCGGGGACGGCAGATCGTCTGGCCGCAAAAGCTGCAGGTGCTCGCCGAGTCGTCCGCGGGAATCCGCAGCTTCGAGGTCCCCCTCGGCGACGCGCTCACGGAGATCGCGGCCGCCAGGGGCCTGCCGCAGCCAAAGTGGATTCTCCCGGTCGGCGGCGGTCTCGGCTACGGCCGGTTCGATCTGGATCCGATGACGCTCGACGCGCTCACCGCCTCGCTCGCCGACATCAAAGACCCGTTGACGCGCGGCGCCGCCCTGGTGGCGCTGTGGGAGAACATGCTCGAAGGGAAAGTGCCGCCGGATCGGGTGATGTCCACCCTCGTCGCCGCCCTGCCGCGCGAGACCGACGAGCTCAATCTCAATCAACTCCTCGACTACGCGCGGAGCGCGTTCTGGCGGTTCACTGCGGCCGATGATCGCCCGGAGTTAGCGCCGAAGCTCGAGGCGGTCCTGCGGCACGGACTGGACACGGCGAAGACGACGTCGACGAAGGCCGCGTGGTTCGGCGCGCTGAAGAGCGTCGCCACGACGCCCGCCACCATCGGCTGGATCGCGCAGGTCTGGCGCCACGACGTCACGGTCCCCGGCCTGCCGCTCGCGGAAACCGACGAGGCCGAGATCGCGCTCGATCTCGCCGTCCGCGATGTGGCGGACGCGGACGCCATCCTCAAGGCCCAGCTCGAGCGGTTCAAGAACCCCGACCGCAAGGCGCGGTTCGCGTTCGTCATGCCCGCGCTCTCGCGCGATCCGGCAGTTCGCGAGCAGTTCTTCGCCAGCCTGTCGGACGTCAACAACCGCCGCCGCGAGGCCTGGGTGCTCGAAGCCGCGCGCTACCTCCATCATCCGCTCCGCGCCGCCGCGTCGAAGAAGCTGATCCGGCCGGCGCTCGATCTCGTGCGCGAGATCCAGCGGACCGGCGACATCTTCTTTCCAAAGCGCTGGGCCGATGCGACGCTCAGCGGCTACCAGTCGGTGCAGACGGCCGCCGAGGTCAAGTCGTTCATCGATCAGCTGCCGGCCGACTACCCGCCCCGCCTGCGCTGGGTGCTCCTCTCGTCGGCGGATCCGCTCTTTCGGACGGCGAAGTTGCTGAATCAGTAGGTCGTCGTATGGCGGTGGCGGCGCTGACCCTGCGTGACCTCAACCGCGCGACGCTGGCGCGGCAGATGCTCCTCAGGCGCGAGCGCGGCACGGTCGCCGCAGTCGTGTCCCGGCTCGTCGCCATGCAGGCGCAGCTCGCGCGGCCGCCGTTCGTCGGCCTCTGGACGCGCACCGAGGGGTTTCGGCGCGCCGATCTTCACGCCGCGCTCGTGGCCAGGAAGCTGGTGCGCGTCACGTCGCTTCGCGGCACGCTGCATCTCATGACGGCGGCCGACTTCGTCGGCCTCCGCGGCGCGATCCAGCCGGCGCTCGACAAGGGCCTGCAATCCATTCTCAAGGACCGGCTCGAGACGTTCGATGCCGCCGCCGTCACTGCCGAAACCAGAACGTTCTTCGGCAAAGCGCCCGCGACCTTCGACGCGCTCCGGATCCACTTCAAGAAGAAGTACCCGAAGGGCGACGAACGCGCGATGGCGTATGCGATGCGGCTGACGCTCCCGCTCGTCCAGGTGCCGGCTGACACGGCGTGGAGCTTTCCGGCCGCCGCGGATTTCGCCCTCGCGGACGAGTGGCTGGGCAAACCCGTGCCGACCGCGATCCAGCCGGCCGCAACGCTGATCCTGCGGTACCTCGCCGCCTTCGGACCAGCCACGCCGGCGGACGCTCAGACCTGGTCCGCCCTGGGCGGGCTGCGAGAGGCCTTCGAGGCGCTCCGGCCAAAGCTCGTCACCTTCCGTGACGAGCGCAAGCGCGAGCTCTTCGACCTGCCCGACGCACCGCGCCCCTCCGGCGACACACCGGCGCCGGTCCGGTTTCTTCCCGAGTTCGACAACCTCCTGCTCTCGCACGACGACCGGACGCGGGTCATCGCCGACGCGCATCGCTCGCGCGTCTTTTCGAAGAATCTACAGGTCAAGGCGGCGTTCCTCGTGGACGGCCTCGTCGCCGGCACGTGGAAGGCGGAGAGGAAGAAGAAAGCCGCGACGCTCACGATCGAGCCGTTCGCGGCAGTGCCGAAGAAAATCACCGGCGCGCTGGAAGAGGAAGGCGACGCGCTGCTGCAGTTCCTCGAGAGCGATGCGGAGTCGAGGAACGTCATCGTCAAGCGTCCGGCGTAACTCACCGGCACTGTCACGCGTGTTTCGAGTCCTAACGACACGCCTCGGTGCTGCTTCGTGGCTTCGTGCCCTTCGTGTTACTGCTCAGCTCATCCCGAGTTGCCACATCACGAACGCGCGTTGATCGACGGCCTCGCGCAGGCGCAGGTTGAGCGGTTTGCCTTGTCCGTGCCCGGCCTCGCGATCGACCCACAGCAGCACCGGCCGCTCCCCTGGATCCGAGGCGGTCGAGGCCTGCAGCAGCGCGGTCATCTTGCGCGCGTGCATCGCGTGCACCCGGGTGTCGTTCTCGCCGGCGGTCAGGAACACGGCCGGGTACGTCACGCCGGCCTTGACGTGCTGATACGGCGAGTACTCCAGCAGGAACTTGAACTGATCCGCGTCCTCGGCGGTGCCGTACTCGGGCACCCAATAGCGCGCCATCAGGAAGCTCTGATAGCGCAGCATGTCGAGCAGCGGCACGGCGCAGATCGCGACGCGAAACAGCTCTGGTCGCTGGGTGATCGCGGCGCCGACCAGCAGCCCGCCGTTCGAACCACCCCGGATCGCGAGCGTGTCGGGTTTCGTGTAGCCCTGCGCGATCAGCCACTCGGCGGCCGCAATGAAGTCGTTGAACGTGTTCTGCTTGCGGTCGAGCATGCCGGCCTGGTGCCACCCGTCGCCGTACTCGCCGCCGCCGCGCAGATTCGGTAGCGCAAAGAGACCGCCCGCCTCGAACCATTGAAAGAGCGTCGCCGAAAATACCGGGGTCTCGTTCACGTTGAAGCCGCCGTAGCCCTCGAGCAGCGTCGGCGTGGCGCCGGTTTTCTGCAGCCCCTTCTTGTGCACGAGGAACATGCTGACCTTCGTGCCGTCCTTCGACGGATACCAGACTTGCTCGACCTCGACGATCGACGGATCGACCGGCACCTCGGGCCGCTGCCAGAGCTCGGGCGCGGCCGATGGATGCGCGAGGTCCACGCGAAAAATGCCGGTCGGGTGGTTGAAACTCGTGAAGGTGAGGTACGCCTCGGTACGCTCCGGCTCGGCGCACACTCCGGACGCGCCGATCCCCGGCTGGGCGATCACGCCCAGCGATTCCCCGGCCAGATCGAACACCTCGACGACGTTGCTCGCGTTCTTGAGATAGGTCACGGCAATCACGCCTTTGCCGAACGTGACACCTTCGATCACCGCGTCCTGACGTTCGGGCACGACGTCGCGCCATTCTGCGCGACCGGGATTCGCGACCGGCGCGGCGACGACGCGGCCTTTCGGCGCGCCCTTGGTCGTCTGCAGGTAGAGCACGTCATCGAAAACGGCGCCGAACGCCTGGCCTTCTTCGCCGGTCGTCACGACCTTCTTCTCGAGCTTGCCCGTCTTGCGGAAGTGGTCGAAGTCGACGAGCCACACGTCGTTCGAACTGGTGTCCACCCAGTACCCGAGCACCAGCCAGCGCCCGTCGCGCGAGAGATTCGAGAACGGGCCCCAGGTCGTGGAGAGGCGCTCGTTCTCCTGCTTCGTGTACTGCCGGACGATCAGCGCGTCGGCAGATCGATCCGTGCCCGTGCGGTGAAACAGAATCTGCCCGCTGTAAGGGTCCTTGGGGTTCTTGAGGTTCTGATAGACGAACCCGGATCCGTCGGGCAGCCAGTCGGGCGCTTGCGTCTTGTCTGGAATCTCGAACGGCAGGACGCCCCCCGAGTCCACTTCCATCAAGTGCAATGTGGTGTTCTCATCGCCGGCGCGGTACGTGCCGTAGGCCATGATCTTCCCGTCCAATGACGGCGACGTCCACGTCACCGTGGTCAACCCGGTCGGATCGATGCGCGCAGGATCGATCAGCACGCGATCGGCACCCTTCTCACCCTCGCGCCAGTAGATGACGGGCTGATTCTGGTTGCCTTCCCGCTTCGAATAGAAATAGCGCGTGCCGCGAACGGACGGCGCCGTCACCGCACCGACTTCCATCAACGGCCGCAGACGCGTTTCGAGCGCGGCGCGGCCGGACCAGCCGTCGAGCAGACGCCGTGTATACGCGTTCTGTTCATCAGTCCACGCCCCCACCTCGGCGGTCACCTTCCCCGCCTCGGCGGGATCGGAGTTGTCGCCTTCCAGCCAGCGGTAGTTGTCCGATACGACGACACCGTGCAGGGTTTCCGTCACCGTCGCGACCTTCGTCGGCGGCGGCCCGGAGGCGCTCCGCGTCGAACATGCGGTCGGAGCCATTCAAATCCCGGGCAGCACAAGCAGTTTCAGCGACAAGTCAGCCCCTCCGTTCGGTCAAAATTGTGATTCGGCCCGACAGAGATGTAATCCAGCCAGGCGCTTTACCGGCCCGACAAGGCCGAACGAGCGAAAACGAGCACGATTTTGTGATTCTCGAGACAGATTTGTCAGACAGTTCTGTGATCGGCCGGGGGTAGATGCCCCACAAACGAGCCAAGTTCTAATCTGATAAACCCTCTTGCCCGACGCCCCGATGCCGATTCTGTATGGTACCTCCCTTGCCTCTCAGGGGGACCGCAGGTCCCGTTGCCGCCCGACCGATGCGTCCAGCCGGCTGAGCCGGCGGAGTCGACCGCGGGCGACGACAGGGTCAGCGGGGTAGGTCCGCGCGCCCGTGTCATGAGGTCGAAGCGATGAAGCCAGCTCCCTTTTCGTCACTTGCCGACGGCGGAACGGCCACGACTGCGACAGACAATCGACGCGCCTGGCCCCGCATTCCCGCGGCGCAGCTCCCACAGCTCTCAGCCACGCTCACCACCGGGCCCGACATCCGTCTTATCGACATCTCCCGCGGCGGCGCCCTGTTCGAATGCAGCAAGCGGCTGGTGCCCGCGTCAGCCGTCGCGCTGCGCCTCGTCACACCCGACGGCACGCACATCGTTCGCGGTCGCGTCGTGCGGTCGCGCATCGTGCGCATGGAACGCGGCGGTCTCGGTTACCAGGCCGCGATCGCATTCAACGAAGCCCTGACAGATTTCATCGACGAGCCGGGAGCCGGGACGACTGCCCCAGCCGCGGCCGTGAACGCGGCGCCGCCGGTCACGGTCGTCGCGCCTGCCGGTCCAGCCATCGAGCCCGCCGATCCTGCCGACGATCCCGCCCCCGCCGAAGCCAGCGAAGACGCGTGGGTGCCGCCGATCATGACCCTCACCGCCAGCGTCCGTCACAGCAGCGACGAACTGCGCGAGATGTTCAACGGCAACGACTGGTAGCGATGAAGGTTCTCTTCCTCACCGGTTCCGCGCCTGCAGACGACGCGGCGGCCATGGATCGGCTCGCGCAAGCCGCGACCGATCTGCAGATCACGCTCGTGGACAGTCCGTCCTCGGCGCTGGCGGAAATCCGGCGAGTGCGCACGTTCCACGCGCTGATGACGTCGCCGACCGTGCCCCACACCGACGCGCTGGCGCTCATCGTGAGCCTGCGCCGGGACGGCGTGCCCATTGCCATCGTGCCGATCGTGAGCGATGCGCAGCAAGGGTTTTACGCGCCGGCCGTGGCATCCGGCGCCGACGACATCCTGCTGCTGCGAGGCGATCAGTTCGTCAATCTTCGGGAGACGCTGACCCGAATCCGCCAGAGTCCGCATCTCCGGCAGGCCGCCGAGCGCCGCCGCCTGCGGACGCTGTACGCCGGCAAGGACCCGATCGTCTGGACACTGCTCGCTCAGATTCCGTTCGTCACGGCCGAGCGCGCCACCGTGTCGCCCGACGGCGTGACGCCGGTGCGGACGCCGGGCGATGCCGGGAGCGCGCTGCGATGCGACGTCGTCGTGATCGACGAGCCGCAAGCCGACGCGCACGCGCTCCAGATCCTGAAGTCCGTCAAGGGGCAGGCGTCGGATCTGCCGGTCATCATCCTCACGGCGCCGACGGCCGGCGACGTCGAGACGGCCGCCCTCGATCTCGGCGCCGACGACATCGTCGTCAAGAGCGGCGTGTACCGGCGCCGGCTGGTGGCGACGCTGCGGCACGCGCACCAGCGCCTGGAGCTCGTCGAACAGCACACGACGCTGCGCGCGCGCGCCGAGCGACTGCGCCAAATTCTCGAGACGATGCCGGCAGGGCTCGCGATCGTGTCCGGGGACGGTACGGTCCTCGCGATCAATGCGGCGGCACAAGCCCTGGTCGGCGCCGCGAAGCCGACCGACGTCGTCGGGCGTCCGTTTGTCTCGCTCGCGATCGAGTCGCACCAATCCGACCTCACGCAGACCCTCCGCGAGATCGCCGCAGGAGAAGCCTCGGACATCGTCTTCGACGTGGCCGGGATCGACGGCGCCCACAGAACCGTCGAGCTGCACGGCGTGGTGCTCGAGCGCGACGCCCGCGGGACGCGCGGGGTGATTGCGGTACTGCAGCCGCCGGCACCGGCCGGCGACGGCGGGGCGAATGTGGAGGATCTGCGTGCCGAGCTCGACGAGGCGTGCCAGGCGCTCACGGACGCCGAGGTCCGCTACGACGAGCTTGCGGCGACGCTCTCGTCCGAGCGCATGGCCGCGCTCGACGCGCAGCAGAAACGCGAGACGCTGGCGCGCGAACTCGCCGCCGTGACCGCCGAACGCCAGCGCATCGAGGCGGACCTGGACACGGTGCGGCGCGACCTGCAGCAGAACGCCGACGCGCACGCCTGGGAGCGGACGAGCTGGGAGAACACGCGCCGCGAGTTGACCGCGAAGCTGAACGAGGCGCAGCTCGCCGCGAGCGCAGGCGCGGCGGTCCACGACACCGTGGCCGCCGTCAGCGAGGACCTTCAGCGTGCCACCGACGCGCTCGCCGGGGAGCGGGCGGCATGGGACGCCGAGCGCCATCGTCTGACCGGCCGCATCGAGGCGCTCGAAGCGGCGGTCGCCGCGCATGTTGTCGTCGAGGCCGCGCTCGAGGCGGCTCGTGCGGAGCTCGTGCGCACGGGCGACGCGCACGCCGAAGAACGCGCGCGCTGGGAGGCGGCGCGCGCCGATTCCGCGCGGCGCTTGAGCGAGCTCGACGCGATCACCCACGAGCGCACGGAAATCGAGGCGCGCCTGGACGCCACGCGCGGCGAGCTCCGCCAGGCCTCGGAGGCGCTCGCCGCCGAACGCACGCGCGCCGAGGAGACACGGCAGGAGCTGGCGCGGCGGTTCGGCGAGCTCGAAGGCGCGCTGGCAGATCGGTCGCAGATCGACGGCACGCTCGCCGCGGCGCGCGACGAGCTGAATCGCACCACCGCGCGGTTCGGCGAAGAGCGCGCGCGCTTCGACGCGGAGCAGCGTCAACTCGCCGACGCGCTGGATGCGGCCAGGCTGGAGCTTCGCCGCGCCGCCGAGACGCACGGCGCCGACCGGGCACAGTGGGATGGCGAGCGGCGCGAACTGGCGGATCGGGTGCGCGAGCTGGACACGGTCGCCGCGGGCCGCCCCGAGGTCGAAGTGGCGCTCGGGACCGCGCGCGCCGAGCTGCGCGAGGCCACCAACACGCTCGCGTGGGAGCGCGCCAACTGGGACACGGCGCGGCGCCATCACGAACACCAGATCCGTTCGCTCGAAGAAGCCCGCGCCGCCGATCGGGCCGAGTTCGACCGCGAGCGGCACCGGCTCCAGGCCGATCTGAACTCGCTCGCCGGACGCGTCACAACTTCAGCCAATCTCGGGCCCGCCGACGCCGGCCAGCGCTGGGTGCTCGACTGCGGCCTGGTCGGCATGAGCACCATGACGCTCGACGGCCGGCTGATCCGCTGCAATGACACCTTCGGCCGCATGTTCGGCTATCTCGACGCCGATGACGCGGTCGCGCGGGCGCAGGGACAGCCATTTCCCGGCACGGCCGGCCGCGAGGAGCTCGACGCGAAGCTGCTCGCGCGCCACCAGCTGCCATACATCGATTCCTGTCTCGAGCGCGTCGATGGACGGCCGCTCCGGGTCGTCGAATGCGCGACGCTCGTCAACGACGAGGCCGGCGGCCAGACGCTCGTCGAGCGGGTGTTCGTCGAGATGAACCTGCGTTCCGAGCTCGAAGAGCGGCTGCAACAGGCGCGGCGGCTCGAAGAAGTCGGCCGGCTGGCGGCGGCGATGACTCCGGACATCGACGCGCTCGTGTCCTCGATCCACGATCCCGGCGCGCGTCTGTCACAGGACGCCGCTGTCCCGGAACCGGCACGCCAGGAGGCTGACACGATCCTCGCGCGCGCCAAACGCGCGACGGATCTCGTGCGGCAGTTGCTCCGATTCAGCCGCAAGCAAAGTCAGCCGCCTGCGCCGATCGACGTCAACGACGTCGTCCGCCGCGTCGAGCCGGTGCTCACCCGTCTCGTCGGATCACACGTAGACTTCGAGGTCGAGCTCGAATCGACCGACGCGATCCTGGCGAGCGAGGTTGACCTCGAACAGCTCGTGACGACGCTGGTGGTGAGCGTGCGCGATCTGCTGCCGGTGGGCGGATCGCTGCGGCTCGAAACGGGCACGGGCCGGCTCGACTGGACCAACGACTTCGGACCGGACGTCAAGAGCGGCCCGGTCATCACGCTGGCCGTGACCGGCGCCGGCTACGGCGTGCAGCCGCCGCAGACGACGGCGTCACTCGGTTTGCTCGCCGAGCGCTGCGGCGGTTCGATCGAGGTGCTGCAGCATGAGGGCCGCGTCGGCCTCCAGGTGCACATCCCGTATTTCAGCCGGTCGCCCAGGCACAAGCTTCACCATGAAGAAGTGAAGCGCCGGGAGGGGCCGGCTTCAGCCGGCCCGGCAAAGGCGGGCTGACCACCTCCGCCAAGGCTGCGGGGGGCCGCCATGGCCGCGCGCGAAGGCGAAAGCCCGCCCTCGTTCTGCCCTCTCAGTACACGCCCTCAGTCACCGACGTCTGGAATCGCGAGAAGGGCCTGACGTTGCGGACGCCGTCCCAGGGATAGGTCGGGCATGGCGGCTCGCGCTCGGCTTCGTCGCGCTCGAGGAAGCGCGGCATGAAGAACTCCTTCGTCAGCGTCGTCAGCCGCACACGGCCGGTCTCGCCGTACCCGACGACCCGCATCGGCTCGTCCGGATCGACCACTTCGAGCACGGCCCGCGGCAGCGGCGGGTAGTAGATGATCGCGTAGTTGTCCTTCGGATCGAACGGCTTCCCCACGGCCAGTCCCATGAGCGTGTTGCCATAGGTCGGCGCGAAGAACACGTTCCCCAGCACTTCTTCGCGCACCCAGCGATGGAACTGTGGCGTCATTTCGGTGCCGCCGCAAAAGATGCCGCGGATGCCAGCTTTCTCCAGCGAGATCTTCTCGGCCAGCGCCTCGAGCAGCTTCGGCGTGATGAACATGCACCGGATGGTGTCGTGCGCTCTGAGCAGCGTGAGCGCCTGGTCGATGACGTGCCGCTTGTACGCTTCGACCTGATCCATCTGGCGCGTTTTGAGCAGCTTGATGACCCACCGCGGATCGAGGTCGACGCAGAACGAGATGCCGCCGCGATGCTGCGCCAGGTGTTCGACCGCCAGCCGGAGACGCCGCGGTCCCGACGGCCCGACCATGAGCCAGTCGCTCCCCTTCGGAAAAAACTCGTCGGGCAGCGTGTCGCTGAACATCTCGTAGTCGACCCGGAAGTCGTTCACGTTGATGCGCGACTTGGGCACGCCGGTCGATCCGCCGGTTTCAAACGTGAAGACGGGCTGGCCGGCGTAGGCCTTGGGCACCCAGCGGCGGACCGGCCCGCCGCGGAGCCACTCGTCCTGGAAGAAGCCGAACCGGTCGAGGTCCTCGTACCTTTTGATCTCGCGGCGAGGATCCCAGTCGAGACGCTTCGCGAACTCGAGCCAGAAGGGCGTCCCGGTCTCCGGGTTGAAGTGCCATTCGACGATGGCGCGCACGTGCGCGTCCAGTTGCTCTCGGCTGACGGGCTGCATTGGCAACAAGATTATCCGATCGCCCGATTCGATAAACTGGAGGCATGCTGCACATTCCGCTGCTCCGCCGCGGCCGGCCGTACGAGAGCCTCGACGTCGCCCGGGCCCCGCATCACGCGACCGGCCGGCCGTTCGTCGAGATCAGTCAGGCCAACGTCGGCCTGATCCGGCGCGATTTGCTCGCCCAGGCCGAGATGCGCGCGGCACTCACGCGACTGCGAGTGGCGCAACTCGTCGAAATGGTGCACGACGCGGCCGATGTCTTCCTCAACGACAGCCTGCCCATCGGCCGCGACGATCAGCGCCCCGACGACTACGTCGAACAGCTCTCGGCCACGACAGGGATGCCGTTCGTCATGGTCAGGCGCAACATGCAACGCGTGGCGGCGGTCATGAGAAACGTCGGACCGATCCTGCTCGGCCTCTCGCGCGGGCTCGATCCGGGCGTGCTCGATCGCGGGTTCGGCGACGTCGATGGCCAGGCGGTCAGCTTCTATCCGCGCGCGCAGACGCTCGGCGTGGTGCTGCCGAGCAATTCGCCCGGCGTGCACGGGCTGTGGGTCCCGGCGCTGGCGCTCAAGATGCCCCTCGTGCTGCGTCCGGGCAGCGCCGAGCCTTGGACGCCGTACCGTATCGTGCAGGCGTGCATGAAGGCCGGCGTGCCGCCGGAGGCGTTCTCGTACTTTCCCAGCGATCACGCCGGCGCGGGCGAAATCGTCCGGCAGTGCGGGCGCAGCATGTTTTTCGGGGACGTCGGCGCGGTCGGCGCGTTTGCCGGCGATCCGCGGATCGAACTGCACGGGCCCGGATACAGCAAGATCCTGCTGGGACCGGACGCGGTGGAGCGCTGGCGTGACTACCTCGGGCTGATGACCGCCTCGATCGCGGAGAACGGCGGGCGCTCGTGCGTCAACGCGTCGGGCATCTGGACGCCAGGCCACGGCCGCGAGATCGCCGAAGCGCTGGCCGAGCGTCTGGCGCAGATCGTGCCGCGCGCCACCGACGATCCGGCGGCGGAAATCGCGCCGTTCGTCGATCCCCGGGTCGCGCAGCGGATCTCCGATCAGATCGACGCCGGCCTCCAGGAACCGGGCGCCGAGGACGTCACGGCACGCTACCGCACCACGCCGCGCCTCGTCAGGCACGACGGCAGCACGTATCTGCTGCCGACGCTCGTCCACTGCACGACGGCATCGCATCCGCTCGCCAACCGCGAGTTCCTGTTTCCGTTCGCCTCGGTCGTGGACGTGAGTGACGCGGAGGTGGCGGCGCTGCCGGCCTGCCTCGGGTCGACGCTCGTCGTCACCGCGCTCACGAACGACCCGGCGCTCACCGGGCGCCTGCTGGCGTCCGACCACATCGGCCGGCTGAACCTCGGGCCGATCAAGACGAATCAGATCGTGTGGGATCAGCCGCACGAGGGAAACCTGTTCGAACATCTGTACGCCCGCCGTGCCTTCCAACGGGCCGTTTGAGCGCACAGGACATGTCAGGGCAGAGGGCAGAGGGCACAGGGCAGAGGGGAAGCTAAAGGTGAATAAAGGAAGGAAGGGGATCACGCTGACTCAGGCGCGTCGGGCATCACGTCCCTCCGACTTTTACTTTCCTCTCCCCTGTGAACCTTCTTTGCCCTATGACCCTCCCTCTGACCGTTCCCCTCTGACCTCCCCTCTGCCCTGTGCCCTCTGCCCTCTGCCCTGACATGCGTCTCTTGTATCTCACCGCCGGCGCCGCGGAGATGTACTGCGGCAGTTGTCTGCGCGACAACGCGCTGGCCGCCGCGCTGCTCGATCGCGGGCACGACGTCGTCCTCGCGCCGATCTACACGCCGACCACGACCGACGAGCGGAATGTCAGTCAGTCGAAAGTGCTGTTCGGCGGCGTCAGCGTCTATCTCGAGCAGCACGTGCCGTTCTTCCGGCACACGCCCGCGTTCCTGGATCGCTTGTGGGACGCGACGTCCGTGCTGAAGCTGGCGTCGAGGCGCCAGATCAAAGTCGATCCGACGGTGCTCGGCGAGATGACCGTGTCGATGCTGAAAGGCGTTGACGGGTTTCAGCGCAAGGAAATCGACAAGATGCTGCGCTGGCTCGAGTCGGAGCCGCGCTTCGACGTCGTGACGCTGCCGTTCACGCTGCTCATCAGCCTGGCGCGGCCGATCCGCGAGGTGCTGAATGCGCCGATCGCGTGTGCACTGCAGGGTGAAGACCTGTTTCTCGAGAACCTGCCTGAGCCGTGGAAGACCCAGGCGCTTGAACTGATTCGCGCCTCGCTCGGTGACGTGGACATGTTCCTCGCCGTGAGCGACTACTACGTGGACTTCATGTCCGGCTATCTCGGCATTCCGCGCGATCGGATGCGGACGGTTCCCATCGGCATCACCCTGAACGGTCATACTTTGCAACCGGTGCGCCGGACGCCGCCGTATACCGTCGGATTCTTCGCACGCATCGCCCCGGAGAAAGGCCTTCACGTCCTGGCGGAGGCGTACCGCCGGCTTCGGTCGCGGCCGGGCGTGCCGCCGACACGGCTGCTCGCCGCCGGCTATCTGCTCGACGAACATCGCGACTATCTCAAGACGATCGTGGCCAGGTTTCGTGAGTGGGGCCTCGCCGATCACTTTCAGTACGCCGGGGCGCCGGACCGCGAGGGCAAGATCGCGCTGCTGCACCAGATGGACGTCATGTCCATGCCGGCGACGTACGCCGAGCCCAAGGGACTATCGCTGCTCGAGGCCATGGCCAACGGGGTCCCGATCGTTCAGCCGAGGCGCGGTGCGTTTCCGGAGATTCTCGCGCGGACCGGCGGCGGCGTCCTCGTCGAGCCCGACGATCCGGACGCCCTTGCCGACGCGCTCCTCGACCTGCTGACCGTCCGCGACCGCGCCGCCGCGCTGGCCCAGGCCGGGGCCGACGGCGTGAGGCGGCACTACTCCGTCGCCCAGATGGCGAGCGCGGCCGAGCGCGTGTACGGAGAGATGACCCACCGTGCTGATCGCTGATCGCTTGTCCAAGCACTACGAGACGCCGCGCGGCCCGCTGCCGATCCTCGACGCCGTGTCGCTCGACGTCGATCGCGGCGACTCGGTTGCCATCATGGGCCCCTCCGGCTGCGGCAAGAGCACGCTGCTCTATCTGCTCGGCGCACTCGAACCGCCGTCGTCCGGATCGGTCACGATCGACGGCACCAATCCGTACGACCTGCGCGAGGACGCGCAGGCCGCGTTCCGGGGCGCGCACATCGGATTCGTGTTTCAGGATCACCTTTTGTTGCCGCAATTGTCCGCGCTCGACAATGTCCTCGCGCCCACGCTCGTCGCGCCTGTCGTCTCGTCCGCACCGCACCCGTGGGAGCGCGCCCGGCAACTGCTCGCCGATGTCGGACTCGAGTCGCGCGTCGATCACCGGCCGGGCGAGTTGTCCGGCGGCGAGCGGCAGCGCGTCGCCATCGCCAGGGCGCTCGTCCGCGCGCCGTCGCTCCTGCTCTGTGATGAGCCGACCGGCAACCTCGACCGGACGTCCGCCGAGTCAGTGGCGGACGTCCTCCTCGCGCTGCACCGCGCCCGGAAGACGATGCTGGTGGTCGTCACGCACAGCGCGGCGCTGGCGTCCAGATTCAGCCGGCGGTACGAGTTGAACGATCGCCGCCTGCGACAGGTCTCATGACGTTCGGCCGTTTCGCGCTGGCCACCGCCCGCTTCTACCGCCGCACCCACGCCGCCGTCGCCGTGGGCGTGGCGGCTGCCGTCGCCGTGCTCGCCGGCGCGCTCCTCGTCGGCGCGTCCGTCCGCGGAAGCCTCGCCGATCTCGTCACGAGCCGGCTCGGCCGCACGGCGGTCGTGATCGGCGCGGAAACGCCGTTCACCGACGCGCTCGCAGAGCGGTTCTCGGCCAAGCTCAGCGCAAGCCCTTCGGCTCCGCTCAGGGCAGGCCCTTCGACTGCGCTCAGGACAGGCGCACCCGCGGCCGTCCCGCTCCTTGTGCTGAAAGGGCTCGTGAGACACCAGCCCTCGGGCCGCCGCGCCGCCGACGTCATGATCTACGGCGTGGACGCACGGTTCTTCGCGTTCCACGGCGTGACCGCCGACGCGCCCGATGAGCTGAACGCGCTCGTCAGTCCCGATCTGGCCGCCGAGCTCGGGGCCGCGCGCGGCGACGACCTGCTCGTGCGCGTGGCCCGCCCCACTGACATTCCCGTCGATTCCCTGCACGGCCGTCGCGACGACGTCGGCCGATCCATCCGGCTCAGTTGTCGCGGCGCGCTCCCGCGCGAACAGATGGGCGAATTCTCGTTGACGGCGGGACAGGGACCGGTCCGTGCCGTCTTCGTGGCGCTCGAGCGGCTGCAGCGCGATCTCGCCATCGCGGGCCGTGCCAACGCGCTGCTGGTGTCGTCCGAGGTGATTGCAGGAACCGACGCGTCGCGCGCGGAAACGGCGCTGAAAGAATCCGTGACCGCCGGCGACCTCGGGTTGAAACTCGAGACCCGGCCGGAAGAAGCCACCGTTCTCGTCGAGTCGTCGGCCGGGCTCTTGCCCGATACCGTCGTTCAGGAGATCCGGTCGGTGGCGGCCAAGGAGTCGCTGACCGCGACGTCAGTACTGACATGGCTGGCGACGCGGCTGATCGTGCGCGACCGCATGGTGCCGTATTCAATTGTGACGGCCATCGATCCGGGCGCGCCGCCGGCACGAATGCCACCGGCGGATATCGATGCCGGCCAGCCGGGGGATCGGCCGATCATTCTCACCGAGTGGGCGGCCCGCGAGCTGGCCGCCGCCGTGGGCGATCCGCTCGAGCTCGAGTACTACCGCTGGACCGACGACGGCCGGCTCGCGACCGAGCGTGCGCCGTTCCGGATCGCCGGCATCATGCCGATGCAGGGGCTGGCGATCGACCGCCGGCTCGCGCCCGATTACCCCGGGATCACCAGCTCGAACAGTTTCGCCGACTGGGATCCGCCGTTCCCTGTGGATCTCAAGATCGTCCGTCCAGTGGACGAGGAGTACTGGCGGCAGTACAAGACCGCACCCAAGGCGTTCCTCAGACTCGACGACGGACAGCGGCTGTGGAAGACGCGATACGGACAGCTCACATCAGTCCGCCTCCGCGCGCCGGCCTCGTCGCCGGCCGGCCCACCGGCCGCGGATCTGGAGGCGACGCTCGCGCGCGTCCGCACGGCGCTCGAGCGCGGGATCGATCCGCTGCGCGCCGGCATGACGCTGGTCAACGCGCGCGCGCAGAATCTTTCCGCCTCCGCCGGCGCGACCGACTTCGGGGCGTATTTCTCGTACTTCAGCTTCTTCCTGATGGTGTCGGCGCTGCTGCTCACGGCACTGTTCTTCAGATTGAGCATCGAGCAGCGGCTCACACAGATCGGCGTCCTGCGAGCGACCGGCTTCTCGCGCGGCGCGGTCCGGCGCATCTTTCTCCTCGAGGGAGGGATCGTCACCGCGATCGGCGCGCTCGCTGGCGCGGCCCTGGCCGTCGCGTGGACAGCGCTCATGATGTACGGCCTGCGCACCTGGTGGCGCGGCGCCGTCGGCACGACGCTGCTGCGGATGCACTTCGACTGGCAGGCGCTCGTCATTGGGACCGCCGCCGCCGCGGTCGCCGCGCTGCTGTCGATTGTGATCACGATCCGTCACGTGAGCCGCGAGACGCCGCGCGCGCTCCTGTCCGGCGGGCGCGGCGAGCTGGCAGTCGGCCGCCGGAGTCGCAGCGGGAGGATCGCCTTCGCCTGTTTTGCCATCGCGGTACTGCTCTCGGTGGCCTCCGCGCTCGCGCTCGTGCCGGCCGCAGCCGGGTTCTTCGGTGCCGGCACGCTCGTCCTCGTCGCGGGCCTCGCCTACTTCCGCCATCGCCTGGTGCGGCGGTCAGACGCGCCTGGCGGCAAGCGTGGTCAGACGCTGTTGGCATTTGCGGTAGCCAACGCGGCGTGGCGGCCGGGGAGGAGTTTGACGGCCGCTGGGCTCGTCGCATCGGCAGTATTTCTGCTGGTGTCGGTCGATGCGTTTCGCAAGCAAGGCGGCAGCGAGACCGGGCCGGGGTCGGGCACCGGCGGCTTCGCGCTGATGGCGGAATCGACGCTGCCCGTGCTGCACGATCTCTCCACGCCGGCGGGACGGCGCGATGAAGGCCTCGACGCCGCCGGCGGCACGCTCGACGGCGTCGAGATCGTCAGCTTGCGCCTGCGGCCTGGCGACGATGCGAGCTGTTTGAACTTGTATCAGCCGAAGCGGCCGCGCGTGCTCGGTGTGCCGGAACGCCTCGTCTCCTCTGGCCGGTTCCGCTTCGCTGCATCGATCGCGTCCTCGGACGCCGACCGGCAGAATCCGTGGCGGCTGCTCGACGACGCGAACGCCGAGGGTATCGTTCCGGCGATCGTCGATCAGACGTCGCTTCAGTACGTGTTGCATGCCGGCGTCGGCGACGTCATCACGATTGACGCCGACACGACTCGACCCGCGCGCCTGCGCGTGGTCGCCTCGCTCGCCGATTCGGTGTTGCAGGGCGAGCTCCTCGTGAGCGATCGCGCATTTCAGCGGTTGTTCCCGGAGGTCGCTGGCTACCGGACGTTCCTTGTCGCGGTCACGGCGGCGTCGCCGGAGCGCGTGACGGCCATCGCGAAGGTGCTCGAAGAGGGACTCGAGCCGGTGGGTTTGGATGCGCAGGATACCGTTCGCCGCCTCGAGGCGTACCACCAGGTCGAAAACACGTACCTCTCGACCTTTCAGGCACTCGGCGGCCTGGGACTCATGCTCGGCATCGTCGGCGTGGTCGCCATCATCGCGCGCAACGTGCTCGAGCGCCGGCGCGAGCTGGCGCTGCTCGGCGCGGCCGGGTTCACCGGACACGCGCTGCGGCGCCTCGTGCTCGGTGAACACCTGGCGCTGATCGCCGCCGGCCTCGGCATCGGCCTCGTGGCCGCACTCGTGTCGATCGCGCCCCTCCTCGCCGGCCGCGGCCTCGGTCTGCCGGTACACGCGCTCGTCTGGCTGGTGCCCGTCTCACTCGCGGGCGTGGTGTCGGTGGTGCTGGCGACGCGCAGCGTCAGGCGGCTGCCGCTGGTCGCGTCGCTCCGAAGTGAATAACGGAAGGGGCGGCCGCGGCGAAACGAGCGGCGCCGGCCCGTCGTATGGCACGATATTCCCCACCCTTTGACGAAAGGTCTCGAACGATGAGGAAGCGGCTGCCCGTGATCGGTCTGTTCATGCTCGTGACGAGCGCCAGCGTGCTGGCGTCCAATTGGCCGCATTGGCGTGGACCGTCCCATGACGGCGTGAGCCGTGAGACTGGGCTCCCCGTGAAGTGGAGCGCCACGGACGGCGTCGCGTGGAAGCTGGCGCTCCCCGCTTACAGCGGCGCGACGCCCATCGTCTGGGGTGATTACATCTTCCTCAACGTCGCCACGACGAACAACTCCGGCAGTCTCGAGCTCTGGGCCGTCGATCGCAACAAGCGCGACGTACTCTGGAAGCGGCCGATCGCCGGCGGCAACCACATCGAGCGTAAACAGAACATGTCGTCGCCCTCGCCCGTGACCGATGGCCGCACCGTCTGGGTGATGACCGGGGTCGGCGTCCTCAAAGCGTTCGACTTCTCTGGCAAGGAGCTCTGGTCGCGCGACATTCAGACGGACTACGGCCGCTTCGGCCTCAACTGGGGCTATGCGTCGTCGCCGCTGCTGCACGGCGATGCGCTGTACGTGCAGGTCCTGCACGGGATGAAGACGGACGATCCGTCGTACGTGCTCAAGATCGACAAGGCGACGGGTAAGACGCTGTGGCGGGTGGAGCGTCCGACCGAGGCCCGGAACGAGTCGCCTGATTCGTACACGACGCCGCTCCTCGTCCAGCTCAAGGACCGGACGGAGATCGTCATCAGCGGCGGCGACGCGGTGACGGCCCACGATCCGGCGACCGGCAAGGAGTTCTGGCGTGTGAGCGGTCTCAACCCGCAGAATCGCGGCGACTACCGCGTCGTCGCCTCGCCGGTGCTCGCGGGCGGCCTCATCGTCTCGCCGAGCCGCAACAACCCGCTCACCGCGATCCGCCCGGGCGGCGCCGGCGACGTCAAGGGCTCGCACGTCATCTGGTCATTCGACCGCGGGCCGGACGTCCCGACGCCGGTCAGCGACGGCAAGTATCTCTACGTGGTGGTCGAAAGCGGGGTCGTGTACTGCCTGGATCTGATGACCGGCGCCATGGTCTACGGACCGGAGCGGCTGCCGAACGATTTCTACAGCGCGTCGCCAGTGCTGGCCGACGGCAAGATTTACGTCACTGGCGAAACGCAGGGCGTCACGAGCGTCTTCCGCGCCGGGCCGAAGTTCGAGATTCTCTCGTCGAATTCCCTCGGCGATCCCTGCACGCCCTACTGCTTGAGCTCAGTCGCTGTCTCAGAGGGCCAGCTCTTCATCCGCCTGAGCACGGCGCTGTGGGCCATTGGGGAGCGGAAGAAGAGCTAATTGTTAAATGGGGCAATGAGGCAATGGGGCAATACGGACGCTTGTCTCCTTCTGGCCGCGGCTGCGCCTAGACGACTGGGCCAGCAAGACAAGAGGTTGTATTGCCTCATTGCCCCATTGCCTCATTGCCCCATTAACTAGAATCCAATTCCCAGGGACACTCCGAACGTCCGAGGCCGGCCGGGTTCGCCGACGAAGCCGGACGGCGCGAAGCCCAGGTACGGGATCGCGATCGGCACGTAGCTCGTGTCGAACGCGTTCTTCACCCAGACGTCTGCGAAGAACAGCTTCCCGCGCACGCCGGCGCGCAGATTGGTCAGCGTGTACGCGTCCTGCCTGGCCGTGTTGGCGTCGTCGTATTCGAACGCGCCGGTGAACAGCAGGTCCACCCGTCCGTACATCCGCCACGACGGTTTGATTTCCTTCGAAAACTGCGCGCCGATCGCGGACGTGTAGTCGGGCGTGAACTGGATCTTGTTGCCGGACACGTCCACGCCGCTCGACTGGCTGCCGCCGCCGAAGCGCGCGTGCGTCGTGCCGAGCGAGGCGAACAGATCGACGTCGGCGTGCGGACGCGCAGCAACCTCGAACTCCACGCCGCTGCTCCTTGCGGTGGCGACGTTCGAGATGTAGAAGGTGCCCGGCGGCGCGAACGGCACGGGCACGTTGAGCTGAAGGTCGTCCCAGTCAATCGAGAACACCGAGGCCGAGAACGACACTTTGCCCGCGGCCGCCGACGTCTTCACCCCGCCCTCGACGTGCCACGCATGCTCTTCACCGTACGCCTCGCTGCCCGGAGGCGCGGTCGGATTGAAGCCGCCCGCCTTGTAGCCCCGGTTGAGCGACACGTAGGCCATCGTCTCCGGCTTGAAGTGGAACGCGACGCCGACTTGCGGCGAGACGTCCGAGAAGCTGCGGCTGGCCTGCACACTCGTCGGCGGACCGAGCGGCGGCTGGGTCGAGGTCGAGATGTCGGCGTCCTTGCTCTCATGATCGACGCGCGCCCCGAACGAGAGGTCCACCTTGTTCTTGAACGCCAGCGTGCCCTGTCCGTATACGCCGACCCCGAAGTCATCCAGTTTGGCATCCGGACTCGTGCTCTGCACGGGCACCGGGACCTGCGGAATCACGAACGGCGAGAAGTTCTGCAGGACGAGCTGGTCGTAGTTCTGCGTGAAGAGGAACAGTCCGCTCTGCCAGCGAAGCGCCATCGTGTCGGACACCTTCGCCGGCGACGCGGCCGCCGACGCGATCCGGACTTCCTGGGTGAACTGAAAGTCCTTTTCGTTGTTGTTCCGCGTCGCGAGCGGCAGCGGCGAATAGTCGAGGTCGGTCGAGTCGAACGTGTCCCACTTCACGAACCCGGTCGTGCTGGACAGCGTGTAGCGATTCCACTCGCGGCGCGCCAGGATCGTGGTCGAGAAAATGTCACGGTCGGTGCGCCCTTCGTAGTCGCGCGAGACGTGAAACGGATTCGAGCGCACGGCCGCGAGATCGTTCAACGCGTAGTCGCCGTCACGCGCGCGTTCGCCGGAGACGATGACGCGCGCCTCCCAGGCCGCCGACGGTTTCCAGAGCACCTGCCCCTTGGCGGCGAACGCGGACCGCGAGTCGACGTCGTTGCCGTTCAGATCGTTCACCGTGAATCCGTCGCGCTCGGCAAAGCTCATCGAGAAGCCGGCGGCCGCCTTGCCTTGCGCAAACGGTCCGGACGCGCCGGCGCGGAATTCATGCTGGCCGTGATCGCCGAACGGGACCGAGGCCGTGCCGGTCCACTTCGACAGCGACGGCCGCGCGGTCGCGATGTTGATCAGGCCGCCGAGCGCATTCCGGCCGAAGAGCGTGCTCTGCGGCCCGCGCACGAACTCAATCTGGCCGATGTCCAGCAGTTCGATGCTCGACGAGTTCGTGCTGAACTGCGGCACGCCGTCGAAATAGGTGGTGACGCCGGGATTCGACGGTCCGGCGCCCAGTCCGCGCATGCGCGCGTTGCTCAGCTTGCGCGCGGTGAACTCGGTGAACGACGCGTTCGGCGCAAACACGCCGGCTTCGCTCACCATCGTCACGCCAGATTTCTCGAGGAGGTCGGACGAAACGGTCGTGACGCTGACCGGCAACGTCTTTGGATCAGCGGGCTCCTTCTGCGCCGTCACGGTGACGGGCGGCAACGTGATCTTCGGGGGCGCGGACTGTCCGCTCTGGGACACTGCGTTCGGAGTGCCGGTCGCCGTCGAGATCTGGGCTCCGGCGGGGGCCGCGGTCAATGCCGCGACGATCGCAAGGGCAGGCACGCTCAGTTGTCGCATGCAGCGATTATGGACTGAACGCGGAACACGCTCCAAGCGAGCCGGGGCGAACTACGCCTGCGGCTTGTAATAGAGAACGATCGACGCGCCGATGGCGACGAGCAGCATCCCCACCCACAGCAGAGGATTGGGCGACGTCTTCGGCGGATGCAGATACATCGAGAACAGGACGTTGACCACCGGTGCGCCGCCGAAGACCAGCGGCATGACGTAGGTCGGGAGCCCGCCGGCGCGGAACGCGTAGATGATGCAGACGGCGCCGATCGCGCCCAACCCGCCCGCGAGCGTGGCCTGCGTGAACCCGCTCGCGTTCCATCCCTTGGCGCCCAGCTCGCCCTGTGACGCCAGCGCGACGAGCGGCACGACGACGCCGATGATCATGTACGCGAGGCCGACGCAGAGCAGCGCCCGGAACGGGCTGCCGAGCTTGACCTGGCCGCCGTGCAACGTCGGCCCGTACAACCCCCACGACAACGCGGCGCCCAGCGCCAGGAAGACCCAATGCATCGTAAGACCCTACCTCAGAATGTGATCCGGACGCCGAGCTGCGTTTGCCGGGCTGACGTCACGGTCGTGCGGATCTGGCCGAACGACGGCAGCGGCGCCTCACCGTCGGCCGATCCGGCAAAGACGATGAGCGCGGGTGGGCCGAAGTTGGCGCGATTGAGCAGGTTGAAGATCTCCAGCCGCAGGTCCACGCGCGTGCCCGCGCCGAGCCGGCGCCAGCCAAATTGCCGGCTGAACGACAGATCGACCGTCCCCAGCCCGGGTCCGAGGATCTCGTTCCTGCCGACGTTGCCGAACGTGCCCGCCTCTGGCAGCACGAACGCGGACGCGTCGAGCCAGCGATCCGGCTGCCCGAGCACCGCGTCGCCGGGGCCGCGACCGGGTGCGTAACTCGGACGGTCCGGCCCGGTGCCGGGCCCGAGCGACGGCGACCAGAGCGATCGGGACCGGTTCGTCTGGAGGAAGGGCGTCAACGGATTGCCGCTCCGGACGCGCACGATCCCCGAGACGCGCCACCCGTTGACGACCGCCGCCGCCGCGCCGGAGAGTTCGTCGGCGCGTGGCACATCCCAGGCGAAGTTCAGGATCCAGTTGTGCTCCGCGTGAAAGTCCGACAGCCCTTTGTTGTATCCGGGAATGAACTCCGGCATCGCCGAGGTGGTTGCCGTCGTCGAATCGGAGAAGAACGTGGAATTCTGCGTCGTGTCCTCGGCGCGCGACCAGGTGTACGACGACTGCATCTGCAGGCCCTTCGTCCAGCGCTTGCGGACGTCGACGATGAGCGCGCGATACCACGAGTCGCCGTCGCTCGACTTCAGCTCGATCGCCGAGAAGGTCCGGTTCGGGCGCGGCAGACCGGCGGCGTAGAACAACGTGCCGTCCGCCCGCGTCGCCGGCGTCGGCACGTTCCGATCCGAATTGCGCCAGAGATGCTGACCACGCGATCCGGCCACGCCGAGCGTCACCGCCCAGTCCGACCGGAGCTCCTGCTGCACGTTCACGTTCCACATGTGCACCCGCGGGTACTGCACGTCGAACTGGATCGGCCGGACCGAAATGCCGGTGCCGCGCTCGAACGGCGGCACCGGGAACGTCGGATTGGCGATGACCACGCGCGGCGTCGCCGGCGGGTTGGTCACGGTGACGATGAGATTCTGCTGGTTGCTGGTGTTGAAGTACAGTCCGTATCCCCCGCGAACCGACGTGCGTCCGTCCCCGCGAACGTTCCAGGCGCCGCCGAGCCGCGGCGACCAGGACGGGCCGGGGTTTTCGTAGAGCGGCCCGACCGTCGGCGCCGGCGCGAGCAGGTCCGGCATGTTGATGTCCCGATTCTCCCGGTCGATCGGCATCGAGGTGCCCTCGGTGCGCAGGCCGAGATTGAGCGTCAGGTTCGGCGCGATCGTGAAATCGTCCTGGACGTAGAGCCCGTACAACGTCCAGTCCCAGTGGCGCCTGATGTCGCCCTGCGGCGTGAGGCCGATGAACTGCGCCGGAACGTTCCTCAGGAAACTCGACAAGTTCGCGAACCGGAAGATGCCCAGGCTGAACGTCGGGTTCTGCTCGTCGTCGGCGTAGTGCTCCACGAGCGCCCCGCCTTTGACGAGGTGCCGCCCTCTCGAAAGCGCGACGTCGTACTGCACGCTGGTGACGTCCTGACGAAGCCGCAAATTCGCCGAGCTCTGGGGGCCGAACCGCGGCAGGCCGCCGATATCGATGTCGCCAAGGATGTCGCGGCCCGGCACGAACACCGGAAGCGGCTGGCTCGTGTTGGCCTCGATGTTCTGCCCGATGCGCGTGCGGCTGTAGCCCACCCGCGCGGTGTGCACGGTCGCGCCGTACATCCGGCGGAACTCGCCGGTCAGAAACTGGTTGCGCGAGATGAACGCGCGCGGAAACTGCGGGAAATCGGTCGGCAGCCGCTGATCGGTGTCGTCGAACGTGTAGCGCACGAACAGATGGCCGCCCCCGGGGCGCACGGCGTCGGCCCGCGCCTGGAAGAAGTCCTCGTCGAGACGTTGATCGAACGGAAACGTGTAGCGGGCCAGGCCGCCGCCGAGGTTCTCGCCGTTGGCGCGCGGGAACTCCTCGAGATACGGCCGGACCGCCGGATCGATCGTGACCGGCCCGGTCGGCAGCAAACCCTGCCGCGCGTTGTCGTCCGGCACGGTCGTGAGAACGGTCCGCCCGAGGTTCTCACGCAGCGCTTCGTAGCCGACGAAGAAGAAGGCGCGATCGCGGCGCAGCGGTCCACCGACGGTGCCGCCGAACTGGTTGCGCCCGAACGCGGGCTTGGATCCGACGTCGAAATAGTTACGGGCATCGAGCGCCTCGTTGCGATGGAACTCGAAGGCGCTGCCCGCCACGCGGTTGGTCCCGGACTTCGTAATCACGTTGATCTGACCACCCACATTGCGCCCGAACTCCGCGCTGTAGGTGTTGGACTCGACCCGGAACTCCCGGACCGTTTCGATCCCGAGCGACGTACCGGCGGCGCTGCCCGCGGGGCCATTCGTGAAGTCGTTGAGCAGCGTGCCGTCGAGCAGATACACATTGGCGCGCGGATCCTGCCCGTTCACGCTCATCGCGAGCCCGTGCGCGACGACCGACCCGTTGTCGCGGTGCGGAAACGGCGTCACGGCCGGCTGGAGCGACATCAGATCGGTGTAGTTGCGCCCGTTGATGGGAATCCGCTCGATCGTCCGCTGATCCACGAGGTAGCTCAGCTCCGAGCTGCGTGTATTCACAAGCGAGGCGGAGGTCGTGACGGTGACCGCTTCGGCGGTGCCGACCTGCAGCGTCAACGTCACCGACACCTGCTCGGCGACCGTCAACCGAATGCCAGTCCGCACGACCGACTGGAAACCGGAGAGTTCCGCTCGCAGACCGTACTCACCGACCGGCAGGCCGGCGAGCGTGAACCGTCCCTCGGCGTCGGTGGTTGCCACCCGCGCGAGGCCCGTTTCGGTGTGGGTGGCCGTGACACGCACCGCAGCCAGCCTGGCCCCGGTCGCGTCCACGGTCTGCCCGACGAGCGTGGCTGACGTCTGCGCCACGGCAAGGGCCGGTAAGAAGGCCAGAATCAGCCACAACAGATGCCGAACTCGAAACACCACGTGCACTCGCTCCTCAGTCCAATTGTGTCAATTGTGTGGGAACCCTGCTGATTGCGCCGTCCACTTTCGGGCATTTGACGCAGCCCGACGGCTAACGAGCGAAACAAAGGACGATCCTCGGCAGTATAGTCCGGAGGAGCCCCAGGGGGAGAGGTATGCCCAGACACGATGGCTGACACGTCCACCACAAGCCTGGCCGAGCCGGAAGTCGGCAGCTATTTCGTCGCCAACTACCCGCCGTTCTCGACCTGGACAGCCGACGCGGTTTCGCGTGACGCGCTGCCGGCGTTTCAGTCCGGGCCGCGTCCCGGCGTGCCGCTCGGGCTCTACCTGCACATCCCGTTCTGCCGGAAGCGCTGTCATTTTTGCTATTTCCGCGTCTATACGAACAAGAACGCCCAGCAGGTGGACCAGTACCTCGACTGGCTCGTGGCCGAATGGGCGCGCGTGGCCGCGACGCCGGCGCTCGCCGGCCGGCCGCTCGATTTCGTCTACTTCGGCGGCGGGACACCTTCGTTTCTTTCGACACGCCAGCTCGAATGGCTCGCCGGGCGGCTGACGGCGATCTCGCCGTGGACCGCGGCGCAGGAAATCACGTTCGAGTGCGAGCCGGGCACGCTGTCGGGACAGAAGCTCGAGATCATTCGTGATGCCGGGGTGACGCGGCTGAGCCTCGGCGTCGAGAACTTCGACGACAAGCTGCTCGAGCTGAACGGCCGGGCGCACCGCTCGCCCGAGGTGGGCCGCGCGTACGAGCAGGCGCGCGCGCTCGGGTTCCCGCAGATCAATATCGATCTGATCGCCGGCATGCTCGGCGAGACGGACGAGAACTGGCAGCAATGCATCCGGCGCACGATCGAGCTCGATCCGGACAGCGTGACCATCTACCAGATGGAGCTGCCGTTCAACACGACGATCAGCGCCGACATCCTCAAGCACACGGGGCAGTTCAGTCAGCAGGTCGCGAGCTGGGAAACGCGCCGCCGCTGGGTGCGCGAGGCGTTCGATGCGCTCGAGGGCGCGGGCTACAGCATCGGCAGCGCCTATACCGCCGTCAAAGATCCCTCACGGACGACGTTCCTCTATCGCGATCGTCTCTGGGCGGGCGCCGATCTGATCGGGCTCGGCGTGGCGTCGTTCGGGCACGTCAACGGCGTGCACGTGCAGAACCTTGACACGTGGGAGGCCTACGGCGCCGCGATCGACCGCGGCGAGATTCCGCTCGGCCGCGCCTACCGTCCCTCCGACGACGAACGGCTGATCCGTGAAGTGATCCTGCAGTTGAAGCGCGGATCGATCCGGCCCGGCTATTTCGCCGAGAAGTTCGGTGTGGACATCCGGCAGCGGTTTGCGGGCGTTTGGCAGTCGCTCAGCGACGACGGCTATCTCGAGCGCCGCGCCGGCCAGTCGGTGGTCGCCGGCGGGAGCGGCGACCGGATCGCGCTCCGTCGCGAAGGCCTGCTGCGCGTCGACTCGCTGCTGCAGCGATTCTTCCTCCCGGAGCACCGCGGCGTTCGATATACGTAAATTGAATTCAGGGATTCAGGGATTCAGGGATTCAGGGATTCAGGGTTCGAATCCCCAATCCCCGAATCTCTAAATCCCTGAATTCTGCATTCGACAGGGAGCGGTGATCTTGTCCAGCGACCTCGTAGACGCGATCGTGATCGGCGGCGGGCCCGGCGGCTCGACGGTGAGTGCGCTGCTGGCCGAGTACGGGCACAAGGTGCTCTTGCTCGACCGCGAGCCGTTGCCGGCTCGCTATCACATCGGCGAATCGCTGATTCCGTACACCTGGTTCACGCTGAACCGGCTGGGCGTCGTGGACTGGCTGCGCACGTCGGCGTGCCCCAAGAAGTACAGCGTCCAGTTCGTGTCGATCACCGGCAAGGTGTCGCAGCCGTTCTATTTCTTCCAGACCATCCGTCACGAGTGCTCACAGACCTGGCAGGTGTGGCGCGCGGAGTTTGACGAGATGCTTCTCGCGAACGCCCGCAGCAAAGGCGTCGAGGTCCGGCAGGGCGTCCACGTTCGCGACGTGCTGATGGAGGGATCGCGCGTCGTCGGCGTCCGCGCCGACGTCAAGGACGGCGCGAAGGGCGAGGAGATCCGCGCGAAGGTCGTCGTCGACGCGACGGGGCGCGATTCGCTCCTGTCGCGCAAGTTCCAGTGGAAGGATCGCGACCCCGATCTCAACAAGATCGCGGTCTGGAGCTATTTCGAGGGCGCGCTGCGCGATCCGGGCCTTGACGAGGGCGCGACGACCGTCGCCTACGTGCCGCAGAAGGGATGGTTCTGGTACATCCCGCTGCACTCCAACATCGTCAGCGTCGGAGTGGTCGGCGAACCCGGCTATCTCTACCGCGACACGCGCGATCCGGACGCCATCTTCCACCGCGAAGCACAAGCCTGCGCGTGGATTCGCGATCACATCAGCGCCGGCAAGCAGGTCCAGCCGGTGCGCGTCACGGGCGAGTATTCGTATCATTCGAAGCGCATCGGCGGCGACGGCTTCTGCCTGGTCGGCGACGCGTTCGCATTCCTCGATCCGCTTTTCTCGACCGGAGTGTTCCTGGCGCTCAAGAGCGGCGAAATGGCCGCCGACGCGATTCACGCCGGGCTCGCCGCCGGCAGCCCGATCACCGCCGCCCACTTCGACGACTACTACGCCCGGCAGCGGCGCGCCGTGATGAGCTTCCGCCAGCTCGTGCGCGCGTTCTACGATCTCTCGTTCAGCTTCCGCGAATTCCTTCAGGTGTACCCGCACCTACACGCGCTCATCGTCGACACGCTCGTCGGCAACGTCTTCAACGATCTCCAGCCGCTCTTCCACGCGCTCGAGGAATACAAGCAGCGCCGCGGCACGGCGCCGGAAATCGACGTGACGACGGCTTGACGAGGGTTCCGGGGTTCCGGGGAGGAACCAGAACGGAACCTCGGAACTCCGGAACTTCGGAACCCCGGAACCGATAAGATCCACCCGTGCCCCTCTCCGAGTATCGCTACCACCGCCGTGTTCAGTTCGCCGAGACTGACATGGCCGGCGTCGTGCACTTCGCCAACTTCCTGCGCTACATGGAAGAAGCCGAGCACGCGCTCTGGCGCGAGGCCGGGCTCTCGATCGTCCCGCCGGGATCGGAGATCGGCTTCCCGCGCGTGGCGGCGTCAGTCGAGTTTCACGCGCCGCTCTATTTCGAGGACGAGTTCGAAGTGCACATCCGAGTAGCGGCGATATCGCGGCGCTCGATTCGCTACGTCTCGACCATCATGCGGGGCGACACGAAGATCGCGTCCGGGACGGTGACGGCCGTGTGCGTCCGCAACTCACCCCGCCCCATGCGCGCGATCGACCTGCCCGGAGACATCGCCGGCCGCTTCGCCGTGTCCGACGCGGTGTAAGACGGCCGGCCGACAAGTCCATCTATAATTCGGCTCCATGCAAACGCGCCTGACGCCGGTGCAGTGGCTGATCTGCATCATCGCCGCCATTGGTTTCGCGTTCGATATCTACGAGCTCCTGATGCTGCCGCTCATCGTCGCGCCGGCGCTCGGCGAGCTGGTGAAAGCGGTCCCGGGCACTCCGGCCTACAACCACTGGGTCGGCCTGCTCTTCTGGATTCCGGCGATCGCCGGCGGGATCTTCGGCCTGCTCGGCGGGTATCTCACCGACCGGCTCGGCCGGCGCCGGGTGCTGGTCTGGAGCATCCTGCTCTACGCGTTCTCCGCGTTTGCCGCTGGCTACAGCACCACCATCTGGCAATTCATCTTCTTCCGCTGCACGACGTTCATCGGGGTCTGTGTCGAGTTCGTCGCGGCCGTGGCGTGGCTGGCGGAGCTCTTCCCCGATCCGCGGCAGCGCGAAAAAGTGCTTGGCTACACGCAGGCGTTCTCGTCGATCGGCGGCGCGCTGGTGACCGCGATCAACGCGTGGATCCTCACGCATGCCACGTCGCTGCCGGCCATCTATGGCGGCCACGCGACGTGGCGGTACACGCTGATGTCCGGTATCATCCCGGCGCTGCCGCTGATCCTCATCCGCCCGTTCCTGCCGGAGTCGCCTGCCTGGCAGGCCAAGCGGGCCGCCGGCACGCTCAAACGCCCGAGCCTCGCCGCGATCTTCAGTCCGGAGCTCCGCCGCACCACGATTGTCACGACGATCATGTTCGCGCTCGCGTACGGCGCGGCGTTCGGCGCGATCCAGCAGATGCCCCGGATCGTGCCCGGCCTCGCCGAGGTGGCGCCGCTGCCGAGGCCGGCGCAGTTGCAGGCGGCCACTGCCGTGCAGTGGTGGCAGGAGATTGGCGGGCTCGCGGGCCGTTTCGGTCTGGCCCTGCTCGTCCTCGCGATCGTCAGCCGTCGCAGCCTGCTGCGCGTGTTCCTTGTGCCGGGACTGTTCGTTGTGCCGCTCGTGTTCTGGATGGCGCCCTCGAGCGACGTGCAGACGCTCAAGATCGGGATGTTCTTTGCCGGCCTCTTTACCGTGGCGCAGTTCAGCTTCTGGGGCAACTACCTGCCGCGGATGTACCCGACGCACTTGCGCGGGACGGGCGAAAGCTTTGCCGCCAATGTCGGCGGCCGCATGCTCGGTACGTCGTTCGCCTACTTGACGACGATGCTCACGTCGGCGATGTCAGGCCCCGCGCACGTTCAACTCGCGAAGGCCGCGGCGATCGTCGCCGCGGTGGTCTACGTTGGCGGCGTGATGATGAGCTTCTTCCTGCCGGAACCCAAGGGAGAGGCGTTACCTGAGTAGGCGACTTCTGCGGGTTCCGGAGTTCCGGAGTTCCGGAGTTCCGAGGTTCCGTTCTCGCTCATGCCCGAACCCGAACCCGGAACGCTGAACCCAGAACCGAACTCCGGAACCCCGAAACCCCGGAACCCATTAATGACCAAACTCGCGCTGGGAATCGTGCTCGTCTCCGCGATCGCCACGCTCGGTGACTACGTCTGGTACGAGATCGGCGTCAGGCACAGGATGATCGCGGGAATCATCCACGGCGCCGTGCTGCTGATGTCGGTGGGAGGCGTACTGGGCTGGCCCGCGCGGCGGGTGGGCGTCGGACTGCAGACTGGCATCGGCGCCGGAGTCGTAGGCGCGCTCACCTACTACGCGATGGCGCCGACGATGGGCTATCCGGCGATGTTCGCGGCGTGGGTCGTGGTCTGGCTCCTGCTCGCGTACGGCGAAGGACGAATCCTGAGCCGGCCTCAACGCCCGTGGCTGACCCTGCTCACGCGCGGCGTGATCGCCGCGGCACTGAGCGGCGTCGCGTTCTATGCGATTTCGGGTACGGTCTGGGGCCGCCCGCCGGCTGGCGGGCGGAACTACCTGCAACACTTCGTCGCGTGGATCGTCGCCTGGGCGCCGGGCCTCATCGCGATCGGATGGCCGCGGCGGAGTACGGGCGCGCCCGGGAACTCCCGGCGCTAGCGAATGCATCGGCGGGCCGGAGCTCGGCCCGCCCTACGACAGCCTCCGTGCCCTCTGGTCTTCTCCGTGGCCTCCGGCCATTCTCCGTGTCCTCGATCTATTGCCCGAAGGCGTACAAGCGGCCGTCGGTGTCGCCGATGATGATTCGGCCGTCGGCGAGCGCGGGCGACGCGGTGAAGCCTGCACCGGCTTCGTATTCCCAGAGCTTCTCGCCGGTCGCCAGAGCGAGGATATAGAGTTTGCCGTCCCCGGATCCGACGACGACCCGATCGCGGGAGATGGCGGGCGACGAATCGACGCGCGCGCGCGTGGTGAACGACCAGCGCGGCTTGCCGGTCGCCAGATCGAGCGCGCGCACGAGCTTGTCGCGACCGCCGAGCACCATCACCCCGCCGGACAACGCGGCCGAGGAATAGAACGGGAACTGGCGGTCCGGGTCCTCGAACCGCCAGCGGACTTTGCCGGCCGCGATATCGACCGCCACGACGTCGTTGGCGAACGTGCCGTAGAACGCGATGCCCGCGGCGATCGCCGGCGACGCCGCGGTGTAGGCGGCCGTGCTCAGCTTGACGACTTCGGCGCCATCGGTCAGGCGCACGCCGTGAAAGATCTCGTCGCAGCCGCCGAAGTAGGCGACGCCGTTCCAGATCGCGGGCGTCGCATGCACGTAGTTGTCCGTGCCGGCCTTCCAGACCTGCCTGCCGGTGACGGCGTCCAGTCCGTACAGGCTGCCGTCGTACGACCCGATGAGCACGCGCGAGCCGGAGACGACCGGCGACGACTTGATCTCGGCGCCGGTCTTGAACGTCCACTTGACCTTGCCGGATGCCGCGTCCACGGCGTGGAGCACGCCGGACAGATCGCCGATATAGACGGTGCCGCCGGCGACGGCGGGCGACGACTCGCCGATCCCGATGTTCTCGCCCGCGGCCTTGTACTTCCACTTCACGGCGCCCGTCGCCGCGTCGAGCGCGACGAGATCGCCGTTGGCGACACCGACGTAAGCGATCCCGCCGGCAATCGCCGCCGACGATTCGATCGCGGCGCCCGCCTCGTATTTCCAGAGCAGCCTGGGCGACGCCGGGAGCGGCGCCGTCGTTTCACCGGAGAGTTGCGGCGTGTTCCGGAACTGCGGCCATGCCTGCGGCGCCGCTGGCGGCTGCTGCGCGGCGAGCGCCACAGCGAAGCCGGCGGCCGCGACGAGCCCGGCGCCCCCGAACCGCATCGTGCCTGAGACCGTCACTTGCCGAGCTGCGCGCCTTCCTGAATGGCGTAGAGATTGTTGCGCGTCATGACGAACATCGCGCCGTTGGCCGTCACCACCGTCGAGTAGACGGAGCTGCCCATCTCGTTGGTGGCCAGGATCTTCTTCTCTCTCCCGTGCTGGAGCACGACGACGTCGCCGTCCTCGTCGCCGAGATACACCTTGCCGTCTGCCACCATCGTCGAGCTCCACATGGCGGCGAACATGTCGTGCGTCCAGATCGGCTGGCCCGTCTTCAGATCGAGACAGTGGAGGAAGCCGCTGAAGTCCGGGTAGTAGATGATGCCGTCCTTGATCGACGCGGTCGAGATCGACCGGCGGATCTTGTCGTAGTGCCAGACGAGCCCGGTCTTCGTGATGTCGCCGCGCTTCGTCCCGTCAATCGCGTAGAGGTGGCCGACGCCCTCGCCGTGTTCGGGATCCTGGCCGTTGGCGATGTAGACCACGTTCTCGTAGATGACCGGCGTCGCGATGACCTCGTTGCGCGTCTTGGGCCAGATGGAATCCTTCGGGTTCGTGTCGAACTCCCAGAGCTTCTTCCCGGTCTTCGCCTCGTAGCCGCGCACCCAGCCGTCGCCCTGACCGTGTACGGCCTGCACGACCCCGCCGATCGATCCGACTGAGGGCGTGGACCACTGACCGTGGAGGATCCTGTCGCCGGGCGATCCGTCCTCCCACGCGAGCTTGCCGGTCCCGAGATCGAGCGCGATGATCGCCGGCGCGCGCGGCGAGGGAATGTTCACGTGGCTCTCGTCCTGCCCGTTGCCGGTCGAGACGTACAGCAGATTGTCCAGGAACGTCGGCGAGGAATTCGCCAGGTTGTGCGGGAACGCGCCGACTTCTTCCATCATGTCGAACTGCCACAGGATGTCGACATCGTTCTTCCCCGTGAGCTTCTCGTCCTTGAATGGACCGTCGTTCTCGTTGTCCTGGAAGCCCTGGATGTCCACCGCGGTGACCACGGCGCGGTTCGTGACGAAGTACGCGGCCTGGCCGATCACGAGCGGCGACGACGCGATGCCCTGGAACGGCCAGTCGTTCGCGCGGCCCGACGACAGCTTCTCGAACGTCGCCTGCCACAGGAACTCGCCGTTCGACTCCCGGAACGCCATCACGACGCCGCGATCGCCCGGCTGCTTCGGATCGCGCATCGCTTCGTTGTTGGTGCCGATGAGCACGACGCCGCCGGCCACGACCGGATTGCCGTAGCTCTGCGATCCAAGCGAGGCGACCCACTTGATGTTCTTACCGGTCTTCACGTCCCACGTCGTCGGCAGCCCGGTGGCGTCCGAGACCATATTGCGGTCGGGCGATCCGCCCCACATCGACCACTCGGTCACGCCCTTGCCGGCGCCCGACGACATCGTCTGCGCGACCGCGCAGAACAGCAACGCTGAGAGCACACGTCTCGACATCCCTACCTCTACTGATTCTTGTACACGCGCATGTTGTCGAAAAACACGTCGGAGATCCCGTCGCCGTAGAGGCCCGGTGCGCCGTTCCGATGCGGGATCCGGTCCGTCTTCTGAATCGTCCACGCCGCGGGCTCGGCGCCGCCCACATGCCAGACCTTGCCCTGCACGAGCGTCGTGCCGTCGGGACGATTCTGGACGCGCAGCTTCATCCGGTACCACGTGTTCGCGTCCCAGGTGTACGGAACGCGTTCGGTCATCTCGTCGGCGGCCTGCCAGGGATGCAGCTCGAGCTTCTGCGCGTTGCCGAAGAGGACCAGCTTGTAGCGCTGGTTGATCAGGCCGACGTCGCCGCGCTGCCGGCGGGCCTCGATTCCGCGGACATCTGCTTCGACCGTGTAGTCGGACCAGGTGGGGCGCCCCATGATCACCGTCGCGCGCCGCCCAACGGTTTCGTCGCGGGGCCGCACGAGCTGGCCGGCGTTGTCGCCCTGGCCGATCGTCGTCTTCGAATTGGCCGTCCACCACGGCATGGGCGTCTTGTCGGCGCTGAAGTCGTACGACCACGGCAGCGGCGGAATCACACGCACGCGCGCCTGACCGGTCACGTCGCCAATCGCCACCTTGACGAATCCCGCCGAGCCCGACGCCGGCGCCACGTACGTGCCGTCGGGCCCCACCGTACCCTGCAGCAGATCCAGCGACCACTTCGCGGCCGACGCCGGCTCGCTGCGGATGAAGTTGCCCTTCGCGTCGAACAGCTTCAGCGTGAACGCCTGCTTCTGCCCGGGATCGAGGAGCGCTTCGTACGGAAACACCTGTACCTGCGCGACCGGCCCCGTACTCGCCGTACCGGTCGTACTCTCGACCGCCGCCCGGCTCGCCGATGGCCGTTGCCGCGGACCGATCGCGTAGAGGTGCCCGCTCGAGGCCGGGTTGTTGGGCGATCCTGACGACACGACGTAGACGCGTCCGCCGGCGACCGCGGGCGACGCGATGATGGGCTCGGGATCGCCCGCCGCGCCGATGAGGTCCTCGTCGAGGACCTCGGCTCCAGTGCCGCTCGGTCGCAGGATATAGAACTTGCCGTTCTCGGTGCCGACGTAGAGCTTCCCGTCGGCGAGGACGGGCGATCCTTTCTGCAGCGTGCCGAGCGTCTTCTGCCAGAGCAGCTTGCCGGCCTTCAAGTCGAACGCCCCGAGGATCGCGCTGTTGTCCACGCTGTAGAGCCGTTCGGCGTCCATGACGGGCGAGGCGAACGTCGGCAGGAAGCCGCGCGTGACCCACTTCACGACGGCGCCAGTGAGCGGGCCGCTGCCGGTCGCGTCGATCGCCGCGACCATGCCCATCTCCGTCGTGTCGATGTTCTCCTCGCCGTGCGAGAGGTACACGGTGTTGTCGCGGAACAGCACGCTGTTGAGAATGGCGCGCTTGCTCACCTCGAGGCTCCACGCAGGCTTGCCGGTGTTGACCTGCAGCGCGTGGAAGACGCCGTCCGTGCCGCCCACGATCATCAGCCGCGCGCCGTTCACGTCGGCGACGATCGGCGTCGAGTAGTTCGTGTCGTAGTGGCGCGCCTGCGGCGAGCTGATCCAGATCGTCTGGCCGGTCTTCTTGTCGAACGCGAAATAGCGGTTGCCGGGCCGGCCCAGATCCGGTCCCCAGTTCTGAATCAGCGTGTTGAGGATGACCTTGTCGCCTTCGACGATCGGCGAGGTCGTCCGGCCGCCGTGCGTCGTGATCGCGCCGTATTCCTCAGGCAGCGAACGATCCCACAGCGTCTTGCCGTCTGGTCCGAGCGCGATGAGCTCCGCGCCGACCGTCAGGAGGTAGATGTTGCCCGTGGCCGGATCGACGGCCGGCGACGCCCACCCGGCCCGGTGCTGCGGCACGTCCGAGAGGTAAATGCTGAACTTGCGCTCCCACACGATTTTACCGCTGTCCACGTCGATGGCGACGAGCCGCTCCTGGGTCGTCGAGATGTCGCCCGAGGTGATCGTCTGCAGGTACAGCCGGTTGCCGAAAATGACCGGAGCCGAGCGGCCGCCGACATTGAGCGACCACGCCACGTTTTCGCCGCTCGGCGACCACCGCGAGGGCAGGTTCGTCTCCGACGACGTGCCGTCCCGCCGCGGACCACGCCATTCCGGCCAATCATTGGCCGCCAGGCCTACGCCGGCAGACAGCACCAGGATGAGGGCGAAAAGACGTTTGGACATTGGGGTCATTGTACGAGGTGCATGGTGCACCGTGCACAGTGCAGGGTGCGGGTGCTGGGTGCGGCCGTGCTGGGTGCGGCTGTGGTCGGTGCGGCTGTGCTCGGTGCGCCGTGCTGGGTGCTCGATGCGGCTGTGCTGGGGTGCATCCGGGCGGCGCCAGCAGGGTCCATCCTTACATTACGAACTCAACCGGCCAACGATTTACCGGCCGGTCCACCCCATTGCCGATGGTCAATTGCCGATGAAGTCCGCCGCGACGTCGCCGATCACGACACAGGCGGCGTGCGTCTGAGAGTTGA
>Ga0111538_10000984_pt1 | contig 39416 bp, 26 predicted proteins | sample SoiMethybrSBSTD1_FD_79669 | JGI IMG/M metagenome (GOLD analysis project Ga0111538, IMG submission 79669) | Bulk soil microbial communities from a Populus tree surrounding site in Tennessee, USA - Soil MetaG P. TD hybrid SBSTD1 (version 2)... | ecosystem: Environmental > Terrestrial > Soil >...
GCCGATAGCGAGAAGACGCATGCCGCTGACTGTCGGGACTTGCCTCGGGCCCTACGAGATCGTCGCTGCGATCGGTGCAGGGGGCATGGGCGAGGTCTATCGCGCGCGCGATCCGCGGCTCAATCGCGACGTCGCCATCAAGGTCCTGACCCGCGCCGGCCACGACGCGGCGCGCCAGCGCCGGCTCACCGAAGAAGCCCGCGCCGCCAGTGCCCTCAACCACCCCAACATCGTCACCGTCTACGACGTCGGCGAGCAGGCCGACGTGCCGTTCATCGTCTCGGAACTCGTCGATGGCCGCTCGCTCCGCACGCTGTTGCTGCGCGCGCCGCTGCCGGTCCGCGACGTGTTCGACCTGGCGATCCAGATGGCCGAGGGGCTCGCCGCCGCCCACCAGGCCGGCATCGTCCATCGCGACTTCAAGCCGGACAACGTGATGGTGACGCGCGAGGGCCGCGTCAAAATCCTCGACTTCGGTCTCGCGCTGGTCGGCACGCAGGACGGCGTCCCGAGCGGCGAGTCCACGATGACGCAGCCGAATCTCATCGTCGGGACCGTCCCGTACATGAGTCCGGAACAGGCGCGCGGCGCGACGGTGACGTTCCGCACGGATCAATTCTCGCTGGGCTTGACCCTCTACGAGATGGTCACCGGAAAACGCACCTTCCAGGCCGAGACAGCGGCCCAGGTCCTGGCCGCGATCATCGAAGACGAGCCCGAACCGATCGTCAAGCTGAATCCACGCGTGCCGGCGCCGCTGCGCTGGGTGATCGAACGCTGCCTCGCCAAGGACGCGCGTCAGCGCTATGACTCGACGACCGACCTCGCGCGCGAGCTCTGCACACTGCGCGACAAGCTGAGCGAGTTCGCGCCGGCGACGGCGACCGATGCCGTTCCGGCGTTGCCGGTCCGCCGGCGATTTGCCGAACCGTTGCTGGCCGGCGCCCTTGTGCTCGCGGTTGGCCTCGGCGCGGGCCTCGTGCTCGGGGGCGGCGACGCCGGCACGAACTTCGACGCGTATCGTTTCACCCCGTTTGCCGCCGACGCGGGCTATCAGAGCTCGCCGGCCTGGTCGCCAGACGGCAAGACGATTGCGTACGTCGCGGCGGTCGACGGCGTCCTCCAGGTCTTCACGAAGGCCGTCGGATCGCCGCACAGAAATCAGGTGACACACGAACGCTTCGACTGCCGGCAGCCGTTCTGGGCATCCGACGGCACGCGCTTGTACTACGTGTCGCAGTTCCAGGATCGCCTCGGCCTCTATTCGATTTCCGTGGGCGGGGGCGATCACGATCCGGTCATGCCCAACGTCACGCGCGCGGCGATGTCGCCCGACGGCAGGACGCTGGCGCTCTGGCGCAGCGCGGACAACGACTATGCCGGTCTGTACTCGCTCTGGTTTTCATCACCACCTGGCGAAGCACCGGTCCAGTACACGCGCGGACCGTTCGGATCCGCCAAGTTCGTCGAGGGCACGCTGAGATTCTCACCCGACGGCACAAAGCTCGGCGTCTTCACCGGCACCAAGACATACGAAGATGTCGGGCAGATGGAATTCTGGATTGTGCCGATGAAGGGCGGTGAGCCGCGGGCCGTCAATACGCTCGATCTCCGCGTGCTGTTCTTCGGAGGCTTCAGCTGGCTCCCTGACAGCCGGCACGTCGTGGGGGCGATGACGATCCCGAGACCAGGCGTCCATATGTGGCTGTTGGACACCGAAGGCGGGAAGGGACGCCTGATTCTCCCGAGCGGCGGAACGGAAAGCGATCCTGCCGTGTCGCCGAACGGGCAACAGCTCGCGACCGCGATCCAGCAAGCGAACTACGACGTGTACCGGTTGTCCCTCGATCGTCCCGCGCTCGAGCCGGTCCTCGCCTCGGCGAGAAACGAGATGGACCCGGCCTGGTCTCCGGAAACCTCGAAGATTGCGTTGACGACGGACCGGTCGGGCGTGACGGAGATCTGGCTGGCCAATCAGAACGGCGAGCTCGATGGATCACCGCTCGTGAAACCCGGGGATTTCGAGCTCGACACGGGCCTGCTGGGGTCACCCGCCTTTTCGCGCGACGGCAGGCGCCTCGCCTACTATCGACGCGGCCTCGGGACCAATCGCATCTGGATCTCGCCGGTCGCGGGCGGGCCGGCAATGGAGCTCAATCCTGGCCAGGACGAGCAGGACATGCCGACGTGGTCGCCGGATCCCGAAAGCGCGTGGATTGCGTACGCGCACCAGTCCGGGGGCGCCGCTGGCACCTGGACGCTGAGCAAGATTCGCGTTGGCGCGAAAACGCCGCCCGTTCTGCTGGCGAAGGACATCATCCCGTATTCGCCGCTGAAGTGGGCGCCGAGCGACGAGTGGATCGCCTTCAATGGCCAGGCCGGCCTCTCGGTCGTCTCCCCGGACGGCCAGACTACGAAGGTCGTCGCCGAGGGGGCGTGGCTGGCGTTTGCGTGGTCGGAGGACAGCCGGCAGCTGTTCGGCATCCGGCAGAGCGACGACTACACGCACCTGACGTTCACGTCAGTGGATGTTCGGTCGGGCGCGGAACGGGTGCTTGCGGCAAACCTGGCGCCCATGCCGGTGGCCAACGACCCCGTCCGGGGGTTCACGCGGGTGTCGGGGACCACGTTTCTCACGTCCATCGTTCGGGTCAGTTCGGACATCTGGCTGCTCGACGGCTTCAATTCTCCCCGGGAAGGGTTCTGGGGACGGCTGTGGCGTCGATTCCGCTCCCCCGGGAGATAGCAGGCGGGACGCAAAACCAGCAAAAACCCAGCATTTTCCCAGAGACTTCCGGTGGCACGTCGGGCAGAATCTAGGCGTCCGAATCAGCCAGGAGGGATCATGCGTGGACGTGTCATGACGTTTTTCATCGCGGCCGTTGTGCTTCAGCTGAGCGCCGAGGGACTCCAGGCCTGCGGCGACAAGTACCTGCTGGCCGGCCGTGGCGCGAAGTTTCGCCAGGCCTATGCGGCGATTTACCCGGCCGCGGTCGTGGTCTTCGCGCGTCCGCAGCGCGGATCGACGGCGGCGATCCGCAACCCGCAGCTTCTGGCCGACTTGAAACAGGCCGGACATCGCGTCGTGCTCGTCGAAAACGAGCAGGCACTGTCGCGAGCCCTCGAGACTGAGCGTGTGGACGTTCTGCTCACCGACGGCTCGGATGCCGATCGGCTGGCCACCCAGGCCGATACCGTCCCTGCCAAGCCGAGAGTGGTGCCCGTGCTCTTCAAGCCCACAAAGGCCGAATCCAAAGCGGTCGAGACGCGCTACCAGATCTGCCTGACGAGCTCGGATCGGTCCATCAAATTCCTGGCGGCCATCGACGACGTGATGAAGGCCCGGAAGAAGAAGGCGTAGTCACAGACCGCCGTCCCGCGCCGAGGAAACCATGCGCCACGCTCCAGCGCTCCGCTTCGTTTTCGCCGCCGCCCTGATCCTGGCGATCGCCTCGTCGCGCGCGCAGGCGCAGGCCTTCGTGCCGGCAAAAGGCGAAGGCACGGTCTCGTTCCTGTACCAGGATCAGTTCTTCCGGTATCACTACGCGCCGACCACACCTGTTGACGCCGGACAGATCTGGGCGAGAAGCATGCTGTACGACGTGACTTACGGTGTCACCGACAAGATCGCGGTCAGCTTCGGCATCCCGCTAGTGGTCACGCGGTACCTGGGCGCGGCTCCGCACTTTCTCGCGTCGGACCCAACCAAGTCCAACCCCATCGATGATGGGACGTGGCATGCCACGATCCAAGACATGCGCTTCGACGTCCGCTACAACGTGACCCGGAATCTCTGGAACAAGGGCATCGTCGTGACGCCCTTCGTCGGGACGGTCGCGCCGAGCCACGAATATCCCTACTTCGTCCACGCCGGGTTCGGCCGCAACCTGAACGAGGTGCAGGTCGGGGCGTCCGTCGCCAAGCTCTTCGAGCGCGGGATCCCCGGCCTCGTGGTGCAGGGGCGGTATGCGTACGGGTTCGTCGAGCAGGTGATGGACATCTCGCACAACCGGAGCCTCGGATCGGTCGAAGCCGCGTATTTCATCAGCTCGAAGCTGCGGGCCTTCGGCATGGTCGGCGGGCAGCGCACGCACGGCGGCATCGATTTTCTCGGTGCGCGGACGCGGGCGGAGCTGCCGTACGAGGTGTTCATCCACCACGATCAGATTCAGCGCGAAAACATGCTGAGCGTCGGCGCGGGCGGGTCCTATTCGCTGAGCGACACCGTCGATTTGTATGGCTCCTGGACGGGCACCGTCGCGCAGCGCAACGGGCGCCGGCTGGCTCGCGGACTGTCGCTGGGACTGAGCTGGAGCTTTACGACCAGGCGCGCGACGACGCGCCCCTTCACCGCGACCACGATGGCCGAAAGCTCGCTCGTTCGCTGCCTCTGCGAGAAGGGCACGAAGTAGCGCGCGATGCGCCCTGCCGGTTGGATCCTGCCGCTGGTTGCGGCGCTCACCGCCGGCGTCTCCGCGCTCGGCCAGCAGCCGTCGGCCGCGCCGGACATCACCGCGCAGGTGCGCGCGGCCATGGCGACCGGCGGCCTGGTCGAAGGTCAGAAAATCCTCGACAGCTACCGTGCGGCTCACGGGGCGACCCCTGAAACGATCGACGCCCTGCTCTGGCTGGCACGCGGCGCGCTGTCGGGAAAGCTCTTCAGCAGGGCCAGCCAGTACGCGACTGAAAGCCGGGATCTGGCCGTCGCCGCACTGCGGACGTCCGGCGATCGTGCCGGCGAGCTGCAGCGATCGATTGCCGCGTCACTCGAGGTGCTCGCGCTGGCGCTGACGGCGGAGGGCGGCCGGTCCGATGCGGTGCGCCTCCTGCAGAGCGGCCTCGATGAGTACCGCGACCCGCGCGCGGCCGAGGAGATCCGGAACACGCTCCGGCTGCTGAGCCTCGAGGGACAGCCTGCGCCGCGCCTCGATGGCGGCATCACGCTCGGCCCGCGGTTGAACACCAGCAAGGCGCCCGCGCAGGCCACCCTCCTCTTTTTCTGGGCGCACTGGTGCGCGGAGTGCAAATCCGAGGCGCCGATGCTCGAGCGGCTCGCGACCAAGTACGCCGGGCGCGGCCTGTCGATCGTCGCGCCCACGCGGCGATACGGTTACGCCGAAGCGGGCCGTCCCGCCTCCCCGGACAAGGAGCTGCGCTACATCGTTCGCGTTCGCGATACGTTCTACAAGTTCCTGAAGCGCGAGCCCGTGCCGGTCACGGACGCCAACTACAAAGCCTACGGCGTGTCCCTCGTCCCGATGCACGTCCTGACGGATCGCGACGGCATCGTCCGGCTCTACCGTCCCGGGCGGATGAGCGAAGCGGAGCTCGAAGCGGCGATCGTCGGCCTCATCGAGCGATAGGGCGGACGCCCGCCTCACCCCTTGTGGTTCGATGGGAGCGGCGCTATATTCCCCTGGTACTTCGATGGGAACCGACGGATCCGCCAACGCCGACATCCTGAAGGGCACGCTCGACGTGCTCATCCTCAAGGCGCTCAGCGGCGGGCCCGCGCACGGCTACACGATCGCGACCTGGATCGCGTCGGCGAGCGGTGACGCGCTCGCCCTCGGCGAGGGCACGCTCTACCCGGCGTTGCACCGGCTCGAGGCCCGCGGCTGGGTGCGCTCCCGCTGGGGCACCTCGGCCAACAATCGACAAGCCAAGTTCTATACGCTCACGCGCAAGGGCGAGACGCAGCTGACGCTCGAAACCCGGCGCTGGCAGCGCTACGCCGCCGCGCTGTTCTCCGCCCTGGCCGCGACCGCGCCGGGCGCGTCGGGCACAGATCGATGAAGCGCCTCGACCGCCGGCCGGACCCGCCCCTCCGTTCCGACGTCGAGCGCGAGCTCGGCTTTCATCTCGAGATGCGCGTGCGCGAGCTCGTGGCGCAGGGTGTGCCGCCCGACGAAGCGCGGCGGCGCGCGATGCAGCAGTTCGGCGACTACGAAGGATCCGAACGCGAGTGCGCCGACATCGACGCCCGTGTCGAGCGGCGCGCGTCGCGACTGTCGTTCGTTCGCGAACTGTGGCAGGACCTTGGATATGCCGTGCGCGTTCTGCGCCGATCGCCAGGGTTCACGCTTGTCGCCGTGCTGACCCTCGCACTCGGCATCGGCGCCAACAGCGCCATCTTCAGCGTCGTCAACGGCGTGCTGCTCGCATCGCTGCCCTATCGCGACGCCGGCCACCTGTATCGCGTGCGCACGGTCTACCCCGACGGCACGCCGTACGCGTTGTCGGCGCCTGATTTCATGAGCGTGCGCGAAGACACGCGCGTCTTCGATCGCGTCGAGGCGTACTCGACGGCCGCCCTCACGATGACCGGGAGCGGCGAGCCGCGCGAGCTTCAGGCCGGCCGGATCAGCGACGGCCTGCCGGCGCTGCTGGGTTGGCAGATGGCGATCGGCCAGGGCTTCGACCGCGGCCACTTCGCGCCCGGCGGCGGCGACGTGTTGATCCTCGATCACGGGTTCTGGCAGCGCGCGTTCGGTGCGGCGCCCGACGTGATCGGCCGCACCGTGACGATCGCCGGGCGGCCGGCGGTGATTGCCGGCGTGCTCCAAGCCGGCTCGAGATTGCCGCCGGCGCTCGACGCCTACGCGCCACTCGAGTACAACGACACGTTCAGCGCGTCGGCCGCCTCGGGACGGCGCAGTGAGTTTCTCGCCGTGATCGGCCATGCGAAGGACGATGTGGCGGCGCCGGCGATCGAGCGTGATCTCCAACGCATCGGCGCGTCCCTGCAGGCGGCGTACAAGCCGACCAACGACGGCCTCACCTTCGGGGCGATCCCGCTCGCCGAGACGATCGTCGGCGACGTCCGGACGCCGCTGCTCGTACTGCTCGGCGCGGTCGGGTTCGTGCTGCTCGTGGCGTGTGCGAACGTCGCCAGCCTCCTGCTGGCGCGCGCCTCGTCTCGGCAGGACGAGCTGGCGATCCGCGCCGCCCTTGGCGCCGGTCGCGGGCGGCTCGTGCGGCAACTCGTGACCGAAGCGCTCGTGCTCGGCCTCACCGGCGGCGCGCTCGGCCTCCTCGTCGCCTACGCCGGCACGACGGCGCTCGTTGCGGCGCGTCCGGCCGACATCCCGCGGCTCGACACGATCGCCCTCGATCTGAACGTCGTCCTCTTCACGCTGGCCGTGTCACTCGTGACCGGGCTGGTGTTCGGGATCGCGCCGGCGTTGCAGGCCACGGGCCGCGTTCTGCGGGGTGCGGTGCGTCAAGGCGCGCGCAGTGGCGGGGCCACTTCCTCCGAGCACCGCCTGCGCGGCGCGCTCGTCATCGTCGAGATGGCGCTGGCGGTCGTGCTCCTCACCGGCGCCGGATTGCTGGTCCGCAGCTTCGTCGCGATGACGCAGGTCGCGCCGGGATTTCGCGTCGATCAGGCGATGACGTTCCGAATCGCCCTGCAGGGGACGGGCTACCAGGCGCCGCCGCAGCTCCGCGCGCGGATCGACGAGATCGAGACAGCACTGCGGTCGTTGCCCGGTGTCACGAGCGCGGGCGTGAGCACCGTGCTGCCGCTCAGCGGCCGCGGCTCGATGCTGGGCTTCAGCGTCGAAGGCGCCCCGCCGCCACCCGCCAACGTCAACGCCGAGATCGCCGTCGCGAGCGCCAGCGCCGGGTATTTCACTGCCATCGGCGCCACGCTGCAACGGGGCCGGGCGTTCACGCCGCACGACACGGCGGACACGCCGCCAGTCGCCGTCATCAACCAGGCCGGCGCACGGCACTGGTTCGGCATCGACGAGCCGATCGGGCGCCTCGTCAACGTCAACGGCGTGCGCATCCAGGTCGTCGGCGTCGTCGCCGATGTGCTCCAGCGCGATCCGAGTCAGCCGGCAATGCCGCAGCTCTTCGTGCCGTACACGCAACGGCCTGCGCGGTCGGTGCGCATCGTCGTCCGCGGCAGCGGCGACGTCATGGCGCAATTGCCCGCCATCCGCACGCTGCTGCAAAGAATCGACCCGACGCTCCCGGTGCTGGCGGCCCGGCCGCTCGCCGACCTCGTGACCGACTCGGTGGCGCGGCCGCGCTTTTACACCGCGCTCCTCGTCCTCTTCGCCGCCGTCGCCCTGGCGCTCGCCGCGATTGGCATCTTCGGCGTGATGAGTTACGCCGTCTCACAGCGGGCGCGCGAGATCAGTATCCGCATGGCGCTCGGCGCATCAACCGGCGCCATCCTCCGCAGGATCGTGGGCCAGGGGCTGACCCTCGCCGGCGCCGGCGCGTTCGTCGGGATCGCCAGCGCGATGGCGCTTGGCCGGGTGATCCAGGGGCAGCTCTTCGGCGTCCCGCTGCTGGATCCGCTGACGATTGCCACCGTTGTCGCGGTGCTGATGACGAGCGCGGCGGCCGCGACGTTCCTCCCCGCCCGCCGCGCCGCCAAGCTGGATCCGGCCGGCGCGCTTCGCTGAGCGGCGTCCGTGCCCTCCGTGTGTTGCTCCGTGATCTCCGCTACTTGATCGCCGCCAGCCGGACGACCCGGGTATCGACCAAGCCGAAGTCTCCGACTGCCAGAGTGTCCTCGTAGCGGACCACCCGCAAGTCGCCGAAGAGCGTCAGCAGCTCATTGGAGTCGAACACCACGGCGCCGCCGATAGGCCGCGTCTTCGTGGCGTCTCGATGAAACGCCTCGACGACGAGCATCCCGCCGGGCCGAAGCGCCCGGCGCACCTGCTGGACGTACTCGCGGCCGCCGACGTAGGACAGCACGATCAGATCCCACTGTGCGTTTCCCCAGTCGAAGTCTTCCGCCCGCGCGACGTGCGTGGTGATCTTGACGCCGAGCGCCCGCGCCTGTGCGTCGGCCGCGGCCACCGCGCGTTCCGCGGGATCGAACCCGACGGATTCCCATCCCTGCTGTGCCAGATAGATCGTGTTGCGTCCCTGCCCCATTCCCACGTCGAGCGAGCGCCCGGGTTTCAAGCCCTTCACCATCTCGACGAGAAACGCGTTCGGCGCCGTGTTGAACATCGGCTTCGCCGCGGTGAGGATCTGGTTCCAGCGCTCGACCTCGGCGCGATCGCCGAGCTTCCTCAGCGTGGCGACGGTGGCGGCGGCCTCCGCGGCCGACTTGCCCTGTGTCCGCAGTTCCGTTTCGTACCGCTTGAAGACCTCGTCGTCAGTGGCGCTCTGAACGGCAGGTGGTTGCGTGTTGATCCAGGCGCGGAAGGTCTCGTAGATCTGAAGTTGCTGAGGGGTCGGCGCCTGCGCGGTGACTGGCGAGTGGACCGCGACGGCCACCACGCACAGGACAACGAGCCACGCCTTGGGCACGCGAGCGAACATCGCGCGCATGAGGCCTCCTGTCGCTGAGGAGCCTCTATTGTACCAACCGGCCGAGATCGTATTGGACGTCGTCTTGTCGGCAGCGTTGCACTTCCCGGCGAGCCCTTTCGCCTGATCGGGTGAGGTACACCCGATGCGCGCATCCCAACTTCCTGCTCTCGCCCGAGCTGTCCTCCTCCTGGCCATCCCCGTTGCCGCCTGCGAACGGCAGCAGCCGGTCGCCCCGAGCCCTCCGCCTGCAGCGACACCCATACCCGTGCGACTGCAACTCGTCGCGCCCGGCACCGTCGCGCCGGGTGCCACGGTCGCGTTCAGTGCGGCGCTCCTCCATTCGGATGGCACGAGGCGCGACGTCACGCGCGATGCGCGCTGGAACAGCTCGAATCCCGACACGTTGACCGTCGATGCGAGCGGCGCCGCGACCGGTGTGACGGCTGGTGATACGACGGTGTCCGTCGTCTTCGATCGCTTCAAGCAGGAAGCCGGCGTCATGGTGATTGCGGCGGGTACTTATCGGCTGACCGGAAAGGTGCTCGAAGGCCTCCTTCCCCTCGGGGGCGCGACGGTGACCGCCGTCACCCTCGAAGACGGCGCGCGTCGCTCGATGACAACGGACGGATCCGGAACCTTCCGGTTCTACGGCGTGTGGGGCGACGTGACACTCACGGTGTCGCGGGCCAACTTCACGTCGGTCGAACAGCGGTTGACCATCCTGTCGCACCAGTCGGTCGACGTGCGGATGAATCCGTCCGAGCCATACGCAGATCTACGGGGCCTGTATGACCTGCGCTTCCAGGCCGACGCCCGGTGCGCCTCCGTTCTTCCCACCGAGAGCATGGCACGAAGGTACGCCGCCCGCGTGACGCAAACCGCGAGTGTCCTGTACGTCACGTTGAGTGAAGCCACCTTCGTGCCGGCGGCGGCGAGCGAGTTCGACGGGCGCCTCGACGGCCGTCAGGCGACGTTCTGGTTCTGGGCCGCCGCGTGGGGTGACGCGCCATACCCCAATGTCGCGGAGCAGGTGGGCCCGCAACTCGTCTTCACGCCGATCGGTGTGGCGCGCGTGTCGATCACGCCGGACGGCGCCGAGGGCACGCTGGAGGGCACGCTGCAGATTACCGACTCGCCCGTCTCACCGGTCAGGACCGAGACGTGTGAGGGCGCGCATCGTCTGATGCTGACGCGTCGGGAGGATCCGTTGACGCGCTCAACCGGTAGATAGCGCATTGTGGAGCCAGGCGCGCGCGGCGTTCCAGTCGTTAATCACGGTTCGGACCGAGACGCCGAGCGCTTCGGCGGTTTCCTGCACGCTGAAGCCGCCGAAAAAGCGGAGCTCGACGACCTTCGCCGCACGCGGCGACACGGCGGCGAGGGTGTCGAGCGCGTCGCCGAGCGCGAGCACGTCGAGGGCCGGGCTCGCCGCCGCCACTTCGAGGTCATCGCCGAGCGTGACCTCGCGTCCGTCGCCGCGTTTTCGCGCCCGGCGGGCGCGGGCCGCGTCGATGATGGCGCGTCGCATCATCCCGGCCGCGGTCGCGAAGAAATGTGCGCGGTTCTGCCAGTGGACGGCTCGCCAGTCCAGCAGGCGCAGATAGGACTCCTGCACCAGCTCGGTCGGCTGCCAGCCGCCGTGACGCTCTCCGGCGAGGATCCTGCGCGCGATCTCACGCAGCTCGCGCTGGACGAGCGGCGCCAGCGAGGCGAGGGCGTCCTGGTCGCCGCCGCTCCACGCTTGCAGCAAGCTCGTCAGATTCGGCTCGCCGGTCACGGCCGGCAAGTATATTCTCTGCCCGGCTCCCCTGCCCATCTCGTCCGGCCAGCGGGCTGCACCCGGCGGCCGTGAATTCCGCCTGAAGCATAGAGCCACCAAGCGCCCGCCGATGCGGGACGCACGGTTGCGGACGAGGTGAGGATGATGTCGACGCGAGTCGGATTTCTTTCGCTGTGCCTGATGCTGCCGGCGGCAACCGCGCCGGCGCAGATCGTCGACGCCGTCGTCGCCGACGTCGTGCGCGACGCGCAGGCGGCCGGCGTGGCGGGCGCCGGAATCACGGCGACCAACGAGCAGAGCGGCATCAGCCGGTCGGTCCGGAGCGACGCGGAGGGGCGTTATCACCTGCCGCCGTCGCCCGCGGGCATCTACACATTTCGCGTGCAACGGCAGGGCTTCCGGACGATCGTGCGCCTGCACCAGACGCTGAACGTCGGCTCGACGTCGACGATCGACTTCACGTTCGAAGCCGTCACCACGTCCGACACCGTCACGGTCACCGCCGGCGCGGTCCTCGAGGCGACGACGCACACGCTGTCGCGGCTGATCAGCCGCGGCGAGCTCGATGCGCTTCCGCTCGTCGATTGGAATTTCAATGGCCTGGCGACGATCACTCCCGGCGTGACGCCGACTGGCATCTATGGCGGTGTCGATATCAGCGGGGCGCGCGACTTCCAGAATGCCTACAACGTCGATGGCGCGTCGGCGGAGGGCACATCACTGGGCGATCAACGCCTCGCCTACGCCCAGGACTGGATTCAGGAGTTCCAGGTCCTCGCGAGCCAGTTCTCCGTAGAGTTCGGTCGCGCCTCGGGTGGCGTGCTGAATGCCATCACCCGCTCGGGATCGAACCGGTACGCCACGCGCGCCCACGGCTACTTTCGCAACGAGGCCTGGGATGCGAAGCCGTTCTTCGCGGCCGCCAAGCTGCCGCTCAGCAGCGCGCGATGGGGAGGCACGACGGGCGGACCGGTGCGCTGCGACGCCGTGTTCTATTTCGCCGGCGTCGAACGACTCGATCGCGACACGGCCGCCGTGGTCAACACGTCCTTCCCCGAGGCGAATGGCAGCAAACCGATCACGACGGCTCAGACGCTCGCGCTCGGCAAGGTCGAGTGGTTCCGCGGTCAGAGCGCGCTGCGCTTCCGCGTCAACGCCGACGCGGCGCACACCACGAACGCGGGCATCGGCGGCGTGGTGACGGAGGAAAACGGCACGACGGTCGACTGGCATGCCGCCGAAGCGCTCGCCTCGTGGAGCCGGCCGCTCGCCGGCGGGTTCAACGAACTCCGCACGGCGTTCAGCACGACCGCCTCGGACACGGCGTGCAACTTCGCGCGAACGCACGCGCAGGGCACCTGGTTTGGACGCAGCTATCCTGCGGCGCAGTTCGGGTGCCCGACCGGCTTCGGCTGGATCGACGGCAGCGAGTGGCAGCTGATCGACAACCTGTCGTGGGTCCACGGCGGCCACGCCATCAAAGCCGGCGCGTCTGTGTCCCGGGCGCGCAACTCCGGAGATTTCGCGCAAGTGCGCGTGACCAAGCTGTTGCCGTTTGGGAGCGGCCGGAGGGCGGCCGTGCTCCTGGAGATCTACAACGCAATGAACGCGGTGAACCTGACGACGTACATCGGATCGCTCGAGTCGTTGCAGTTCGGCCTGCCGTCGGTGGCGCTCGACCCCCGCCGTGTTCAGCTGGGATTCCGGATCGATTTCTGATGGTGCCGGGCGATCGCTGGGAGGTCCTGTCGGGGTGGCTGAGCGCCTGGATCGAGGGCGATGCGCCGACGCGCGAACGGCTGCGCGAGCGGCTTACGACCGACCATCCGGAACTCATCGCTGACGCCGACCGCCTCGCAGTGTCCGCCCGCTACCTCCGGGGCTTCCTGGAGACGCCGGCAATCGTGCTCGAGGCCCGTGAACTGGCGGTCGACGACCCGGTGCTGCCGACCGGGGCCCTCGTCGGGCCCTATCGCGTTATCAGCCTGATCGCACGCGGCGGGATGGGCGACGTCTACCGCGCCACCGACACGCGCCTGCACCGCGACGTCGCCGTGAAGGTTCTGGCGCAGACGAAGACCGGCGACCCGCTACGCGTCGAGCGCTTCATGCAGGAAGCGCGGATCACCGCGTCGCTGGATCATTCGAACATCGTCCGCGTCTACGACGTCGGGCGCGTCGACGACCGCGCGTACCTGGTGGCCGAGCTCCTCGAGGGCGAAACGCTGCGCGCGCGAATCGCCCGCGGGCCGGTCGCGCCGGAGGAGGCGCGCCGGATCGCCCTCGATGTGGCGCGCGGCCTGGCGGCGGCCCACGACGCCGGCCTCGTGCACCGCGACCTGAAGCCGGAGAACGTGTTCCTGACGCACACCGGCGAAGCGAAGCTGCTCGATTTCGGCATCGCGAAGCTGACGCAGGACGAGAGCGTCCCGGACGGCTTTTCCACCCTGACCGGCGTCGTGCTGGGCACGGCCGGATATCTCGCGCCCGAGCAAATCCGGGGCGAGATCGTCGATCCGCGCGCCGACCTGTTCGCGTTCGGGGCGGTGCTGTTCGAGATGCTCACCGGCACGCGCGCGTTCGTACGCGAGCACATCGTCGAGACGCTTCACGCGATCCTCCACGACCCGCCCTCGAGCGCGCTCGAGCAGCGCACCAGCGTGCCGCCCGAGCTCGCGGCGATTGCGATGCGCCTGCTGGAAAAAGCGCCCCAGGCGCGCTTTCAGTCCGCGGTGGATCTGATCGTCGCGCTCGAGCAAGCCGACCTCGAGAGCCGACGGTCCTGGCTGCAGCGCGAGGCGGGTCGCTGGCGGTCCGGTCGTCGGGCCAGACGGCGGTGGGGCGCCGCCGCGACGTTGGCCGCGGCCGTTCTGGCGCTGTCGATCTGGCTGGCGCGTCCGGCGCCCGGAATCACGCTCGCGATCCTGCCGTTCCAGACTGTGCCGGTCGACGACGGGATGTTCGCCCTCGGCCTGGCCGAAGTATTCAGCGGACGGCTGGGCCAGTTGCCCGGCGTCACGGTCGTGCCGCTCTCGGCCTCGGAGCGACAGCCCGCCGACGATCCGATAAAAGCCGGTGTGGCGCTCGGTGCCACGCATGTCTTCTGGGGATCCATCCTGCGCGACGGCAGTGCCCTTCAAGCGACGGCGCATCTGACCTCGACCAGTACGGGCCGGGATGTCCGCATTCCGGTGCCGCTTGCGGCAAGCAGCATCTTCACGCTTCAGGATTTGATCGCCAACCGCGTCATCGAGGAACTGACGCCGAATCTCGAAGCGGCGATGCGCATGCGGCTCAAGCGGGCAGGCACGGGTAACGATCAAGCCTGGGATCTGTACGTGCTCGCCAGGGGCCAGGTCACGCGGCCGACACCTCAGGCGCTACAGATCGCCGCGCAAACTTTCCGGAAGGTCGTCGAGATCGATCCGAACTTCGCTGACGCGTGGGCCTACCTTGGGTCCGCCTTCAAGCGCATGTCCGTTGTCGCTGACGCCGAACCGGGCAAGGTGTTTCCGGAGGCGCGAAAGGCCGCCGAGCAGGCGCTGGCGATCGAGGCCAACCACCCGGAGGCGACCTCGGTGCTGGGCACCGTGGCGTTCTGGTACGACTGGAATTACGAGCGAGCGATCGAGCTGCTTAAGGACGCCCTCGCGCGCCAGCCGAGCGCGGATACTCGGCTGTTCTTGGCGCACGTGTACTCCAACACCGGCCTGCCCGATGACGCGGTGCGGGAGATTCGCATCGCCGGGGCGCGCGACCCCGGCTGGCTCATCCCACGCGCGCTGGAGGGTGAGTTCCAATTGCACGGCGGCAAGTTCGACGTCGCCCTGACGCAACTCGAAGACGTGATCGAAACCGAATCCCGATCGAGTGCCACGATGAGACCCTTGTGGCTCCCGCACCTGTTCCGCGCGTTCGCATTGATTGCCAAGCGGCGCTACGAGGACGCAATTGCGGCGTGCGACATGGTCATCAAGCTGCGCCAGGGGCCGCCATCGGCACCGCCGACGCCGCACTATTCGTACGCGGTCGCCCTGAAGGGCTACGCATTCGCGAGGCTCGGCAAGACGTCCGAGGCCGTCGCGATGCTCGACGAGCTACAGGCGCAAGAGGCGGCGCAAGTGTACGTGCCGCCTTCGCGAAAGGCGCTTCTACTTCACGCGCTCGGCCGCGACGACGAGGCGTTCGCGCAGCTTCGCAAGGCGGTCGAGGTAAGAGATGTCCTCGTCACGTTCCTGGGCGTCTCGCCACTCTGGGACGATCTCCGCGGCACGCGTGCGTTCCAGGAGGTGCTCAAGCAGGCCAACCTGTTCGAGGTGTCGGAGTCCGTGCGCGCCACCCGCCGGCGGTGAGCGTCACGCGTCGAGCCGCGACTCAAAGCCTAAACACGGGAGCCCTTCACTCCGAAGCGCGGCCCTCGTCCACATCGTGCCGGCGGCGCAACACGGTGATGACGTCGGGAGTCATTCCCGGGTAGGTTCGGCGGAATTGACTCCCGATGTCCTGGCGCCGCGGTGAAACACGAATAGATCGATTGGCTCGATGACGGGCTCGGACTTCCCTCCCTCGGCATACTGTCGTACCGCCGCCACACCGCGCTCGAAGTCTTCGCGATCGAGCCGCGCCAGGACGGAATCGGCGCGGCTGGCGAGCTTGTCCGCGAAGGTGGCCCAGTCGGGCGCGATCGTCTGTGTGACGAGGGCCTGCGCGATCAGGTGCAAACCGGCGGCTTCGAAGACCCGGCAGACGCTGCCGCTGTCCGGAAGAACTTCCTCGAGGATCGGGTGACTTGTCGGAAAGAACGGATAGTACGGATACGCCCGTATCCGTTCCCGCGTCCCCGTGCGGATGAACACGAGCCCATCGTCGTGCAGGATGCGCCGGCATTCCGCGGCGGCCGACGCCTGGTCACTGAAATGATGGAGGCTCATCGACATGACGATCGCGTCGATTGACTCGGACTGTAACGGAATGGCTTCCGCATATGCACGAACGTAGTGAACGCGACCGCCATGCGGTTTAGTCAGTGCCTGTCTCAACATCTTGACTGACGGGTCAACCCCGACGACTTCGGCGTTGAAATGAACGGACAGCGCATCGGCAAACCGGCCGGTACCACAACCGAGGTCCACGATACGGGCGGAGGGACCTTCGAGATAGGCCGCGAACGTGCGCATCCACAGTTCCAGCACCTGCGGACCGTGATCACGCCCACGGTCGTAAGCGTCGGGAATGTCGGTGCGGTCGTACTCGGTCATAGACCTTGATGATGGCCCGCTACAGGAAAGTGACAGCGATTTTAATCGGTCCTGCACGCGGTCATCGGATCGAGGCGTGCCGCGCGGGAGGCCGGCACGAAGCTGGCGTCGAGGCCGACACCGGCGAGGAGCACGACGGCGCCGACCATCGATACCGGATCGTGCCGTTCGAGTTGATTTAGTCATCACGCAGATGGCCGCATCAGGAGTTTCGGCGTGAGAGCATGTGTCTGGACCGCCGCGGCGCTGGGCGCCGCGCGCGGCGCGCGCCATGTGGCCATTCGATTGGGCGAGCACCGTGACCATTGCCGTGGCGGCCCTGTGCCTCGCGGGCGCGGCGGTCTGGAAGGTGCGCGTCACGGCGCGTCTCGCGCTCGTCGTGCTCGCCGCGCTGGCGTTGCGCGTCGACCCGGCGCGGCAGGAATCGATTCATGCCTGGGACGAGCGCTTCCACGCTGTCGTCGCGAAGAACCTCATCAGCCACCCGCTGACGCCGACACTCTACGACCGGCCGCTCTCGGCCGATCCGCGCGCGCACTGGACTGAGGCGCACGTCTGGCTGCACAAGCCGCCGCTTGCGCTCTGGACGATGGCGGCGAGCATGTCGGTGTTCGGCGTCAATGCGCTCGCCATGCGGCTGCCGAGCGTGCTCGTGTCCACGCTGGGCGTGCTGCTCACGTTCGCCATCGGCCGCCGGCTGTTCAGCGACTTGTCCCGCCGTAGCGGCTGCGCGAAGGCGGATCGCGTCGGGCTCGTCGCGGCCGGTTTCCAGGCGGTGAACGGCCTGCTCGTGAACCTCGCGTCCGGCCGCCGCGTTGCGGATCACGTCGACACGGCGCTCATCACAATCGTCGAGCTCGCGGTCTATCTGTCGATCGCGGCCGGCGCGCGCCTGCCACCCTGGCGCGCGTTGCTGGCGGGAGTCGCGGTCGGCGCTGCCGTCCTGGCCAAGTCGTTTCCGGCGCTCGCGGCAGTACCCGTTGCGCTCGTGTTCTGGTGGGCCAGTGCATCGGCGTCGGCCGCCGCGGTCCGTGTCTCCCGAGCAAATCGACGCGTACAGTCCCACTGTCGCCAGCAGCACGGCGATTCGTCCAGAACGTCAATTCACTCCTCGCGCATGCCTGCAAGCGGATCGATGCGGGTGGCCCGGTGGGCCGGCAGCAAGCAGGCCGCCATCGCCACCGCCACCATGACGATCACGGCGCCGGCGATGTTGACCGCGTCGGTCGCGGTGAGACCGAAGAGCAGTTCCGCAATGACGCTGGCAGTCAATCGCACGAGTATCACGGCGGCAATCGTGCCAGCCGCCAGCCCCAGGACGAAGACGACCGACGTCTCGCGCAGCGACTCGCGAATCACGGACCATCGTCCGGCGCCGAGCGCGCGCCGGATGGCCAGCTCCTTGGTCCGCTGCGCGACCGCATAGGATGCGACACCGAAGATCCCGATCGAAGCGAGCAGCAGCCCAAGGAGACTGAAGAACGCGCTGATCGCGGCGACCATCCGCTCCCTCGCGATGCCTCGATCGATCTCCTCACGCATGGTCAGGATGCCAACGAACAGTTTCGGATTGACCGACCGGACGGCCTCACCAATGGCGGACGCCATGGTGTCCGGGTCGCCCGCCGTACGGACCTGCAGCGCGCTCACCCGATCAGGCTCTACCTGCAGCGGCTCGTACATCAGCGGCGCGATTTCGCTTCGCGGCCCGAAGACCCTGACATCGCGAACGATGCCGACGATACCCGGCGCCCGCACGAGCGGATCGTCGTTCGGGAAATAGCGGCGGACAAAGGCCTCGTTGATCACGTACCGCCCGCGATGGGTGACATCGGCTGCAGTGAGCGTGCGCCCGCGTACGGCTTGTATCCCCATCGTCTCGAAAAAGTCGGGCCCGACGGTGACCCCACTCCACATGGCGTCCCGGCCAGGATCGAAACCAGGAATCCGGACGGCCATCCGCGAGTTTTCGCCACGCATCAGCCAGTTGCGCGTGGCCGTGACCGACTGGACGCCGGACACGGCCCCGACTCTCTCGCGGAGCAGCCGGAGGACGCCGGCGACCTCACCCTCGCGATTCTGGCTGTCGGCATCGCCACCCTGGTTGCGGCGTCCGTACCCGGCGAAGCGCGTGTCGATCGACACCTGCAGCAGCCTGTCGGTGTTGAAACCGATGTCGAGCTGCGACAAATTGCGCAGCGTCTGCACGAACAGTCCCGCGCCAACCAGCAGCAGCACGGAGAGTCCGACCTGACACGCCACGAGCACCCGGCCCATGCGTCGCGCGCGCTTCGGCGACGTCGCCCCCTGACTCGACCGGAGCGAGCCCGCGAGATCGACGTCGGTGGCCCGCCAGGCGGGCGCGAGTCCGAACAGGAGCGCACTGAGGATCGACACGCCCGCCGCAAAGCCCAGAATGCGCGCGTCGACATGGAACGCGAGGCTCTCGGGAATCGCAGGCAGGGGCAGCATGGAGAGAATGACCGACACGCCCCATGCAGCGAAGGCGAGACCGATGACACAGCCGAGGACGGCCAGAAGCGAGCCTTCGACCAGGTATTGGAGGATCAGGCGCGACCGGCCCGCGCCGAGGGCGGCACGCACCGTCAACTCGCGCCGCCGCGCGGCGTTTCTGAGCATGAGCAGGTTGCCGACATTCGTGCAGGTGGTGAACAGCACGATCGTGACGAGCGCCATCAGCGCCAGGAGCGCGCCCCGGTACTGGCCGCGCAACTGCGAGAGTCCCTGGCCCGCTGGCAGAAGCTCCGTCTCCACGGGCTGATCGGGCGGGAATTGACCCCGGAATCGGTCGACCAGGTACTGACGGAAGTAGGCGTGCATGGCGCCCTGTGCCTGGACGGCCGTCACACCCGGCTTCAACCTGGCAATCATCCTCAGCTCCGGAGCCTCCGGAGAGACGATCCAGATGTCGGCGCCGTCTTCGACGAGGAAGCCGTAAAACCCAGAGGGGGCGACGCCGATGATCGAGTACGGCTGGCCGTTCACAGTCACTGTCCGTCCAAGAACGTCCTGACGACCATCGAATCTGGCGCGCCACCAACGCGCGCTGACCACCGCGATGGCGTTGTCTGACGGCTCCGGCGTCCGGCCGATAACCGGCGCCACACCGAGGCCGCTGAAAAAGTTCGCGGATATCTGCTCGACGTTACGGCTGAGCTCCGTCTCGCCGTCGACGGCGACCGTTGGACGGTCAAGCCGCATGAATCCGACGGCGTCGGCGAACGGCCGGTCGGGGGCGCGAACAGCCTCGAAGACCGTTCCATCGAACGCGTTCACCCCCTTCTTGAAGCCTCCAGGGAAAATCGGGATGACGCTCACCTGCACGAGCTGGCCCGGATCGCGTACCGGCAATGACCGAAGCAGGAGGTTGTCGACCAGACTGAAGAGCGCGGTGTTGGCGCCGATGCCGAGCGCGAGCGTGAGCGTCACGACCGCAGTGAACGCGGGACTCTTCCGCAACATCCGGAAGGCATACTTCGAGTCCTGCACGAGCAGATCGGCGAGCCGCAGGCGGCGCGCGTGGGGGTGCTGGTCTCGAATCGACTCGGGCCGGCCGAGTTTGAGGAGGGCTTCGCGTCGTGCGTCCGCCTCGGACAGCCCGCGCTTGCGGGCCTCGTCGGTCAGGAGCTCCAGATGCGTGGCCAGCTCGACGTCGAGCTCCCGATCGAGTCGGCCCTTGCCGACGAACGACCGCAGCCGTGACCAGAGCAGGCGAAAGAAGGACGTCATGATTCCGCTCCCGGGTCGGCCAGGACGCGTCCCATCATGGCGGCGACGCGTTCCCAGTTTTCCGTTTCGGCGGCGAGCTGTTTTTCGCCTGCCTTGGTAATGCTGTAGAAACGCGCGCGCCGGTTGTTCTCGGACACGCCCCACTTCGACCGGATCCATCCGCGCTCTTCGAGCCGGACGAGCGAGATGTAGATCGTGCCCTGATTGAGGATGACGTGGTCGCCGCTCACCTGCTCGATCCGCCGGGCGATGCCGTAGCCGTGGAGCGATCCGAGCGTGGCAAGCGTACGCAGCACCATCAGGTCGAGGGTGCCCTGGAGGAGATCGAGCTTGCTCCGGTCCGGCATGCGGGTGCTCCTGTAGAGGTTCCACATGAACCTAATCCTCGTTCATGTTGAATGTCAACAGGTGAATAGCGAGTGTGCACTTCGTTGAGGGGCGCGGGGCCTAGCCTTCGCCCCGGCTTCGGCTCAGCTCGCCGAAGCCTGGCTTCGCCAAGCGGAGGCGGCCCACCCCCGCGCCTCGGGCCGCGCCGCTTCGCGGCGCGGGTGTCGCGCGCGATCTCGACGAGCGCCTACCCGGACAGTCGGTCTCACTTCCGGGACAGGCCGAGTGACTTTCGGGACGCTGGGCGGCCATGCCCCGGATTCGAGGCAGCAGATCTTCAGTGATACAGCGCCGGCTTCGGTGGCAAGACCTGGCACGGCTCTAGCATCCTCATAGAGCACTGTGTCCGGACTTGTCCAGGACATCCGCTACGCCCTTCGAGGCCTGGGCCGGACGCCCGGCTTCACGGCCATCGTGCTCCTCACCGTGGCGGTCGGGACCGGCGCCAACGCGGCCGTGTTCAGCTTCATCGACGCGCTGCTGCTGCGGCCCGCCGCCGGCGTCGTCGATCCCGCGCGTCTCGTGGCCGTCTTCACCAGCGACTACAGTGCCGGGCCATACGGTGGCTCGTCTTATCCGGATTACCGCTCGATGAAGGACGACGCCGAGACCTTTGCGTCGCTCGCGGCGTATGAGACGCACCCGGCGATCCTGAATGCGGGCGGCGCAGCCGAACGCGTGCAGGCGCTCGACGTCACGGGCGACTTCTTCTCCGTCCTGGGTCTGCGTCCGGCGCTCGGGCGCCTCCTGACCGACGGCGACACCCCGGCGAGTGCGCCGCGCACGGCCGTCGTGAGCGACGCGCTCTGGCGTCGCACGTTCGCGGCCGATCCGGCCATTGTCGGCAAGACGTTGATGCTCGGCGCGGACACGTTCGCGATCGTCGGCGTGGCCCCGCCCCGGTTCGACGCCCTCGACCTCGGAGACACGGTCGATGTCTGGACACCGATGTACGCGCCCGCGGCCCGGCCTTCCGCCCGCGGCGATCGCGGCCTGTCCATCGTCGGGCGACTCGCGACGGGTGTCTCACTCGACGAGGCGCAAGGCCGGTTGACTGGTCTTGCGCGGCGGCTGGCCGACGCCTATCCCGAGACGAACCGCGGAACGCTGACCCAGAAGGATGCTCCGCGCCCGATGTTCGTGTTGCGTCACACGCGGCTCGGTCCGGCGTTCCGCGATCAGCTCGCGATGATCAGCGGCGTGCTGCTCGCGGCGACGACGCTCGTGCTGCTCATTGCCTGCGCGAACGTCGCGAGCCTGCTCGTTGCGCGGTCGACCGCCAGGCGCCGTGAAATCAGCGTACGCCTGGCGATCGGCGCGAGCCGCGGGAGAATTGCCCGCCAGTTGATCACCGAGAGTCTGGTCATCAGCGCCGCCGGCGGCGCGCTGGGCCTGCTCGTCGCGCTCTGGTCGATCCGCCTGCTGCCGGGGTTCTTCCCGCCCGACATCGCGCGGTTGATCGACCCGCGGATGGACACGCCCGAGCTGATCTTCATGCTGTTGGTCTCCATCGGCGCCGGCGTGCTGTTCGGGCTGGTCCCCGCGCTCCATGCGCGGCGTTGGAGCGGCGCCTTGTCCGTGCGTGCCGAGACGGACGCCGATGGGACCAGCGGGCTGCGCGTCCGCAACACGCTCGTCATTTCCCAGATTGCGGTGTCCTGCCTGCTGCTCGTGTGGACGGGCCTCCTCGTCAAGAGCCTCACCAATCTGGTCAACGCCGATCTGGGGTTCGACACGCGGGCCGCCGTCGTGGCGTCAGTCGAGATCCCATCGGCGCGCGTTTCGAGCGAGGAGGGCGCGCAGTATTACCGGGATCTGGTCGCGATGTTGGAGACGCAGCCGGGGGTCGAGGCGGCGTCGCTCGCGAGCACGCTCCCGCTGGCACAGTCCGGCCGCCGCGGATTCCGGATCGCGGGATACACGCCAAAGCCCGGCGAGGGTACCGAGCTCAACGTGAACGTCGTCGATGGCCGTTACTTCGACGTCATGGGCATTCCCGTTCTGGCGGGCCGACGCTTCGACGCACGGGACGGCGCGTCCAGTCAACGTGTCGTCGTGGTGAACGAGCTGATGGCGCGGCGCTACTTCGGCGGCGCGGCGGTCGGGCGGCACATCGTCGATTCGAACAAGGTCGATCTCGAGATCGTCGGCGTCGTTCGATCCGGCGCGTATCAGGCGCCGCAGGATCCGATCGTGCCGTTCGTGTACTACCCGCTTGCGCAGGAGCACCGGCACGCGATGCAGGTCGTCGCGCGCACGGCCGGGGATCCGGCATCCCTGGTCGAACCGCTGCGGCGGGCGATGATCCGCGTCCGCCCGGACGTCGCGATCTACCGGGTAATCACGCTCGAGTCGCATCTCTCAGAGGCGATTGTCACCGACCGGTTGTCCGCCGCGCTCGTCACGACGTGCGGGCTGCTGGCGACGCTGCTGGCGGCGATCGGCGTCTACGGCGTCCTGGCGTATGCCGTCGTGCGACGTTCGCGCGAAATCGGCGTGCGCATCGCACTTGGGGCGACGCCCAGCCAGATTGTGGGAATGGTGATGCGCGAGGGCCTGGTCCTGATGCTGCTCGGCACCGCGGTGGGCCTCGCGGCCGCCGCCGGCGGCGCCCGGTTGCTGGCGGGCCTGTTGTTCGGCGTCGGGCCGACCGACGCCACCACTTTCGTGGCGGCACCCTTGATCCTCGGCGCGGCGGCCATCGCCGCGGCGCTCGTGCCGCTCCGGCGCGCCCTTCGTGTCGATCCGATGATCATCCTGCGCCAGGAATGACGGACGGCCACGGGCCATGCCGTACCGCACCACGTCAAGACGTTCCGCAGCATCGCCGGGAATCTGCCCGGCGGGCCGATCAACATGATTCGCGAGGACCCCGTGAGATCGACGTGAGCAAGATCGGCGGCCGATAGGACCGTCGAGCTGTTGGCTACGCGCCTTCGTAGCGCGGCTCGGGCTGTGAGCCGCGCCGCGTCGGCGGGTCGAACCCCGACCCGCCCTACGGCCTAGCCCTCCGTTATTCCTGAATCTTCAGTAACTTGTGCACGTTGCTCCAGGTGAGCTTGCGAAAGACGTCTGGAGTCGTCGAGCGCTTCAGCACCGTCAGCGTTTCGCGGGCGACGCACTTCCCTGCCAGCCTCGACGCGGCCGGGTTGTTCGCCTGACTCACGCCGCCGCCGTGGCCGTCCGCGCAGCTGCAGTCGCTCCCGAACATCAGCTTGTCCTGATGGCGGCGCAGGAAGTCGCGCGTGAACTCCGCGTCGCGCGACAGCATGTTGTTGCCGGAATTCGCCGCCAGGTCGCCGTAGAGGTTGGGATAATCGCCAAGCAGCCGATCCGTGATGCCACCGCGCACGATCGGCCCCGCCGGGTACGCGGCTTCGTTACGGTAGTCGGCGCTGACGTTCGCCCAGAAGGCGTCAGCGTGGCCGATGAACGTCGTCTTCGGGAACGCCTTGAGGATTGACTCGAAATCCTTCGCGAATCCCGTGCTCCACGTGCCTTCGTTCGCGAAGTGATCGACTTCCTGGAAGTGAATCAGGATCGGCACGCTCAGGTCGGCCGCCAGCGCATAGGCGCGCCGGAACTCGGGGCTGTCGGTGGCGAGATGAAACTTCATCTCGCCAAAGCCCTGGGCGCCGCTCTTGACCGCCTGCGTCAGCGCGTCCACGTTCTCGGGCCGCGACGGATCCGCGCTGGCGAACCACGTGAACCGTCCCGGGGCCGCCGCCGCCCGCACGGCGGCGACCTGCTCGGCGGCCGCCGCACGCGTGAGCAGGTTTGCCTTGCGGATGCCGGCGCCGTCGAGATGCGCCAGGTTGTCGGCCGGGCGCGGACGCATGTGGTGGTGCAGATCGAAGATCGGCGATCCCCACTCGTCCGGCTGCTGGCCGCGGGCCGACACCGGCAGCGCGACGGACGCGGCGACCATGCCAAGAAATGAACGTCGGGTCAGCATGACCCGACACATTACACCGCCGGAGCCACCGCCGGCACAGGATCGTGACGCTCTGGCCGGCGAATTCCCTTCGCCGGAGTGAACCGCGAGGCGTCGGCGTCGCGGGCGCGGGCCCGGGCCGGGAGGAAGACCGTGAAGGTCGCGCCGCGATCGGGCGCGCTGACGACGCTTACTCGGCCGCCCATCAGCTCGCAGAAGCGCCAGACCAGGGCGAGGCCGAGCCCGGTGCCTCCGTACTTGCGTGTGATCGTCATGTCGCCCTGGGCGAACGGACGGAACAAGCGCGCCTGCTGATCGACGGTCATGCCGATTCCCGTGTCCGAGACCGCGAACCGGACGCCGGCGATGCCGTCCTGCGTCGTCCGGTCCACCTTCAGCGAGATGCGGCCGCCGGTCGTGAACTTCGCCGAGTTGCTCAGCAGGTTGAAGAGGATCTGACGCGTTTTCGTGAGGTCGGCGTGAATGACGCCGGCGTCCGGCGCGATGGTCATGTCCAGGTCGTTCCCGTTCTTTCGAATCACGGCGTCGATTGATCCGACGAGCTCGTGGACCATGGGCGCGACCTCGAACGTTTCGGAATCGAGCTCCATCTTGCCGGCCTCGATCTTCGAGAGATCGAGGATGCCGTTGATGAGTCCGAGCAGGTGTTTGCTCGACGCCTGGATCTTGACGAGATCCTGGACTTCGTCGTCTCGTCCCTCCTCGGCCGCGATCTCCTCCAGCAGCTCGCTGTAGAGCGTGATCGCGTTGAGCGGCGTGCGCAATTCGTGGCTCATGTTCGCCAGGAACTCGCTCTTGGCGCGCGTCGCCGCCTCGACCTGCTGCTGGCTCAATTGCAGGCGTGCGACCAGTTCGGCAAGCTCCATCGCGTGCCGGACCTGGTCCTTGTGCGCCTGTTCGAGGACGGCAGTGCGATTGGCCATCTCGTGCAGCTCTCGCGTGCCTCGGACACACGCGATGACCAGAAACACATCCTCGAACAGCACCCACGCGGCGTGCTCGACCCAGCGCCATTCGCTGGAGAGCAGCACGCCGTACACCGATTGCGGCCAGAAGAGCCCGCGCAACATGTGATCGACGGCCACCACGATCGTCGCCGGCACCAGGACGCGCCAGTCGCGATAGAACGCGAGAAACGCGAGCGAGCCGAACACGTGAAAATGCGTTTCGATCCGGCCGCCGGTGAGATGGATGAGCAGCGCGCTCATCAGCATCTGCGCGGTGGCGATGGTGTAGCGCGTCGCCGGGACGCCGGGTGCGACGAGCGCGAGGAGGGCGGGAAACAGACTGATGCCGCCGCCGAGAAAAATCGCCGCCCACACGTGAACGTGCGTCTGGCTGCTGGGCCCGGACCAGGCGACCGGTGAGACCCACAACGCGAAGCCGATACCGGCCAGCCACTGCCCGGCCATGAGATAGGCGAACATGCGATCCGTCCGCCGGTAGATGTCCTGCTGATGCGCGCGGAAAAGATCGTCCGCGCGCTGCGGATCGGGCGCCATCGCGGAGAGGACGGGAATCGGTCGGCTCATCGCGGCGTCATTTCGGCTGGGAACCATCGGCAACGGCGGTGACAGCGGCGGCGAGTTCGTCATGAGTACCAAAGAGGGAACAACCGAAGACAGGCGTACTCGTCCGGTCAGGTTGTTCGCCGTTCAGGATGGCCAGGAGTGCGGCACGGCCGTGATTGTTTCCGGCGTGCCCTCGTGCCCCGGTCGCGCCGCCGCTGAACAACAAGCGGCCGTCCGAGGCATACACGAGCGTCTGGCCCGAGGTGGACGCGCCAAAGCGCCTCACCTCGTCGCCCCCGTCATCACGAAGCACGGTGACGCCCGGGATCGCCGCCGCCGACTTCCACAGGTCCGTCTGCTCCCACTGCGCGGCGACGCCGCCCGGTTTGATGAACACGACGTAGGCTTTCGGGCGATGGCCCGCTCGGGCCATGACCTCGGCCAGCTCCGTTACGCTGGCGCGCGTGCACGCACAGCGTGGGTGCGCCAGCATCACCAGCGTCGGACGCTCCGGATCGAGCGTCACGCGACTCGGAGCCGGCCACACGTTCGGAGCGTCTGCGGCAGGGCCGGGGGTATTGTCGTACCGCGCCACGAGTGACAACCCGGTCACGACGGCGCCAAACCACAGCACGCCCATCGCCGCCCACGCCCCGCGGCGCGGCCGCCAGGATCCTACCGGCCCGATTTCAGGATTGTCAGCCAAGGCGATAGCGCGCCCCGATCCGGAATCGGCACCGGACCTCCTGGCTTGAGGCCGGGTTCGAATGGGCGCTCAAGCGGCCACGTGCATGGCCGATTACCCGACGTGGCCCGGATCGCCCCGCGGTACTCGACCCTCGCATGAAACGCATCCTGATCGTCGAGGACAACGAGATCAATCGCGACGTCCTGTCGCGCCGGTTGATACGTCGCGGGTACGAGGTCCTGGTCGCGCACGACGGCCCGGACGGGCTGGCGGCCGCGCACCGGGACGCGCCCGATCTCATCCTGATGGACCTCGGGCTCCCGGACATCGACGGCTGGGAATGCACGCGGCGCCTCAAGGCCGACGCGCGAACCCGGCCGATTCCAATCATCGCGCTGTCCGCGCACGCGATGGTCGGAGACCGCCAGAAGGCACTCGACGCCGGGTGCGATGACTTCGACACCAAGCCGCTCGACTTCGCCGGCTTGCTCACGAAAATGAGCCGGCTGCTGGCCGGCGAAGCCTGAGAGGCTCTTGCATGCATGACGCGAACGCCACGCTGCTGATCGCCGACGACGACGCGATGAACCGGGACGCGTTGTCGCGCCGTCTCACTCGAAGCGGCTACACCGTGCTCACCGCCGAGAGCGGCGCGCAGACGATCGAGATGGTCGGCGCCGGCCGCGTCGACGCGGTGCTGCTGGACGTGATGATGCCGGGAATGAGTGGAATCGAGACGCTCCGCCAGTTGCGCCAGATGCGCTCGGCGTCCGAGTTGCCGATCATCATGGTGACCGCGAAGAACCGCAGCGAGGACGTCGTCGAAGCGCTCGACCTCGGCGCCAACGACTACATCACCAAGCCGATCGACTTTTCCGTCGCGCTGGCCCGGATCAAGACGCAGGTCACGGCGCGGCGGGCCGATCCGCTGACCGGTCTGCCCAACCGCGTGCTGTTCATGGATCAGCTCGACCGGCTGATCGTGCGCAGCCTGAAGCCGCGCAGCCCGTCGTTCGCCGTGTTCTTTCTCGACGTGGATCGCTTCAAATTGGTCAACGACAGCCTCGGCCACCTGGCCGGTGACGAGCTGCTGGTCGCCGTCGCCCGCCGGCTCGAACACTCCTTGCGATCGACCGATACGATTTGCCGGTTCGGCATCGAGCCCACACTCGCGAGGCTCGGCGGTGACGAGTTCACGGTCCTGCTCGATCGAGTCACGACCCTCGACCAGGCGCAGGCGATCGCGGAGCGCCTGCTGGCCGCGGTGACGCAGCCGTTCCTTCTGCAGGGGCGCGAGGTCTTCACCTCGGTCAGCATCGGCATCGTGCTCAGCGCCGATCGGTACCGTCACGCCGACGCGATGCTCCGCGACGCCGACACGGCCATGTATCGGGCCAAGGCGGAAGGCAAGGCGCGCTGTGCCGTGTTCGACACGTCGATGCTCGAGGCGGTTGAGGAACGCCTCCTGCTCGAGTCCGACCTGCGCCGCGCGCTCGAGCGCCAGGAGCTGCGGCTCTACTACCAGCCGATCGTCGCGCTGGCTGATGGCCGGTTGTCCGGGTTCGAGGCGCTGCTGCGCTGGCAGCATCCCACGCGCGGCCTGGTCCTCCCCGATCAGTTCATTCCAATTGCCGAGGAAACCGGGCTGATCGTCCCGATCGGACAGTGGGTCCTGCGCGAGGCGTGCCGGCAGATGCGCACGTGGGACGCCGAATTCCCGGGATGCGAAGAGCTCGCGATCAACGTCAACCTCTCCGCTCGCCAATGTCTCGAGCCCAGTCTCCTGACGGAGGTCTCCGAGGTGCTCGAGGAGACCGGTCTCGCGGCCGAGCGGTTGCGGCTCGAAGTGACCGAGACCGCGCTCCTGCAGGACGCGGACGCGATTGCCGAAATCCTCGGCGGCCTCCGCGCGCTCGGCGTGCAGCTCGGCCTCGACGACTTCGGCACCGGCTATTCGGCCCTGAGCTACCTCCAGCAATTTCCGTTTCAGATGCTGAAGATCGATCGCTCGTTCGTCAATCGCCTGCATGACGCCGGCAACGTGGAGATCATCCGGGCGGTGGTCTCGCTGGCCGCCGGACTCTCGATGAACGTGACGGCAGAAGGCATCGAGACGGCCGAGCAGCTCGCGCACTTGAAGGAGCTCTCCTGCGAATCCGGACAGGGGTTCTATTTCGACCGGCCGCTCACGCCGACCGACGCGCGCCGTACGCTGCAGGCGCTGAGGAAGCCGGCCGATCAGACGATCGGCTGACGCGTCCGCGGCCTTCTTGCCGCCTGCGGACCAATTCGATCGATTGATCGATCATCCTTCGATCGATGCGCAGCCTCTCCCATCGTCCGTCGATGGGAGTTGACGGCGGACGATCATTGCGGCTACTCTCCCCTCATCAGCCGATGGGAGCCGCATGGGCCTGACCAACACCCCGCCCGATCTTTTGCCGGGCACGCTCGACCTGCTCATCCTTCGCGCCCTCGTCAGCGGTCCACTCCACGGCTACGCCATCGTCCAGCGTCTGCGGCTCATCTCGCAGGACGTGCTGCAGGTGGGAGAGAGCTCCCTGTACCCGGCGTTGCAGCGGCTGCTCCACAACGGCTGGGCCACGGCATCCTGGGGACCCTCGGAAAACAACCGCCGCGCGCGGTTCTATACGCTCACGGCGGCGGGCAGGAAGCGGCTGGCGGTCGAACGGGCCGAGTTCGAGCGGCTGATCGACGCCATTACCCGGGTCCTGCGGGAGGCCTGAGGCCGTGAAGCCGCTCCGCGGTCTGGTCCGATGGTGGAGGCGACGACGCGAGGAGGCGTGGCTGGCCGAGGAGATCGAGCAGCACCGCGCCCGCGTGCAGGCCGATCTCGAGGCGCAGGGCATGCCGCCGGAGAACGCCGCGGCAGCGAGCCGGCGCACGATGGGCAACGTCAGCCTGGCGCGCGAGGATGCCCGCGACGTCTGGATCGCGCCCTGGATCGCGGGCATCGGGCGCGATTTTCGTTACGGATTGCGCGGCCTTCGGCGCGAGCCCACCTTCACGCTGACCGCAATGCTCACGCTCGCGCTCGGCATCGCCACAACGACGACCGTGTTCAGCGTGGCCGACGCCGAACTGTGGAAGCCGCTGCCCTTTCCGGACGCGACGCAGCTCCTCGCCGTCTACTCGCGCGGTCCCGCGCCCAACGCGTCGAGCGATGGCATCGCCGGCGCCGACTTGCTCGACTGGCGCGCCGGGACGCCCGCCCTGTCGGATCTCGCCGCGTCCGGCCGGACGGCGCGCCGGGTGCTTCGGCGCGACACGGCCGAGTCGGTCATGGTGACCGAGGTGACCGCGAACTACTTCGCGACTCTTGGTCGGCCGGCGATCGTCGGCCGGACGTTCACGAGCGAGGACGCACACGGCCCCGGCACGGTGGTCCTCACCGATCGCACCTGGCGGCGGCTATTCGACGCGGACCCGTCGATCGTGGGGCGATCGGTGACGCTCGACGCGCAGTCCGTGGTCGTGACCGGGGTTGTCTCCGCGGATGACTCCCTGGGGACGGATCCCGATCTGTACATCGCACTCGACGAACGCGCGTCGTCATTTCTCGATCGTTCGTCCCAGGCCCTGTCCAGCGCCATTGGCAGGCTGAAGGCGGGCGCGTCCGCCGATGTGGCGCTCGCACAGCTACAGACCGCGGCGACGCGGGTGGCCGAGGCGCATCCGGACGGCCGGACGGGCCACAGGATGTACGTCAAGGATCTTGGCGCGCGTTACGCCGGTTTCAACTGGCGCCCGCTCTATTTCTTCCTCGGGGCGTCGCTCGTCGTCCTCGTACTCAGCGCCGTGAATGTCGCCACGCTGCTGATCGGCCGCGCCTTCCGCCGGACGCAGGAATTCGCGCTGCGTTGCGCGCTTGGCGGCGGTCAGGGCGCGCTTTCTCGCCAGTTGCTCGTCGAGGGCGCGTTGCTCGCCGGGCCAGGCGGCGCGATCGGCGTGTTGTTCGCGATATGGGCCGTGGCGTTCTTCACCGCGCACCCGCCGCCAGAATTCCTCGCGCGCGGCAGCCGGATTCCGGTCGACCTTCGCGTCGCCGCGTTCGCGTTCGGCATCACGGCACTCACGACCGTCCTGTTCGTGCTGATGCCGCTCCTGGTCGCGCGGCGCATCAATCTGTCCGGCGCGCTGGGCCCGGGAGCGCGGACGAGCCGTTCGGCCGCCGAGGGGCGCGCCAGGACGATGCTGCTGACCGCGCAGATTGCGCTGACCGTGATCCTGCTTTCCGGCGCGGGCATTTTCCTCAGGAGCTTCATCGCGCTCACCAATGCGCCGCTCGGGTTCGACCCCGACAACGTCGTCGCTATTCGGTCCGCCCTCTCCGGGCCGAACTACAGCGACGACGAACAGATTCGCGGGTACGTCGACACGCTGCTCGCCCGCGCGCGCACTGTGCCCGGCGTCCGGGACGCCGCGATCGGCAGCAGTTCGCCGCTCGGAAGCGGGCCACTCGTGTATTTCAACGTCGCCGACCAGCCGCCCCCGGCGACCGGGGCAGTGCCCAACGGCATCATCCGGGCCGTGACGCCGGACTACTTCCGCACACTATCGATTCGTCTCGTGCGGGGACGGGGCTTCACGCAGGCGGACGTCGCCGGCGCGCCTCGTGTCGCCATCGTCAACGAAGCGCTCGTCAGCCGGTTCTTCCACGGCGAGAATCCGTTGGGCCGCGCTATCGACCTCGTCCCCGGCGCGCGTGTGCCGTGGACGAGGCGGCCCGGCCGCCTGGTCGTTGTCGGCGTCGCCTCGAACATCAAGGAAGTCGGGATCAACGAGGTACAGTTCGCCGGCATCTACGTGCCGTTCGCGCAAGCGCCCGGACCCGGTATCGAGCTCGTGGTCCGCGCCGGCGTTCCACCTGCGGGGCTGGGCCCAGCACTGCGGCAGGCTGCGGCGGCGGTCGATCCGGCGATTCCGGTGACGAGCGTCTCGACATTCGAGCAGCGTGTGAGCGAGGCGCTGCAGGGCGATCGATTCAATCTCTTCCTCATCGCCGGCTTTGCGGGCGTGGCCGTCTTGCTGGCCGCGATCGGCGTCTACGGCACGATCGCCTACGCCGTCGCGGCCCGCACGCGCGAGTTCGGCGTCCGGCTCGCGCTCGGTGCGAAGCCCTCGCGCCTGCTGGGCGCGGCGTTGTGGCAGGCCGCGCGTGTGGCGATCGTCGGCGCCGGCGTCGGGCTGACGGCGACGCTCGTGCTGGCTCGCGCGATGGGCAACGCGCTGTACCTCGTTCCGGGCAAGCACAACGGACTGCTCTACCAGGTGAGCACGACCGATCCCATCATGCTCGGGTGCGCCTTCGCCGGGATCGTCGTCGTGGCGCTCGTGGCGGCAACCGTGCCTGCGCGGCGGGTGGCGCGGCTGGATCCGGTGCTGGCGCTGCGGAACGAATAGAGGCAAAGGGCGCTGCGCTCGCGCGCGTGCTCACTCGTCGCGCAGGGCGACAATCGGGCTGATGCGCGACGCGCGGCGAGCCGGCCACATGCACGCCTGGAGACCGGCGGCGAACAGCACGAGAGACACGCCGACGAATGTCAGCGCGTCGAACGTCGACGCCCGCCAGACGTACGTGGCGAGCAGACGCGCTCCAAAAATGCTGGCGACGAATCCAATGACGATGCCCACCGTCAGCAGACGAACACCACGGCCGACGACCATGCGGAACACTGCGGCCGGACTGGCGCCGATCGCCATCCGCACGCCGACCTCGTGAACCTGCTGGGCCACGGCATTCGACATCACCCCGTAGACGCCGATCACCGCGAGCACGAGCCCGAGCCCGCCAAATAGTGAAAACAGGACGAGATTGAACCGCGGCCCTGCAAACGCGCCGTCCTGCAACAGGCTTTCGAGCGTGCGGACATCGGTGGCGGGCTGTTCGGGATCGATCGCGTAGATCTGGCCCAGCGCCGGCTTCGTGATCCCGCTCGGATCGGTGCGCGCCCTGACCACGACGCGATCGGCGCGCCCGGCGTGTGTGTACGGCACATAGACTTCCGGCAACACCTCGTCGGTAATTCCGCGGTTGACCGTGTCTCTCAGCACGCCGACCACCTCAAAGGTCTCGAGCGGGCTGTTGAAGGGCGGCTGGGTCAGTCGAGGAATCCGCACGGTCTGGCCGATGGCTGCGCGGCCGTCAAGACGAGTGCGCGCGAAGGCCTGGTTCACGACTGCAAGCGGCAGACGCCGCTCCACGTCGGTGTCCGTGAAAAGACGGCCTTCGGCGAGGGGGACACCGAACACCCGCATGTAGCCGGCACTCACTTGATGCACCATGGCGCTGGCAGATGGCTGGCTGACGCCGGCCACCTCGATTGCCGTCATCAGATTCCCGAACGGATGCGTTCCAGTATTCACCCCGACGGCCTCAACGCCGGGAACTTTCGACACCCGCGTGAGCAGATCCTGGAAAAACGCCACACGGCGCGCGCTGTCGGGATAGCGCAGCTCGGGGAGGGGCACGCGAAAGGTCAGCACGCGATCGGGACGAAAGCCGACATCAATCTGCTGCATCGCCACGACGGTCCGAACCATCAGGCCCGCCGCGACGAGCAGCATCAGCGACAGTGCGACCTCGGCGACCACGAGCGTGTGACGAAGAAACACCTGCATGCGGCCGCCGGTCACGGTGCGGCCGGTCTCCCGGAGCGAAGAGGCGATGTCCTGCGACGTCGTATGAAGCGCGGGAGCGAGTCCGAAGATGATGCTCGTCGCCGCTGACACCAACAGCGTGAACAGCAGAACCGGCATGCTCAACGTGATCTCGGCCTCGTCCGGGATCGTACCTGGCGGCACGAGCGACAGGATCCCCTGCAGTCCCGCAGCGGCGAGGGCGGTCCCGATGAGTCCGGCGGCGCACGCAATCAACAGGCTCTCGATGAGAAGTTGACGAATGATCCCGCCGCGGCCCGACCCGAGCGCCGCCCGCATCGTCATTTCCTTCCGGCGCACGACCGCTTTCGACAACAGCAGATTCGAGACGTTGGCGCAGGAGATCAGCAGCAGCAATCCGACGGCGCCGAACATGATCCACAGGTTTTGCCGGATGCTGCTCGGAAACGTCTCTGCGAACGAGAGAAGACTCACGCGCCAGTTGTCAGGGAACTGCGTCGGCTCGCCCTTCTTCAAGTCCGCGACGATCGGGCCGAGATCGGCCGCGGCCGCGGCTTGACTGACGCGTGGCTTCAGCCGGCCGAGCAGGTGCACGTTGCGCACGCCTTCGACGACCTCGCCCCGGCGCAGGACGATCGGAAGGTAGACGTCGGCGCCTCGCCACATGAATCGTTTCGGCATCACGCCGACCACGGTGCGTGTCTGGCCGTTCAGCCTGAGGTTGCGCCCGACAATCGCGTGGTCGCCGCCGAATTGACGTTGCCAGAATCGATACCCGAGCACGACGACCGGCGGGCCGCCCGGCGCCACGTCCTCCGGACCGTAGGCTCGTCCGACGAGCGGCGGCACGCCCATGATCTGAAACGTGTTCGGCGTCCCGTAGTTGCCTCGGAGCCGCTGTGGCTCGGCACCATCGGTCCACAGGACGTCACTGATGGTCGAGGCGATGACGCCCTCGAAAATGCTGGCGCGCTCGGCGATCTCCAGAAACTGATCCGTGGAGTACCCGGTACGTCCGCCGGGTTGACCTGGCGACGAAATCCGGACGCTCGTCAGGTTCTCGATGTCTCTGTAGGGAAATGGATCGAGCACGACCGCGTGGACAACGCTGTAGATCGCGGTCGTGGCCATCATGCCAAGCGCCAGCGACAGCACCGCCGCGATGGTCACGGGGATGTTTCTCGTCAGGTACCGAATCGCGAACTTGAGGTCGCGCCGCACTTGGTCACCTCCCGGTCGATCCCGGTTCGCGGCAGCATACGCCTGTCCGCGGTGCTGTTTCTATCGCGCCGCCGGGCCCCTCCGTGCCGGGCTGCCACGCCGTTCGCACGACGCCGCGCCAGACCAGGCGTCCTGCTGATTCGTCGTAAAATCGCCGGCAAACCCTCCGTTGTCTCGCTGCCGTCGCCGTGGCCGCAAAGGTGGTCCGATCGATGTCTGATCGCGCTCTGTCGCGTTTCGTTGTTGTGCTCGCGTGCGGCCTGGCCATCGCCGCCGGCGCGTTCGCACGCGAGCGACAGGTCACCGCAACTCCACCACGACCCCTGGAACAGGCCTCCCCCGCCGGCACGCCGGCCGGGTTGATTCTTGGCCAGGTCGTCGACGCCACGACGAACAAGCCGATTTCCCGCGCCATGGTCGCAATGAGCGGCGGCGTCGCTCAGCGGACAGGCATGTCGGGAGGACCGGGCCCGCAGCGGGTGCTCACCGATGACGATGGGCATTTTCTCTTTCGCGATCTGGCAAAAGGCGCCTACACCTTCACGGCCGTCGCGCCAGGCTACTTGAGTGGTGGCTACGGACAACGACGGCCCGAAGGCCGGATGCAGCCGTTCGCGCTGGAGGACGGACAGCGCGCCGGCGATGTCGTCGTGCGCCTCTGGCGCGAGAGTGTCATCGGCGGCACGGTCACGGACGAGACGGGTGCGCCGGTCACGGACGTGACGGTGCTGATCAATCGCCGCGTGACGGTGAACGGCAGGGTCGAACTGCGACCCCAGCAGTACGGCAAGCGCACGAACGATCGCGGGGTCTATAGCCAGGCCGCGATTCCACCGGGCGAGTACGTCGTGACCGTGCCGGCAGGCATGACGGTCACGCGGGCCGGCCAGACGGCGCCGGACGCGATGGCCACGGCTGCGCTGCGTGCCTCAGGTGGCGACACGCTCATCAGTGGCGGCGAGGCCGCGCGGAGCTCCGGCGTGCGCCTCGGGGACTTCTCCGTCCTGCCCGGCGGCGTCAACTCGCTGGCCGGACAACTGCCGCTGAATACGCTCCCGAATGGCCGCGTCGTCGCCTATCCGACCACGTTTCACCCGGGCGCCACGACGCTCGCCTCGGCGGGCGTCATCAAGCTCGGCGTCGGCGAGGAACGCACCGTCGACGTGCAGTTGCAACCCGTGATGACGTCGCCGGTGTCGGGCACGGTGGTGACGCCTGACGGACCGGCGGTGAACTACGCCGTGCATCTGATTCCAGACTTCGCGGCGCACACGCCGGTGGAACGGCAATTCGAGACAGCGGTCACGATCACCGATCAGAGCGGCCGGTTCGTGTTCCCCGCCGTGGCCGCCGGCTCGTACTCGGTCCTGACCTGGAGAAAGCCGTCGAGGAACAGCAGCCTCACCAACGCGCTGCCCGAGGAGTCGGCGCTCTTTGCCGAAGCGGCGGTCGCGGTCGAAGACGCGCCGGCCACGGTCGCGCTGGTGTTGCGGCCGGGCGGGATGTTGCGAGGACGCATCGCTCTGGAGGGAAAGACGGCGCTCCCACGGCCGCAGACGTTCCAGGCTGTCCTCGGCTCGTGGTTCCAACCGCCGTGGCCGCTGGCGTTCAACGCCGGGCCGATCGCCGAGACGCGCGTGACCGCGGACTGGGAGTTCATGCGAGAGGGTGTGCCGCCGGGCCGCTACACGCCGAACGTCCCGGGCAACTTCTCCCCGCCCGCTGGCTGGTTCCTGAAGTCGGCGACGATCGAAGGCCGCGACCTCCTCAGGTCGCCGGTGGTGGTCGATGGTCAGGACGTGTCCGGCATCGTGATCACGTTTACGGATCGCCCGGCGGCCGTCTCGGGCCTCGTCACGGACGCGGCCGGCCGTGCGGACGGGGCGGCCGGCGTGGTGGCTTTCCCGCTCGACTATCAGTCGTGGCTGGACAACGGATCGCCGCCGGCGGTCGCGCGGGCGATCCCGGCCGCGCAGACCGGCGCGTACACGATTCCCGATCTGCCGCCCGGCGAGTACCTGGTAGCCGCGGTCGGGCTCGAGATGCTGGATGACTGGCAGCCCGCGATGGTGAAGGCGCTCGCCGGACAGGCCACACGCGTCACCCTGGCGAACGGCACCGCGGCCCGCGCGGACCTGCGCCGCCCCCGATGAGGATGAGGAGGGGCTCCATGGCGACTTCGGAACGCGCCTCGACGATGGCGTGCGCGCTCGTCGCGGCGATGCTCGCCCTGACCACGGCGAACCAGGCCGCAGGTGGTCAGGCGGCTGCGGCGGCCGCCATCGGATCGATCTCCGGCGTCGTCATCAGCGACGATCCCTCCGCGCGGCCCATCGCGCGCGCTGCGGTCACGCTGCGATCGGCCGCGCTCCCGCGGCCGCTTCAGCTCCTCACCGACGAGGCCGGCCGTTTTGCGTTCACCGGATTGCCGGCGGCCAGCTTCACGATCGCGGCCGCGAAGCCGACCTATCTCACGATGTCGTACGGTCAGGCCACTGCCGGCCGCGGCTCGGGCCTGCCGATCGCGCTCGAGGCCGGACAGGAGCTCCGCGATCTGCGTCTCGTGCTGCCGCGCGGCGCCGTCATCTCCGGCCGCGTGGTCGACGACCGCAGCCGGCCGGTGGCGAACGCGCCGATCCTGGTCATGCAGTACCGGACGGTGAACGGCGAACGGACACTGATGAACGTCGGCGGCAGCTGGCCGCAGACCGATGCGCGCGGCGGCTATCGCGCCTACGGGCTGCCACCCGGCGACTACATCGTCTGCGCTTATCCCCCCGGCGACTACTTGGCGATTCCGCAAGACTGCCAACCCGGCGGGGGCGGCGAGGGCGCCCGTGAAGTCGCCGCCGCCGAAGTGCAGTGGGCTCGCCAGCAGATTCAGGGCGGCGGACGCGGCGGCGCCTTCACCGTCGCGCCGCCGACACCCGCGCCCGCACCGGGCCAATCGGTCGCCGTCGGTCCCGTGTTCTATCCGGCGGCCACGAGCGCGTCCAACGCCACGGCCATTACGCTCGGCCGAGGCGAGGAGCGCGCGGGCATCGACCTCATGATGACGCGGTCGGCGACGGCACGCGTCTCGGCGACCATTCTTGGATTGGACGGTCAGCCGGCGGCCGGCGCCGCCGTGCGCATCTCGGATGGCTTCCAGACGATCGGAATCTTGAGTCCGGATGGACGGTACGTCGCCAACTCGCTCCGGCCGGGCGCGTACACCTTGATGGCGCGGCTGGGCGACGCGACCGGAACGATCAACTTCCCGGTCGATGGTCGCGACATTCCGGACCTGATCTTGCGGCTCTCGCCAATCAGTACGGCGACGATCACCCTCAGTGGGCGCGTGGTGTTCGAGGGCACCACGCTTGCGCCGCCGGCGAGCCTGGCGGGGACGGTGCGCGTGAACCTGACGACGCCCCGGCAAATGAGTCCACTGGGCGCGACGACCGGCGCCGACGGCACGTTCACCATCGCGGGCATCGATGCGGGCCGCTATCAGATGCGCGTGTTTCTCCAGAATCAACCACCGGCGCGCACCGGCCTGTCCTGGCAACTGAAGGCCGCCATGATCAAAGGCAAGGACGTTTCGGATGCGTTGCTCGATCTCGCCGTTGGCGAGAATCTCAGTGACGTTGTCGTGACGTTCACCGACCGCCCAAGTTCGCTGTCAGGCACGTTGCAGGACGCCACCGGCCGGATCGCCCCGGGCTACTACGTCGTCGTGTTCTCGACCGACAAGAGTTTCTGGAGAGCGGGCGCGCGGCGCCTGCCGGAGCCGGCGCGCGTCGCCACTGACGGCACCTTCAGGTTCGCGAACCTACCCGCCGGCACCTATCACCTGGTGGCGCTGACCGAAGTCAGTCCATCGGATCTCCACGACGAGGCGTTTCTCGAAGCGCTCAAGCCGTCGGCGCTGCTGATCACATTGGCCGACGGCGAGCAGAAGACACAGCCGCTGACCATCAAGTAACACGTACGCCATGAATATCGTGCGCGCTCCAAAGAATTGGTCCGAGCTGAGTGAATCTCTCTTTTGCAAATCAAAGGACCTGACTACGCACCAATACCGGCACGGAATGAAACCTTTGATGGAATCCGGCGTAGTGCCTCAGGGAGGAGTAATTCATGCACGCACCCACGCGGGGCTACGTCGCCGCGGTCATTGCCGTGGTCGTTCAAGGGGCGGCCCTCACTGCCCAATCCACGACTCCCCTCGATTTGCTCAAGGAAGCGGTTGCTCCCGGCGAGCGCCGCTCATACGGGAGCGGCGCGCTTCAATTCGGTGAGCTTCGCGTGCCGGATGGCCCGGGCAGTCATCCCGTCGCGATCCTTGTGCATGGCGGCTGCTGGCTCGCCAAGCTCGGACAACTACCGGAGGCGGCGACGTCGTTGGACACACTCCGACCTTTGTCCGTTGCCCTCGCTCAGAATGGCATTGCCACCTGGAATATCGAGTATCGTCGGCTCGGAAATGACGGGGGCGGCTGGCCGGGAACGTACGAAGACCTGGCCAAGGCTACGGACTTTATCCGTGAGCTGGCACCAACGCGTCACCTCGACCTTCAGCGCGTGGTCCTCGTCGGTCACTCGTCCGGGGGACACCTGGCGCTCTGGCTCGCGGCGCGGCATAAGCTGCCGGCAGACAGTCCACTTCGTACCGCATCCCCATTGCGCGTGGCAGGCGTGGTTGATATCGACGGCCCACCGGATTTGGAGTCGGTCATCGGCATGGAACGCCAGGTCTGCGGCGCACCAGTTGTCGAGCAGTTGCTGGGCGGAACGCCCGCGGAATTCCCGAGTCGGTATCGGCAGGCTTCAGCCACCGGGTTGTTGCCAATGGGGACGAAACAGGAATTGCTGATCGCGGACAAACACAATGATCAATGGATCGAGTCGATGAAGTCCTACGCCACCGCGGCGAAAAACGCCGGCGATTCAGTCA
>Ga0111538_10000985_pt1 | contig 39404 bp, 27 predicted proteins | sample SoiMethybrSBSTD1_FD_79669 | JGI IMG/M metagenome (GOLD analysis project Ga0111538, IMG submission 79669) | Bulk soil microbial communities from a Populus tree surrounding site in Tennessee, USA - Soil MetaG P. TD hybrid SBSTD1 (version 2)... | ecosystem: Environmental > Terrestrial > Soil >...
ACCTTCTTGTTCTCGGCGTTGATGTAGGCCATGTCGCCCGCCTTGTCGGCGGGGATCGCGATGCCGAGCGCGGTGGGGTAGCCGTGCGTCGGACTCGGGCAGCACTGCTCGGGGATGTAGCCGCCGTTCTGGACGACGGTCTTGATCATCGGGTCCATCATGCCGCAGTTGGTGGAGAAGAAGGCCGTCTTCGGCCCGAACTGCTTGAGCTCCCGCGGCACGTCCTCCACCACGAACTGCTGCGTCGCGTTGAGCCCGCCCTCGCCCATGGGATCGGGGGCGGTCACGAAGTGGAACTTGATCCCGTTCTTCGCGCACTCCTCCTTCATGATGTCGCGCCGCTTGGCCAACAAGTACTGCGACATGTGGCGCGGGAAGGAATAGTGGACGAGGTCGGTCACGCCCATCGACTTTGCCACCTGCACGATGGTCCGGCCGCGCGCGAGCTGGTCGGGCTGGATGGAGAGGTCCGCAGCGTCGTTCACCATCGACGGGTCCTCGTGCGCCTCGATGAAGGCCATCTTGATGTCCGGCCGCTTCTCCTTGATCTTGCGGAGCGCCGCGATGGAGCCGGGGATCGCCTGGCCCACGATGATCACCTTCACGTCCGGATCGTCCGCGAGGCCGACGAGCTGCGAGATGACCGTCTCCTGCTCGTTCATGAAGTTGTCCGGGTAGGTCACGTGGCGCACGTGATCGGCGCCGTACTTCTTGATGACCATCTGCCCGGCGCGGAACTCGTCCTCACCTTGGGAGACGGTGCCGGTCATGATGCCGATCTTGAAGTTGATCGCGCGCTCTGGGGGCGCGGACGAGGCGACGGCGTTCGTCGCCTGTGTCTTCGAGGAGGGCGCGTTGCCGCAGCCGGCGAGCGCGAGGAGCGAAACCGAAAGCGCGGCGGCCAAGGCGGCGGCCGAGGACACGCGCGAACGAAGCGAGATCGACATGGGTGAATTGCCTCCGCCCGCCGTGGCGGGCCATCGGGGCCGGTGAGGAGCGAGGGTGATGCGGCGAGTCTAGCACTTGCGAGCGGGGCCGACACAAGCGACGCGGGGCTGGCCCCGCCGCCGGCGTTGCGGCCGGCATGCTAGCCTCGCCCGACGATGCCGCCCCTGATCTTGATGACAGCGCTCCTGGAAGGGCTGTCGCTCACCCTCATCCAGGGCTATCTACCGCTCTATCTTCGGAGGGCGCTCCACGAACCCTCCTACCTCACGGTCGCGCTCGTCGTGGCGCTCCCGGCCCTCGGGGCCATGGTCGCGAGCAATGTCTGGGGGGGACTCTCCGACGTTTCGGGGCGACTGAAACCGTTCATATTCTTGGGTCTGACCGGCTACGTGGTCGCCCTCCTGGGTATACCCGCCTTCCACACCGGTTTCTCCGTCCTCCTCTTCGTGGGGGCGGCGTCGCTCCTCTACGGAACCACCGCGCCGTCGATCAAGACCTACGCGACGCTGGTGAAGCCGGACCGGAAAGAGTTCGCGCTCGCGTCCGTCCTGATGGCGCAGTCGACGGGGTGGCTCCTCGGGAGCTACGGCGCAGGTGGCTTGCTCGAGCGTGGGATCGGCTCCGGGCTCAGGCTCGCGCTCTGGTCGTGCGCGGGTCTGATGACGCTCCATCTCATCGTGTCGTCGATCGCGCTTCGCGACGTCCGCCGCGAGCCCATCGCGCCCCGCTCCCACGAGAGCTGGGCCACGCGCATCGCCACGGATCTTCGATCGCTCTACGAGAATCCGCGCCTCTTCCGCCTCTGCACCCTCGCGTTCTTCTTCGTCGCTGCGAACTACATCGTGTGGGGGTTCTTCTCGGTCTTCATGGTGGAGCACCTGCACTCGAGCATCCACACGCTCCGCTACTCGCTCGCGGCGTCGAGCATTCTCGGCATCATCTCGTTCCTGTACGTCGGCCCCGTGATCCGTCGATTTCACGGGAGGCTCGTGCTCGCGATCGGCATCACGCTCTACATGGGGATGTACCTCGGCATGGCGCTCGCGCGGGATCCCATGATCGTGGGGATCATCTATGCGCTCCCGCTCTACAGCCTGGTCAACGTGAGCTCGAACGTGCTCGCGAGCGAGTACTCGACGGAGCGGCAGCGCGCGGGCGGGCTCGGGATCCTGAACGGGACCTACGCGCTCGCGACGATCGCCGGGCCGGTGACCGGCGGCCTCCTCGCCGATCGCGTGGGGCTGGGCGCGATCCCGTGGCTCGCGATTGGCTTCATCGCGATGGCCGCGCCCGTCGCGTGGCTGCAGGTGCGTGCGGCTCGGCGCGAGTCGGCCCCGGCGGACAACCACGATACCCCCACGCTCGAAGCCACGGCCGGAACGGGAAGAAAACCGCGTTGATGCGGTGTATTCCTCAGTGGTACAATCAACTACCGGACCGGGCCCCGTGCTGCCGGAACCGCAACTGCTTCCCTAGAGAAGGCTTACGAATGCGACAGCACCTCGCCCTACTTGCCTCCCTCTGCCTCCTGGCCGCAAGCCCTGGCCCCACTGTGGCCTTGGCCAAGGAAGCTTCCAAGGCCGACGAGGGCAAGGCGGCGGCCAAACCGTCCGACAAGCTCGAATGGCTCGCCTTCGACGCGGCTTCCCAGAAGGCCAACTCCCAGAACAAGCACATGATCGTGGACGTCTACACGACCTGGTGCGGCTGGTGCAAAGTCATGGAGAAGCAGACCTACGACGATCCGGAGGTCTCGGCCTACCTGAAGCAGAACTTCGTGATGGTCAAGGTGAACGGCGAGTCCTCGTCGAAGATGCACTGGCAGGGGAAGGAGCTGACCGAGCGGGAGTTTGCGCGTGCGGTCGGCGTCACGGGCTATCCCGCCACGTACTTCATGAAGCCGAACGCGGAGATGCTCGGCGGCGTGAGCGGCTTCGTCCGCAGCCCCGAGTTCATGATCTACGCCAAGTACATCAGCACCCGCTGGTACGAGAAGGGCAAGATCCAGCAGTACGTGGATTCGCTCCGCGCCGCCGCGGAATAGCGCCTTCCGACCCAGCTCTTAGTTGCCCTCCTCGAGGCCGCCTCGCTAGCCTAATCTTTCGGACCACCAACCCGCGCAGGACGCTGGTCGGACAATATCGAGTACGCTAGAGTGTGCCCCAGAAACCGGCAGCGCCACATGGCTACGCATCCGTCCCGCGGACCTCTGAGTGCGTGTGGCGGAGCTCCCAGAGAGGGTCACATCGTGAAGCCGGCCTCTCCTACGCATGATGAGAAAGATCCAGTCGTGAGTGGAATCCAACCGGAGAGCCAACACGGGCCAGAGCGTCTCCCTCGGCCAAGTGTACCTGCGCTCGACAACGTTCTCGGCGTGCCGTTCCGCGTCCTCGACGATGGCTTCGTACGGGTCCTTGACTACATGGGCGACGATGCCGCGGTCGTCCAGGGTGCCCGCATCTCCTACGGAGCTGGCACGAAGCGGGTGCAGGAGGATCGCGGACTCATCCGTTATCTCATGCGGCACATGCACACCACGCCGTTTGAAATGTGCGAGCTCAAGCTGCACGTGAGAGTGCCCATGGACACCTGGCGTCAGTGGATCCGGCACCGTACCGCAAGCGTGAACGAGTACTCGACCAGATACTCGGTCGCCATTGACGCGTCCCAGCGCACGGCGTCTGATGAGTGGCGAACGCAATCACCCACGAACCGGCAAGGAAGCGACAGCAACCTTCCCGCTGAAGCGGGATCTCGCCTTTCGGCCGCGGAACGCGAGATCCAGGATCAGGCACGAGAAACCTACAACGAGCGGCTCGCGGCTGGAGTTGCACGCGAACAGGCGAGAAAGGATCTTCCCCTTTCGACATACACGGAGGCGTACTGGAAGTGCGACCTGCACAACCTGCTTCACTTCCTCAACCTTCGCATGGACGATCATGCCCAGTACGAGATTCGTGCCTACGCCAATACGATTGCGGAAGAGATCGTCGCAAAGTGGGTGCCGATGGTCTGGGAGGCTTTTCTCGACTATCGGCGGCACAGTGTTCAGCTGTCACGTATTGAGGCCAGAGTAGTCCACGCTCTCAATTCAGGAGATATCGAGGGAGCTCGCTCCTTTGCGGCGGATAGCGGGCTGCTGACTGTGGGGAAGAGCGGTGAGCTGGCGCCCAATCGGGAGCGAAGGGAATTGGAGGCCAAACTCCGCGCTCTGGGACTGGTGCCGCCATGGAGTTGAGAAACCTGCTCCTTGGGCAGCCGCCGCGGCTCTGCATACCTAAGCTATAGCGCCATAATGAATTAGAGACGGAACCCGTCCCACTCCGAGGGGGTAGGACCTAGTGTCCGCGCCAACCGGACTGGGAGGGGGCTCCATGCGACGCCTGCCCTATGTACTGATGACGATCGCAACCGCTTGGTTTGCGCTACACCCCGCCCCATCGAGCGCGGCGGGTCCCCTGAACTACTCGGCCCAGCTCACGGGCCACGAAGAGAGCCCGCCTCGCGAGACCAACGCGACCGGACACGCCACGTTCCAGCTCAGCAAGGACGGCCTGTCCCTCACGTACAAGATCGTGGTCGCGAACATCGAGAACGTGACCGCAGCCCACATCCATCTCGGCGCCCGCGGGATGAACGGGCCGGTAGTCGCCACGCTGTATGGTCCCGTTTCTCCCGGCGGAGGCAGGAAGAGCGGCGTGCTCGCGGAAGGCACCATCACGAGTGCCGTCCTCACGGGCGACCTCGCCGGTCATCCGCTCGCGGATCTCGTCATGGCGATGAACGCGGGGAACACGTACGTCAACGTCCACACCGACGACGGTGCGGGCGCTCCCGGCACGAAGTCGGGTGATTTTCCAGATGGAGAGATCCGCGGTCAGATCCACTGACGCGTGACTCGAGCTTTGGCGCCCCGCAGCAGGGCGCCCGCGAGGCCTCGGCGGGCCGGTGCCGCCGGGGCTTTCGCTTGGGTCCATGGAGTCAGGTACCCAGACCTTCCGGTCCACATGAATCTTCACTTGTGCGAAATCGGCCACGACGGCGTTTGTCCAGACAGCCATCCGCTCTCCCCGCGCGAACCATTCCTGAAGAGGAGGATGTCATGCCCGAGCTCATCAAGGCGGAGCTGTCCCTGATCCCCGCGCTGGCGGCGCTTCGCCGGCGGCGTGTCAACAGCGCCAACTGGCTTTCCGTGTTGACGACGGTTGTCTCGCCGTCTCCGTCGGATCCGAATTCGATTTTCGACTATGCCTGGACAACCGATGATCGGCTCCTGCTCGCGATCGAGTTCAGCCGTGCGGTGGACACGAACAGCGTGGTTCCGCGAAGCACGCTCATCGTCAAGACCACCAGGGACCCGAATGCCGACGGGACCCTGACGTGGTCCTCGGACCACAAGCAGGTCATCTGGAAGAGCGCGAAGATCTCAGGGCAGCTGCTCTTCCCTCAGCCGGACGACTCGTTCACCCTGACGCTCCTCTGCGATGACGTTCAGGTGGGTGGATCGCTGCGTCGAGGTATCCGGGATGAGTTCGGCTATCTCATCGACGGGGATTACAACGGGCGTGAAGGCGGGACCTACGAGGTGAGCTTCACGATCATCGGTTAGAAGAGCCGTGCTCGTCGGGTGAAGCGTGGCCAGGCCGGCCCGAGCCGGTGAAGCGGGGATCAGGCGATCCCCAACCTCTCGGGCAGCTCCGCCACGCTTTTCACCACGAGCGTCGGAGCCGGGCTCACGCGAGTCTCGTCGCCTTCGCGGTACTTCCCGGTGCGCACCAAGGCGCCCACCATCCCCAGACGCACGCTTGCGGCGACGTCGAACTCGGCGTCGTCGCCCGCCATGAGGATCTCCTCACGCGCGACGCCGCACTCCGCTGCGACCGCGTCGAACAACAAAGGCGACGGCTTACCCAGCGTTTCCGCTTCCACACCCGACGCGTACGTGAAAAACGCGGCGAGCGGGCCCAGGTCGGTGACGAGCGTATCGCCCTTCCGGAAGTAGCGGTTCCGCTGGAGCGTGTAGAAGGCGGCGCCATCGAGCAGGCGGCGAAACGCGGGCTGTAGATCCGCCACGCGGAAGTCATGCGCTTCGGTCGCGAGCACCACCGCAGGCCCGTCCGGGTCCTCGCGGAACCACGCGTAGTCCGCGCGCGCGCCCGGCTCCACGATCAGGATCCCCGCGTCGTGCCCCCGCTCGGGAAGCACGCGCGCCGCGACCGTCGCGGGGGTGAGGAGGGACGCCGGATCCTCGAGCAATCCCAGCCCGAGGAGATGCCGCGCCAGAGCGGCGTGGGGAACGCTCGTCGTGTTCGTGACCAACCGCACCGGGAATGCGGCCCGCAAGAGCCGCGTCGCCGCACTGACCCCGGGGATCGCGGGCCCGCGGGCGCCGTCCGTGAGCGTGCCGTCGATGTCGAGACAGACGGCGGCTACAGAGCGCAAGAGCAGTGCTACTACGTCCGAGACAAACGCAAAGGTCTTAGGCTCCTCCAGCTTTCCGATAACGAAGCATAGCATACGACCATCGGGTACCAATCAATGCGACCTTCGAGCAATGGACGGGGGACAACCATGGCCCGAGTATGGTGAATAGGGCGGGCTGCGATCAGGGGCTCGTGCCGCTGACGAGAACGGCATGTAATCCCGCGTGCGGTTAGACACCTGGTCGAACTGCACTCCCTCCCCTTCCTCGGGTCCGGAGGTGTGCAGTGGCAGGTTGTGCGGATATTTCAGCAATGGCGCTGCGTCTGGCCGCCTCGGTTTTCGCGCCCCACAGCAGTCCCCGTCACCTCACCTCCCAAGGAGCAATGCTTCTTCTCGGCCTCGTGCTGGCCATGCCCGGCGTGGCGTTGGCCCAGTTCATGTACTTGGATGCAAATGGTGATGGACTAAGTACCTCCGCCGACAGTCTCAATCCCGCTCAGGTGGGGACCATCGTCGACGTTTACCTGGATGCATCCCACGGCCGGGATGGGGCGTCGGCGACCTGCGATGTCGGTTCGGAGTCCCTCACGGTCTTCTCGTACGTGATCAACCTGAGGGCGACCGGCGGGACCGTTGTGTACTCGGGATTTGCCAACGCTCGAAGCGAAATGACCTTCGGGTTCGGGGAGATCAATACCGGCAATGGGAGCTACAAGAACGGCTGGGGCGGTACAACAGTTCTGCCGCCTGGTCGCTATCGTCTCGCGAGCCTCTCGATAACAGTCACGGGAGGTTCGCCCTCCATCGAGATTGTGGATCAAGTCGATGGGAGCACCGACTTCACGTCGTTCGGGTCGCAGTGTCTTGGGGCCAATCTGGATAACACGTACACGCTGGGAGTCGACTGGGTCGATGTTGGAGGGCTTTCGATTACGGGAGCAGGAGGAGACCAGCTTTTGCTCTCGGCCCCTGACTCGCTAACGATTTCCGAAAATCAGCCTGTCTCGATCACAGCGACAGCTGCGGGTCGCGGCCAGGTCGACGTCGTTGCCTCAAATGTTCCTGCGTTCCTCCAGAGGGGAGAGGCGGGCTCCACCGCCTCCCTCACGGGGACGCCAGGATTTTCTGACGCTGCGGTCTACGAGATAGACTGGACGGCCACGGATGATGCACGACCTGGCGAGATCGTCACCGCGAGGACCGTCATTGTCGTTGAGAATACGGACCGTGCGCCGGTGATCAGGGCCCCCGAAACAGCGGTGGCAAGTGCGAGCGCGCCGATCTCATTACTGTTCAGGTGGAAGATCCCGACGGCGATCCCATCGCGGGCCTCTCGGCGTCTGGCATGCCCCCGGGAGCGTCGCTGTCCCATGGACCTAATGGGGACAGATTCGACTGGGTTCCCGAACCGGAGCAGTCAGGCACATTCAACGTGGGCTTTGCGGTGAGCAGCGGAGTCGTTAGCGGCCACGCGGCGACCCAAATCACAGTAGTAGCGCCGACCGGGCCACGGCGACCCCGAGTCGACTCAGACCTCCTCGAGCTTCAACCTGGAAAACGCCAGTCTGAACGCTTCCTCAGCCGTGATGACCAGGGCAATATCTATGCTGATTTGATCTTGGTTGGCGATGTCCCGGCCACCGCTCTAGAGGGTCTCGGTATCCATATTGGGACCCGCGTAGGAAGCCTGATGACCGCCGTTAGCCCGCTAGACGCCCTTCCCGCGCTCTTTGAAATGCAAGGCTTGGACGCTGTTAAGGCACCCGCCACCTGCGAGCTCTTTCTCGATTCCAGCCTGGTGAACGTCGATGCCGCGGGGATACGGACAATCGGCACGGTCCAACGGCCGCTCGTGGGTCGTACCGGAGCGGGGGTGCTACTCGGATTCGTGGACTCGGGTATCGACCTCGGCCATGCAGACTTCCGCAAACTGGCACCTAACGGGCAGACTCGCCTTGTCGGCTATTGGGTTCGCACCCATTACAGCTTTCCACATGCGCCTCCACAAGGATTCAATTTCCCCACCGGCTCGTCTGTGTTCGGTTCTGAGTGGACGACTCAGGACATAAATAATGGCCTTGTTGATACCTGGGCAGCGGACTCCCTAGGCCACGGAACAGCGATAGCAGGAATAGCGGCCGGGAACGGGCAAGGGTTTGTCCCGTGCTTGGTTGGTGAGTACCAAGGCCTTGCGCCAGAGGCGGATCTGTGCGTTGTTAAGGCTACAACGAACGATAATCCTCTGGGCTCGCACGTGCTCTCGACACGCGTTATCGACGGGGTGGAGTATATATTCAAAAAGGCCGACGAGCTGGGTAAGCCAGCTGTGGTGAATCTCAGTCTCGGGACCCACAAGGGTCCGCATAACGGTCGCTCCGAACTTGACTACGCCATAAACAAACTCATTGAGAATTATGGGCCAGGCAAGGTTGTCGTTGCTGCCGCCGGCAATGATGCCAATACCGGCGTACATGCAACTGCTAACCTCCACCCGGGTCCACCGCTGGAGGTCGCGCTGGTGATATCAAATTATGTTGTCCAGCCTCCTGCGAACGCTGGCAATCAAGTCTTTATCGAGGGTTGGTATGACAGCAGAGACTCCATCACTGTCGCAGTGCTCACGCCCGGAGATACGCTCATTGGGCCGGTGACGATAGTGGGTTCGGCCGGACCCGTTTCAACACCTGATGGCAGAGTGACCATTTGCCACGGGAATATCTGCGGTCCCCCCAACTGGGAGGGAGGGCTCACGACCTGGGCGCCGGACGAATACTTCTATATCAGGCTCGAGGACACCTACGGGGCAATCTCGCCGGGTACGTGGAGGATTGCTATCGGCACTCGAAGCATTGGCGGGTCCGGTGTGGTGGATCTTTACCTGCCGGAGGTCACTATGCCGACGCTGGTACGTTTTGACGATGTCTGGGCTGACCCCGCTCGGACGATTGCTTCCCCCGCGTCTGCAGATTCCGTAATTTCAGTAGGGGGCTACTCTACTCGGCAGTGTTGGACGACAACAAACGGACAGAACGTCTGCAAGGGATACTCATCGCAGCTTGGTGACATTCTCTTTGCATCGAGCAGGGGCCCTAGGCGTGGACATGCCAACGAAATGAAACCAGACGTGACAGCCCCGGGTGGGGCAGTTGTGGCGAGCAGGTCCGCGTCGTCATTTGGCCCCAGTTCTGGCCAGGACACGACTGAGATTGTCTACGGGGGGCAGTATGTTGCTCAGGCCGGTACCAGCCTGGCCGCACCTCACGTTGCTGGTGCGGTGGCGCTTATGTTAGGCCAAGGGTACACGAACCCGGACTCGATCGGCAAGAACTCGAGCGTCCTTCGGATTGCGAATCGCCTGCGCGCTGCGGCACGAGCGGACGGATTCACAGGTTCCGTACCCAACAACACGTGGGGTTCCGGCAAGCTGGACGTCAGGGCAGCGCTAGCCCCCGTCCTGGGGCTTCGTTTCACCAGTCCCGTTAGAAACACGGTATTCAATTCTCGCTGGGGGCAGGCGAGCGTGATTGCAGATTCGATCACGCTGACTAACACGTTCGATATGGTGGTTGTGTGGCTCTCGGTGGACGGATGCACCTTTTCCGTTCCGATTGATACCCTCTATAACCTGACTACTAGATCCAACACATTTCTGTTCAAGGTCCCAGCGTCGACAATGTCGACCGACAAGGCTAGATTGCTGGCGATCGGATACAAGGGCGCGAGCAGGGTGGAAGTTCTGTCCGACGGTCGCTTCGAGTTTAACCTGTCGACGGTTACCGGTGTCGGAGACGTGCCCGCAGTTCGGCGACTTGCTCTTCACAGAAATGTGCCAAATCCCTTCAACCCGTTAACAATGATTAGCTTCGAGACGACGACAGCGGGACCGGTCAACCTTCGACTCTTTGGTGTGGATGGAAGACTCGTGCGAACACTGGTGGATCAAGTTCTGCCAGCTGGCACATATGATGTGGAGTGGGATGGGACCACGGATCGGGGAAACGCGGCCGCCTCTGGGGTCTACTTTTGTGAATTGGCGGCGGAGAGAAAGCGGCTTCACTCCAAATTGATTCTGCAACGCTAGAGGGGGATGACCGTGCCGAGCGCTCAGATCCAAGCGAGCAAACGAGGGTACTGGCTCCTCACAGCTGTCGCTCTTTCCCTGCAGCTAATGCTCGTCGTCGGGTGCGACAAGGACCCCACAAGGCCACCGCCTGCGCCCGGGCCGGAGCCGAGCTGGAAACTGGAGACGACTGGTGAACGTTTGCAGTCTGTTTGGGCGATGCCGGGGGGGGAGTGGTTCTACGGGGCACTGGAAGGGTGGGTTGTGCACGTTCGCGGAGAACAGTCATCCTACGAGTCGATTGGACTGACCGGGCGCATGTATGCCTTCTGGGGTGCGGCAAACAATGATGTGTTCGCCGTCGGCACCGGCCCGGGAGGCAGCGCAATCCTCCACTACGATGGGCGTTCGTGGAAGCCGATGGAGAGCGGGATGCGGTTACGCATCGGACCGAGCGGAATATGGGGGTCCGCAAGCAACGATGTCTTTGTTGTGGGCGGTACTTTGGGCGGAGGCGGGCCAAGCGACATCTTGCACTTCGATGGGGTCTCGTGGAGCTTCATGGATAAGCCCCTGTCCTTCGACGTTGGTGCCGTTTGGGGCTCCTCCAAGACCGACGTACATGCTGTGGGTACTCTTGGCACCATACTGCACTACGACGGCAATGCTTGGACCGCGATCACCAGCCCGGTGGCATCGGATCTCTATGCGATCTGGGGAAACTCAGCGAGCAATATCTTCGCGGTGGGTGCCGACGGCAGCATAGTTCACTACGACGGGACAGCGTGGTCGAACGCGACATCGCCGACGACACAGGCGTTGCTCTCCGTGTGGGGGAGTGGGAAGGACGACGTCTACGCCGTTGGCCTATCAGGCACGATCATTCACTTCGACGGCGTGTCATGGAGAGTGCTTCCGAGCGTGACCACAAGTAATTTGTGGGGTGTCGGAGGGGCGGGCGCCGGCGATGTCGCTGCTGTTGGAGACTTCGGTACGGTGTTGCGTTACGACGGTAGCTCATGGCGTGGCACAATGGCCGCCACCTCTCAGATCCTACGGGGCATCTCGGCCATTCCCGGTTGGAAAGTTGCAGTCGGGGTGAACGGAACGATCGTGGACTCTCGGGGGACCGACTGGGCTCCTGAGAGCAGCGGCACAAATATGGATCTGAATGCAGTCTGGGCCGCTCCCGACGGAGTGGGATTTGCCGTTGGCCAGGACGCGACAATCCTGCGAAATGAAGGTAGTGGCTGGTCTCCGATGGAGAGCGGACTAACACTCCCGGCCGCGCTGTACGACGCATGGGGTACCTCCAGCCACGATGTTTTCGCAGCAGGGTGGGTGGAGGGAGGCGGTAATGTGGGCGGCACTGTGGTTCATTACGACGGGACCCAATGGACTAGCATGGGTGTCCTCGCTCCGCTTCGCTCATTGGAGGGCATATGGGGCGCGTCTGCCGCCGACGCCTTTGTGGTTGGGGACGCTGGGACGATTTTGCACTTCGACGGCACTTCATGGATGGCGATGAACAGCGGTACAGTGGCCTACTTGACGGCCGTGTGGGGAGCGTCGGGCTCAGATGTCTTTGCCGTGGGGGGAGGGACGATACTCCACTACGACGGATTATCGTGGACCACGATGCCCCTGGATTTCGAGCTGCCCGGAGATCTTCGCGGCGTGTGGGGGCGAACCGGGAAAGATGTGTTCGTTGTTGGAAACTCGGGGACCTTCCTCCACTATGATGGGACATCCTGGGTCCAAATCGACGGGACGACCTATGGATCGTTCGGCGCTATTTCGGGCGCGCAGGGTGGCGACGCTTTGGCGGTAGGGCAAGACGGTAGAATTCAGCGTCACGGAAATTAGAGAGACTAGCCCCTACCGCCTGGCGAACCGGGCGACCATGGCCTTCATCTCGCGGACACGAAGGAAGAGGGCCGCGCCCGCGTAGACGAGGCCCATGGCGCCGAGGCCGGCAGCCACCACGAGGAGCCGCCCGGTCATCCGCTGGAGCCCGAACGCGTGCTCTGCCGCCATCGCCGCACCCCACGCGGCGCCGCCGGCCAAACCGGCCGCGAGCACGATCTTTCCCGCCGATCGCGCGAGCGCGCGTCCGCCGATCCCGCCGATCTTCCGCCTCAGCATGAGAAAGAGCATCGTGAAGTTGATGACCGAGCCGAGCGAGGTCGCGAGCGCGAGGCCCGCGTGGTGGAGCGGACCCATCAGCGCGAAGTAGAGGATCAGCGTCAGCCCGATCGTGATCATCGAGATCGTGACCGGAATGCGCGCCATGCCGAGCGAGTAGAACGCGGGCACCATCACCCGCACCGCGGAGAACGCCGCGAGCCCGACCGCGTAGGCCCAGAGCGCGTGCGCGGTCTCCATCGTGTCGGTGGGCGTGAAGCGGCCGTGCTGATAGAGGAGAGCCACGATCGGCTTCGCAAGCGCGACGAGCGCGACCGTCGCCGGGAGCGTGAGGAAGAGCACGAGCCCGAGCGAGAACGACAGCGTCTCTTTGAGGCCCACCATGTTCTTCTGCGCCGCGTGCTTCGCCACCTCGGCGAGCGTCACGGTGGCGATCGCCACGCCGAAGAGCCCGATCGGGAGCTGCATGAGACGGTAGGCGTAGTTGAGCCAGGAGACGCTCCCTTGCTGGAGCTGAGAGGCGAGGAAGGTGCTCACGAAGATGTTCACCTGCGCCGCGGCGATTCCGAGTGCGGCCGGCGCCATGAGCGTCACCATCCTCAGAACGTCGGGGTCCTTGAAGTTGACGATCGGCTCCCAGTGGAAGCCCTGCGCCTTCATCCAGGGCACCTGGATCAACATCTGTCCCAGCCCGCCGAGGAGCGCGCCGAACGCCATCCCCACGATGGGCTCGAGGCCGAAGCGCGGCATCAAGGGCGCGATGAGATACCCGGCCAGGATCAGTCCGAGATTCAGCATCGTGGGCGCGAGCGCGGGGATGAAGAAGACGCGCCGCGTGTTGAGGAAGCCCATGCACGCCGCCGCGAGCGAGACCAGGAGCAGGAACGGCGTCATGATGCGCGTCATCATCGCGGTCAGCTCGATCTTGCCCGGCACGTTGGCAAATCCGGGCGCGAGCGCGCGCACGATCCAGTCGGACGCGAGGATCCCAACGATGCAGAGCGCGGAGATCGCGACGACGAGGAAGTTGAGGACGAGGTTCGCGAGCCTCACGGCCGCCTGCGGCCCGCCGCGCTCCTGGGCGCGCGCGAGCGTCGGCACGAACGCGGCGCTCATCGCCCCCTCGGCGAAGAGATCGCGCAGGAGATTGGGCACCCGGAACGCGACCTGGAACGCGTCGACCGCGAAGCCGGCGCCGAACTGCGCGGCGAAGACCTGCTCGCGCACGAGCCCGAGGAGCCGGCTGACGAACGTCGCCAGGGAGATCACCCCGGCGGCGCGGGTCATGGTGCGGTCGCGGGCGGGAGGCGTTCCGGCCGCGGCGGCCGGCGGCGAGGCGGCGGCGGCGGGCGGCGGCGATGCAGCGGCGGCCGGCTGGCCCGCCGGCTCTGGCGCAGGGTCAGGCGGCAGGAGCGGAAGCTGGGAAGGGGGATCCTCGCGCGGGGTCACGGAGCCGCATCGTCGGCGGTGCCGCGTCCCATGTCAAGACGGCTGCTGCCCTGGACTTGCGCGGCGGGCGCCGGGCCGTTCCGAGGCCCGTTCCAGCCGTCTCTGGAACCTGGGGACGGTCTTGCGAGTCTGGTATAATGAGGTCGGCCGGACGCCGTCCATCGTCCGGTGGACCAACCTTCGAGGAGCGACACCCATGAGCCCGAACGACCAGGACAAAGAAATCGTGGAACGCCTCATCGCGGAGACCAATCTGTCGGCGCGGATGGACGCCCTGATTGGCGAGATTTGCGACAAGCTGCGGGAATACGGCGTGGCGTCACCGCACAAGGCATTCAATGATCTGGTCGATCCCTTCCGCGAGTACTTCATGCTGGAGTACGAAGAGGAACGGGGCATGGAAGAAGCCGAAGAGGAAGAGGCGGACGACGAGGAGGAGGACGAGCGCAGCTACTAGGCGTTCGGCGGCCGCTCCCGATTCACGCCGGCGTAGCCGGCACGCTCACCCGGGCTCCCCGAGCCTCCGGAGGAGCGCCAGATTTCTTCGATCCATCACCACGCCGTCGCGTCCCTTGGGCGTCTCCAGGGTCTTCGGCACCGCGTGAAGCCGCGGGTCCTTGAGGATCCGCGCGAAAGGCTCCACGCCGAGCCGTCCGCGCCCGATGTGCTCGTGGCGGTCCACCCGGCTTCCGCGCTCGTTCTTCGAATCGTTGAGGTGCATCCAGCGGAGGGACTCGAGCCCCAGGATGGCGTCGAACTCGATGAACGTCTCCTCCCACCCACGCTCGGTCACGAGATCGTAGCCCGCGGCATGCACGTGGCACGTGTCGAGGCACACCCCCACGCGCCCCTTCTGCTCCACACCATCCCGGATCCGATGCAGCTCCTCGAAGCGGCGGCCGAGCGTCGTGCCCTGACCGGCCACGGTTTCGAGGAGGACCATCACGCCGGGTGCGTGCGCCAGAGCGAGCGCCCGGTTCAGCGAGTCCGCCACACGATCGCATCCGTCCCGCACGCCCGAACCGACGTGCGCGCCGGGGTGCGCGACGAGATAGGGAATTCCGAGCGTCTCGCAGCGCCGGAGCTCCTCCGCGAGCGCTTGGATCGAGCGCTCCCGAAGCACGGCGTCCGGCGATGCGAGATTGATCAGGTACGAGTCGTGCGCCGCCGCGGAGACGAGCCCGCTTCGCTCCCAGGCCTCCCGGAATGCACCGACCTCCGGGTCGGCGAGAGGCTTGGCCCTCCACTGGCTGCAATTCCTCGTGAAGAGCTGGACCACGCGCGACCGCACGGCGAGCGCCCGGGCGACCGCGTTCGCGAGGCCGCCGGCGGTGCTCATGTGCGCGCCGAGGAGCGGTCCTTCCGCGGGAGCTGGCGGCGCCGCCCGGACCTTGGCCGGGGGGGTGTTCCGCGTGCCCGAGCGCTTGCGGCGGGGCCTGGAGCGGACCGGAGCGGGCCCTGGGCGGGACTTCGGGCGGGTCTTGCGTCGGGTGCTTTGCACTTTAGGAATGGCTCGACCGAGCCGATGGGACGTACGGGTCATTACGTCAAGCGAGGATACACGCGGGGGGGCGGCCACGGCTAAGGGCAAACGGGGCGAGCGCTCCGGGGTGAGGGGGAAGGTAGCCCCCCGCGTGCGTGCGACGCGTCCCGTACCGCGGCACTGCGTGCTCTGCGGCACGGCGCTCCGCACGATCCGGGAGCACGGCGTGTCCCGCAAGGCGTGTCCGAAGTGCGGGTTCATCGCCTATCGCAATCCGGTGCCCGCGTGCGGCGTCGTGGTGACGCGCCGCGGCCAGGTGCTCCTGGCGCGCCGCGCGCACGAGCCGAGGATCGGCGCGTGGGGGATCCCCACCGGCTTCATGGAGTACGGCGAGCATCCCGAGATGACGGCGGTACGTGAAGCCCGCGAGGAGACGGGGCTTCGCGTGAAGCTCGATGGACTGTTCGGCGTGTACGCGGGGCGTGACGATCCGCGCACGCGCGCGGTCTTGATCCTGTATCGCGCCCGGGTCACGGGCGGTCGGCTCAAGGCGGGAGACGACGCGAGCGAGGTGGAGTTCTTTCCCCTCGAACGTCTGCCCCGCCCGATCGCGTTTCGCGCGCACAAGGAAGCGCTTCGCGATCTCAAACGGTGGCTAGCGAGGGAGCGTCGATGAGCGTCCGGGTTCTCCATCTGGCCGACATCCACCTCGGGGCCGCATTCCCGTCCATCCGGGAACGCGGGCCCGAGCGGACGCGCGATCTTCTCGCGGCCTTCCTCCGCTCCATCGACTTTGCGACGCGCGATCCGAAGCCGGTCGACATGGTGGCGATCGCCGGCGACCTCTTCGACACGCACGATCCCGAGGAAGGGCTCGTCTATCAGGTCGAGGCCGCGATCGACAGGCTCGCACAGGCCGGGCTTCCGGTCCTGATCTCGCCGGGGACGCACGACGCGCCGTCGTATCGCCGCTGCGTGTACCGGAGGCTCCGCTTGCCGTCGAGCGCCCACATCTTCCTCTCGCCCACGCTCGAGCCGGGCCCGCTCATCACGGTGGGATCGGAGACCGTTCAGACCTACGGCATCGCCTACGACGCAGCCGCATGCGAGCGGCCCTTCGCCGATTTCCATCCATCCGGGCTCGTCGACTACCACCTCGCGGTCGTGCACGGCGCGCTCCAGGACAATCCCGCCTGGAAGATCCGTCCGACGGATCTCCCCATGACTCGCCCGGAGCTCGCGAAGTCGGGGCTTCACTATGTGGCGCTCGGCCATTTCCACAACTTCGCCGAGATCCGCGAGAACGGCGTGGTCGCGGTCTATCCGGGCACGCTCGAAGGGAAGCGGTTCGGAGAGAACGGCCCCCGCTATCTCGTCGTCGCCACGCTGAGCCGGGACGGCGTCACGCTCGACCGGACGCCCTGGAACGTCCGCACGCTCCACGATGCGGTGATCGACCTCGGGCTCTCCGAGCTTCGCGGCGAGGACCAGCTCGAGTCGCGCCTCCTCGCCTTTGCCGGAGACCGCGAGATCACGCGTATCCGGATCGAGGGGCCTGCCGACTTCGTCTTCGACGCGGACCGCGTGCAGAAGCGGCTCGCTCCCAAGTTCTTCCACCTCGAGATCGAGGACAAGACGTACGTCGTCAATGCCGCGCTCCTGACCCGCTACAAGGACGAGCCGACGGTGCGCGGCGTGTTCGTGCGCCGGATGCTCGAGAAGATCGACCGCGCTCCCGACGTCGCGACGCGGGAGGCCGCCACCCACGCCCTAAGGCTGGGACTCGCAGAGTTCCAGAATCCGCGCCATGCGCCTTGAGCGGGTGACGGTCGAGGGCTTCGGCCCCCTCACGAATTTCGACGCGGTGCTCGAGCCGAAGCGGCTCAACCTCTTCATCGGGCCGAACGAGTCGGGCAAGTCGACGTTCGCCTCGGCCATCGTCTCGGCGATCTTCGGCTGTGCGTCCGCGGAGCAGGAGACGCTCACGCGGCCCTGGTCGGGCGGCAAGCACGCCGTGGCCGTGACGTTCACGACGCTGACCGGCCGGTTCCGCGTGCGGCGCGACTTCGCGACCCACGACGTGCGCGTCGATCGCATGGCGGGCGATCACGACACGGTCGAGTCCACGGTGTTCCAGGGAATCGCGAATCCGCGCGGCAAGAGCGCGGAGCAGCTCCAGTACGAGGAGCTCCTGCGCGGCTGGTTCGGCTTCACCGAAGCGCGGCTCTTCCGTGAATCGTCCTTCGTCCACGAGAACGGCCTCGAGACCCAGGTCAGCCCCGAGCTGCGCCATCTCGTCTCCGGCGCCGTCGAGGCGGATTACCAGGAGATCGAGGACGCGCTGATGGAGCGGCTCGACTCGCTCACGCGCGAGCATCCGTTCGATCCCAGGGCTCGCAAGCGCGTCAACCGCTCGATCGAGAACCGCCAGGAGCGCCTCGAGCAGCTCAAGGAGCGGCGGAAGCGCTCCGAAAGCGTGCTCACGGAGCTCAAGTCGCGCGTCGCGGAGCGGGACGAGATGGAGACGAGACTCTCCGGTCTCAAGTCCGACCTCGCGACCAAGGAGCGGCTGGTCAACGACCTCGACGTATGGCTTCGCCTTCGCGACGACCAGCGCCGCCATCTGAAGCGGGCGCCGGACATCGGCACGGAGCTCGTCAACGTCCGCCGCGCGCGCGGTCAGGTGCAGGACATCGACCGGAAGATCCGGGAAGATCTCGGCTACCTCGCCAACGCGCCCGAGGAGGCGGAAGCGGATCTGATGCGCCTGGGCATGCTCCGGTCCCAGCGCGCCAAGCACCAGAAGACCGCCGAGGAAGCGCGGAAGAAGACGGATGGGTCCGGATCGGGCTCGCCGATGGCTGCGATCCTGATCTCGATCCTACTGGGTGGTGGAGGAGCGGCGGGCGCGTGGTTCGCGCTCCACAACCCGCTGATCGCGGGCGGAATCGCCGCGGCCGGTCTCATCGGCGCCGTGCTGTTCGGGATCATGCTGGGTCAGAAGTCCCAGCGCTCGCGCTCGCTGGCCGAGACGCACGTGCGCGTGCTCGAGGAAAATATCCGCACCCTCTCGCAGGAGATCGATCAGGTCGAGATCCGGGTGAATCCCTATCTGGCGGGACGCACGATGGAGGTCGTCCTCGAGGACGTGAAGCGCTACCGCGCCATGATGCAGGAGCGGCGCGAGTCGGCCGCCGTGCTCCAGTCGCTTCCCATGCCGGAGCGGCTCGAGGCGGAGTCGAAGGAAATCGACGAGGCCGTGTCCACGCTCCGCGCCAAGGAAAAACAGCTCCTCCAGCAGTCGCCGTTCCTGGCGCCGTTGCGCGAGGACGCGGTGAAGGCGGCCGAGGCGGCGGAGCGGCTGAGGCGCGAGGCGACGGCGCTCCGGACGAAGATCCAGGCCGAGCAGGATTCCTTCGACGCGGCGCTTCGGCGAGGCGGCGGCGGTCCGTCGGAGGGAGACGCCGAGAACCTCGAGATCCTGGACGAGACGATCGCGTCCGAGGTGGAGACTCTCGCGCGCGAGGAGCGACAGCGGGACGCGCTCCTGATCGCGCTCGAGGTGCTCCGCGATTCCGTGCTCGCGTACCAGGAAGAGCACGTGCACCGGCTCGCGCGCGAGGCGGGCGAGACGCTCGAAAAGCTCACCGAGGGACGCTACGTGAAGGTGAAGCTCGACGCCGATCTCAAGCCGGCGCTCGCGACGCCGGAGCGGGAGGGGCTGCCGCTCGAGTCCCTGAGCCGAGGCACCCGGGACGCGTTCTACCTGGCCCTCCGGGCCGCCCTCGCTCAGGAGCTGTCGGCTCGGGAGCCCCTGCCGCTCATCCTGGACGACCCGATCGCCCACTTCGACGAGGAGCGCCGGGGTTCTCTGATCCGAATCCTGGAGGAGCTCGCGGGGGACATCCAGGTCCTTCTCCTGACGCACGATCGGGGCGTCCTGAACCAGGTCCGGGAAGCGCACGTGACCGGGGTGGGCGCGGTCGCCCGCCCGCGGGACGCCAAGACCAAGGTCTCGGTCCGCCCCTAGCCTCTCGGCCCGTCGTTGTGGGCCTGCTTCACGCCTCACAAACCCAAGCTCCGCAGTTCTTTCCGCTCAAGGTGTGGCTCGAACGGACCGAACTTTGTCCCGTATGACCACCCCGACGACTCCATCCAGCCCGTCCCGTCCGTCGCCGGCTCCGTCAACGGCCGTGAAGCCCGGCTCGCCCGAGCAGCGCGCGGACCGGATCCGCGATCAGGTGCTCGCGCTCGACGTGAAGCGCGTGGCCGACTGGATCGGCGCGCTCGTGCGCACGATCAAGGCGACGCGCACGTATCTCGCGAACAATCCCACGCTCCACAAATTCCAGGTCGAGCTCGAGTCGCGCACGTGGTCCTGCCTCAAGGAAGCAGGCGACATCACGCTCGTCGTGCAGCAGTTCGATCTCCTCTACGAGAACTACTCCGTCTATCACAACGCCGACCGGAACGATTCCCTCGCCTTCCGCCTCTACGGCGACGGCGTGCGCGCGATCACGTTCCGCGAAGGCCTCGAGCCGCACGAGCTGCGCGGGTTCATCGACGTGCTGGAGCGCTCGATGGAGGCCGCCCAGGTGCAGGACGATGTCGTCACGCTCCTCTGGGAGCGGGACTTCCGCCACATCGAGTACAAGTTCATCCCGCTCGAGGATCTCACCGAGGAGTCGGGCGAGATCGTCAACCCGGAAGACGAGGAAGAGGCCGTGAGCGAAGGGGGCGGGATTCCGTGGCCGTCCGGATTCGCACCATCGTCCGAGGACGAGACGCCCGCGCCGGTGGCGGAGGGTGCTACGGAAGGCGCGGCGGAGGGAGAAACCTCCACCGTCACGGGCCCGGTCCGCGAGCGCTCCGACGACTGGGAGCCCGCGATCCACGCGGCGCCCGCGTACGACAGCTCGATCGGCGTCCAGTTCGGGCTCACCGACGAAGAGAACGCCGCCCTCGAGGTGGCGATCCGCGAGGAGGAAGGACGCCAGCTCGGCCGCGAGGTGCTCGAGATCGTAGCGACGATCCTCGCAAACGAGGACACGCCGGCCGGGTTCCTGGACTCCGCGACCGCGTTCCAGCGCTTCATCGAGCTCGCGATCGAGGAGGGCGAGGTGGCCCGCGCCAACGACCTCGTCGCGCGGCTCCGGAGCATCGCGGCCGATTGCGCCAAGACGAACGCGGAATTTCCGGGACTCGCCGAGCAGGTGGTCCGCGAGGTCGGGCGGCCGAGCTTCCTCGGTCTCATGGCTCCGACCCTGAACGCGCGTCCCGAGATCGACCCAGGCATCCTCACCAACTTCCTCGTCCAGCTCGGACCGTCCGCGGCGCCCGCGATCTGCGATCTCCTCGGGCAGGTCAACCAGATGAAGTTCCGGCGCGCCCTCTGCGAGGCGCTCGCGATCTCGTGCAAGAACGACGTCGAGGTCCTGATCGAGCGGCTCGGCGACACGCGCTGGTACGTGATCCGGAACATCGTCTACGTGCTCGGACGGATCGCGCACCAGGGCGTGGAGCGGGCGCTCGATCGGGCGCTCCACCACGAGGACGTCCGCGTACGGAAGGAAGCGGTTCGCGCGCTCGGGAACATCGAGAGCCCGACGAGCCGCGCCTACCTCGTCTCCGCGTTCAGGGACACGGACGCCGGCGTGCGCATCCAGGCCGCCATGACGCTCGCGATGCGCCGGGACGACCGCGCGTCGCAGAGCCTCCTCGGCGTGATCCAGGGAACCGAGTTCGGCCGGCGCGACACGAACGAGCGCCAGGCCTTCTTCGAGGCGCTCGGCCGCTGCGGCTCCGACGCGCTCGTGCCCCGGCTCGAGCAGATCCTCACGAAGGGGGGCTTCTTCCGCTCCGCGAACGAGGAGGAGCGCCTCCACGCCGCGCTCGCGCTCGCGTGGCTCGGCACGCCGACCGCGCTCCAGCTTCTCAACCGCGAGATCACGAGCAAGCGCGAGCCGATCCGGAAGGCCGTCGAGACGGCGCTCTCCGCGGTGCGGAACGCCGGCCTCGCGACGAAGGACTCGGCCCCGGCCGACGAGGAGGACGCGTGAGCGGCGCCACCCGCACCTCACTCCCGTCGGCGCGGTCGACCAAGGACGACACGTCGGGGCGCCTGGTTCTCCAGGGGCGCAGCCTCTCCATCCAGCTCTGCGTGCTCTTCAAGACGGCGCGCATCCACGACGTCGGCAACCTGGCCTTCCAGGGGCCGATGTCGGCGCTGATCGAGACCGTGGATCAGATGTGGACGGCGGAAGGGAAGTTCAAGCTCCAGGCGATCGGCGACTTCCTCTACGTGAACCAGCAGCGGCTCCGCGTCGATGCCTCGTCCTACCCCAGCTATCAGTACCTGATCGACGAGCTCAAGGCGCGCGACCTGAGCGGCTTCCAGTTCGCCGGACGGCTCACGCCGCCCGAGGTGAAGAAGTTCGTTCGCCTCTTCCTCGACGTGGACCCGAAGTCGGAGAGTCCGTTCGATGATTTCACGAACTCGCTCTCGAAGCTCTCCGTCCAGAACATCGTTCCCATCCGGACCGTCGTGCCGAAGGAAGGCGCCGTCACGGCCGAGGAGCGTCGCGACAGCCGGAAGGCCGCGAAGCGCGGCTTCTACCGCGCGATCGAGTCCGCGCGCACCGTGATGCTGAGCGCGCGCGACCACCGGCCCGTGGATCTGAGGAAGGCGAAGCGCGCGGTCCAGTCCATCGTCGACCTCATCATCGACGAGGAGTTCTCGCTCCTCGGGCTAACCGCGATCAAGAACCACGACGAGTACACGTTCCAGCACTGCGTGAACGTGTCGATCCTGTCCATCGCCGTCGGCCAGAGACTCGGACTCTCGAAGAAAATGCTCGGAGAACTGGGCGTGGCCGCGCTGCTCCACGACCTCGGCAAGGCGTCGATCCCGCCCTGGGTGCTCAACAAGGCGGGGAAGCTCACCTCCGAGGAGTGGAAGCTCGTCATGGACCATCCGGTCCAGGGCGTGAAAATGATCGCGCGCATGCGCGGGCTGAACGATCTCGCGCTCCGCTCGATGATCGTGGCCTACGAGCACCACATCAACTGCGACAAGAGCGGCTACCCGCAGCTCGAAGGGCACATGGACCAGTCGCTCTTCAGCCGGATCGTCGCCGTCGTCGACTGCTTCGACGCGATGACGGCGCACCGCGCCTACCGGAAGAGCGCGTTCCCGCCGTACGCGGCGCTCCACCAGATCATCTCGCAGAACCGGAACAAGTTCGATCCGCTCCTGATCAAGGCGTTCATCAACACGGTGGGGATGTACCCGGCGGGAACGACGGTGCTCCTCGACACGAACGAGATCGCGGTCGTGATCTCGCACAACGCGACCGACATCTTCCGTCCGAGGGTGCAGGTGGTCGCGGATTCGGACCGGAAGCCGGTCGCCGACGGCGCGATCATCGATTTGACCGCCCGCGACGAGGCCAACGCCAACTACCTGGTGAGCATCGTCTCCGCGCTCGACCCCGAGGAGTACGGCATCAACATCGCGGACGTGCTGACCTAAGCCGCTACCACCGTCTCCGACTCGATTTCGTCTTCCGTCCCTTCCGCGCGCCGCCAGCTCCACCGTCCCACGCCTCATCCGCCGGAGCGTGAGCGCACGCCAGCCCGCCTTGACCGCTGCGCCAGTCCCCGCTAAACTCTTACGGTTTCGCTACTTTCCTCCTGAATTGAGGAGACCCTCCGTTGAGCCTGCGCCCACCGCGCGCCCTCATCGTGGACAAGGACTCGTCCGAGACAGCCGAGCTGAAGGCGTTCCTTGCCGCCAACGACATCGACGTCGAATGGGCGAAGGACGGCGAGCAGGCGTTCAACATCCTCGACGGCGCGGGCGCCAACGGGAGCGACGCCCCGGCTCCCGGTCCCGAGGTCCTGATCACCGAGCTCAAGGCGCACCGCGTGGACGGCATGCGGCTGCTCGAGGTGGCCAAGAAGCGGAACCCCGAGGTCTGCGTGATCTTCATCGCCGACCAGGGCTCGCTCGAGCTGGCCACCGAAGCCATGCGCCAGGGGGCGTACGACTTCCAGCACCGTCCGCTCAACCGCGAGAAGATGCTCGCGGTCATCCGCCGCGCGCTCTCGCACCAGCAGCTCGTGAGCCGGGCCGAGGATCTCGCCGACCGCCTCGACCGGCGGCTCCGCATCCCCAGCCTCACGGGACAGTCGCGCGTGATGGAGGACCTCAAGGACAAGATCGTCCAGATCGCGCCGACGCGCGCCACCGTGCTCATCTACGGCGAGACCGGCACGGGCAAGGAGCTGATCGCCCAGGCCATCCACCAGCTCTCGCCGCGCAAGGACGAGCGTTTCGTGAAGCTCCACTGCGCGGAGCTCTCGGCCAATATCATCGAAAGCGAGCTCTTCGGGCACGAGAAGGGCGCCTTCACCGGCGCGGACCGGGAGCGGAAGGGGCGGTTCGAGATCGCCGACCACGGGACCCTCTTCATCGACGAGATCTCCGAGATCTCGGCCCCGATCCAGACGAAGCTCCTCCGCGTGCTTCAAGACAGGCAATTCGAGCGCGTCGGCGGGAACGAGACCGTGACCGTGGACGTACGGGTGATCGCCGCGACGAATCGCCGGCTCGACCTCATGGCCGCGCGCGGGCAATTCCGCGAGGATCTCTTCTACCGGCTCAAGGTGATCCAGCTCGAGGTGCCGCCGCTTCGCGATCGTCGCGAGGACATCCCGCTGCTCGTCGAGGCCTTCATCCAGGAGTTCGACAAGGAGCACGGCCGCAAGGTCACCGGCGTCACGCGCGGCGTGGTGGACCGGATGATGGAATACGAGTGGCCCGGCAACGTGCGCGAGCTCCGGAACACGATCGAGGAGATGGTGATCTTCGCACAGGGTCGGCGCGTTCTGGACGTCTCCGACCTCCCCATCACGATCCGCCAGCAGCGCTCCACCGCGTCCCCCGCGATGCCGGTCTCGGTGGGGATGTCGATGAACGAGATCGAGCGGGCCGCGCTCGAGGCCACCCTGCGCTCCGTCGGCTACGACAAGCAGCGCGCGGCGAAGATCCTCGGGATCGGCCTTCGAACCCTCTACCGGAAGCAGAAGGAGTACGGCCTGTGAGCGAGCGAACCGAGACTGCGGCTCCGGCCCTGGGTGGACGCCCGGCTCAGGGCATCTCCGAGGTCATCCTGGTGGTGGAGGACGTCGCGCGGTCCTTCGCGTTCTACCGCGACGTCGTCGGCCTCGCCGTCGACAACGCCGGCAACGAGAAGTTCGCCTGGCTCTGGGCGGGTCCGCCGGGGAAGTCGCAGCGGATCGGGATCACGACGGGGCCGCTCTCCTTCGGCGCGGCGCACGTGAAGGGTCCGCTCCACTTCGCGTTCGGGACCGAGGACGAGCGCATCGAGGAACTCAAGGCCGCGCTCGAACGGCACGGGCTCGAGGTGGAGGGTCCGGTCTCGTTTCCCTTCTGGGGCGCGCGATCGATCTATTTCAGCGATCCCGACGGCAATCGCGTCGAGTTCTGCGGCTTCGGCACCACGCAGGGCACGGGACGCGTCCACATCGCCGCCAAGCGCTGAGCGCGACGCCGCACCCCCCTACCGTCCCGCCCGCAGCTCTCCCTCGATCCTCGCGATCTCCTGGCGGATCCTTTCCGCCTCGACGGGATCCGGGGCCAGGCGCGCCGCCTCCTGGAGCGCCGCGAGCCCCTCGGCCGGCTTGTGCATGCCGTTGATCAGGATCAGCGAGGTCTCGCGCGCCGCGGCGAAGCGATCCGGGTGGTCCTCCGGAATCTGGCCGAGCAGCTGCAGCGCCTCGTCGTAGCGCGTGAGCTCCGCGAGCACGGAGCCCATTCGAATCAGCGCGCGCGCGTCGTGCGAGAGCTCGTAGCTCCTCCGGTACTCGGCGAGCGCCTCGTCCGGCTTCTGGAGTCCCTGGAGCGCGATGCCGTGATAGAGATGGATGACGCCGTCGCTGGGCGAGCGCTCCACGCCGAGCGCGGCGACGCGCTCGGCCTCCTCGTATTTCTGGAGCTGCAGCTTGGCGTAGGCGAGCGTGTTGAGGAGCCGGGGCGTCATCTGCGCGGCACGGACCTGAAGTCCTCGATCGGCCCATTCCTCCGCGCGGTCGTCCTGATTCAGCCGTCCGAAGAGCACGGCGTAATCGGCGCACCAGAGCCCGACGCGGGTCACCGCGGTGGGCGACGGCATCGCGGCCCGGAACACGCTGTCCCGCTCGGCCCGCGTGCTGACCTCCGGTGGAATGCGCCGCACCTCGATGATCGGGCCGGACATCGTCTTGGGATCCGCCTTCCAGACGACGGGCGCGTTCGCGTGAATCCAGCGGTAGTACGCCGACTCGACCGGATACGCGAGGGAATCGATCGCGAAGCGGTGGGACACCTCCTGCGACGTGACGTAGTAGGCGAGCCCGTCGAGGAACTCGTGATGGTAGGCGGGGCGCACGAGGGGGGCACGCGTCGCGAAGAAGGGCCAGATCACGGTCGACCGCTCGTCGGTGCGGAACACCGGCCCGTAGAGCTCGACCCCCATCGGCGCCGTGGCCGGGATGTTCTCGAGGATCCATCGCCGCACGACGTGCCGCGTATCGGGGAGCGCGAGCGCCCGCCTGAGCCCGACATACTCGGGAAGCGGCCATGCCACTGCGGTCAAGGCGAGGAGGGCCGGCGCGAGCACGGCCGCGCGACGTCCGGCTTCTCGCGCCATGAGCCAGCGGCCCGCCTCGATCGCGGCGAGCGCGCCGGCGATGAAGAGCACGGGCATCGCGACCAGCATGTACCGCTCCTGCGCCGCCTTGAGCGCGCCGTTGGCGAGCACCATCACCGCGGGGATCAGAACGACCGCCTGCGCGGCGCGTCCGCGGCGCCAGAGAGCGCCGCACCCGGCGATCCCGAGCAGGTAGGCCGCCCAGCCCATCGCGTGCGGCAAGGACACCGTGACGTAGGTCGGGAGTGAGAATGGAAACGAGGTCTGCCCCACCCAGTCCGAGAAGAGCGCGCTCCGCTGCGTGCCGATGTCGCGAAGCGTCGTCTTCCAGTCGAGGAAGGTGAACGGCGTCGCCACGACGAGCGCCGCGAAGACGGCCAGGAGCGCCAAGCCGTATCCGCGGCTCCGCCAGAAGTCCCGCCCGTACGCCACCGCGAGCGGGATCACGAGGATCAACGGCACGTACTTGCAGGCTCCCGCGAGGCCGATCATCGCTCCGGCCATCACCGCGTCCCGCTGGGCGCCCGTCTCGGCGAGGCGCGTCATCGCGATCGCAGCGAGGAGGACGAAGAGGAGGGCCAGGAGGTTGGGGTCGGCGACGTGCTGCGACGTCTGGATGTGGAGCGGATTGAGCGCGAGGAGGAGTCCGCCCACGAGCCCCACCTCGCGTCCAGCGAGACGCGCGCCGAGCCGGAACGTGAGGAATACCGTGAACGCGCCTACCAGCACGCCCGCGAGGCGCGCCAGCAGGAAGCACTGATCCACGTGCGCGGTGAAGAACCCGGCGAAGTCCCTCGCGCTCCCGCCCGGATGCGACAGGGCCCACCACGCCTTGAACGCGAATTGGCAGACGAGCGCGAAGTAGAAGCTGAAGGCGGGCCAGCCGCCCGTGTGCGGGTTCAAGTCGAAGGGCCGGAGGCCACCACCCCACATCATCCAGGCACGGCCCATCGTGGTGCGGTCCGTCTCCTCGACCACGGAGTCGTCGAGCACGTTGATCTTGAGGGTGGGGTCGGGAAGGCGGTCGGCGACCCCCCAGAGCCGGATCGCGATGGAGAGCGCCACGAGCAGGAGCAGGAGACGGTCCGCCTTCCGCAGGCGGTCCATCCAGGTCGGTCCCCGAGGCCTGGACTGCGAGGCGGAAGGCGCCTTAGTTCCGCGCGCGCCTCTAGCTTGCCGCCGGGACTGCTGTCGCGAGCCGCCTGCCATATGGGCAATCTCCTCGAAGGACCGGGGCCGCGCCGCGGGGGCGGGGCGAGGGCCGGGTCAGTCTATGTGGATGCCTGCCAAGGGGCTAGTCCCGAAAGTTAGCACTCCGGCACGGGGATTGCGCATCTAAGGGTCACGGGAAGGGGCAGAGGCTCCTCCTTTGCCCATTTGTCACCCAACCACATTCAGAAGGAGTTCTCGAATCATGAACGTGAAGCCGCTCGCTGACCGCATTCTCGTCCGCCGTCTTGAAGAGACCGAGATGAAGCGCGGTGGGATCATCATTCCCGACACCGCTAAAGAGAAGCCCCAGCAGGCCGAGGTCGTCGCTGTCGGCCCAGGCCGCATCACCGACGACGGCAAGCGCGTCGCCCTCGAGGTGAAGACGGGCGACAAGATCCTCATGGGCAAGTACTCGGGCACCGAGGTCAAGATCGACGGAAACGAGTACCTCATCATGCGCGAGGACGACGTCCTCGCGATCGTCGGCTAACGCGAGCCTCTCTCACCGATAAAGGAGCGATTCAGAATGTCTGCCAAGGAAATCATTTTCGACGAGAAGGCCCGCCAGGCCATTCTCATCGGGGTTCAGACGCTCGCGAAGGCCGTGAAGGTGACGCTCGGTCCGCGCGGCCGGAACGTCGTGCTCGACAAGAAGTGGGGCTCGCCCACGATCACCAAGGACGGCGTGACCGTGGCCAAGGAGATCGAGCTCGAGGACCGCTACGAGAACATGGGCGCGCAGATGGTGCGCGAGGTCGCGACCAAGACCTCCGACGTCGCCGGCGACGGCACGACCACCGCGACCGTCCTCGCCGAGTCGATCTTCCGTGAGGGACTCCGCAACGTCACCGCCGGCTCGAACCCGATGGGCATCAAGCGCGGGATCGACAAGGCCGTGAAGGCCGTCGTCGAGGAGCTCAAGTCGATCTCCAAGCCGGTCAAGGAGACGAAGGAGATCCTCCAGGTCGGCACCATCTCCGCGAACGGCGACAACGAGATCGGCGAGAAGATCGCCGAGGCGATGGACAAGGTCGGCAAGGACGGCACGATCACAGTCGAGGAAGCCAAGTCGATGGACACGACCCTCGACCTCGTCGAGGGGATGCAGTTCGACAAGGGCTACATCTCGCCGTACTTCGTGACCGACAAAGAGGGCATGGAAGCGGTCCTCGACGACTGCTACATCCTCCTCTACGAGAAGAAGCTCTCGAACATGAAGGACCTCCTCCCGCTCCTCGAGAAGGTGGCCCAGAAGGGCAAGCCCTTCCTCGTGGTGGCCGAGGACGTCGAGGGTGAGGCCCTCGCGACCCTGGTCGTGAACAAGCTCCGCGGCACGCTCTCGGCCTGCGCCGTCAAGGCGCCGGGCTTCGGCGACCGCCGGAAGGCCATGCTCGAGGACATCGCGATTCTCACGGGCGGCAAGCTGATCACCGAGGACCTCGGGATCAAGCTCGAGAACGTGAAGATCGAGGACCTCGGCCGGGCGAAGCGCGTGACGGTCGACAAGGAGAACACCACGATCGTCGAGGGCGTCGGCAAGCAGTCCGACATCACGGGCCGGATCGCCCTCATCAAGAAGCAGATCGAGGACACGACCTCCGATTACGACAAGGAGAAGCTCCAGGAGCGTCTCGCGAAGCTCGCCGGCGGCGTGGCCGTCATCAACGTCGGCGCGGCGACCGAGACCGAGATGAAGGAAAAGAAGGCCCGCGTCGAGGACGCGCTCCACGCGACCCGCGCGGCCGTCGAAGAGGGGATCGTTCCGGGGGGCGGCGTTGCCCTCCTGCGCTGTCTGCCGGCGGTCGAGAAGCTCGAGCTCACGGGCGACGAGCTGATCGGCGCGAACATCGTGCGCCGTGCGCTCGAGGAGCCGCTGCGTCAGATCGTGAACAATGCCGGGCTCGAGGGCTCGGTCATCGTCGAGCACGTGAAGAAGGAGAAGAAGGCGGCCATCGGCTTCAACGTGGCCACCGAGAAGTACGAGGATCTCTTCGAGGCGGGCGTGGTCGATCCGACCAAGGTCACGCGCACGGCGCTCCAGAACGCGGCGTCCGTGGCGAGCCTCCTCCTCACGACCGAGGCGCTGGTCACCGAGATCCCCGAGAAGAAGAAGCCGGCTGCCATGCCTCCGGGCGGTGGCGGCGGTTACGATGACATGTACTAGAGCTTCCCACGGTCGACCTCGGCCGGGCGCGTCCGCTATGGAAGGCTAGCGCGCCAAAGAGGCAGCGATGGGGCTGGGATCGAGAGATCCCGGCCCTTTTCGTTTCCGGTTTCCGCGCCGTATGGCTCGACCGAGCCACGCCAAGTCGCGAGATCACCCTACGGCGCGCCCCCGAAATCGTGATCTCACCCACCCCGGTCGCAGGCTGCTTCGAACCACTTCAAGCCATTGCCACACAGTCTCTTGGCGATGGTCCAGCCGCGATCTCGTGGTCAGTTCCTTGCAATCCACCCAGGCATGATTCGCCTGGCGCTTCCGCTTCTGATCGCGTGCTCGATCTGCGTGCCGTCGGTGCTCGTCAGCCCCGCCGTCGCGCAGATGGTGCGAGCCGACTTCCCCGTGACGAACGGTCCGGTCTACGTCACCGTGCTCTCGGGAAACACGCTCTACATGGCCGGCGCGTTCACGCGGGTCGGCATGGCGCTCGGCAGCGCGGTCCCTGTCGATTCGGGGAGCGGCGTGGCCCTTCCCAACTTCCCCAAGTTCGACGGGCCGGTCCACGCCATCGTCGGGGACGGCGCGGGCGGATGGTACATCGGCGGCGAGTTCACGAAAGTCGGCGGTGCGGCACGGGCCGGCCTGGCGCGCGTTCTCTCGAACTTCACGGTGGCGCCCTGGAATCCGGGAGCCGACGGTCCCGTGCGCGCGCTGGCCCTGAGCGCCGGAGTCGTCTACATAGGCGGCAACTTCTCCACGGTCGCTGGGCAAACCCGAAGCCGGATCGCCGCGGTGGATGCGTCCACGGGAGCCGCGACGAGCTGGAGTCCAAACGCGACGGGCATCTCGGTCCTGACGCTCGCGGTCAGCGGCTCGACCCTCTATGCCGGCGGCGAGTTCACGGCCGTGGGCGGGCAGTCGCGGAACAACATCGCGGCGCTGAACGTGAGCAACGGTCTGGCCACGGCGTGGAATCCCAACGCGAGCACCATCGTGGACGCCATCGTCGTGAACGGCTCCACGATCTACGCCGGGGGCCTCTTCACGACCATCGGCGGACAGACGCGGCGCCGCATCGCCGCGCTCAACGCCTCGGACGGGCTCGCCACCGCCTGGAACCCCAACGTGCCGATCGGCGAGGTCTACGCGATCGCGGTGAGCGGGGCCACGGTCTACGCGGGCGGAAGCTTCAGCACGATCGGCGGACAGTCGCGCCAGAACTTCGCGGCGCTGAACGCGTCGGATGGCCTCGCAACCGCGCTGACCGCCACGACGAACGGCGTCGTTCGCGTGCTCCAGGTCCAGGGCTCGAAGCTCTACGTCGGCGGCGAGTTCACCGCGATCCGCTCGGAAGAGCGGCGATACCTCGCGGCGCTCGACACAGGCACGGGTCTGACGTTGCCGTGGAGCCCCGCGGCGAACAATCCCGTGCATGCGATCGTCGCGAGCGGAGCCTCGGTGTGCGTCGGCGGCCTCTTCACGACGCTCGGGGGCCAGGTCCGAAACCGCCTGGCGGCGGTCGACGCCGGAACCGGAGCCCTCCTGCCGTGGAATCCCGACAGCGACTCCGAGGTCTACGCCCTGCTCGTGAGCGGCGGCACGGTTTACGTCGGAGGCTACTTCGCGTCCATCGGCGGTCAGATCCGAAGCTTCATCGCGGCCGTCGACGCCGTCACGGGCCTGCCGACCGCATGGGACCCGAACGCGAACGGGCAGGTTCTGAGCCTGGCCGCCGCGAACGGGGTGATCTACGTCGGCGGCAGCTTCACATCGATCGGAGGCGCCGCGCGCAATTCCCTGGCCGCGCTCGACCCAGGTACGGGCCTCGCCACGGCCTGGAACCCAGGCGCCGACGATTGGGTCATGTCGCTCCTGCCGGGAACGGGCGTGATCTACGCCGGCGGCTACTTCTCGTCGATCGGAGGGCAGCCTCGTTCCTACATCGCGGCCCTGAGCACCTCGACCGGCCTGGCGACGAGCTGGAATCCCGGCGCCAGCGCCCATGTGGAAGCGCTCGCCATGGGCAGCTCGGTCGTCTACGCCGGGGGAGCCTTCACGACGATCGGAGGCCAGCCGCGAAACCGGCTGGCCGCGCTCGCCTCGGGGACAGGGCTCGCCACCTCCTGGAATCCCAATGCGGACGACATCGTCTACGGCATGACCATCAACGGGAGCACGATGTACGTCGGCGGCAACTTCACGACCATGGGGGTGTCCGGGAGGAGGAGCGTCGCCGCCGTCGACGTCGCGACCGGCGCGACGACCACGTGGAACCCTTCGGCGGGCGGTCCGGTCTACTCGATCGCCGCGACGGGGAGCCGGGTCTACCTGGGCGGGGAGTTCCTCGACGTCGGAGGGCTGCCGCAGAGCGGCGTCGCGAGCATCTTCCCGAACATCACCGCCGTCCCTGGGGCCCCGTCCGTCGAGTCCGTGCTCGGGTCCCCCTCACCCAACCCGTTCGTCAACTCGACCTCGATCCGGCTCTCGCTCCAGAAGGATGAGGTGGTGACGCTCCGGGTCTTCGACGTTCACGGCCGGCAGGTCGCCGTGCTGGCGGACGGCAGCTATGCAGCGGGCATCCACACGTTCGGTTGGGACGGGAGGACCCGGGCCGGCCAGGCCGCGATGAGCGGCGTCTACTTCTGCGAGCTCAAAACCGCGACCGCGTCCCTCAAGCGAAAGCTCGTCCTCGTCCGGTAGAGCGGCTCAGGGCGCGCGTAGGGCCGTCGAGTCCGCAATCGCCACAAGCCGGTGGATGCGCCAGGACTTGTCGGAAGCCTGCTCGGCCAGGAGCGTGTAGCGCCCCTCCTCGACCTTGGATGTTCCCTCCTCCGTGAATTCCTCCTGGAACGTCCCGCTCTGCGCCGCGAGTCCCCCCACGACCTTCATGTCCTCGGGCACCACGCGGAAATTCGTCACGTCGACGCTGGCGTAGAGGGACGAGAGGAACTCCTGGACGGCCGGGCGGCCGGTGACGGTCGCCGCGTTCGAGAAGACGACCGAGGCGTCCTCGGTGAAGATGCTCTCGAACAGGATGGGGTCGCGCCGGTCCGCCGCTTCGGCGTAGTGGATCCAGAGCGTGTCGATGGCGGCCTTGGCGTTCGCCGCCTGGGAGGCAGTATCGAGGTCGGAAGTGGCCGAGCAGGAAGCCAGGGCGACGAGCAGGGCAACCAGGCCGAGCAGGGTCCGCATCGTTCCTCCATGGAGGCGTCGGGTCTAAGGTTTCCAGGATAGCAAAAGGGCCCGGCGCGTGTTGCGCGCCGGGCCCGGAAGGGACCCCCACGTCCCCCATGCCCCCCACTGGGTACGGCGTCCCCTTGCTCCGACCGCCTGCAAGCAGGCGCTTTCGCTCGGGGACGCGCGTCGGCCTGACCCCCGTGCAGGCACGACGTCGAAATCGGTGAAGGGGGGACGAGAGCATTGGCTCACCGCAGTTCGCCCCCACGGCGTCCCACGCGGTCCGGCCGCTCACCGGCAGCGCACCGGATCGTCCCCCCTACCCGATTTCGATCGGTCTCGGGTTCATCGACGCCCCCCGGTCTTGGCACCAGTCGTGCCAATTCTGGTACAGCCGCATCGCGGGGCAAACGCAAGGCGTCCGCGGCTTCAACCCGCGTAGCAATACCCGTTCCTCATCCCTGAACGTGGGAACATTCCACAAAAGGGAGGGCAGGAATTGCCCGTGTTGTATCCCAGAAAACGTCAGTCGAAGGTCGAACGAACAGGAAATGTGGCGCGCGCCTAGCGAGCCGTGGTGCGGAACGCTTCTTCGACCATGTCGGCGTGGATCGCGACCGTATCGTCGACGCGGCGCGCGTATCCCCCGGCGAGATAGGCTGCGACCGGGATGGAGCGCTCGCGCGCCGCGCCGAAGACGATCCTGTCGCGCGCGCGCAGATCCTCGCGTGTCAGCTTGAGCCCGCCCAGCTGGTCCTCCTCGAATGGGTCCGCCCCGGCGACATAGGCAATCAGGTCTGGACCGTGGCTCTCGAGGATGCGTGGGGTCCAATGCCCGAGCGCTGCCAGGTAGGTCTGGCCGCCCGCTCCCCGGTCCAGACCGACGTCCTGGTCGCTCGGGGGCTTCACCAGCGGATAGTTGTCCTCCTCGTGGATCGAGAAGGTGAAGACCGCCGGATCATCCCGGAAGATGGCCGCCGTCCCGTTCCCTTGATGGACATCCACGTCGATCACGGCCGCGCGCCGGATCGTCCCGTCGTGGAGGAGGTCGCGGATCGCGATCGCGACGTCGTTCAGCACGCAAAAGCCCTCGCCGTGATCCGCGAACGCGTGGTGGAAGCCTCCCCCTAAGTTCACGGCCGCGCCGCGCTCCATGGCCAGACGTGCCGCGAGAATGCTCCCGCCCGCGCAGAGGAACGAGGCGTCCACGAGCGCCTTCGAATAAGGAAGCTCGAGGATGGCCTCCTCGACCTCGGTGAGGGTCCCCCGCAGAAGCTTCTCGATGTACTCCTCGTCATGGACCCGCGCCACCTGCGCCCGCTGGGCGGGAGGCGGCTCTGTGAAGTCGGCGTCCGAGGCGAGTCCGCGACGCACGACCTCGTCCCGGAGCATCCGGAATTTTCGCATCGGGAAGACGTGGAGCCCGATCTCGGCGAAGTACGCGTGGGTGTAGACGAGCCCAGGCTTGGGCACGGGCCTACTCGAACTGGAACGGGGAGCTGACGCGGTGCGCTTCCGGTGCCGCGTCAGCCGCCCCGGCGGGGACGGCGGAGCCCGCCGCGGCCGGGACGAGCGCGCGATACAGGACCACGAGCGACGCCATGACGAAGGGGAAGAGGAAGGCCGACACGGCCGACGACCAGACCACCGCCGCGACCCTGAGGAGCGGGTGGTCCCCGCCGGCGGCCGCGGCGGCAACCTGGAGTATTTCGGCCGGGAAGGAGAGGACCACGGCCGCGAGGACGATGAAGAAGAGGACCACGATCAACCGTACCAGGATGCCGCCGAAGTGGGACGCGACCAGCCCGAAGCTCACGCGAATCGACTGGAACGGCCCGCGCCGGTCGAGCACGAGCGCCGGAAACGCGAACCAGAGCAGGAGGAGCATCGGGAGGACGTAGATCAGGCACGGGAAGATGAGGAGCACGATGGCATGGGACCACGTGACCGGCCCCGTCGGGATGGACCGGACGAGGAGCCCCGCTCCGGCGAAGAGAAGGAACGGCGGGCCCACCACGATGAGGAGCTGCGCGAACGCGCACACGAGGAACGCGAACATGCGCTCGAGCACCGAGCGGACCGAGCGGCCCAGCGTTGTCGCGACCCCGCGCAGGATTCCATCCTGGAGGAGGAGAAACGGCATGTAGATCAACACGAGAACCGGGATGTAGGCAGGGATCTGTACGAGCGCGGCGCCGGCGAGCGCCCGCTGGCTCGCCTCGTCGAGCGATTGGACCCGGTCCATGGAGAGGGCCAGGTAGATACCCATGCCGAGCCGGTAGAAGTAGAGAAAGACGAGCGCGGGGAACCCGGGCGCGATGGACGCCTTGCCGAGCGCGAGGACGGAGCGCAGGTACGTGGAGACGGGCGGAAGCGAAGGACCGCTCGCCGGCCGGGGCAGCGTCACCTGATCGTCCATCGCTGCATCATACCCGGTCGGACCGAGACGCCCAAGGGGCGCTTCGGTTAGGATGCCGCCGATGATCCGAGGCATGTCACGGGCCGCGGTCAAGATCAACGAGTGGACGGAGCGCTGGATTCCCGGCGCGTTCACCATCGCGTGGATCCTCACGCTCATCGTGCTCGCCTTGGCGCTCCTCCTGGCCAGGGCCTCGTTCCTGGATTGCGCGCGCGCCTGGGGCGACGGCTTCTGGGAGCTCCTCCCGTTCTCCATGCAGATGTGCCTCGTGATGTTCACGGGGTCGATCGTCGCCGTATCCCCTCCGGTCGCGCGCCTCCTCGCGCGGCTCGCCGCGCTCCCGAAGAGTCCGCGCCAGTCGATCCTTCTCACCGCGCTCGTCTCGATGCTCTTGGCGCTCGTCCACTGGGGTCTCAGCATCGTGGGGAGCGCCGTGCTCGTACGCGAGATCGGGCGTGGCAAGACGCGCGTCGACTACCGGCTGCTGGTCGCGGCCGCCTATCTCGGCATGGGGACGACGTGGCACGCGGGGCTCTCGGCTTCGGCTCCGCTCCTCGTGGCCACGCCGGGGCACTTCCTCGAGAAGGAGATCGGGCTCATTCCGGTGGGCCAGACGATCTTCTCTCCCTTCAACCTCGTGCTCGTGGCCGTCGTGATCGTGGTGTTCACCGTGATCACGCCGCTCCTCCATCCACCGCCCGACCGCACCGTGAGCGCGGGGGACGCGCAGCTCGCGGCGATCCGGAGCTTCACGCCGCCGCGCCGGCCGTCCGGTCCCGCGGGCCTCGCGCCGGCCGCTCGGCTCGAGTACTCGCCGCTCGTCAACTGGACCTTCGGAGCGCTCGCCTTGGTGTGGCTCGGAAGCTACCTCGCGAAGCCCCAGCATCCGATCACGCTCAACGTCCTGAATTTCGTGATGCTCGGACTGGCGGTGCTCCTCCATCCGTCCGCGGCGTCGCTCGTGGCCGCGGCCGAGGAGGCGGGATCGCTCGTGTTCGGGATCATTCTCCAGTTCCCGCTCTACGCCGGCATGTACGGGATCATCCAGTCGACCAAGCTCGCCGAGACCCTGGCGGATGGGTTCGTCCGGATCGCGAACGGATCGACCTATCCGCTCCTCGTCTACTGGTACTCGGGGATCGTGAACTACTTCGTTCCGTCGGGGGGCTCCAAGTGGGCCATCGAGGCGCCGTACGTCCTCGCGGCGGGGAAGAGCCTCGGCGTTCCGGCCGCGAAGGTGGTGACCGCTTACGCGTGGGGGGACATGATGACCGACATCATCCAGCCCTTCTGGGCGATCCCGCTCCTCGCCGCGGCCAAGCTCGACTTCCGGGAGATCCTCGGCTTCTGCATGGTGCTCTTCTGCGTCTACGCCCCCATCGTGTCGCTCGCGTTCCTCTTCTTCCCGCGGTAGACTTCGGGCGCGCACGGCGCCCGCCATGACCACCCAGACCACGCTTCCGCTCTTCGAGGAGATCGAGCTCGACCCCGAGCAGCGCGCCGCCGTCGAGCACGGCGACGGACCGCTCCTGATCGTGGCCGGCGCGGGCACGGGAAAGACCGCCGTCATCGCCCGCCGGATCGCGCATCTGATCGCGAGCAAGCGCGCCCGTCCGTCGCAGATCCTGGCCCTCGCGTTCAACGAGAAAGCCGCCGCCGAGATGCAGGAGCGGGTCGACGTGCTCGTCCCGTACGGCTACGCCGACGTCACCATCCGCACCTTCCACTCCTTCGGCGAAGACGTGCTGTCCGGACACGGCATGGAGATCGGGATCGCGCCCGGATTCTCCGTGCTCGACCAGACCGCGCAGGCGCTCTTCCTCGCGGAGCGGCTCGACGAGCTCGGACTCGCGCGCTACGCGCCGCTCTCCGATCCCACGCGCTACCTCTCGTCCCTCGCCACGTACTTCGGCCGGGCCAAGGACGAGCCGATCTGGCCCGAGGAGCTTCGGGATCGCGCAGCGTGGCTCGACGAGGAGGACTCGCGGGACCGCGTCCTCGAGCTGGCCCACGCCTACGAGCGCTACAACAAGCTCCTCTGGGAAGCCGGCTTCGTGGACTTCGGCGATCTTCTCGCGCTCACCCTGAAGCTCTTCGACGAGAGCCCGGGCACGCTCCGCCGCTTCCAGGAGCGCTTCACGCACGTGCTCGTCGACGAGTTCCAGGACACGAATCCCGTCCAGTTCGAGATCGTGAAGCGCCTCACGGCGATCCATCGGAATCTCGTCGTGGTCGGAGACGACGACCAGTCGATCTATGGATTCCGGGGCGCGCACTTGAAGAACATCCTCGACTTCCGCGATCACTACCCCGATGCGAAGGGGATCGTGCTGCGCCGAAACTACAGGAGCACGAAGCCGATCCTCGAGGTGTCGCGGCGGCTCATCGTGACGAACAAGGAGCGCCTCGAGACGCGGCACGGGATCTCGAAGGTCCTGACCACCGACGTGGAAGGCGAGCTTCCAAGGTGGCGCGAGTTCGGGACCGAGGCGGAGGAAGCCGAGTGGGTCGCGGAGCAGATGGCGGAGGCCGTGGCCTCGGGCGGGCGTCGCTACCGGGATTTCGCGATCCTCGTCCGCACCAACCGCACGGCCGAGCCCTTCCTGCGCGCGCTCGACGCGCGCGGCATTCCCTACTATTTTTCGGGGAGCCGCGGCCTCTTCCAGAGGCCCGAAGTGAAGGAGCTGGTTGCGCTGCTTCGCTCCCTCTTCCAGGCATCGAGGCCGGAATACCTCTACCTGCTCGCGGCCGAGGGCTACGGTGTCGCCGAGGACGACCTGGCGCGCCTCATCGACCGGCTCCCCATGGAGCCCCTCTCCTTCAAGTCCGTGCTCGAGCGTGCCGCGGCAGGCACCGGCCTCTTCCGGGATCTCGTCTCGGACGACGCGCGCGGGAAGCTCGGCGAGATGCTCGCCCACCTGAGCGAGCTCCACGACTTCGCGAAGGGAAAGCGAACGGGCGAGGTGCTCTACCGCTACCTCGAGCTCCGCGGCGTGCTCCGAAAGCTCGTCTCCTCCGAGCGGTTCGAGGACGAGGCGCGCGCGCGGAACATCGTGAAGTTCTTCTCCATCGTGCGCTCGTTCGAGAAGGTCGCCGTCTCCGACCGCGTCGCGCTCTTCCTCAGGCACCTGGACGCGATCCAGGAGTACGGCGAGGATCCCGCGGTCGCCGACATCGACAGCGCGCTCGACGTGGTGCAGGTGCTGACGGTGCACAAGGCGAAGGGGCTCGAGTTCCCGGTTGTCTTCCTGGTGCAGCTCGCCGCGGGCCGCTTCCCGACGAACAACAGGAGCGGCGGCCTCGATCTCCCGGCGCCGCGCGGCGACGCCGCGACCGATTCCGAGTCGCATCGCGAGGAGGAGCGCCGCCTCTGCTACGTCGCCTTCACGAGGGCGCGGGAAGAGCTGGTCCTCACCTTCGCGCGGGACTACGGCGGCTTGGGACGCGAGCGGCAACCGAGCCTCTTCCTGCAGGAAGCGTTCGATCTCGGGAAGCCGCTGCCCGCGAAGCGGCGGAAGCGTGCGATCGAGGAGCTGGACGAGCACCGGCCGGGGTTGCCGGCGCTCGCGCTCGTGGACGCTCATGCAACGCGTGATCCGCTCGAGCTCAGCGTCCGGCGTCTCGAGGACTACGAGACGTGTCCGCTCAAGTATCGATTCCTGCACGAGATCTCCGTCGACCCCATTCTCACGCGGGATCACCGCGTCAACTTCGGGAACGCCATGCACCAGGCCGTCGCCCACGCGCTGAATCAGCGGATGCTAGGGCGCGCGGCGCCGTTCGACGAGGTGGCCTCGGTGTTCCAGCGGGCGTGGCGGCGCGAGGGCTATCGCTCGGAGGAGCACGAACGCCGCCGGTTCGAGCAGGGGCTGGATGCCATCCGCGAGTTCGTGGCGCGAGAGATCGACGCGGGACCGGCGCCGTCGGCGGTGGAGCGGCACTTCCGCGTGAAGCTCGACGACGTCATCGTCACGGGGAGGATGGACCGGGTCGACGATCAGGACGGCGAGATCGTGCTGATCGACTACAAGACGACCGATCTGGACGATCCGGAGAAGGGGGACGCGGAGGCGAAGGAGAGCCTCCAGCTCTCGGTCTACGCGCTCGCGTATCGCGAGCTGACCGGCAGGACGCCGCACCGGGTCGAGCTGCGCTACGTGCTCACGGGAGACGTGGGGCGCGCGGGGCCCGACGAAAAGCGCCTCGAAAGGATG
>Ga0111538_10000986_pt1 | contig 39398 bp, 29 predicted proteins | sample SoiMethybrSBSTD1_FD_79669 | JGI IMG/M metagenome (GOLD analysis project Ga0111538, IMG submission 79669) | Bulk soil microbial communities from a Populus tree surrounding site in Tennessee, USA - Soil MetaG P. TD hybrid SBSTD1 (version 2)... | ecosystem: Environmental > Terrestrial > Soil >...
CATATCCTTAAGAATTCTTATCCGGTCGCCCATGGCAAATGTCAGGAACAGCATTTCCAGTACAAAGCTAATGTGCAGACTATAATGCAATGGTGTGTTAAAAGGAAGCACGTCAAAATATACCAGCGATCGTATAAAAAATCCCGCGAACAGGAATCCATAGGCGATAACAAAAAAGCGGGCCGGCCTGTATCCACCATCCCAAACCCTTATTGCCGAGTAAAAAATCAGGCTCAACGGAACGATCTCAATAATACGAACGGTCAGCAACTCTGGGAAGAGCAAAACCTCAATCACAAAGAAGAGTGACCTTGCAATGATCGTCCATTTCAACATCCTGTCCAGGCGGGGAGCTGTAGCATGGGTACGCAAAAAACGACGGGTAAAAATCAATCCCCAGACAATGACGGAATACAATGTGAAACCCGTGGCGTAGTTGTTCCATTCCGGATGTTTGGGCCACAAATACTGAAACCCAATTCCATCGTAGCTCATTGCATAGGCCGCAACACTTAAAATATATATGATGTAGTAAATGTTCTTGACCTCTCGGATGGCCAGAAATACCAGCAAGTTGTACAGACTAATAATGAGGATCATGCCATAAAATGTTCCGAATAAAAAATATTCATTAAGTGCATAATGAATAAACCGATCAACTGACCTGAACGCAATTCGGATGTCTGCAAAGTCATGCGACCGCACATTGAAGTAGTAATACATCACCGTATCGGACTTCATGACAAGCGGTATCTCGAAATTTTTATGGGGAATGATCCGGTCAGGAAACAGTTTGCTGTCACCCATGACCACCAGTTTGTAATTTCCTTCCTCCTGCGGAATGAAAGCCTGTAGTTGATCGATTGTTTGGTCATAAAATTCAAGCAGCCAAACTTTTTTTGTTGACTGATTATGCCGAATCGCCACGCGAATCCAGTAGGAAGCGTCGGTTTTAAAATCCTTGTTTTGGTATTCAGGATGTTTTTTGAATTGATCTGAAAAGTCAATTGAAGAAACCTCAGCAAACGAAAGGGTATTTGTTGTATCTACGTGATACATCAACTCATTGGGCATGAAATTGCGTTCGACAATTCCATCGTCAACCGTGACAATATTGTCGTTGCTCTTTGCTGATGCATTTACCTTGCCTTGCTGCGCGGAAAGTTGGCCGGCGATGCCAATCAAGCCTGCAATCAAGAAGACAGTCCGCTTCATTCTGACAAGGTACATTTTTTTGCGCTGACGGTGAAGGGGTGGTTAATGTAAGTGGTAACGGGTAGTTGGTGGTTGGTGTTAGTAGATTGTTGTGATGAAAGAAGCTTGTTGGCTACTACATCTTTCCACTTACAACTTACATCTCACATAGCTGAATCACTGGCGTTGATGAATGTATTCACAAGAAATTAACTTTAGCGGTCCGTTGTCCGTTCTTAAGAATTACATCAGCGGTCTGACCAAACTATGATTGACTATAGAGAATTTCCTCCTTCGCCTCCACTGCTACCATTTGTGGAATGCCTTTGGATCCTAAAGTCACACAGTAACTTCTTTAAGAAACGCGAACTGGTCATCCCAGGAGGCCGGATTGAACTGATCTTCAATCTCGGAAGTCCTGTTGAATGGATTGATTCAAAAGATCTTTCCGCGAGCCGATCCTTTATTGGATCGTATATCCTGGGTCCCCGCAACCGGCCCTTCTTCGTAGAACAGAACGGACTCATTCAAATGCTCGGGGCCCGCTTCCGCCATGGCGGTCTGGCGCCGTTTATTCCAATGCCCATGAACATTTTAATAAATGAAGTAGTCCTGGCAGAAGAGGTATTTGGAAATGAAATAAATGAATTGACCTTCAGGCTTTGCGAAAGCGCTTACGATGCATCCAGTATTAACTTAATTCAAAATTATCTAGCAAAAAGAATTCACAACGAAGTCGATACGCGACAGGCGCTCCGATTAATTTTCTGGGTAAAGGAATCAGAATCCTTACCACTGAATGCCCTCAGCGAAAAGTCGGGTGTTCACTATAAGAAATTGGAGCGTATCTTTTCCCGGTACACCGGATACAATCCAAAGAATTTCACCCGGGTAATTCGGTTTTACAGAGCGCTCCAGCAAATGAAGACCAAGCCAATCTCACTTACGGGGATAGGTCTTAATGGTGGCTACTACGATCAGCCGCATTTTATTCGGGACTTCAAAGCGTTTACGGGGAAGTCGCCCTCCCAATTTTCAACTGAAAATCCTACGATCGCGAATTTATTGCTTCAAAGCAAGCATGTCTAAAACGTACAAGCTTGAGAAAGATGTCTTTGGTTACTTTGTAAAAAGTCGCACAATGAAAAGAAAACAGATTATACCGGCCCTTGTTATTTTCTGTATGGGAGTAGGTCAGGCCTTCGGACAATTGAAAACAAATGAAGTGGGCCAACGGACGCTTGCCTATGAAGATCATAGCAGAAATCGCAAACTGACTACGGAGGTGTGGTATCCAACGCTTGAAAAAGCTTCGCCAGAAGACGCATCGCCGTTCATAAGAATTTCCACAAAACGGGACGCTGCCATTTCTCAGGGTATTTTTCCGTTAATACTGTTCTCCCACGGTACGGGTGGGGGCCGACTTACCGTCGAATGGTTCTGCGCGGGGTTAGCGTCCAAGGGATTTATTGTGGCGGCAGTAGATCATTTTGGAAATACCTTTGACAATCCTATTCCCATCGAATTCATAAAGTTCTGGGAACGTCCGCAGGATATTCGTTTTGTATTGGACCAGTTGCTGGGTTCCCACGATATCTCGTCACATGTGGACCCGAACAAGATTGGCGCCGCTGGTTTTTCGCTTGGCGGATTCACCGCTATTACACTGGCTGGCGCAAAAATGGATTTTCAAGCTATTGAGAATTATTTAAAGAGTGAGCAGGGAAAAAAGGAAGCAGACATTCCGGAAATGCCAGGCCTGATCTCTCTTTTTGGAAAACCTGAAGTGAAGGAATCTTTTGAAAAAGCTCCGCCCTTGGTGGATAAAAGAATAAAGAGTGTTTTCGCCATGTCCCCTGCTATCGGACAAGCATTTCCCACCAAAGAAAATTGTAAAGATGTTTCTGCCCCGGTTTATATTGTGGCAGCGGCCAAAGATATGCTTGCCCCGCCAAAAACCAATGCAGTACATTATGCAAAGTTGATCAGGAACGCACAGTACAAAATCTTAGGCACTGAGGCAGGGCACTATGTTTTTCTCAATGAAGCAAAAGATGGCTTGAAGCAGGAGGCTCCCATGTTCTTCAATGATCCCCCCGGGGTAAACAGAAAAAAGATTCATGACGAAGCGCTACAGCTTGCTACCGATCACTTTCGAAAAACGCTCAAGTAAATGTCGCGGTTGTTAATAGCTGGAAGAATTACTTCAATGTCTCTTTGACTGTCCCGCACGTAAGCATAGCTTCGCCAAAATAAGGATTACGAATAGCGGCCTTGTCGCTGAGCCAGTAAGCACCTTCATTGTTAAAAGCCATCGGGCAGAAATCATAAAAAGCTTCTGTGCCTGCTAATCCAAACGCTTTAATGCTTTTGTAAAGATTTTCCGACAGCGTACTGAAGGCTTTCCTCTGTACTTCGATGTCTGCCGTGCTTTCAATTTCTTTCAATGAAGTCTGAATGGGGTTAGGTAGCTCATCCAATCATTGTGATATTCACTTTTCTCGGATCATACTCTTCGGAACAGTAGACGATTTCAAATCAGATGATTTGAGGTATTGCTCACAACTATTGTTTGATTTTTAACATTTGCGCATTTATAGCCACAACAACGGTACTTATGCTCATGAGTACAGCACCCATTGCGGGGGTGAGCATAACCCCGACGTTGTATAAAATTCCTGCAGCCAACGGGAGCGCTATGACATTGTAACCTGTCGCCCAGGCGAGGTTCTGCATCATTTTTCGATAAGTACCTTTCCCAAACAAAATCAGATTGGCAACATCTATTGGATTGCTATTTACCAACACAATATCAGCCGTTTCTGCTGCAATGTCAGATCCAGAGCCAACAGCGATTCCGACGTCGGCTTGAGCCAAAGCAGGAGCATCGTTTACGCCATCGCCTGTCATGGCGACAAATTCGCCTTTTGCTTGCAGCTCTTTGATCTTTTCCAATTTCTGATGTGGAAGCACTTCGGCAATAAATCCATCCATCTTGAGCGAATCGCTTACTGCCTTCGCGACTTCCTTATTATCGCCTGTCAGAAGAAGGGTTTTGATATTTTGTGATTGAAGAACCTTAATCGCCTCTGCAGATTCGGGCCGGATTTCGTCCGCTAAAGCCACATACCCTGAGACCGTATTTTCTACCAGTACATATACCGTAGTTTCAGCTTTTGAAGAGGAAAGTTTTGCAGGCAGATTGTTTTCTTTCAGATAGCCGGGGCTTACTACTTTTACATCCTTGCCGTTAATGACAGCTTGGATTCCTTTTCCAGTAATCGCCTTGAAGTCATTTAAGCTTTGGACCTTTTGATTTAATTCTTTTGATTTTCTCAGTATGCCAGTCGCAATGGGGTGTTCGGAATTTTGTTCGAGTGAGGCAGCGAGGGATAGTATTTCCTCTTTGCTAAATTTTGCATCAAGAGATTCAAAGCTAACTACATTGAATTCGCCACGCGTCAATGTTCCGGTCTTATCGAAAACCAATGTTGTGATCTTGCGTGAATTTTCAAATGCGGTTCTGTCCTTAATTAAAAGTCCACTTTGGGCAGAGATCGCCGTTGATCTGGCAACAACGAGCGGCACGGCCAGACCTAAAGCATGAGGACAACAAATCACAATTACAGTAACCATGCGTTCCATAGCGAAAGCAAGATCTTTCCCAATTGCTAGCCATGTAGCAAAGGTAGCCACACCAGCAACTAGAGCGATAATCGTTAACCACTTAGCAGCCTGATCTGCCAGTAACTGCGTTTTTGATTTTGCGTCTTGAGCATCCTTAACTAGCTTGATCACCTGCGCGAGGTATGAGTCTTTAGAGCCATGCGTTACCTTGACTTTTAGTGAACCCTCTCCATTAAGGGAACCTGCAATCACTTTTTCATTTTTTTCTTTTTCAACCGGCTTCGATTCGCCCGTTAACATTGATTCATTCAAGTAACTTTTTCCTTCAACGATCTCCCCATCTGCAGCGATCTTTTCTCCCGGCTTTATAAGTATAACATCTCCCGCTTTTAGCGTGTCCGTCTTAACATCCATGATGTGATCGCCATGAACGAGGTGGGCGTCTGCTGGCATTAACTGGACAAGTAATTCCAGCTCGCGCGAAGCACCCATGATGGACTTCATCTCAATCCAATGACCAAGAAGCATAATGAGAATAAGGGTCGCCAACTCCCAAAAGAAATCCATTCCTTCAAGTCCGAAGATAATCGCAACGCTATAGATATAGGCGACTGTAATTGCTACTGCCACCAGTGTCATCATTCCAAGCGATTTGGATTTTACTTCATTTACCAATCCAGTCAGGAACGGCCATCCGCCATAGAAGAAAACGAGTGACGATAGAACGAGAAGTATATAATTTGAACCTGGAAAGGTCCAATTCACATTTAACCAATGCTGGATCATTGGGGAAAGCGCCATGATAGGAATTGTCAATACCAGAACGACATAAAAACGTTTCTTGAAATCATCAATCATTCCTTCATGGTGCGCATGTCCACCAGTTCCATGTTGTGCATGTCCCTTCATCTCATCCGCGGGTTTTGTGACTTTAGAAGCTGGTTCGTGAGCTTCATGACCTACATGTGTCATCTTAGTCTTTGATTCCTTTACCGGAATCAAATCCATGCCGCATTTTGGACATTTGCCGGGTGCATCTTTAATTACCTCTGGGTGCATGGGGCAGGTATATTGTATATGTTGATGCTCGTGCCTCATAAATTTTTATTTTATTTGAATTGGTAATGACAGTTTTACTTTTTCCAAACTTATTTCAACTGCGTCTTTTTGAATCATCCGTTGACACGGTAGAATATCTTAACCTCTTATGAACATTTGGCAATTAATACCGATCACACTTAGTTCCATGTCATTTAAGTTTACTCAATTCGATAGTTAAGCATCATTCCATCATCTTCATGTTCAAGATTGTGACAATGGAATACGAACATACCGGTGTATTGAGGGAATGTCATGATCAACCTTACCTTTTCCCCCGGCATCACCAGCACAGTGTCTTTCCAGGCTTTTTCTGATGCAAGAATTTGATTTCTCCCTCCGGTTCGTTCAAGGACTTGGAATTGCACCCCGTGAATGTGCATCGGATGAATTTCTTCCCCCAGCATATTGTCGAATTCCCAGATTTCAGTTGATCCTGCATTTACAATTTCATCAACCCGTTCCATTTCGAATGTCTTTCCATTTATTGAATGCCTTGCCGCGCCACCGTGGCCACCCTCACCTCCGAGTATTTTGGCAATGTTAAAGGTCCTGACGTTTGAAGCCTGATTGGGGTTTATAGAAGTTATTGTGGAAAGGCTCGAAGGTAGTGTGAAATTTGAAGTCGATGTCTTGTCGACCTTAAACTTCAGGAGGTCGAAGCTTTGCCTGCCTTGCACATTGTACTCGCTAAATCTATTGCTTACTAAAAATATTTCTTTCCCAACAGGGAGGTTGGAGAAATCAATCAATACATCCAGCCGCTCCCCAGGCCCCAAAAGGATGCTCGACACCGATTCTGGTGTGTTCAATAATCCGCCATCTGCACCAATTACATTCAAATGTATCCCACCTGTAAGACCGAGATTGTAAACTCTGGCTGTCGATCCGTTTAGTATTCTAAATCTGTACCATTCCGACGAAACACTGACATATGGTGCATGCAATCCGTTCACCAGGATCTGTTCTCCAAGATATCCGGTCATCATCTCGTCGTCATTCGGAGAATAATCCAGATTACTTCCTTCAAAATGTTTGTCCTGAATAATGATTGGAATTTCAAATTCACCAGAAGGTAAATTCAGCGCAGCTTCTTCATCATCATTTACAATGAACAGTCCGGCCAATCCCATGAAAACTTGTTTGGCAGTTGACCCGTGGGAATGGGGATGATACCAGTAAGTTCCCGCTCTTTGGATGATGGGTAAGTCGTAGTTTAGCGACCCGCCCGCAGTAGCGACATCTTTTGGGTGGCCATCCATATTTTCAGGAAGGATGATACCGTGCCAATGGATATTGGTTTCTTCGGATAAGTTATTTTGAAGAGAAACATTTACACTTTCACCATTGCGTGCTGTTATTGTTGGACCCAGCAAACCATTTGTATAGGAAAGGGTTGTGCTCGATCTTCCTTTTAAGATTTCATACGTGCTGAATTGTGCATTTAAAAATGCCGTCCCATTCGTCATTGATGGAATGATTAAAGGTCTGTCAAAAGATCCTTCAACAATCCAATTGGGTTCCCCAATCATATCTTCCTCCGTATGACAAGCTTTTAAAAAGACAGAAGCACCCGCAAACGCAGTGATCGCTTTTAGGCTCGACGATTTTATAAACTCTCTTCGTTTCATCACTTGTGCAATGCTTACTGCAGGGTTTCTTTTATCGATCCGCACTTTAACATCATGTCACCGAAATATGGATTCTTGATCTCTTTTTCATTAGATAACCAGAAGGCGCCCTCATTATTATTTGCCATTGGGCAGTATTCAATATATAGGGAACCAGATGCAAGCTTCGAAGCTTTTACAAGTGTTGTCATCTCGTTGCTCAAAGTAGAAAAAGAAGCGCGCTGAAGTTCAATGTCCGAGCTTGCTGAAATTTTTTCCGCTTCTTCAGCACCCTTCGTTCCATTGGATAAACTAGCTAGAGATTTCTGTAATTCGCCAGCTGCCTTTTTTGCTTCACCAGCATTCGATGAAACTAATGCATCTTTCAAGTGGAGATAATGAATGTAGGCTGTGTTAAGGTTTTCATCCTTAAAAGATGCGGTTCCCTTTTCCCGTGAACTTGCAGCATGTGCTTTGTGATCGTGTTGCGCATAAGCTCCGATGGTTGAGAAAACTATTATCATAATCGCCAATTGCTTTTTCATAACGTTCTTTTTATGGTTTATTTAAGTTTTTCCTTAACGGATCCACAAGTCAGCATTTTGTCGCCGAAATAGGGGTTTTTAATTTGTTCCTGATCGCTTAGCCAATAGGCACCTTCGTTGTTGAACGCCATAGGACAGAAGTCATAGAATGCTTCTTTTCCTCCGAGACCAAAAGCCTTTACACTTTTATAGAGATAATCAGAAAGACTACTGAAAGATTTCCGCTGAGCTTCAATGTCTGAGCTTGACTGAATTTCCTTCAGCGAGCCTTGAATAGAGGAGAGGTAATTCATCCAATCATTATGGGCTGCACCCGATAGTAATTTCATGTCAACTTTTGCAAGCGCCTCATCAGTGCTCTTTGCTTCTTCCTTTACCTTGTTGGGATCTGATAATACAAAAGCATCCTTTAATTCTATATATGAAGTAAATACACTTGCAAGCTGATTTTGGAATAATGCATCAACCTGGAATTGGGACTCACTCATTTGCTCAGATGTTGATCCTGAAGCATGTTGCGTGCTGTCGTGAGCAGCGTGTTTGTCGTGATTTTCAGCTTGGCCTTCTTTCTTGTTTCCTGAGCAATTTGCCAAAAACGCGAATGCAGTTGCACTTAAAAGCAGTGTGTAGAACTTAAATCTGATTTTCATTTTTATAAATATTTAGGGTTATTACTTATTTAAATTGACTCCATGTTATAAATAGCAAGAACAGAAACACTATCAGGTATACAATCTTTGATTTCCATCGTTGCCATTTGGATGGCTTTTCAAAAGCATCTTTGCAACATTCCTTCATCTATCAATGATTGTGTCCAGCCATCGGATCTGTTCCCTTCTTAAGTATTATTTCAGAATACAGTAAGTATGCACCCGATACGGCCACCGTATCTCCTTCCTTTAGGCCTTCTGTTATTTCAACGAGGTCAAAACTTTCAACGCCTGTCTTTACCATTTGAGGTCTGAATGTATTATGACCTGCCTGTAGATATATATGAGTTCCTTTACCATCACGGATTACTGCATCCACTGGTATGGCAATAGCTTCTTTTGCCGAATGGGTTAATGCTACTTGTACTTGCTGACCTGGTTTAAGTTTTGATTCAGGATTACTAATAGAAGCTCTCATCACCACGATCTGGGTATTTGCCCGGTATTCAGGGCTGAGAAATGTTACATTAGCTTCAATTGCATTCGCACCAGACGTGCCAACATTTACCTTTACCTTATCACCGACCTTAACAAGACCCGTTTCATTTGGATACAATTCTGCTTCGACCCATAGTTTGCTGATGTCGTCTATTTTATAAAGTAATCCACCTTCGGAAACATATCCTCCTTCTGTAGCCCTGATTTCTGTAACGATACCAGATATCGGAGATTGAAATGTAACTCGCGGCTGAAGAGAGTTTTTATTTGAAAGCTCATTGATCTGATCATTTGACAATCCATAGAGGAGCAATTTCTTAACGGAAGCATCTAAAAAAGATTTATAACGTTGTTCAGACTTTCCCAGAGTTTCATATTGTTCTTTTGCAAGAAGATATTCCTGTTGTAATGTCAACAGCGCTTCACTGTATAAAGTATATAGTGGTTGGCCCTTCGTGACAGGTTGCCCGGTTTCTTTTATATATAATTTTTCCACGCGTCCTGCAGCACGACTACTGATCACTTCGCTTTGTTCTTCATCGATAGTAACTGTGCCATTGACCATCACTGATTGACCTATCGCTTGCTTTCCTACCCGTTCAGTTGTAATGTTTGCAAGCTTGATCTGGCTATCACTGAGCATTAGGTCGTTGTTTGAGGCATCTGATTTATTTAGTTTAACCAAGGTCATTCCACAGATTGGACATGTGCCAGGCTTATCTGAAACCACTTGAGGATGCATCGAGCAAGTATATTTTTCTTGGGCTTCAATCTGATGTTCGGCGTGAGAATTCTTCGATTGGTCGCTTGAACATGAGAAGAATAAAAGAAATGACAGAGTTATTATGAATAGGGCTCTCATGTTAATTAATTGTTTTAATGAAGCTTTCGCTATCAACCAAATACTGTGCATTTGCAGCGATTTCATCGGAGGATGAAAGCCCACTCGTTACTTGAATCAATCCTTCTGACGAAACTCCAGTCATGATTTTCTTTGGTTTTAAAACTCCACGATCCTTGATAAATACGACCTTGTTGTTTCCTAGATCTAAGACTGATTCTCTCGGTACCCAAAGTGATTCTGATGGTGACAATTGAATTTTGGCAGTAACAAGATGGCCGATATGAAGCCCTTGAATTTTTTTAGTGTATACGCGGAGTTTCAGGAACTCCTGTCCCTCATTAAAAAACGGTTGTACAAAATTTACTGAGGCCTGTTCCGTAGATCCATTTCCGAAATCAAGTTTAAGCTTTTCACCTTGCCTAATTGATCCAGCTTGTTTCGCAGGAATATCGAGCTCAATTCGAAGCGCTTCATTGTTGACAATGCTGAATAGCGTTTGACCTGCCGACACATAACTTCCTTCCCTGAGAATTGAACCAGATACATCACTCTGTTGAGCAACGGGAGCGCTGGGTGAGTTGGAAGAGGCTCCGCCCATTTCGTCCATTCCGTCGGCTGTGGAACCAGCTTCTGATGGCATTGCACCAGCTGTTGGTGGCGATTTCTGAGCGTTGATCAGATATCCTGAGTAAGTACTGAAAATACTAAATGTATTTGTTGGCAGTTTCTTTTCTATAAGGGTATTGATCTGAGAGGCTGTCATGCCCATTAATTCTAACTTAGTTTTAGAAGCCTCAATAAGGGATGCATTTTCCGCATCATTCTCCAAAAGAAATATTAACTCCCGTTGGGCTGTGATGAGTTCAGGGCTATAGATCTCTGCAATCTTTTGACCTTTAGTAACAGGCTGGTAAGCATATTTTAGAAATATCCTTTCAAGACGGCCACTTACCCTGGACGGAATTGTGTAGATATTACGTGTATCATACGTAACCACACCTTGCACCTCAAGTGAAACCGGAACCGATTTAAATTCGCCTTTGATAGTCTTTATGGAAGCAACTATAATTTGATTGGGTGACTTGAGCAATTTTGCAAGCTCTTCCGTGATTTCTACATCTTCACCCGACCGTGCTTTACGCACCAAATCCATTCCACATACCGGACATGTGCCTGGTCGGTCGGAGATAACCGTTGGATGCATCGGGCATGTATAGGTATCAGCATGTTCTGCATGTTCGCCACCTTGACCACATGACGCCAGTGTTACCAAGGCAATTATTGTGAATAGTATGAAATTACTTTTCAAGTTCTTTTTCATAACTGACAATCATCTTATAATATTCTTCACGTTTATTTAAGTATTCCATTTGCGCCATATTCAGGGCTTCCCATCCATCGATGACGAGGGGCAACTGCTCACGATTCTCTTCGTACGATAGCATGAGTGTTTGATAATTTTTTCTTAACGCAGGAATTATTTTTGTGTCATAATTTTCCAGTTGTTGCTTCATTCGTATAATTTGATTCGCCATCCCTGCCAGCATTCCGCGAGTTTCAATAAGAATACCTTCACGTCCTTTCTTCATCGCTTCTATATCGTATTGCATACCTCTAACTTCAGCTCGATACATTTTTGATGACCATGGAGCTATTGGAATTGATACCATTGCCATTGCTGTAAACTGTGTCGGCATATTGCCTATGGGCTGCATATGATCAAACCTGATTTTAAAATCTGGCTTCGCTTGAAATTTTTGTAGTTGTTGATTTAGGCGCATGACTTCAATGGTTCGGTTGATTTGGCGGATATCGCTTCTCTGGGTATTTAATTGAGAAGTGTCATTAATGATTTGATCAACGCTAAATTTTATAACCGTCGCCGTGTCAATCATGATCGAATCTGAAGGCAGTAGATTCATAATGGCTTTCAATCTGTAGCTTTTATCCTCGATGTCGGCTCTTGTCATTAAAAGCATGTTCTGGACTTCACTCAATCGCCCTTCTGCCTTATAAATATTCCCCAAACTTCCCTGGTTATATGGATAGCGGATTCTAGCAAGCTTCAGCATCAGCTCTATGATGCGTTCATTTTCCTTTAATACAGTTATTTTTTCTTCGGCAACTAACCATTGATAGTAGTATGTTTTGGCCTCCGTTCGGAGGTTGTTGAATTGAATGAACCTTCCCTCTTCCTCGACTCCAGCACGAGATTGTAAATACTTTTTGTTTGCGTTTAGCTTGGCAGGATTTGGAATCTGCTGTTCAAGTGAAAACATCCACGAGCCTTTATCGCTTTCTTCCATTAGCATTTGGTTCCCGTAAGGTGTCATGAAGGTACCGGCACCCACCATCGGAGCCATCCAGCTTTTAGCTCCTGTCGAATATTCGTTCAAAGCTTTCACTTTGTTATCGTACTCCTGAAGCATTGGATTTTTTCGATCGATTACTTTAAGCACACTGTCCAATGTTACCACTTGGGCAGAGGCCAACGCGACCATGGCAAGAAATAATCCTGTAGATAAAAACTTCTTAATGCTGTACTTCATACACTTCGAGTTTTCCGAATTTTCGTAATTCATATTCTTTAGTCATTAGAAAAATAAGTGGAGTCACAAGAAGGATATGTGTCGAGGATGTTAATACTCCACCGATCATTGGTAAGACAATAGGTTGCATTACATCACTACCTACGCCAGTAGACCATAATACGGGCACAAGTCCGAACAACGCGACGCACACCGTCATCAACTTTGGCCGAAGTCTTTTTGCTGCGCCGGCAATTACGTATTCTCTCAATTCTTCTTTTGAAATTGTTTCGCTGGAATTTCCCCGTAGCTTAACTAGTTGTTGCATGGCATCATTTAGATAAATCACCATGACAACGCCCGTTTCTACTGCAATTCCAAATAGAGCGATAAAGCCCACTGCTACTGCTACGGATAAATTGACACCATAGAAGTAAACCATGTAAGCTCCACCAATCAGGGCAAACGGCACAGTGATCAAACTAAAAAATGCTTCGCGGAGAGATTTGAACGCCAGGTATAGGGAAACAAAAATTATAAGTAGCACGACCGGTAGAATGATCATTAAAGTGTGCTTTCCATGGATGAGGTTTTCGTATTGTCCACTCCACTCGAGGTAGTATCCACTTGGAAGAACACCCATATTCTTATTCAATGTTTCCATAGCCTCCTTGACGGTCCCGCCTAAATCTCTGTCTCGCACATTGAAAAGAACGGCACCTCTCAGCAATGCATTTTCCGAAACGATCATTGGAGGTCCATTTTCGAATTTTATGTCAGCAACGTTTGACAACGGTATTGTCCCTAGCGATTGTGTTTTTATTGGAATTCGCTTGAGCTGTTCGACGCTGTTTCTAAAATCTTGAGCAAGTCGTACACTAATAGTAAATCTTTGACGGCCTTCAATCGTTTGCCCGATGGGTGAACCGCCTATCGCAGATTCAACGACCATGTTCACTTCGTCAACGGTTAATCCATATCTGCCCAGCGCGTCTCGATTAACTTGAATGTTTAGATATTTCCCACCGGTAATGGGATCAACATATAAATCTTTTACTCCGGGTACACCTTCTAACGCAGATTTTACTCGTTCAGAAAGCGCGAAAATACTATCGAGGTTTTGGCCATATACTTTAACACCTACATCGGTTCGGATACCGGTAGCCAGCATGTTAATCCGGTTTATTATTGGTTGGGTCCAGCCATTAACAACTCCCGGAATTTGCATTTTTGCATCAAGCTCATTGATGAGATCATTTTTCGTGATACGATCTCTCCATGCGGATTTAGGTTTAAGCATGATAATAGTCTCAATCATACTGATGGGAGAATTATCAGTGGCAGTACTGGCTCTTCCAGCTTTTCCTAAAACCTTATCTACCTCCGGAACTGACTTAATTATCTTGTCCTGTAATTGAAGAATCCGTTTTGCTTCTTCATTAGAAACATCTGGAAGGGTCACTGGCATGAATAAAATAGATTGCTCATCCAGAGGCGGCATGAACTCGCTGCCTAGGCTCAGAAGTAATGGAATGCTTACAAGAAGAGCCAAAATATTAATTCCAATTGTGGTCTTCCTCCACTTCATACAAGATCTTATGACGGGCTCATAAATTCCTTCCAGAAATCTGTTAATAGGATTTCTTCTCTCATTGGTAAATCTTCCTTTCATGAAGAAGGAAATGATTACTGGTGCGAGCGTTACAACCAGGATAGCATCTACAATGAGAATGAATGTTTTAGTGTACGCAAGTGGATGGAAGAGTTTGCCTTCCTGACCTGTTAACATGAACACAGGAAGAAATGATGTTATGATGATGATAGTAGAATAAAATACCCCGCGTGAAACCTGCTTAGACGATTTCTCGATAATCGCCATCCTTTCGGCCTCATCGATCTTTATATATTTCCTATTGAACAAATTTTTAACCATAACTATTTTTTAGGTTTCGGATTAAGCTCCTCAAAACGTGTTGATAAATGTTTATAAGAATTCTCTGCCATTATAATTCCGTTATCCACGATTACTCCAATGGCAAGCGCAATTCCAGTGAGTGACATGATGTTGGATGTGATACCAAAAGCATTCAATAGAATAAAACTTGTTGCAATGGTAATCGGTATCTGTATAATGATACTAACCGCACTTCGCCAATGAAAAAGGAAGATGATTACTACCAACGACACCACGATCATTTCTTCTGTCAACGTGGTTTTGATTGATGAGATTGATTCTTGTATTAATTCACTTCGGTCGTATATAATATTAAACTTGACACCCTGAGGAAAACCCTTGGCTACTTCCACCATTTTGCTTTTTACGGCAGTGATCACTTCGTCTGCGTTTTCTCCATAGCGCATCACCACAATTCCTCCAACAACTTCACCTTCTCCATCCTGATCAAAAATTCCCAGCCGTGTTTCGCCTGTCATTTGAACTGATCCCAAATCGTTAATTCTAACTGGTGTCGCATTAACCGTTTTTACGGTAATGTTTTCAATCTCTTCTATTGATTTTAGATACCCGGAGGTTTTGATAATATAACCGATGTCGCTCATTTCGAATTTTCGACCGCCAGCCTCGTTATTGTTTGTGCGCACGGACTGGATTACTTCCTGAGTTGACAAGCCATAGTAGCTAAGCTTGTTCGGATTCAATGTAACTTGATACTGTTTTTGGAATCCTCCAAAGGATGCAATCTCACTTACACCGGGAGCATTTTGTAACGCGAACTTTATGTACCAATCCTGAAGAGCACGTTGCTCTCCCAAATCCATTTCAGGAGCTTCAAGGGTATACCAGAGAATGTGGCCAACGCCAGTTCCGTCGGGACCAAGAGTAGGAGTTACTCCCTCTGGTAATAAGCGGGTCGCATAATTAAGACGTTCAAGAACACGTTCGCGAGCCCAATAGACATCTGTTTCATCATTAAAGATTACGTACACGAAGCTCATTCCAAACATCGATGAACCGCGTACATATTTTACCTGAGGAAGGCCTTGTAAATTCGTAACCAACGGATAGGTTATCTGGTCTTCCATGATTTGGGGGCTACGTCCCATCCATTCTGTAAAGACAATCACCTGATTTTCCGAAAGGTCAGGGATTGCATCTATTTTATTGACTCGCACAGAAAAGACCCCCCAGGCAAATAGCCCCCCTGCGACCAGCAGCACTAAAAATCTATTTCGAAGTGAGAAGGAAATTAACCTTTCAATCATGACTTATAAAGACGAGATGTAAAAAGAGATTAATTGTATTCGCTCAGGCAAAGCGATTACAGGAAGAGTTGAATACTCTTCAAAAAGAATGGTGCGAAATCAGATGAGGAATACTTGATGCTCGACGGTTAGGTCCCAAGATCGTATCGGTGGATCGTAATTGTAATATTGAATGCGCGAAAGAGGAGCAGAAGGTATAACTTCTGCTATAAGGATCAACGGAACTTCTATGTCAATGTGAGCGGGAGCCAGGATTTGTATTTGAGCTATTGAAGCTTTCAAATCATCGCCCTTGTGAATTACAGTTTCATCTTCACAGCATGGCGCTTTTTCGTGTCGATGGCACGGTGGAAGGCTTTTCTCCTTTTCACAGCCATCAGCTTTTGAAAGGAAAGCAATGTTCTGAACCTCACCCATGCAAAAGTGCATGCCGACCATAAAATTGGTGGCAGAAACAAGTACCAGAATGGATAAAACTACGGCTGATATGGATCGAAGTGCTTTCATTTACTAGTCAAATGTAACGGATTTGCACGAATTGAGATTTATAGTTTAATGATATTCCGTTATAAAATTCCGTGAAAACCTCAGAATACCCTTTGAAACTCACATTTTTACAAAAAAAACTGGCCATTTAATCTTCAAACAGAGCATAGTCAAGGCGTCCTTTTCGGGCTAATTCTCTTTCTCTCACGTAGGCATAGATAACGGGCAATACGATCAAGACAAAAATGGTCGATGTTAACAGCCCAAACACAAACGGGATGGTTATTGGTTTCATGACATCACTTCCTGCTCCTGTTGCAAATAAGACAGGAAGCAAGCCGATGACATCAACAAGCACCGTCATTAACTTTGGTCTCAGCCTTTGAACCGCACCTTCATAAATTGCATCCTCTATAAGTTCATTGGTTACTGGCGTCGAAGTGTGATTCTTTAGTTTGAAATATAACGACTTGTTCAGATATACGAGCATTAGTACTCCTGTCTCTACCGCAATTCCGAATAGCGCAATAAATCCAACAGCCACTGCTACCGAAAAATTTACCTGAAAAAAATGAAGGGAATATGCGCCACCCACAAGTGCCACAGGTACACTTGATAATACAATTAGAACTTCACGCATATTGTTAAAAGTAAAATATAGAACGCCTAGGATAATGAGGAGAACGATTGGAATGATGACCATAAGTCTGTTCTGCGCTCGTACTTGATTTTCGTATTGACCGCTCCATTCCAAATAGTATCCTTTTGGTAAATTCTTGACTGCGATTTCTAACCGTTCTTTTGCATCAGATACCGTGCTGCCCATGTCTCTTCCGCGGATGTTGAAAAGAAGAGTTCCCCGCAGCATGGCATTTTCCGAATTGATCATGGGTGGACCTTCCGTAACAATTATGTCAGCAACTGCCGAAAGCGGGATTGGGCCTAATGCTTTTGTTTGCACTTGCAGTCTATTGAGTTGACTGATGGTGTTTCTATAATCTTGCGCAAACCTAACGTTGATCGGAAACCGCTGACGAGCCTCGATTGTGGTTGTTGTGTTCATTCCACCAAGCGCAGTTTCGATAAACATATTAATGTCGTCAACGGTTAGACCATAACGACCAATTTCATCTTTCTTAATCTTAATGTCGATGTATTTGCCACCAACAATAGGTTCAACATATAAATCGGCAACGCCATCAAGGCCTTCTAATTGTTTTTTGAATTCATGTGCCAGGACATTGATTGAGTCGAGGCTTTGACCGTATATTTTAATTCCAACATCAGTTCTTATGCCAGTAGAAAGCATATTGATCCGGTTGATAATCGGTTGGGTATAACTATTCATCACACCTGGAATGGCAAGCTTGCTGTTGAGTTCGCGGAGAATATCTTCTTTTGTAACGCCTTCACGCCATTCGTTTTGCGGCTTAAGAATGATGATCGTTTCAATCATGCTAATTGGCGCATTGTCAGTTGCCGTGTTTGCTCTCCCAGCTTTTCCAAGCACGTTCGCCACTTCCGGAACTGACTTGATAATCTTGTCCTGTACCTGAAGCAGTCTTTTCGATTCATTATTTGAAATATCAGGGAGCGTTACTGGCATGAAGAGAAGCGATCCTTCATCCAAAGGAGGCATAAATTCTGTTCCCAAATTCATTACTAATGGAATGCTGCCAAGAACTAACGCCAGCGCCAGACCCAATGTGATTTTTTTCCATTTAAGACACCAGCGGATCACTGGCCCGTATATCCACATGAAGAAACGACTGATTGGATGTTTACTTTCTGGCCTTACTTTTCCTTTAAGGAAAATGGCCATGAGTACCGGCACGAGCATAATGGCAACAAAACCTGACCCGATCATGGCGAAGGTTTTGGTCCAAACCAGAGGAGAAAATAGTTTATGTTCCTGACCAGTAAGAAAGAGAATCGGACTGAAAGAAATCAACGTAATGAGGATCGAACTCACTACAGCTTTTCCAATGAGTTGGGAAGATTTTTCAATTTTGTCTATCCGTAAGTCATCCATTTCTAATTTGTTTCAGCTTCACCGCTAATCGTTTTCATCGCGTTTTCAACCATTACGATCCCTGCATCTACAAGATCACCTACAGCCAAAGCCACTCCGGCCAACGACATAATGTTTGAAGTAATTCCAAACCAGTCCATGAGTATAAATGCAAACAGCACGGATACAGGAATGGTGACTACAACAATAATTGCACTCCTTGCATGCAGTAAGAAAATAAACAACACTATTGCCACAACAATGATCTCTTCCGTGACCGCCTCTTTTAGCGTACTAATTGTTGCGTTAATTAAATCAGATCGATCATAAGCTGGTTTAATGGTTATGCCTGCCGGCAATCCTTTCTTGATATCTTCAATTTTGATCTTCACGCGGTCGATTACTTCTTTAGCATTTTGACCATACCGCATGATTACAATTCCACCCACCTTTTCACCTTCACCGTTTTCGTCAACTATACCAAGGCGGAGATCTCCTCCCATTTGAACTGTTGCAACGTCTTTGATTTGAATTGGAATTGTATTTACAGTTTTGAGCGGAATATTCTCGATTTCATTTAATGATTTAATATAACCAGTGGTTTTGATGATGTATCCGATATCAGACAGCTCAAATTTCCTTCCGCCAACCTCGTTATTGTTTTCTTTGATCTTGGCAACCACATCGGTTAGGGATATATCGTAATACCGAAGTTTTAATGGATCAACCACCACTTGGTATTGCTTCTGATATCCTCCGAATGAGGCTACTTCGCTCACACCTTCAACAGTTTGAAGACCAAAGCGGATATACCAGTCCTGTAACGCACGAAGCTCTCCAAGATCAAAACCCGGTGCATCAAGAGTGTACCAATAAACATGTCCTAGACCTGTGCCATCAGGACCAAGAGTAGGAGTGACATTTTGCGGAAGCAAACGTGTGGCATAGTTTAGTCTTTCAAGTACTCGAGCTCGTGCCCAGTAGATGTCTGCGTCGTCTTCGAAGATTACAAAAACGAAACTCATTCCGAACATACTTGCTCCGCGGATGTTCCTTACTTTCGGTATGCCCTGCAGATTTGATGTGAGCGGATAAGTGATTTGATCTTCAATGATCTGAGGATTTCTGCCCATCCATTCTGTATAAATGATTACCTGGTTTTCTGATAAGTCTGGAATCGCATCGACTGGTGTATTGATAACTGAATAAATGCCATAAATGATCATGATAGAATACATGATGATCACCATCCACTTGTTTCTGATCGACCAACTTATCAGTTTACTAATCATTTCTCAGGCTTTCAATAATTAATGCGCTTCTGTCGATTCCATTGGTTTCATGCCGGATCGAATTTGAAGTTACGATTGTTTACGCCAATAACTCATGATAGGATGTATCAGAAAATACTGGATGCTCTCCAACGCAAACTGGAGGCGCGAAGCCAAGTTCGTCCAATGTTTACTTGTTTCTATCGTCGTGTGTGCTATAGAAATAATATCGTCAACAAGAGCAGGAGTTCGATTTTTGAAACCCGGAATGTTTGGTACTGTAATATCAGCATCCCGATCTCTGTGTCTTTCTTTTTGAAGAATGATGTATGGAGAGCCAGCCTCTGCAGCGACTTTAGACCCATTGGTATGTTTTAAATCCTCAGTCATGCGGTTGTCTTACTATGATTTGTTCGAACTGAGGGTTAAGCTGAAACTTGTTAACCAGGGTACATTAAAAAATAGCAATATCCACTTAAAGTTGGAATCGATGATGAAGTTTACTGCGGTCATCAATCCAATGGAGGAAAGAGAAGCAACGAGGATCAATACGGGCCAAGCATTGGTTTGTTTAATTGGTTCGTTAAGAGCGAGGTATGAAAGGAGCATACCGCTAGCAACGATGTAACCACCTAAAACAATGAAAACCTTCTTAAGCCAAATCAGTAGTCCTGGAAGGTCATCGTTTATTGTTGTTGCATTCGTATGAATATAATTAAAATCTTCAGGCAACATCGGTGGCCTAAGAATGATAAAATACAATCCCATTCCGACTAGGATTATACCTTCAACAAGAAGTGCCCATTTAGAATATTTTTGTCTTTGTTTCATTATTTAGGCGATGATCGGGTTGGTCTTATCGGTATGTTCCACCGTTCTCTTTGCGTCGCCCAACATTTGACGAAGGCACCATCTACAGTACCAATTAGCGAAGAGAAAGCAAAGGATTTTGTTGAAAACGCCTTCAGGTTTTTTATAGGTGATGGATAGCTTAGCCTCTGTTCCATCCGCCAAGGCTTTCACTATTAAATTCATTCGGTACCATGAATAGATGATCAATTTTGTCGGACCAATAGTTTCCCAAACCTTTTCTTTGCCCTCAATCCATTTTGTTACTTCTACTGTGAAGTCCATTTTAAACCCCACCATTTTGCCTGTCCATCTGTACTTTGAACCAAGACCCGTTTTGTTCTTCGTTAAATAGTTAAGATTGAGTTTGCTGCCCATCATCATGCCGGACGATTGAGTCATATGGGATCCTGTAACCCCCAGGTCATCTATACAACGGAAGACCTGCGCGGGGCTCGCGTCATATTTTTCTATTCGCGATATTGTTTTCATGGTTTTATGATTTTTAATTTTCTGCTTAGTTGGTTTATGAAGAGACCGCTGAAGCTGAAGGCAAGCATGATGATCCAATCAAAAATTGCAAGTGCGTGATAGAATGCAAATTTCACAACCAACCAGGAAATGGACTTTTCACGGTTTGCTTTTGCTATTTAAAATGATGAAAGTCCTTTGGTCATAAATCATCAATAGTAAAGCGAGTTTTAATAAAATTGATAGGGGTGTAATTTGATCTGAGATCAATTTCTTTGACATCTTTTTTCAGCCCTGAAGAACACAATGAGGTGCAAGGCGCGGTCCTTCTCTTTAAATCCTGCTTCAACTTGACAACTTTTTTTCCTGCCAGTTTTATACACCGTCTGGATTAATTCTTGCGACATGGCGCTTCATGAACTGCTGAGATATGGTGCAAACATCTTCTCTCGGCTAAAAGCATTTCAACTCATTTCGATCACGCTTTGCTAAGGTTTCATTTTAAGGTTTCATTTCCTTCATATTATAAAGGCAATGAATAGCACATGCTTGATTCTTATAACCTTCATGAACTGTGGCTATGACTTTTCCTTTTGGGTCAAAAATTTGACACTTTTCGCCTTTACTTTTAGGATCAACTGTGAAAACTATTGCACCTTCATTATTATAGAAGGTGCCATTCTTGTCAATTCGCCCGAGTTTCTTGTCGCCATTGTCCATTAGTTCAGGCCCTTTTATATAGGCAATTTTTTCCCCTTTAGCATTGTAAATAATTCCATCTTTTGTGACCCAACCTAATTTTTTTCCTTGGCCGTCGGACACATGACCTGTTGCGTCTATGTAAGGATGTTTATAGTTTGCTTGGTCATCTTGCGCATTAAGAGGCGCGACATATGCAGCACTTATCAGAATTAATGTCATCAACAGTAACTTTGATTTAAATTGTGTTTTCATTGTGATATTTTTTAAGGGTTTGTGTTTTAAAACGTTATTCAAACTTGACGAAGAAGAGATTATTTTTTGCTGATAATTATTAGCACAAAATCTGATGTTTATCAGTACTTGGATTCCGATCAGAAAAAAGCGTAAAAAGTCATTTACATAAAGCTAACGGCTCTAAGGATATTGTTCAGACGGAACAATCTATCGAGTCTTAACAGCAAACCTCAATAACCTTTTAAAAAAATGTAATTTGAATAATTACTTCATGGGATTTCAGGCTGATGTAATCAACCTTTGATTCTTCAACTGGAGCAAAGAAATGTTCCTTAAAGATCTTACCGCCTTTGGGGATTAATTGACAACCGGCCTGAACGGATACGGCCTACACAGATAGCATTCAACCCGTTTGAAGGACAACCTCGCCTTTGTGTAACGCTCGTAGCTTGTTATTTTTTATGCCCGCTTATATGAATACACGTTACAGGTCTCATTTTTTTAAAATCTATTTTAATATCTATTAGACCTGCTTCTTCATATTGCGTTTTTGTGTTGTCAGCGACCTCCCTGACATCTTTTTTTGTTAATCGGGGCTGAAAAACCATGACGAGTCGTCCGCCTGGTTTTAGAAACGAGACCAGTTGTTTAAACTCCTTTGCAGGATTTTCCCAAAAGAAATGCACATTACTCGCATATATTGTGTCAAAATGATTCGCAGGATATTTTAAGTCTGATACGGTTCCACATTCAAGTTTCACTTTTACATTTTCAATATGTTTTTTATTCCTCCTTGAAGCTTGCTCTAACATTATTTCAGAATGGTCTATGCCAGCAATAAAGCCTGAAGTTAAATTGTCTGCAACTTTTTTTAATGTCACTCCGGGTCCATATCCAACTTCAAGTAAAATGTCGCTTGGTTTTAGGTGTAAATTTTCAAAAGTCCAGTTAACTCTATCGTTGTTCTTGATTGACATTAACCATCCGACAAATCGCCCAAAACTACCTGATGGTTTTCCAAATTGTTTAATAATACTTTGTTTAATCTCCATAACTTCAATGTTACGCTCTCATTAAACGTGGTGCAGCATATGTTAGGTTCATGTTGATTTCCAACGACCAATTCTTGATGCCTAAGTTGTAACCGAGCTTTAGTATTCAATTATTCCGACAGGACGTCATTGAAAAAATGTCAAACAAGGATTTCAAACGCCAGGTGAGTTTTGAAGCCCGACAAATTGGATTTATAGTTTAAAATGAAGGTTTTATAAAATTCCCTTTTTGACACTAATTCTTCGTTAAATTGACTTCGGTCGTACGGGTCGTTACCTTTAGGTATGAAATACTACGGTACCCTGTCAGAAGCCATCGAGGATTTAAAGAAGCGTGGATACGGGGAAGATTTTAACATAAAACCAGATCGCATCGAATGTCCCTCGCTGTCGTTAGCGTTACACCCTGAAAATTTCACCGTGGATGAATTTCACCGGTTCGAGGGCATGTCTAGTACCGATGATAATAGCATTGTCTTTGCCATTTCCTCAAATGATGGAATCAAAGGCACATTGGTAGATGCGTATGGAATTTATGCCGACAGTCTTACGGAATCCATGATAAAAAAGTTAGCAATTAAGCGTTAACGCCGTTGCTACACTTTTTCGATTTTGAATCCCGCTTTTTGAACAGCTTCTAATACTTTCGACTCGCTGACGTTACTATTGACGCTCAAAATTTTCGATGGGTCAGTGATGTCTACGCTCCAATTTGCCTCGCCAGCAGCTTCATTCAAGTGGGGTGTAACCGTGGCTACACATCCGGAGCATTTTATATTCGTCTTAAATTTTTTTGTTTCCATGTCGTAGTCTTATTAATACATGTTTAAAATAAAATTCATCTGTTTCGCGCCAAAAAAAAGAAGGTCGATTCAATTCTTCTGTGGCGCGACACGAGTCTCCGTCAAAAATTTCCACTAACTAAATTTTAGCCAGTTTCAATCTCAGACTATTTCCTACCACGCTTACCGAACTTAACGCCATCGCCGCTCCCGCTATCATGGGATCTAATAAAAACCCATTTATCGGATACAATATACCTGCCGCTAACGGAATGCCTATCAAATTATAAATGAAGGCCCAGAATAAATTCTGACGAATTCCCATCACGGTCTTAGTCGAAAGATTAAGCGCTTTTGGAATGGCACGAAGATCGGAGGTGATCAACGTCATCTTGGCAACATCCATCGCAATATCTGATCCCTTTCCCATCGCAATGCTGACATCCGCTTCCGCTAGCGCCTGCGAATCATTGATGCCATCGCCTACCATCGCCACAACTTTACCTTCCTCCTGCAGTTGTTTTACAAATTTAGCTTTGTCGGTCGGAAGGACGTCCGCTTTGTAATACTTCAACCCTACCTGCATTGCCACCGCCTTAGCTGTTTGCTCATTATCTCCCGTCACCATATAAACATCAATTCCTTTCTTTTGCAGGGATGTAATGGCCGCCTTTGAAGTTTCCTTGATCTTATCCGAAATGCCAATTATTGCAAGTACGGATGCCTGATCCATAAAATAGACCACGGTCTTCGCTTCAGCTTGCAACCTTAACACAACGCTGCTTACCTCGTCCGTTAGCGTGATGTTATTTTGTTCCGCCAGTTTCCGATTACCAACAGAATATTTAATTCCACCCACCTCGCCTTTGACACCTCGTGCTGTTAGACTTTCAAAAGCACTTATTGCCTTACCTCTTATTCCTTCTTCTTTAAACTTAGAAACAATTGCTTCCGCCAGCGGATGTTCGGATCGTGATTCCAGTGTAAATAGAATTTCCTTATAATCTTTTGTACCATCAGCCATCCACATCAGGTCTGTCACGGAAGGTTTACCTTCTGTGATTGTCCCCGTTTTATCCAGTACAATAGCATTGACCTTATTCGCAATCTCCAGACTTTCAGCATCCTTAATAAGAATATTGTTTTCGGCTCCTTTACCCATGCCGACCATGATTGCTGTTGGCGTGGCTAGACCCAGGGCACAAGGACATGCGATTACCAATACCGTTATGGACGTAAGCAATGCATGCGTGAATGCATTATCGCCGCCAAAAATCATCCAGGTTATAAAAGTCAGGACTGCAATTCCGATGACTACCGGCACAAATATGCCCGCGATCCTATCCACCAATTTTTGAACGGGAGCTTTGCTTCCCTGAGCTTTTTTGACCATCTCAATGATTTGGGCCAGCATAGTATCTCCGCCGACTTTTACGGCCTGAAATTGAAAACTACCTTTCTGGTTGATGGTCCCACCAAAAACTTTCTGGCCTTCTGTCTTTTGAACAGGTAAAGGTTCACCCGAAATCATACTTTCATCGACAAACGACGAGCCGCTCACAACGGTACCGTCAACAGGAATTTTTTCACCAGGACGAACCAGGATTTTATCGCCCACTTTTACATCGGTTACGGGTATCTCTCTTTCTTTTTCACCCACCACAACCCTTACCGTTTTCGGTTGTAATCCCATGAGCTTTTTAATGGCAGAGGACGTATTTGATTTTGCCCTTTCTTCCAGCATTTTTCCCAACGAGATAAATGCAATCACGACGGAAGCAGCCTCAAAGTAAACGTGCGCATGCACGCCACGGGCTTGCCAAAATTCGGGAAAGAGGGTGTTAAAAGTGCTAAAAAGAAATGCGATTCCCGTCGACAATGCGACCAACGTATCCATGTTCGCTTGGGCATGCTTCGCCTGTTTCCACGCGTTTACAAAAAAATTGCGTCCGAAATAAAAAACAACAGGGGCCGTAAGTATCATGGATATGTAATTGCCATACGACATATCGGTATAAAACATGCCAATGATCGCGACCGGCAGGGCCAGGATCGACGACCAAATTGTCCTCTTCTTTATTTCGGCGTAATACTTTAGGTGTGCTTCTTCCTGAACGGCTTGTGGATCGGCAACGTCGACGACCAGGTCGTATCCAATTGATTGTACCGATTTTTGCAAATCTCGGGGCGACGCTAATTTATTGTAGTATTCAACCCATGCCATTTGATTGGCAAAATTCACTCCCGCGTCTATAACACCTGGCGTTGCTTTCAGCATCGACTCAACACTTACGGCACATGCCGCACAAGTCATCTCCAAAACGGGAAAGCTTTCACGTTTAATTTGGCTGGTTTTTTCTTGTGCGATAGTAGTTGCAGACATGATTGAACTTTTAAATTGTATATCATCTACAATACTACAAGATGCCGCCGGGTTAAGTTTTATACATTACCAGGTATCATTTACATCATTTAAAGGTGTGGTTGATTGCATCCCTTCGGGATTTGCCCACATGGTAGGATTTTTTTTCTACCAACATTGCGTCCCTGACGGGACCCCGATTCGACAACAGAATGCGGCACAAATGGCGTAGGCATCATTATGCCGTGGATTGGCTTACCCCCCTTTTCCTTACATTATTTAAGGGTCATAATGCCACCTCGTATACCAATCAGATGATTGTTTCCCTACAGGAGTTTACCAGCACAGCGGAACTTCTCTTCTACCAACATTTTGTTCCTCATGGGACGATGATACATCGGAGTGCGCAACGGATGCCGTAGGCATCGGATGTTCCTAGAAGGGCAGTTTTTTTTAAACAAAGTGCCGTTGGCACGATATGTTCTCATGCCATGTCAAAAATGAGATCGAAACGTTGATTTTGGTTTTCGTTAGCGATTGGACTGTAACAAATAAAGGATGCCAACTGGCATCCTTTATTCATATTGTCAAATCATTTTCCCGAAAACTGCGGTAGACAATAAGTATTAATAGTAACTGTAAACTGCAACTTCAGTTGCCTGGGCACTGCTGGCGATTCGCTTTTTTACCAAGCCATCATTCCCAAACTCGTAAGTGAGATTGTAAATAAGATCTACACCGTTTTCTTCAGCTCGGAAACTGGAAGGAAGTTTGGGTTGAGTCTTGACCGTCGGAAGAATTTCTACCATTGGAAATGGGTTGACAGAATCAATATATCCTTCATAGGTACGTGTCGAAAGTAATGCTGGTTCCTCACCATTTGGGGACGGCGAATATGAAAATTGTTTATATATATTCCCATCCGTAAAATAAAGGTACCCGAATAGCGCTCCGACGGCAAACTGTCCATCCTCGTCTAAATAATAGTTAACGGTACCAGAAACATTTCCGTTATCATCATACTCATATTCTATGTACGACTGTACAACGCCATTACGAATTTCCTCTGATTTAATGATGTGACCATTTTGCCACGTATAGACTTCGTCGGTTCCAGGATACAGATTTATTTTTTCAAGTTCGCCTGCTGAAGTGTAGAAGTATGTTTTCGTTTGTGAGCTTTTTGTAGGAGTAGCTTTTTCGATATGTACCTTAGAAACGCGTCCTAACGCATCGTACTCTCGTGTTTCTTTGAGACCCCACAAACCCGCAGCGATTTCATAACCCTTGGGCATATTTGATAGTTCATCATCGGAAATCTTAAAAGACTCGTTTAGCTTTGTGCCTTTTCTAATGTTTGAACTGGTCTGCGCTATATTGAAATCAATTTGATGTTCGCCATTAAAGGTAGCGTTGTCAATAGGAACGACTTTAAATGAGACTAAATTTGTTCCTGCGGCGATTGCTAGATGCATCTCACCATCTTTGATAGGTGGCTCTGTGATAAAATGTTCGCCATACACTGCTTTGGAAGAAGTCGATTCTACAACAACAATATTTCCTTCGGCGGTCAGCAATTCAGAAAGCTGTAATTGAAGTGTATATCCTTCTAAAAAATTTTCTTTGATGGTGGCGTTTGCTGGAATAAAATTCACGTAGTTAAAAGTAACGGGTGATTTATCATCGGGGGTTGCAACGGGATCCGAATCTTCATCACAACTTGTTATAAAAGGAACTATAAAAGCAATTGCAAATAGTCGGATCAATAGATTTTTTTTCATGTTTATTTTGCGTTGGACATAGACTTAGTATTCGGTGGTCTGCGTATGCACCATCTGCTGCAGGGCATTAAGCCCACCGTTATTTATGGAATTAAAATGAAAAGGGATTTGGTTTCAGGAACTGGTTTTCAGGATCTTCAATTCATCGTATGGAGCGATTTAAGAACAGTTTCAGGTCTTAACGGGCAGCACACACACAGGTTTTGAACAATTTGTAAAAAAATTCAAAAATTTAAGCAATTGAGTCCAACGGTTTTCGGTTATGGTCAAGGTCGCGGGTCTTTTTCATTTCCGATGGTGTCAGTCCTGTTACTTTTTTAAACTGGGCTGACAAATGCGCAACGCTACTATAGCCAAGCCGATTAGCAATCTGGCTTAAATTTAATTCATCATAAAAAAGCAATTCTTTTGCCCTTTCGATTTTCTGGCGGATAATATACTGTTCAAGGGTAATACCTTCGACGCTTGAAAATAAATTGCTGAGGTAATTGTATTCATAGTGTAGCTCTTCTGACAAGATGGTTGACCAGTTCAACTTCAGGTCAACACGATCCGTATGATGAATCAGTTGAATGATTTTGTTTTTCATCGCCTCGATCAACCTGGCCTTTCGGTCATCGATCCTTTCGAAACCTAAAGCGGTCAAGCCAGCGTCCAGTTTTTTCTGCTGAGCTTCCGACAGGTGATCCTCCGCGATTGTAGCTTCGCCCAACGTTACAGTTTTGGGATGCAGGCCCTGGTGTTCCAATTCCTGTTTTACAGCAATAACGCAGCGGTTGCATACCATGTTTTTAATGAATAATGTGGTCATGAGTCGTGTTGGTGAATAATTAGGAATCCCAGGACCCTATTATACCATTTGTTTTCCCCAATCCATAACCCCAATCAAACTAAAAGAGTTTGCATTCAATGGCTATGGTCGTTCCCAATTTTGTACAAAACCTTATTCACCATATTAACACTGGATCCTGTCAACAAAGGGCCAACAGGTTTGTTAATGAACCATAGCAGTCTGGGAAAAAATCTTACAGTCGCTTCGATCGGAGTAATATGCGCGAGTCGCCAAAAATTTTAGAACTTTTTACGAAAAGGCTTGTTTTTCCCTTGATTAATTTTTCAAACTTCCTGAATACATGCTTACCTATTCTGCCTGTAACATTTACTATTCGTGAATAAACAATTACAATTTACCCCAGTAGATTTTCTATCCGGAGGAGGCGAGATGGGAGCCCGTATCCGTGCTTTCGATTGGTCTCAAACATCCTTAGGCCCAGTTGAGTCATGGCCACGCAGTCTGAAAACTTGTGTTCAAATAATGCTTACCTCCAGACAACCAATCTGGATAGGGTGGGGTAAAGACCTTATCAAACTTTACAATGACCCCTACAAAACCATTGTGGGAGGCAAACATCCGTGGGCCCTGGGAAAACCTGCTTCGGTGGTGTGGAACGACATCTGGAAGGATATAGAACCGATGCTCAGGCAAGTCATGCTTGAAAATCAAGGAACATATTCTGAAGCCCAGCTTCTCATCATGGAACGCAACGGCTATCCTGAAGAAACGTATTACACTTTTTCCTACACGCCCATTGCTGGGGACGACGGTGCCACGGAAGGAATGATCTGCGCAAACGTGGATGATACCGATCGAATTATTAGTGAACGACAATTAAAAACGTTGACGCAACTAGGAAAATCCTTGACGGATCCAAAAACCAACGAAGAAGTTTTCCATCGGACAATAAATACACTCGGTGAGAATTCCTACGATTTTCCTTTTGCACATTTATACGAACTTTCCGGTAATTCCGCCAGGTTGGTTAATTCCACAGCCCTGGGAACCTCCTCTTCTATGATTGCCAAATTAATTGACCTGGAAAGTGAGGAGGGAATTTCCATGTACTGCGCACAAGCGATCGCGCATCGGAAATCAATAGTTGTGGAAGGATTAGAAAACAAAATTGGTGCAATACCCAAGGGCGCCTGGTCTGTTCGAACGGATAAAGCAATTATACTCCCTATCGCACAGCGCGGACAACGTGAGCCATATGGCTTCTTAATTGCAGGGGCAAATCCCTACAGGATTTTGGATGAGAAATACAGAAGTTTCTTTGAATTGATCCGAGACCTTATCATCACCAGTCTCACGAATGTTCATGCCCTGGAAGAAGAGCGCAAACAACTTGAAGCACTTGCTGAAATTGATCGGGCAAAAACTACTTTCTTCTCCAATATAAGCCATGAATTCCGGACGCCTTTAACGTTATTTCTTGGACCGATCGGAGATCTGCTAAACGATCCTGAGATCAGTGAAAACAACAGGGAAAGAGCGCAAGTAGCGTTCCGAAACGCCCATCGAATGCAAAAGCTTGTAAACTTATTGCTGGATTTTTCCCGGATCGAAGCCGGAAGAATGGAGGCCAATTTTACGCCTGTGGATCTGGTATCTGTAACCGAAGATTTGATCAGCAATTTCAGGGCCGCCATTGAAAAGGCTGGAATGAAATTGATTTTCAAAGCAGAAAAAATTGCTAAACCAGTCTATCTGGACATCGACATGTGGGAAAAGATTATTCTTAATCTCCTTTCGAACGCATTTAAGTACACCGAAGAAGGTTTCGTTGAGGTATCGATCACACGCAACGGCGATCACGTTGAAATTGGTGTTAAAGACACTGGGGTTGGAATCCCTGAAACAGATATAGACAAAATTTTCGAACGATTTCACCGGGTTCAAAATGTTAAGGGCAGAACACAGGAAGGAACCGGCATCGGGTTGGCAATGGTAAAGGAGCTGATCAAAATTCATGAAGGCAAGATTTCGGTTCAGAGCACGTTAGACAAAGGATCTGTGTTCACAATTCAGCTGCCAATTGGGACCCACCATGCCCGACAAAACACTGTTGCGTCATTAGACAGGAAAATCGCGTCTCACTCGTTATCTTATGTAGAAGAAGCCCTCCAGTGGATTCCAGAAACAAATGGAAAGGCGGATGTAAAGCCCGTAAAAAAAACGAAGGCGCATTCATACACCATTCTTCTTGCCGATGATAATGCAGATATGCGAAAATATGTTGAGCGATTGTTTGACACAGAATACAATGTAATTGTTGCAGCCGACGGCCTTGAAGCATTTGACCACGCTGTAAAATATATTCCTGATCTGATCCTTTCGGACATCATGATGCCAAAACTCGATGGATTTGGTCTGTTAAAAAAATTAAAAACGAATATATCAACACGGAATATTCCCCTAATCTTTCTATCAGCGCGTGCAGGCGAAGAAGCAAAAGTTGAAGGACTGCGCGCGGGTGCAGATGATTATTTAACCAAACCTTTTTCATCAAAAGAATTAATTGCCCGCGTAGCAAATCACCTGGCTATCTCCACAGCACGGAGACACGCCGAAAAAGAATTCTTTAATTTATTTCTTCAGTCCCCGGCACACATTCATGTATTTAAAGGTCCTGAGCATACGGTCGAATTTTTTCATCCACTAGGGATAGCGCTTGTAGGCCGGGATATTACCGGAATGAAGATACGTGACGCGATTCCTCAAATTGAAGGTCAAGGTTTTTTTGAGATGCTGGATCGGGTCTACCATGAGGGGATTACAATACATTCCCCCAACTCAAAAGCTACCCTAAACGATAACGACGGGAAACCGCAGGATCATTACTTTGATATTACGTACCTGCCATGGAAAGACGTCGAGGGAAAAATTCAAGGCGTATTGCAATTTTCGTTTGAGGTAACTGAAACGGCGAAACAACGATTAAAGGCGGAGGCTAATGAATTAAAGTTTCGTTCCATAGCGCAACAAGCTCCTGTTGCCATGGCCTTACTAATGGGACAAACCCATGTCGTTGAGGTGGCCAACGACCGTGTCTTAGAAATGTGGGGTAAAACACATGAAGAGGTAATTGGCAAACCTGTCTTATCAATTTTCCCGGAAATTATAGCACAAGGCTTTGACGAACTGTTGACGAATGTTTTCAAAACCGGCGAGCCCTTTATTGCACAGGAAATTCCTGTTACCTTTTTACGACAGGGAAAACCTGAGCAAATTTATGCCAATCTTCTTTATGAACCTTTCCGCAATGAGAAAAATGAGATTGAAGGAATTGTAGCCGTTGGGACTGATGTAACGGAACAGGTAGCCGCCCGAAACAAAATAGCGGAAGCAGAATTAAAATTCCGAACAATTATTGAACAAACGCCTTCGCCGCTTTGCATATTTAGAGGTGAAGAAATGATACTGGAGGTTGCAAACGACGCCGCGCTTGCTGTCTGGCAGGCGGGGGAAGATGTAATCGGTAAACGGTTAACTGAGATCGTACCCGAAATGGGTAAGCAGCCATTCCTTGACCTGATGAAAGACGTATACAGTAATGGTGTTACCCGTTACGGATTTGAAGCGCCTGCATTTTTTATCAGGCAAGATGGAAAAAGAGACGAACGTTTTTTCAATTTTATTTACGTTCCTTATCGGGATGTAAATGAAACAATCATTGGTGTTCTGATATTGGCAACAGATGTTACCGAGCAAGTGCAGGCAAAGAAATTGCTCATCGAAAATGAAGAGCGCCTGCGAATTGCAACTGAAATATTGGGATTAGGCACTTGGGAGTACGATCCGATAAATGATGTGATTCACTGGTCGGAGAAAACGGTAGAATTGTTTGGGTTTCCGCCGGGTTCCAAAATTAACCTGGCAGACGCTCTAAATACAATAAACTCAGAGGATAGACCGCGAGTAATTGCAGCCCTTCAATGGGCTTTAGATCCTCGATCAAAGGGCAAATACGATATTGAATACACGTTAACCAATTCAAGAGATAAAACACAAAAGATTTTGCGCGCCAACGGGCAGGCTTTCTTTGATGCAAATGACAAACCTTATCGGCTCATCGGCGCTGCGCTGGATATAACGGATCGTAAAAAAGCTGAGGAAGAAATAAAAGCGAGCGAAGCCAGGTTCAGATTGCTGGCTACCAGTATTCCTCAAATCGTGTGGACCAATGACAAAAAGGGTAACACGAACTATATCAGTGGGCAATTCGAAAAGTTTACTGGCCAGAATCCAGAAGAATCATATCAGTCGTGGCGCGCCCTGATTCATCCGGATGAGAAAGAAAAAATAATCGCGAAAGAAAATCAAGCTATCGAAAACGGAGCGGGGTGGGAAGAAGAGTTTCGCTTAAAAAATATAGCGACAGGAACGTATCGATGGTTTCTAGGAAACTCAAAGCCCTTGAAAGACGTCAATGAAAATATTATTATGTGGGTTGGATCTGCTTCCGATATCCAGAGCTTAAAAGAGCAATCGACCTGGCTGGAACATCAAGTTCAGGAGCGCACCCGTGCGCTGAAAGAATTGAACCAAACTTTGAAACTCTCGAACGAGGACCTTCAGCAATTCGCGCACGTCGCCAGTCACGATCTTAAAGAACCTATTCGCAAAATAAAAACCTTCAGCAATCGTCTACACGATGACTACAAAGATCTCTTGCCAGAAAAGGCAAATGGATTTTTGACAAAAATCCGAAGTGCCACTGATCGAATGTATTCCATGATCGAAGGCGTGCTTTCCTATTCCACTACCGCAGCCATTAACCAGCCTAAAGAGCAAGTAGATTTGAATGAGATCGTCGGTCAAATACAAACTGACCTTGAAGTACCTATTTTGGAAAAACAAGGTATCCTGATTGCTGATGGACTTCCGACAGTCGAAGGAGCCCCTGTTTTGCTTTATCAGTTATTCTATAATCTGGTTAATAACTCTCTCAAGTTCTCGAAAGCCGAAGTGCCACCCGTCATTACAATAAGGTCCCAGGTGGTAACGATCGAAGGTAATCCTTTCGCAAAAATTACAGTCAGTGACAATGGGATAGGCTTCAATGAGGAAGATGCGGAAAGGATATTTACTACCTTCACAAGGTTAAATTCAAAAGACCGATATGAGGGCACCGGACTCGGCCTCGCCTTGTGTAAAAAAATTGTTCAACGACATAGCGGTTTTATCTATGCTCATGGAGAAAAAAATGTGGGTGCACAATTTACAGTTTCACTCCCAATCAAATAAATGCAAGTGAATAGATTTTTTTTATTAGCAGATGATGATCGTGATGATGCAGAAATATTTAGCGAGGCATTGTCTACTGTCAATCCTTCTATTAAGTTTCATCATGTAGAAGATGGCCAGGAAGTATTTCAATTCCTATCGACTTCAAAAATCGAAATACCTGATGTTATTTTCCTGGATCTAAATATGCCCGCTATGAGCGGGTGGCAATGTCTGGCGAAACTTAAAAATGATACGGCGTTAAAGAATATTCCCGTTATCATGTATTCGACATCCTCTAATCCGAGAGAAAAAGAAATAGCAATTGAATTGGGCGCTACTGGTTTTGTAACCAAGCCAACGGATTTTAAAGTTCTAACGAAAATCCTCGAGGCGATATTTACCAACTTAGGTTCAGATTTAAAGCGAATCCTAAAAGAAATTTAATGAATGGTAGCCACGACAGCATTGTATTTTGAGTAATCACAATTCCAACGTTAACTGATCTGAAGGATCATCCTTCTTTAATTTCAAATCATGGAAATTAGAAATTGATATCCCTAACAATCGAATACGCACATCCTCGAGATCGGTGGCTTCCAAAAGTTTTTTTGCCAAGTTTGATATAGTCTCAAGACTTCCAACCCCATCCTCCAAAGATTGACTCCGCGTTACCTGCTTGAAACTGTGATACTTTATTTTTAATGTAATGGTTCGTCCTTTTAAGCCATGACGTTGTAAACGATCGTAGACAGTCCGGGCTATTTTGTCCAACTCATCGCACATTTCATTAAATTCCTTGAGGTCATATGGAAAAGTATCCTCGGCACCGACCGACTTCGTCTCACGGTAGGGCTGTACCTCACGATCATCAATACCTCTTACAATCTTATAATAGAATTTTCCGGGTTTTCCAAAATGCCGGACCGCTTCCGCTTCGGTCAATTTTTTCAAGTCAGCACCCGTATGCAAGCCCATCCGTTTCATTTTTTCAGCGGTAACTTTTCCTACTCCAAAAAATTTTTCAACGGGCAGGGATTCCATAAAACGTTCAATTTTCGAGGGGCCGATGAAGGTCATTCCATCGGGTTTATTCATATCCGAGGCGATTTTGGCGATAAACTTGTTCACAGAAACACCAGCAGAAGCAGTTAACCGCAATTCGTCCTTGATGGCCTGCTTAATCAGCTTGGCAATTTCAATGGCTGAGCCGATGCCTTGCTTGTCCGTGCTTACATCCAGGAAAGCTTCGTCAAGGGAAAGTGGCTCGATCAAGTCTGTGTAACGCCGGAATATTTCGCGAATACGTTGTGAGACCTCTTTATAAACTTCAAATCTGGGTCGAACAAAAATTATAGCAGGACAAAGTTGAAGGGCCTTTTTTGAAGACATGGCTGAGCGTACGCCAAATTTCCTGGCCTCGTAACTTGCAGTTGCTACTACTCCTCCACGGCCTTGTGGCGACCCTCCCACTGCCAAGGGTTTACCTCGATATTCGGGGTTGTCGCGCTGCTCAATCGAGGCGTAAAATGCATCCATGTCGATGTGAATGATCTTACGCTTTAACTTTTCCATTTCCATTGAGGTGGCGGGGGTTCGAATTACAAATATATTCCGACTCAGGGTGTATCGAAAACGATGATGGCAACACTCGTGAAATTTGGAAAGGAATTGGGATATGCGTGAAAAGTGTTATCCGTTATGAAAAAAGTGCGTGCAAAGGCGTCGCTGGATATGTCGCATTTCAAATAAGCGCGTAGGCGACGCCGTACTGCCCAAAACTATACCGCAGCTAAAGCTTTGGGCTGCCTATAGGAAATTCCTACGGGATGTGCGGCTTTAACTCCAGCTGCAAAGTGACGAACGGTTTGCCCTTGGGAAAATAATTTTCTTACCTTGATTGAGGCCATTGCTCATCGGGATTCAGGAGAAGAACATCAACTCTTATTTGATGTTATCCCAGGTATGATTCTTCGGCCATAACTTAAACGACCCAACTCAAAATTCTACCAATTATGAAACGAATAACCTTGCTAGTGTTCTTTTACCTGGCGTTCTTTCTCGTCAATGCGCAACGTGCCGCACCCGACAAGATCGAAACGTCTTCTGGTCCTTTAATGATTCAACCTATTAATCACGGGTCTTTGGTGCTGACCTGGAACAACAAAACGATTTACATTGATCCATACCCTAACGCAAAAGCTTTTGATGGAATTGCCCCGGCCGACCTGATCCTCATCACCGATATCCACGGAGATCACCTGAATGCAGAGACGTTAAATGCGATTGAAACCTCAAAAGCCAAGTTAGTCGTACCACAAGCTGTAGCGGATCAGTTGCCTGAAAAATTAAAAGGCAAAGAGACCGTATTGGCAAATGGGAAAAAAATTACGGAAGCTGGAATCACCATCTCCGCGATCCCGATGTACAATTTACCTGAAGCACCGGATTCAAGGCACACGAAAGGCCGCGGCAATGGATACGTTTTGAACCTCGGCGGAAAGACGGTGTACATCTCGGGAGATACGGAGGATATTCCAGAGATGCGAGCCTTGAAAAATATCGATGTCGCTTTTGTTTGTATGAATCTTCCCTATACAATGGATATCGAACAAGCGTCCAGCGCCGTTCTTGAATTTAAGCCCAAGATTGTCTATCCCTACCATTATAGAGGACAAGGTGGCCTTAACGATGTGGAAGGGTTTAAAAAATTAGTGAATGCAGTCAATCCTTCTATCGATGTAAGGCTCAGGAACTGGTATTCCGAATAATTTTATCACGCCGTTAGTGCCATGCTCATATTGGTTGAACTGAGTTTTCTCAGGGTGGCCGATTTTGAAGCAGTGATTTTCGTATCCGAACATTTTAATACTCGGCATACCTCATTCCGCGATTTGAATAAAGATTGATCATGGCAGGAATGTTGTAACTTTTTTTGCCGATGCTCAAAGGCGCGACGCGGGAACATTCAAAATACCTGGCCGCTAGCACCCATGTAAATCCAAAAGACTGTCAAGGATGCTGAAAAACTATATTAATACTACAATACGTAACCTCCTCCGGAATAAAGTTTATTCCGCAATCAATATTGTAGGGTTAAGCCTTGGCCTTGCCTGCGCCATGCTAATCATTTTATATACGAAAGATGAATTGAGTTACGATCGCTTTCATACGAAAGGTCCTAGCATCTTTAGGATAGTTCACAAACGCCTAAATCCTGATGGTAGTACTGACAATATGGGGGGTAACACGGGCCCTTTTCAGGGACCGAAATTCAGCGCTTACATTCCCGAAATCGAGTCATTTGTACGATTTAATGGCGCTCACAAAGAATTAAAACAAGGATCTGAAATTGTAAATAAACAGGTACATGTCGTCGACCCCAGTTTCTTTTCCATTTTCACATTCCCCTTGCTGAGTGGCAACCCTTCCGCTGCATTAAGAGAACCCAATTCAGTAGTGATCTCGGAAAAAATAGCGGCAGAACAATTTGGTACTACTGATGCAATGGGTAAAACAATGCTGTTTAAGGAAGGCGATAATTTTCAGCCTTTCGTCATAACCGGCATTTCCAAAAACTGTCCGCAAAATTCTTCAATAAGATTCGATATCCTGTTGCCACTCAAGATCGCGGCCGAAGATGAAAACTGGGGCAATTTCTTCCTTAATACTTTTGTGTTGCTGACTCCGGATGCTAACATAAAACTGGTGGAGTCTAAAATGAAAAAAGTATATGAAACTGATGCCAGCGAAGCCAACAAAATGTGGGAAGAGAAATATGGCAATAAAATCTCGATTAAACATTTGCTTCAGCGATTCACCGAAATTCACCTGAGCAAGGAATACGTCGCCGATAACGGACTTGCTAATGCAAGCAATCCTGCGTACTCATACATTTTATCTGGAATCGCTATGTTCATTTTATTAATAGCGTGTATCAATTTCGTGAACCTCACCGTTGCCCGTTCGATAAAACGAGCAAAGGAAATTGGCATCCGTAAGGTTGTAGGCGGAGCTAAAAAACAATTGATGATTCAATTTCTCAGCGAATCATTTGTACTTTGCCTGGGAGCATTTCTGCTGGCTATTGTGATCGTACAGATTATATTACCAACATTCAATCACCTCGCGAACAAAACGCTTCATCTCTCCTACCTTTTAGACCTAAAGTTAATAGCGGGATACTTTGCCCTGTTCATTTTCACAGGTCTGCTGGCTGGTTATTATCCGGCCGTTGTGCTTTCCGGTTATAATCCCGTGCAAACACTCTACAATCGCTTTACGATAACAGGAAAGAATTATTTACAAAAAGCGTTGGTCGTATTGCAATTTGCGCTTGCAACATTATTGATCGTGGCAACGATAACGATTTATTTACAATTCAATTATCTAACCGACAAAGATCTTGGCTATAACGATAACAACGTCGTGATTATCCCTAAACGGGGAATGAAACATAACGAAGCCCTGTTACTAAAAGAAGAGTTACTAAAATTTCACGACATTATCAGCGTTGCCGCGAAAAATGGAGGACGAAGAGGTACGAATGCCAAGGTAAACGGCGAAACTGAAATCGGTTTTGACTATGAAACCGTTGATGACTCTTTTCTGCCCCTTTATAAAATCCCCATCGTTAAGGGTCGCAATTTTTCAGCCGATTTTCCTTCAGACTCTGCCCATTCGGTGCTGGTCAATGAAACCTTTGTAAAAAGTGCAGGTTGGAACAATCCGATCGGACAACAAGTGAATTTCTTGTATAGAAACAATGAAAAATATACGGTGGTGGGGGTCGTTAAAGACTACCATTTTCTGCCCTTAACGCAAGAGATCGGCCCGCAATTGTTCTCGATGAAACCAGACAATGACTTTGGAATGGCCCTCGTTAGAATAAAACCTAACACAGCTAGTGAAAGTCTAAAACATATTGAAACGACTTTCAAAAAATTGTTTCCCATCCATCCTTACTCTTATACATTTAAAGACCTCGAAAACCTGCAACATTACGAAGCCGAAGCAAAGTGGAAACAAATGATGATGTTCAGCGCTGCCTTTACCATTTTCATCTCGTGTATCGGTTTATTTGGCTTATCGGTATTATCTGCCGAGAAAAGAACGAAAGAAGTTGGCATTCGAAAAATATTGGGTGCTTCTATTCGCACCGTAGTGACTACATTATCAAAAGACTTCCTAAAATTAGTAGCCATGGCGTTGATTATCGCGATGCCGGTTGCGTGGTTGTTTATCAATAAATGGCTGGAAAATTATCCCTATCGCATCGGGTTGGATTGGAGGATGTTTGCAGCAGCGGGATTCCTTGTCGTTTTGCTTTCTCTGATAACCGTAAGCTTTCAGGCGGTAAAGGCTGCTATTGCAAACCCTGTGGATTCTTTAAGAAACGAATAACGAATAATCATGTTAAGAAACTATTTGAATGTCGCCGTAAGAAATCTGCTGCGCAACAAGTCTGCTTCACTGATTAAGATCATCAGTTTATCTGTTGGTATGATTTGCTTTGCG